>Ga0247818_10000193_pt1 | contig 36768 bp, 33 predicted proteins | sample 13C_Glucose_Day1_FD_192424 | JGI IMG/M metagenome (GOLD analysis project Ga0247818, IMG submission 192424) | Soil microbial communities from agricultural site in Penn Yan, New York, United States - 13C_Glucose_Day1 | ecosystem: Environmental > Terrestrial > Soil > Agricultural land | place...
TCAACAAGGACGAAGAAGCGCCGATCTTCCAGGTGGCCGATTACGGCCTGGTGGCGGACCTGTTCGAAGCCATCCCTGAGCTGGAGAAGCTGGTCTAATCCAGCGGCTTCACTTATAAAGAGCCCGACCTTTTGGTCGGGCTTTTTTTTGCTTTTCTTTTCTGTAGGAGCTGTCGAGTGAAACGAGGCTGCGATCTTTTGATCTTGCTCTTGATACTCAAGTGAAGTTGGAAAGATCGCAGCCTCGTTTCACTCGACAGCTCCTACAAGTGACATAACCGGTTCAAGTGGAGCGTATCGCCATGGATTTGCGTGTTGTGTGGAGTTTGCTGGGGTTGACGCTGTTGCCGGGGCTTTGCGCCGCCGCAGGCAAGTGCGAGCGTCTTGTAGTGACCGGTAGCCCCGATGCACCGCCGTATCTGTGGCAAGACCCGCAAAATCCCAAACACCTGATCGGCGCCAGTGCCGATTTGTTGCAGCAAGTGGCGGGGGAGTTGGGCATCAAGGTCGAGCTGCTTTATGCCGGCAAACGCTCGCAGGCACTGGACGAAGTGCGCAGCGGCCGCATGGACATGCTGGCCGACGCCAGTTTGACGGTCAGTGAACTGGAATCTCTGGATTACATTCACCCTCCGTTGCTGGAAAACGATTACCTTGTCTGGACCCGTAAAGACTCGCCGCTGGTCTACAACAATGTGCAGGATTTGCACGGCCACCCCGGCGCGATGTCGGAAAAGTCTCGAGTAACCTCGGGATTTGGCACATTGGCCGAGCAGCAATTGACCCTCACCCGTACGCCCAACCTGACCCAGGCCTTTCAGAAATTGCTGTTGGGTGAGGTGGAATTTGTCCTCGCCGGACGCTACTCCGGCATGGCGATGGCGCAGACATTGGGCATGACCAACGACTTGATTGCCCGTGCGCAACCGGTCGACAGTCCAGGGCTGTTTCTGGCGGTTTCCCACAACTCGGCGTGCAACGATCCCTGGTTGCGCGGACAGCTGGCCAAAAAGATGACAGAATTGCCCGCGTCCGGACTGACGGAGGCTGTGCTGCTGCGTAATATCGAGCGTTGGAACGCTCAACTCTCTCAACGGCAGAAACAACCTGTCAGTGCCCCAAAACAGTAGGGATTTTTAGTGAGTATTCGACCTCTTTTCGCTGCCCTGGCCGTTCTGGCTCTGGCGGGTTGTGCAGCCGATCCGGCGCCGAATGAACAAATGCGCCTCACCGAACAGGCACTCTTACAAGCCAAGGCTGTTGGTGCGACCGCCGACGAAGTGCCGGAAATGAAACTGGCCGAAGACAAGTTCAAACGCGCCCAGGGCAGCATGGCTGATCAGTCATACAAAAATGCGCGCATGCGCTCCGAGCAAGCAGAGCTGGATGCGCGTCTGGCTGAAGCCCGGGTCTTGACCCTCAAGAGTGAGGAACAGTTGAACGTCCTCAACACCCGCATCGCTCGTCTGCGCAAGCAGTTGGGAGATGCCCAATGAGCCTCAAGTCCAAAGTACTCGGCGGTTTGATCCTGGCCGGTTGCGCGAGCCTCTATGGTTGCGCCGGTCAGCACAGCGAAGCGGCGCTGCAGCAGGCTGGTACCGACTTCCAGAAGGTCAAGGAAGACGCCAATGTGCTGCGCATCGCTCCCAAGGATGTGATTCGCGCCGGTGAATCGCTCGCCCGTGCCGATCGTTTGTCCACCTACTGGGGCAGCGGTTCGGACGTGCTGCATTACGCCTATCTGAGCCAGCGCTACAGCGAAATCGCTCGGGAGCACACCAATCAGGTGCTCAACGAAGAGCGCGCAGCCAAGCTCGAACTGGAGCGTCAGCGCCTGCAACTGGCCTTGCGCGAATCCAAACTGCTCAGTGTGCAGCAGCAGGGTAAATGGCTCGAAGAGCAGATCGTGGCCCTGGCAACCACGCAAACTGATCGCGGTCTGGTGATGACCTTGGGCGATGTGCTGTTCGATACCGGCGAAGCGGAGCTGAAAAACTCGGCTAACCGCGTGGTGTTGAAAATCGTGCAGTTCCTGCAGCTCAATCCCAAGCGTGTCGTGCGAATCGAAGGCTATGCCGACAGTACGGGCGGCAAGCAGGAAAACCTCAAGCTGTCCCGTGACCGTGCGCAGTCAGTGGCGGATGTGTTGATGGATTTGGGCATCGAAGACAAGCGTATTCAAGTCGAAGGGTACGGCGATGAATACCCGGTCGATGCAAACGCCTCCGAACGGGGCAGGGCGCAGAACCGTCGGGTCGAAATTGTGTTCTCCGATGAAAAAGGCCAGCTCGGCGCAGCCCGCTAAGGGTTGCGTCTCTGGAAAGCCCGGCCTGCCCGACAGCGCCGGGTTTTTTTATGCCTGCAGATTACCGCACAAAACAGTACAGTTTTTGCTGACACTGCACTGTACTGTCGACTATTGTGGCAACTGTCCCAGTACACTTCTAAACTGTTCCGGTATTGTTTCACACAAGAATAAAATGCCCGTGATATCGAGTGCTGCGTCATGACCAATCTCTTGCTGTACCAACGTATTGCTCAACAACTGGCTGAGGACATCCGTCGTGGTGTCTATCAACCGGGCGAGCGCGTGCCTTCGGTGCGCAAGATGAGTTCGCAGCTCAATGTCAGCCATGCCACGGTTTTGCAGGCGTATGCCAACCTTGAAGATCAGGGCCTGATCCGTGCCCGGCCACAGTCCGGCTACTACGTGCACCAGACCCCTGCACTGACTGCGCCAACGCCGGACATCGCACGGGTCGAACGCCCTGGGCTGGTCACGCGCAGCAGCATTATCCAGCAGGTCTTGGTCGAATCTCGCCGTGAAGGTGTTTTCCCGTTGGGCGCGGCTGTACCGAGCGTCGACTATTTGCCGGTACGGGCACTGCATCAGCAGTTGGCCAAAGTCACCCGTTTCCACAGCCCGCGTGCATTCAGCTACATGTTCAGCCCCGGTTTCGAACCGCTGCGCCGACAAGTGGCGATCCGCATGCGCGATGCCGGTGTCGTGGTCGACCCTTCGGAAGTGGTCATTACCCACGGTTGCGTCGATGCCTTGCAGATGTCGCTGCGGGTGCTGACCCGGCCCGGTGACCTGATCGCCGCCGAATCGCCGACTTACTACGGTTTGTTGCAACTGGCCGACCTGCTGGGCCTCAAAGTCATCGAAATTCCTAGCGACCCGTCCACTGGCATGAGCCTGGAAGCCCTGCAACTGGCGGCCAACCAATGGTCGATCAAGGCGCTGGTGTTGACCACTCGCCTGAGTAATCCATTGGGCGGCACCATGCCCGAAGAGCGGCAGAAGCAACTGCTTCGCCTGGCATCGGACTTTGATATTCAGATTGTCGAGGATGATATCTACGGCGAGTTAATGTTCGAGCAGGGGCGCACCAAATCCCTCAAGGCCTACGACCGGCTGGATCGGGTCATCTACTGTTCGAGTTTCTCCAAGACACTGTCGCCGGGCGTTCGCATTGGCTGGATGATCGCCGGTAAGTATCAGCAGGAAATTCAGCGGCTACAGACATTCAGTACGCATTCGGCTTGCAGCGTCACGCAAATGGGCATTGCCGCTTATCTGGAAAATGGCGGTTATGACCGACATTTGCGTTACATCCGTCAGGAGTACCGCAAGAACCTCAGCGCCTTCCAGCTCGCTGTGCAGCAGTACTTCCCCGAAGGCACACAGATGACACGGCCGACGGGCGGTTTCATTTTGTGGGTGAGCCTGCCTGGGCGGGTCAACACCCAGGAATTGCATGTGCGGGCGTTGCAGCAGGGTATCAGTATCGCGCCGGGGCTGATTTTCAGTAACACCGAACAGTTCAACCACTGTATCCGGCTCAACTGCGGCATCCCCTGGAACCGCGAAGCGGAGCGCGCATTGATGACGCTCGGCATGCTCGCGACCCAGCTCTGTCAGGAGATGGCCGGAGGGCTGTAACGGGTAATATGGCGTTACTGAGCGGGCTTGTCTTGTTGGTTGCAACAGGCGAGCATAGGCGCCTCTGCCGTTTGCACCGTTGGGTCCATGAAACCGATTTTTCCTGCCGCCTGGCTGTTTATCTGTCTGTTATTCAGCGCTCAGCCGGCATTGGTCATGGCCGCTTCCGCTCAGGACAAACCGGCGGCAAGCACCCCTTCGAAAAAAAAAGCAGCCACCAAACAAACTGTGCCGGTTAAAAAGAAACCCGCCGCAGTAAAGAAGCGTCAGCCCATCGCCTCCAAATCGAAACCGGCCAGTGAAGTGGCGAAAACCCAACTGCCTTCCGCCAACCTGGATTTGAGCCTGCCCAAGGATATGGTTGAAGAGCTCGATCCGGTCGGCACGGTGCCTTTGCCCAAGCGCGAACCCGTGTTGCCGCAAATGTTCGGTGACAAAAGCAGTCAGTTCCAGCTCAACGGTCGCTTGATCAGTAACGAAATGCAGCTACAGCTACGCAATGAAGAGCGCCACGAAGTCGAAGGTGCGGCACTGGAGTTTGAGTTCAAGCGATAAGTCGTCCCCGTTCACAAACCACTGGGCAGACGCCTTGTCGGAGACTGCCCGGTCACACCTGTTTGCCAGTAAAAACCCGTTGCACGGTAATTTAAAACAACTGTTTTAGCGGTTACTCTGTGCCCCGTCCTTTAATACATTGCTCGTCGTGAGGTACTTGTCGTCATGAAATGCCGTGAGGGCTGTGGCGCTTGTTGCATTGCCCCTTCCATCAGTTCACCGATACCCGGAATGCCCCAGGGCAAAGCCGCGGGTGAACGCTGCCTGCAATTGTCCGCCGAAAACCTGTGCAACATTTTCGGCCAACCGGAGCGCCCGGCGGTGTGTTCGGCATTCGAGGCTGATGTTGAGGTGTGTGGCAGCAGCAGTGAAGAGGCCATCAGGCTGATTGGCTGGTGGGAGCAAATGACGGCGGCGTAATGTGTCAACGAACGGAACTTAAACAATAAGGAATAACATTATGGGTTCGCTGCATCGTATCGCTGTGCTGTGTGGTTTGACGGCTGTATTGGCCACTTCGGTTGCACAGGCCGAAGACTGGAAAGTCGCCAAGAACGAAGACGGCATCAAGGTTTCCCTGAGTGAAGTGCCGGGTTCCGACTACAAGGCCTACCAGGGTGTCACCCTGATGAAAACCACCATGGCCAAACTGCGCGCGCTGCAGGAAGACGTAGCCGGCGCCTGCACCTGGATTCACGAATGCAAGAGCCAGAAGTTGCTCAAGCATGAAGGTGACCAGAGCTGGACTTACACCCAATTCAATACGCCATGGCCGGTTACCCCGCGCGACTCGGTGCTGCACATCACCACCGTTGAAGGCGCCGATGGCAGCCTGACCCGCAAACTTGAAGGCGTGCCTAAGTACATTCCCGAAGAAAAGGGCTTTGTGCGGGTTACCAAGGTGGATGGCTTCTGGAAGTTCGTCCCCAAGGGTGATCAGATTGAAGTGACTTATCAGGTTCACACCGAACCGGGTGGCAGTATTCCTTCGATGGTTGCCAATAAGTTTGTGGTGGATGCGCCGTTCAACACCCTGAAAGAGCTGAAGGCTCGGGCCGAGAAGTAAGCGCTGGGCATATCGTCCCCGATCTGCTGCGTTTCCACTCCCTGCCTGGTGGAAAAGTTCGCAACCTCGTTGAACTCCGCAGCGCCTACGAGAAAATGAATTCAACGTAGGAGCTGCCGAAGGCTGCGATCTTCTGATCCGCAGCCTTTATTGTGTTTCCAGATATGCGTTGCACAAAATTTTCACAATGCCTCCAAGACAATTCGCCCGCGCCGACATCGCAGAACAGTAATCAATGGCAATGCCGCCGTTGATCGTGCAACATTTGCGCACCGCGCAAACCCCGGGGCCGAGTACTGGCCAATAGAGGGCAAGGCGCAGCTGTATCTTGAAACTTCAACTTCCAATGGGTCCTAAAACGACATGGCAATCCCGGACGCCCTGAGTCAGCAGCGAGCTTCGAGTCGCCTGCTGCAACCGACCGTCAAATCGCATCTGGCCTACACGCTGCTGTGTGCCTTGGTGATGATGGTGATGTTTTCCGCGCTGCGCCTTGCGCTGCTGGTCTACAACCGCGAAATGATCCTCGATACACCGGCCTCGACCTTTATCGAAGCGTTCGCCAACGGCTTGCGTTTCGACCTGCGTCTGGTGGTCTACCTCAGCATCCCGTTGATCCTGGCACTGTTCAGCGCCCGGGCCATGGCCGCGCGCGGGTTCTTTCGCCTTTGGCTGACCATTGCGTCCAGCATCGCGTTGTTCCTGGGCCTGATGGAGATGGACTTCTACCGTGAGTTCCACCAGCGCCTCAACGGACTGGTGTTCCAGTACGTGAAAGAAGATCCGAAAACCGTGATGAGCATGCTCTGGTACGGTTTTCCGGTGGTCCGCTACCTGCTGGCCTGGGCCGTTGGCACCTGGCTCCTGAGCCTGGCGTTCAAGGGCGCAGACCGCGCGACCCGTCCTCGTGGTCCGTTCAGCGGCGGCAGCATCAGCACCCGCCAGGTTGCACCGTGGTACGCACGCATCATGGTCTTTGTGGTCTGCCTGCTGATTTGTGTGGTCGCCGCTCGTGGCACCTTGCGCCAGGGCCCGCCAATGCGTTGGGGTGATGTCTACACCACCGATTCCAACTTCGCCAACCAACTGGGCCTGAACGGTACGCTTTCTCTGGTAGCCGCGGCGAAAAGCCGGATGTCCGAAGATCGCGACAACATCTGGAAAGCCACGCTGCCACAGCCAATGGCCCAGCAGACCGTGCGCGACATGTTGGTCATGAAGGACGACAAACTGGTGGATGGCGAAACCGCCGCCGTACGTCGTGACTACACGCCACCCGCTGACAAGACTCTGCCGATCAAGAACGTCGTTGTGATCCTGATGGAAAGCATGGCCGGTCACTCGGTCGGTGCGTTGGGCGCCCCTGGCAACATCACGCCGTACCTCGACAAACTGTCGAAGGAAGGCCTGTTGTTCGACCGTTTCTTCTCCAATGGCACCCACACCCACCAGGGTATGTTCGCCACCATGGCGTGCTTCCCCAACCTGCCAGGTTTCGAATACCTGATGCAGACCCCGGAAGGCAGCCACAAGTTGTCCGGCCTGCCGCAGTTGCTCAGCGCCCGTGACTACGACGACGTGTACGTCTACAACGGTGACTTCGCCTGGGACAACCAGTCCGGTTTCTTCAGCAACCAGGGCATGACCAACTTCATCGGGCGTAACGACTTCGTCAACCCGGTGTTCTCCGATCCGACGTGGGGCGTGTCCGACCAGGACATGTTCGACCGTGGTCTGGTTGAACTGAAGGCCCGTGACGGCAAGGACAAGAAACCGTTCTATGCCTTGTTGCAAACCTTGTCCAACCACACCCCTTACGCCTTGCCGACGCCATTGCCGGTCGAGCGTGTGACCGATCGTGGCAGCCTGAACGAACACTTGACCGCCATGCGTTACGCGGACTGGGCGTTGGGCCAGTTCTTCGAGAAGGCCCGCAAGGAGCCGTACTTCAAGGAAACCCTGTTTGTGGTCGTCGGCGACCACGGTTTCGGCAACGAGCGGCAGATCACCGAAATGGACCTGGGTCGTTTCAACGTGCCGATGCTGCTGATCGCACCCGGCATCCAGGAAAAATTCGGCACGCTGAACCACACCGTGGGTACGCAGATCGACATCGTACCGACCATCATGGGGCGTCTCGGTGGTGAAGTGCGTCATCAGTGCTGGGGGCGTGACCTGCTCAACCTGCCTGAAGGCGATACCGGTTTTGGTGTGATCAAGCCTTCGGGCAGCGAACAGACCACGGCCATCGTCACGGCTGATCAGATCCTGGTCCTGCCACGGGACAAGGACATGGCGCCGAAGATGTATCAGTACGAACTGGGCGCCAAGCCGCATGCCGAGGTTGTACCGGATGCACCGCGCACTGCCGAATTGAAAACCAAGCTGGAAGCGTTCCTGCAAACAGCGACCAAGAGCCTGATCGATAACACCGCCGGTGTGGTCGATGGCAAACCGGACTAAGCTGTGATGCAATAAAAAAGAGGCCCTTGAAAAGGGCCTCTTTTTTTTGCTTTTTAAACCGTCATATTTTGCCGAGTAACAACAGAATCAGTATCACCACCAACACCACGCCAATAATACCGGACGGGCCATAACCCCAACTTCTGGAGTGCGGGAAGACCGGTAAGCCACCGATCAGTAACAAGATCAGAATGATGAGAAGAATTGTGCCCATGTCTGTTTCCTTGCTGTAAGAGTTCAGGAATGACTTTGCCGTTATCAGTCAGCGGGAATGTCATTAATTCGAGCTGCTTAACATTTCCGACCTTCGCGCTTGAAAGAAAATTCCAAGTTTTTTTGATGTTTTTTGAAGCAGAGCCCATTCCAAATCATGTCGTATTAGTTGACTCAGCCGTTCCGGCGGTTTGCTCGGGCCATTCAGCAATCTGATGGAGCGTGGGTCGCGCAATATCCTTCGCTACACTCGACGCATCTTCCCCGGAACCACAAGGCTGTTTGCTATGCAAAATCGCATGATGATCACTGGCGCAGGCTCGGGCCTGGGTCGCGAAATCGCGCTGCGCTGGGCGCGTGAAGGCTGGCAACTGGCCTTGTCGGACGTCAGTGAGCCCGGCCTGCAGGAAACCCTGAAACTGGTGCGTGACGCCGGCGGCGACGGTTTCACTCAGCGTTGCGACGTCCGCGATTACAGCCAGTTGACCGCGTTCGCCCAGGCGTGCGAAGTCAAACTCGATGGCATCGATGTCATCGTCAATAACGCAGGCGTGGCGTCGGGCGGGTTCTTCAGCGAACTGTCCCTGGAAGACTGGGACTGGCAGATCGCGATCAACCTGATGGGGGTGGTCAAGGGCTGCAAGGCGTTCCTGCCGCTGCTGGAAAAAAGCAAAGGCAAGATCATCAACATCGCTTCAATGGCGGCGCTGATGCAAGGCCCGGCCATGAGCAACTACAACGTGGCCAAGGCCGGCGTGGTGGCGTTGTCCGAAAGCCTGTTGATCGAACTGGCGCAACAGGAAGTTGGCGTGCATGTGGTATGCCCGTCGTTCTTCCAGACCAACTTGCTGGATTCTTTCCGTGGCCCGACCCCGGCGATGAAAGCCCAGGTTGGCAAGTTACTGGAAAGTTCGCCGATCAGCGCCGCGGACATTGCCGACTACATCTATCAGCAGGTCGCAGCGGGGGAATTCATGATCCTGCCCCACGAGCAGGGCCGCATGGCCTGGGCGTTGAAACAGAAGAACCCGCAATTGCTCTACAACGAAATGACAATCATGGCCGACAAGATGCGCGCCAAGGCCAAACAATCCGCAGGCTGAACTTGCCCGCGAGCGACGGCATCGTTAGGGTGGCCGCCATCGGCCACTCTGACGAGACGTTCCCATGCTCAACTACCTGTGGTTCTTCCTTGCCGCGCTGTTTGAAATCGCCGGTTGCTTCGCCTTCTGGATGTGGCTGCGCCAGGGTAAAAGCGCCTGGTGGATCCTACCGGCACTGCTCAGCCTGACTTTGTTTGCACTGTTGCTGACGCGCGTCGAGTCGACCTACGCCGGTCGCGCCTATGCCGCCTACGGTGGCATCTACATCGTTGCCTCGATTGGCTGGCTGGCGGTGGTCGAGCGGATTCGTCCGCTGGGTTCGGACTGGCTCGGCGTGGCGTTGTGCGTGATCGGCGCCAGCATCATTTTGTTCGGCCCGCGGTTTTCCGCGTCCTGAAAGGCTGGCGCTACTTTTAGGGGTTCTGTCAGACGTTTCCGTCAGTACGTGGGCTCGTGGCTGTAAGTTCAGTCTGGATTGCCGCTGCTGCCTTGAAGGCCCGGCCTACGCCGGGCATCTTCAAGGTTCGGTAACCCTGAAAGGACGAAGGCCATGCTTGTACTCAGTCGCGTAGTGGGCGAATTGATTTCCATCGGTGACAACATTTCCATACGCGTCGTCGCCGTCAACGGCAACAACGTGCGTTTCGGCGTCGAGGCGCCGCAGGATGTGAGTGTGCACCGTTCGGAGATTTACGACCGCATCAAGCGCAAGCTGCCCCGGCAGAAAAAATCAGTCGAATAGATGCTTGGGCACATCGTGCTTGAGCATCAATTGGCACTGCTCGCTTTCCGGGTCGAAGACGATCAGGGCCTGGCCTTTGGTCAGTGCCTGGCGCACCCGCAGAACACGGGTTTCCAGTGGCGTGTCATCGCCATTGTCAGTGCCGTCGCGGGTCACGAAATCCTCGATCAGGCGGGTGAGGGTGTCGACTTCAAGTTGGTCGTGGGGGATGAGCATAGGCACCTCGGGTGAACAATGTGGCGATGCTACGGCGGATATGCCCGCACCACCAGTAGGAGCTGCCGAAGGCTGCGATCTTTTCAGTAGGAGCTGCCGAAGGCTGCGATCTTTTGATTTTCAGCAGCGCTACTGATGCCGAAAATCAAAAGATCGCAGCCTTCGGCAACTCCTACATGCCTGTTGTGGCCTAGCTGTCGTTACGCTGCCCCACCAGGCTATCCACCGATGGCACCCGCGTGTCGCTTTCCATCTGGGTGTCGTGTTCGATCTGGTGACTGAACCGGTCCAGTGAGCCTGTGGCGGGTTGCGCGTCGCTGGCGAAGACCGGCGGGCTGAGGATGTAGGCACCGAGCAGGCGGCTCAGGGCGGCGAGGCTGTCGATGTGGGTGCGTTCATAGCCATGGGTCGCGTCGCAACCGAAGGCGAGCAGGGCGGTGCGGATGTCATGACCGGCAGTCACCGCCGAGTGCGCATCGCTGAAGTAATAGCGGAACAGATCGCGGCGCACGGGCAAGTCGTTATCGCTGGCCAGGCGCAGCAGATGTCGCGACAAGTGATAGTCGTACGGCCCGCCCGAGTCCTGCATCGCGATGCTCACCGCGTGCTCGCTGGAGTGCTGGCCCGGGGCGACCGGCGCGATGTCGATGCCGACAAATTCGCTGACGTCCCACGGCAAAGCCGCGGCCGCGCCACTGCCGGTTTCTTCGGTAATGGTGAACAGCGGATGACAGTCGATCAGCAATTCTTCGCCACTGTCGACGATGGCTTTCAACGCCGCCAGCAGCGCCGCGACCCCGGCCTTGTCGTCGAGGTGGCGGGCACTGATGTGGCCGCTTTCAGTGAATTCGGGCAGCGGGTCGAAGGCGACGAAATCGCCGACGCTGATGCCCAGCGAATCGCAATCGGCGCGGGTCGCGCAGTAGGCATCCAGACGCAGTTCGATGTGATCCCAGCTGATCGGCATTTCATCCACAGCGGTGTTGAAGGCGTGCCCGGAGGCCATCAACGGCAGCACGCTACCGCGAATTACGCCGTTGTCGGTGAACAAGCTGACCCGGCTGCCCTCGGCGAAACGGCTGGACCAACAGCCCACGGGGGCAAGGGTCAGGCGGCCGTTGTCCTTGATGGCGCGCACGGCAGCGCCGATGGTGTCGAGGTGCGCGGAAACAGCGCGGTCAGGGCTGTTCTTCTTGCCCTTGAGGGTGGCGCGGATGGTGCCGCGACGGGTCATTTCGAAGGGTATGCCCAGCTCTTCCAGGCGTTCGGCGACGTAGCGCACGATGGTGTCGGTGAACCCGGTCGGGCTGGGAATGGCGAGCATTTCCAGCAGGACTTTTTGCAGATAAGCGAGGTCGGGTTCTGGGTATTTGATGGTCATGGAAACTCCTGATGAGTGAAGAGCATCGATGGTTTCGATGAGTGAGAACGTTGTCGTCTGTCGAGCCGCCATCGCGAGCAGGCTCGCTCCTACATTGGAACGCGTCACCCTGTAGGAGCGGGCTTGCCGATCAGGCGCTACATCACTAGGAAACTGCCGGCTGACTGTGCGGAAACAACAAATCCACAAAGCGCTCAGCCGTTGGTTGCGGCTCATGGTTGGCCAACCCGGCGCGTTCGTTGGCTTCGATAAACACGTACTCCGGTTGATCGGCGGCGGTCACCATCAGATCGAGGCCGACCACTGGAATGTCCAGTGCCCGCGCTGCCCGCACCGCGGCATCCAGCAAGGTCGGATGCAGGATCGCGGTAACGTCTTCGAGAACTCCGCCGGTATGCAGATTCGCTGTACGCCGAACGAAAAGGTGCTCGCCCACCGGCAGGATGCTGCTGTAGTCGTAACCGGCGGCATGCAAGGTGCGCTGGGTTTCATGATCCAGCGGGATTTTGCTTTCACCGTCGGTGGCAGCCTGGCGGCGTCGACTCTGGGCTTCAATCAGCGCGCCGATGGAATGCTGACCATCGCCTACCACTTCAGCCGGTTTGCGAATGGCCGCGGCAACCACTTCAAAGCCGATCACCAGAATTCGCAAATCGAGACCTTCATGGAAGCTTTCCAGCAATACGCGACCGTCGAATCGGCGTGCGGCTTCGATGGCTTGCTGGACGTCTTCGATGGTCTGCAAATCAACCGCCACGCCCTGGCCTTGTTCACCGTCCAGCGGTTTGACCACCACCCGCTGATGCTCGTCGAGGAACGCCAGATTGTCGTCGGCATTCCCCGCCAGTTGCTGTGCCGGAAGATTCAGGCCAGCGGCTTTCAGTACTTTGTGGGTCAGGCTTTTGTCCTGGCACAACGTCATGCTGATTGCGCTGGTCAGATCACTGAGGGATTCGCGGCAGCGCACCCGGCGTCCGCCATGGCTAAGAGTGAACATCCCGGCCTCAGCGTTATCGACGTGCACATCGATGCCCCGGCGGTGCGCTTCTTCGACAATGATCCGCGCGTAGGGATTGAACTCGGCTTCGGGACCCGGCCCTAGAAACAACGGCTGATTGATGCCGTTCTTGCGCTTGATGGCGAATGTCGACAGGTTGCGAAAACCGAGTTTCGCGTAGAGGTTTTTCGCCTGACGGTTGTCGTGCAACACGGACAGGTCGAGATAGCTCAGGCCGCGGCTCATGAAGTGTTCGATCAAATGCCGCACCAGGACTTCACCGACGCCCGGTCGTGAACAGTGCGGGTCGACCGCCAAACACCACAGGCTGCTGCCGTTTTCCGGATCATTGAAGGCCTTGTGATGATTGAGGCCCATGACGCTGCCGATCACCGCGCCGCTGTCCTCGTCTTCAGCCAGCCAGTACACCGGGCCGCCCACGTGTCGCGGAGTCAGCAAGGTGGCATCGATCGGCAACATGCCGCGTGCCTGGTACAGCTGATTGATCGCACTCCAGTCGGCGTCGCTCTGGGCGCGGCGGATGCGGAACCCGCGAAACACCCGGGTGGCCTGGCGGTAATCACTGAACCAAAGGCGCAAAGTGTCGGACGGATCGAGAAACAACTGGGTCGGCTCCAGCCCCAACACTTGCTGGGGCGCGGCGACGTACAGCGCAATGTCGCGCTCACCGGGTTGCTCGTTGAGCAGCTCTTTGGCGAGGCTGGCCGGATCGGCAAAGGTATGGCCGATCAGCAATCGGCCCCAGCCGCAATGCACGGCAATCGGCTCGCCGCCCAGCGCGCTGCCGTCTTCGGCCAGACGCGCCTGCAAGCGTTCGTAGGAGGGCGCCTGGCCGCGCAACAAGCGTTGGCTGAAAGCCGTGGCGTGAGGTTTCATCGATCAGATTCCTTGTTCACTGAGCCACAGGTTCAGGGCCGCCAATTGCCACAGCTTGGAGCCGCGCAGCGGGGTCAGTTGTCCTTGCGGGTCAGTCAGTAAACGGTCGAGCATGGCCGGGTTGAACAGGCCGCGATCCTGGCTGGGGTCAAGCAACAACTCGCGCACCCAGTTCAGCGTGTCGCCCTGCAAATGCTTGAGGCCAGGCACCGGGAAGTAGCCTTTCTTGCGGTCGATCACTTCACTCGGGATCACCAGCCGCGCCGCTTCCTTGAGCACCTGTTTGCCACCGTCCGGCAGTTTGAATTTGCCCGGCACCCGGGCCGACAATTCCACCAGGCGATAGTCAAGAAACGGCGTACGCGCTTCCAGGCCCCAGGCCATGGTCATGTTGTCGACGCGTTTGACCGGGTCGTCCACCAGCATCACCGTGCTGTCCAGACGCAGGGCTTTGTCCACCGCCGCATCGGCACCCGGTTGTGCGAAGTGTTCCTTCACGAAGTCACCGGCAGCATCGTTCGCCGTCAGCCATTTCGGCTGCACGGTGGCGGCATAGTCGTCGTAGCTGCGGTCGAAAAACGCTTCACGATAGGCCGCGTACGGATCGCTGGCGCCGTCGACCTGCGGATACCAGTGATAGCCGGCGAACAACTCGTCGGCGCCTTGGCCGCTTTGCACCACTTTGCAATGCTTGGCCACTTCCCGAGACAACAGGTAGAAGGCGATGCAGTCGTGGCTGACCATCGGCTCGCTCATCGCACGGAACGCGGCAGGCAGTTGTTCGATGATCTCTTTTTCGTCGATGCGCAGTTGATGATGCTGCGTGCCGTAGTGTTGGGCGATCAGGTCCGAATACTGGAACTCGTCACCGCGCTCGCCACCGGCATCCTGGAAACCAATGGAAAACGTCGACAGGTTTTCCACGCCGACTTCCCGCAACAGACCCACCAGCATGCTCGAATCGACGCCGCCGGAAAGCAGCACGCCGACATCGACCGCTGCGCGTTGGCGAATTGCGACGGCCTCGCGAGTGCTGTCGAGCACACGGTCGCGCCAGTCTTCAAGGGTCAGGTTCAGCTCGTCGGCGCGGGGGCCGTAGGGCAGGGTCCACCAGGTTTTCTGCTCGGTGCGGCCATCCGCTTCGATGCGCATCCAGGTCGCAGGCGGCAGCTTTTCGATGCCGGCCAGCAAGGTGCGCGGCGCGGGGACCACGGCGTGGAAACTCAAATAATGATTGAGCGCCACCGGATCGAGTATCGGATTGATGTCGCCACCCTTGAGCAGCGCCGGCAGCGCCGAGGCAAAGCGCAGGCGTTGGCCGGTGCGGGACAGGTACAGCGGTTTCACGCCTAGGCGATCCCGGGCAATGAACAGGCGCTGGGCATCACGCTCCCAAATGGCGAAGGCAAACATGCCGTTGAGTTTCGGCAGCAGCGCTTCACCCCAGGCGTGAAAGCCTTTGAGCAACACTTCGGTGTCGCCGCCGGAATAGAAGGCATAACCGAGCGCTTCCAGTTCGGCGCGCAATTCCGGGTAGTTATAGATGGCGCCGTTGAAGGCCAGGGACAAGCCCAGTTGGTTGTCGATCATCGGCTGCGCCGAGCCATCCGACAGGTCCATGATTTTCAGGCGTCTGTGGCCCAGGGCAATCGGCCCTTGGCTATGAAAACCCCAAGCATCGGGGCCGCGTGGTGCCAAGTGATGGGTGATTCGTTCAACCGCCGCGAGGTCGGCAGGTTGATGATCAAAACGTAACTCGCCAGCTAATCCGCACATAAATTCCTTACCGGTTTTTCCGTTGGGGAGGGTCAATCGTTACCGTGCCAAAACGGCCGGTACTCAGAAACTGACCCGGCTCAATCCCCGGAGTTTTAGACCGATAAGTTATAAAGAACGGGAGCACTCCCGGTTGGGCGCCGGTCACCCAGCCTGTAGGAGCGAGTCAGGCGTGGGTGCGGCGGATCAGGTTGCGCAGTGCAAACCGGTTCGGGTGGCAGGCTTCCGCCACGCTTCTGGGCAAGGGCAGGGGCTCGTTGTCCAGCCACCCGGCGAGCAACTCTCCGGACAGCGGCGCGGTGATCAAGCCGCGTGAACCGTGGCCACTGTTGACGTACAAACCGGCGAGCCACGGGCATTCGATGTCCGGCACCTGCCGGGCGTCTTTGCTCAGTACTGCATAAGCGTCATTGAATGCCTGGCTATCGGCCAATGGTCCGACGATGGGCAAGTAATCGGGGCTGGTGCAGCGAAACGCGGCGCGACCCTGGAGGCTTTCCGGGGCCAGTGTGTCGGCGTGCAAACGGGTGACCAGATCGTGGGAAATCTCTTCGAGCATGGCCAGGTTGCCCACGTGTTCGGCGGTGGTCGGGGTCAGGTCGTCGCTTTTGAAATCGAAACTCGCGCCCAGGGTGTGTTCGCCGAGCCGCGCAGGGGCGACGTAGCCTTCGGCGCAGACCACCGTGCTCAATGCCTGGCTTTGCGGGGTTTGCATCAGGCGGGTGATTTGCCCGCGAATGCGTTTGAGCGGTAGTCCTGCGCTTTCGGGAAAACGCTGGATCTCGGCGGCACCGGCCAATACCACCACCGGTGCGCTGGCGAGCAGGCGCTCGCTGTCCCAGGCTTGCCACTGCCCCTCGACCTTGCGCAGTTCCAGGGCATCGTGATGAATCTTTAGTTGAATGCCGGGGTGCGAGGCTTGCCATTGGCACAACGCCGGCGGATGAACCCAGCCGCCCTCGGGATAGTACAGCCCACCGCTGGCCAGCCCGATGCCCGCCAGTTTTTGCGCGTGGGGTTGATCCAGCAGTTGCAGCAGATCTTCGGGAAAGGCGTCGGCCAATTGCTGTTGCCGTTCGGCTTCCTTGGCGTTGAACGCCAGTTGCAGCACGCCGCAATCGTCCCAATCGGTGCCGCGTTGCAAGTGTTCGAGCTGGCGGCGGGTGTAGCCGAAACCGCTGACGATCATTTGTGACAGCGCAGTGCCGTGGGCCGATAACTTCAGGTAAAGCACGCCTTGCGGGTTGCCGGACGCTTCCTGGGCCAGGTCGGCGTGGCGCTCCAGCACCGTCACTTGCCAGCCACGCGCGGCGAGGCTGGCCGCGCTGGCACAACCGGCGAGCCCGGCACCGATCACCAGTGCCCGGCGTTCACCGGTCAGCGGAGCAGGGCGGGCGAACCAAGGTTTCACGGGCACGGGGGCGGTCACCTCTGCCGGCCAGCCGAGGAACTCACCGCGCAGGATTTCCCATTTGTGGCCGATGCCCGGGGTGCGTTTCATTTTGAAGCCGGCGGCATTCAGCAGACGCCGCACCCAACCGGTGCTGGTGAACGTGCTGATGGTCGAGCCGGGAGCGGTCAGTCGTGCCAGTTCGACGAACAGCTCGGCGGTCCACATATCAGGGTTTTTCGCCGGGGCAAAACCGTCGAGAAACCAGGCGTCGATTTGCGCGTCCAGTTGCGGCAGTTGCTCCAGCGCATCACCGATCATCAAGGTCAGGGTGACCCGACCGTTGGCCAGCGTCAGGCGTTGAAAACCTTGATGGATCGCCACGTATTGCGCCAGCAGTTGATCGGCAAACACTTTGAGTTCCGGCCACAACGCGAGGGCGCGTTGCAGGTCGGGCGGGCTCAGGGGGTATTTTTCGACACTGACAAAGTGCAGCCGCGCATTGGCCGGCGCATGTTGCTCGAACACCTGCCAGGCACACAGAAAATTCAGCCCTGTTCCGAAACCCGTCTCGCCGATGACCAGCCGCCCGTGGTGTGGCAACGCAGCAAAACGTTCGGCCAAACGGTTCTGTTCGATGAACACATAACGGGTTTCGTCCAGCCCCGACTTATCGGAGAAATACACATCGTCGAACACTCGCGAATATGGACGACCCTGGTCGTCCCAGTCGAGTTGGGCGTGGGGCATTACAGGTTTCATGGCAGGCTCGGCAACGGCAAGACGGCCATTCTAGCCGATTGAGGGCGAGGTGCTTGATCCATGGCAATGTCTACATTGATCGGTTCGCTGAATCTGTAGCAGCTGCCGAAGGCTGCGTTCGACTGCGAAGCGGTCGCCAATCCTGACATCACGTTTTTCCTGAATAAATCCATGCGACCGCTGCGCGGCCGAACGCAGCCTTCGGCAGCTGCTACAGGAAGCGGCAGGGATTTCTGCCACGCAAAACGAGTCCATCCGCTAGTCTTGCTCACATCTGGAAGGGAGCCGTTCATGTTCGAATCCGCTGAAATCGATCACGCCATCGACAAAGAAACCTACGACGCCGAAGTTCCGGCCCTGCGCGAAGCCTTGCTTGAAGCGCAATTCGAGTTGCGACAGCAAAGCCGCTTTCCGGTGATCATCCTGATCAACGGCATCGAAGGCGCCGGCAAAGGCGAGACGGTCAAGTTGCTCAACGAGTGGATGGACCCGCGTCTGATCGAGGTCCGCACGTTCGATCAGCAAACCGACGAAGAACTGGCGCGACCTCCGGCCTGGCGTTATTGGCGGATGCTGCCGGCCAAGGGGCGCATGGGGATTTTTTTCGGCAACTGGTACAGCCAGATGCTCCAGGGCCGGGTCCATGGCGAGTTCAAGGACCCGCGTCTCGATCAAGCGATCAATGCTGCCGAACGCCTGGAAAAGATGCTTTGCGATGAAGGCGCGCTGATCGTCAAATTCTGGTTTCACCTCTCCAAGAAACAGATGAAGGCACGGCTCAAGGCATTGGCCGACGACCCCTTGCACAGCTGGCGCATCAGCCCGCTGGACTGGCAGCAATCGGAAACCTACGACCGCTTCGTCAAGTTCGGTGAGCGGGTCTTGCGTCGCACCAGTCGTGACTATGCGCCGTGGCATGTGGTCGCCGGAATGGACGCACGCTATCGCAGCCTGGTGGTCGGCAAGATTCTGCTCGACAGCCTGAACGGTGCCTTGAAGCGGCCCAAGATCCATCCGGAAAAAGTCAGCGCCGCGCCGGTATTCCCCAGCGTCGACCAAGTGAACCTGCTCGACAGTCTGGACCTGACATTGAACCTGAGCAAAAACGATTACGAAGAACAGTTGGTGACCGAACAGGCGCGGCTGTCCGGGCTTATGCGCGACAAACGCATGCGCCGGCACGCGCTGGTGGCGGTGTTCGAGGGCAATGACGCGGCAGGCAAGGGCGGTGCTATTCGGCGCGTGGCCGCCGCGCTCGACCCGCGCCAGTACAACATCGTGCCGATTGCCGCGCCCACCGAAGAAGAGCGGGCGCAGCCGTATCTTTGGCGCTTCTGGCGACACCTGCCGATGCGGGGCAAGTTCACCGTGTTCGATCGCTCCTGGTATGGCCGGGTGTTGGTGGAGCGCATTGAAGGCTTTTGCAGCCCGGCGGACTGGCTGCGCGCCTACAGTGAAATCAACGATTTCGAAGAGCAGGTCAGCGATGCCGGGGTGGTCGTGGTCAAGTTCTGGCTGGCCATCGACAAGCAGACGCAACTGGAGCGTTTTCAGGAGCGCGAAGAAATCCCCTTCAAGCGTTTCAAAATCACCGAGGATGATTGGCGCAATCGCGAAAAGTGGGATGACTATCGCGCTGCCGTCGGCGACATGGTCGACCGCACCAGCACAGAGATCTCGCCGTGGACGCTGATTGAAGCCAATGACAAGCGCTGGGCACGGGTCAAGGTCTTGCGCACGATCAATCACGCGCTGGAAGAAGCGTTTGAAAAGTCCGACAAACACGCGAAGAAGGATAACAAGGACAAGAAGTGAGTCGATGGTTGCGCATACGCGGGGTGAATGATTGTCGCAGTCGGTAATTGGGTGGGCTTATGCTCGGACCACTCTCAACCGATAACAACAATGAGGTATGCCATGCGTGAAGTGGTGATCGTCGACAGCGTACGGACCGGCCTGGCCAAATCCTTTCGCGGCAAGTTCAACCAGACCCGTCCGGACGACATGGCGGCGCACTGCGTCAACGCTCTGTTGGCGCGCACCGGCATCGACCCGGCCAGTGTCGAGGATTGCATCGTCGGCGCCGGTTCCAATGAAGGCGCGCAGGGCTACAACATCGGTCGCAACGTTGCCGTGCTGTCGCGCCTGGGCATCGGCACGGCCGGCATGACCCTCAACCGTTTTTGCTCATCAGGCTTGCAGGCCATCGCCATCGCTGCCAACCAGATCGCTTCGGGTTGCAGCGACATCATCGTCGCCGGTGGCGTCGAGTCGATCAGCCTGACCATGAAAAGCGTCAACACCGACAACCTGATCAACCCGCTGCTCAAGGAGCAGGTGCCGGGCATCTATTTCCCGATGGGCCAGACCGCTGAAATCGTCGCGCGCCGTTACAACGTCAGCCGCGAAGAACAGGATCTGTACGCCCTGCAAAGTCAGCAGCGTACTGCACAAGCGCAGGCCGCCGGTTTGTTCGATGATGAAATCGTACCGATGTCGGTGAAATACCGCGTTGAGGACAAAGCCACTGGTCAGGTGCAGATCCTCGACGGCATCGTCGATCGCGATGACTGCAACCGCCCGGACACCACGCTGCAAAGTCTGGCCGGCCTGAATCCGGTGTTCGCCGAGGATGGCTCGGTGACGGCGGGTAACTCGTCGCAATTGTCCGACGGCGCTTCCATGACATTAGTGATGAGCCTGGAAAAAGCCCTGGCACTGGGCTTGAAGCCGAAAGCGTTCTTCCGTGGTTTTACCGTGGCGGGCTGCGAACCGGATGAAATGGGTATCGGCCCGGTGTTTTCAGTGCCGAAACTGCTCAAGGCCAAGGGCTTGCAGGTGGGCGACATTGATCTCTGGGAACTCAACGAGGCCTTCGCTTCGCAGTGCCTGTACGCGCGCAATCGACTGGAAATCGACAACGAAAAATACAACGTCAACGGCGGTTCTATCTCCATCGGTCACCCGTTCGGCATGACCGGTTCGCGTCAGGTTGGGCACATCGTGCGTGAGTTGCAGCGGCGTAACCTGCGCTACGGCATCGTGACGATGTGTGTGGGAGGCGGGATGGGGGCTACCGGCTTGTTTGAGGCGGTGCGGTAAACGCGTCGGATTTTGTTGGTGACTGTTATATAGCTATCGCTAGCAGGCTAGCTCCCACACTGGATCTGTGTCGCCTATCAGATCCCTGTGGGAGCTAGCCTGCTAGCGATAAAGGCGACTCGGTTTATCTATTACCGCCATATTCTGCATCCGCTCAATGTAAGCCTGAACCTCCCGCGCCGCCGCCTCGGCACTCTCAAACGGCCCCTCCAGGGTGTTTTCCCGGGTGCTGAAATACAACTCCCCGTTCACCCGACATAACCGGTCGCTGCGAAAGTGCAGGGCGGGGGCGTTATCCTGGGCACGCATGCCGTACATGGCGGTCTCCTGAAACATTCCTGATGTGGATCCAATCAGCTTATGCAAGAACCACTTGCGGCGCCCGGCGATCCGATCGACGGCACATCGCCAATTTAACGTTGCGACCTGCACAGTTTCATTCGCGGCCAGAGGCCAACTGTCCCTGTGTGCTTCACGCGGGTGCGCCTAGAATGGTGGTTCAAGTCATCGGGTTGCGGGGTTTGCATGCACATTTCATCGGGTCGCTGGGTTTACGGACTTTTCCTGGCCTTGCTGACCGCGCTGCTGTGGGGAATCCTGCCCATCAAACTCAAGCAAGTCCTGATGGTGATGGACCCGGTGACGGTGACCTGGTTTCGCCTGATGGTGTCCGGCAGTTGTCTGTTCATCTATCTGGCGGCCACCAAGCGCCTGCCGAGTCGCAAAGTGCTCGGCCCGCGAGGCGGCTGGCTGGTGCTGATGGCGGTGCTCGGCCTGGTGGGCAACTACGTGCTTTATTTGATGGGCCTGAACCTGCTCAGCCCCGGCACCGCGCAACTGGTGGTGCAGATGGGGCCGATCATGCTGTTGATCGCCAGTGTGTTTGTGTTCAAGGAGCGTTTCAGCCTGGGGCAGGGCATTGGTTTGCTGGTGCTGCTGATCGGTTTCGTCCTGTTTTTCAATCAGCGCCTGGCCGAGTTGCTGACGTCATTGAGCGATTACACCGCCGGCGTCCTGCTGGTGTTGTTGGCGTCCACGGTCTGGACCTTCTATGCCTTGGGCCAGAAGCAACTGCTGACGGTGTGGAATTCGTTGCAGGTGATGATGGTGATCTACCTGTTCTGCGGATTATTGCTGACGCCGTGGGTGCATCCGCTCGAAGCGCTGCAATTGAACCCGTTGCAAGGCTGGTTGCTGCTGGCGTGCTGCATGAACACCTTGATTGCCTATGGCGCGTTTGCCGAAGCGCTGGCGCATTGGGAAGCGTCGCGGGTGAGTGCAACGCTGGCGATCACGCCGTTGGTGACATTCGGCGCCGTTGCCTTGGCCGCCTGGTGGTGGCCGGAATATGTACATGCCGAGACCATCAATGGCCTGGGGTATGGCGGGGCGATATTGGTGGTGTTGGGGTCGGCGCTGGTGGCGTTGGGGCCTTCGTTGATTGCCGGTTTGAAGGCGCGGAAGTTGCGGATGGCTTGAAGATCAAAGGATCGCAGCCTGCGGCAGCTCCTACAGGAATACGCGTGTCCCGTAGGAGCTGCCGAAGGCTGCGATCTTTTTGCTTGACTACAAATCTCAGCCCTTTGCCCCAGCCTCCAGCATATTCTCCGGCCGCACCCATTCATCAAACTCTTCATCAGTCAGATATCCCAACTGAAGCGCAGCCTCACGCAAGGTCAGCCCTTCGGCGTAGGCCTTCTTGGCAATCTCCGCCGATTTGTCATAACCGATGTGCGGGTTCAGCGCCGTCACCAGCATCAAGCCTTGCTCCAGATGCTCAGCCATTTTCCCGGCATCCGGTTCCAGGCCGGCGATGCAATGCTGTTGGAAGTTGCTGCAACCGTCGCCCAGCAGGCGAATCGATTGCAGCAGATTGTGAATGATCACCGGTTTGAACACGTTCAGCTGCAAATGGCCCTGGCTCGCAGCGAAGCCGATGGCGACGTCGTTACCCAACACTTGGCAGGCAAGCATCGACAGCGCCTCGCACTGGGTCGGGTTGACCTTGCCGGGCATGATCGAACTGCCGGGTTCGTTGGCAGGCAGTTTCACTTCGGCGAAGCCGGCACGTGGCCCGGACCCCAGTAGACGCAAGTCGTTGGCGATTTTCATCAGGGTCACGGCGAGGGTTTTCAGGGCGCCGGACAGCGTCGTCAGCGGCTCGTGCCCGGCTAATGCCGCGAACTTGTTCGGCGCGGTAATGAACGGCAGGCCGGAAAGCGCGGCCAGTTCGGCGGCGATGGCTTCACCGAAACCGTGGGGTGAATTCAGCCCGGTGCCGACCGCGGTACCGCCCTGCGCCAATTCACACACCGCTGGCAGGGCGCTGCGAATGGCCCGCTCGGCGTAATCGAGTTGCGCTATGAAGGCTGAAACCTCCTGGCCGAAGGTGATCGGCGTGGCGTCCATCATGTGCGTGCGGCCGGTCTTGACCAGCTTCATGTGACGCGCCGACAACTCGGCCAGTCCGCCCGACAGTTCACTGATTGCCGGCAGCAACTGATGCTGCACGGCTTGCACGGTGGCGATGTGCATGGCGGTGGGGAAGCAGTCGTTGGAACTCTGGGAGCGGTTGACGTGATCGTTGGGGTGCACCGGCGACTTGCCGCCACGCGGGTTACCGGCCAGTTCGTTGGCGCGCCCGGCAATCACTTCGTTGACGTTCATGTTGCTCTGGGTGCCACTGCCGGTTTGCCAGACCACCAGCGGAAACTGATCGTCGTGCTGACCGTCGAGCACTTCATCCGCCGCCTGTTCGATCAGCCGGGCGATGTCGGCCGGCAGATCGCCGTTGCGGTCGTTGACCCGTGCCGCCGCTTTCTTGATCAGCGCCAGGCCGTGCAGCACCGCCAGCGGCATGCGTTCGTTGCCGATGGCAAAGTTGACCAGCGAGCGTTGCGTCTGAGCGCCCCAGTAGGCTTCTTCCGGGACTTCAACCTGGCCCAGGCTGTCGGTTTCAATACGGCTCATCGGTCACACTCCTGTAGGTCTGTTTGCGCAGTTTAGGCCGTGATCGCCGGCCGGGGTTCCATCAGTCTCGATTCTGCCCATTGAAGCCCTCTAAATCAGGCGCGACAAGGGTTGGGGTTGAGTGACACACTTTTTTAGGCGCAGAATGGTCGTCCTTGGGGTTTTACCTCGCCTGCTAGAAAAGGAAACTCGATGACTCGTCTTCGTGCCATCTGTACCGCGGTTGCATTGGTTTGTGCCAGCGGCCAGGTTTTTGCCGATACCGCCAGCCACAACGCCAGTGCCGAGGCTTTCCTGACCCTGGCGCATGCTGACAAATTGGGCACTCCGGTGTACATGCAGGTCCAGCAGATGTTCGCCCAGCGCTTCCAGCAAACCAAAGCCCCGGAATCGAAAAAAGCCGTACTGGAAACCTACCAGGCCAAGGCCAACGCCGCGCTGGACCAAGCCATTGGCTGGAACAAGCTGAAGCCGGACATGGTCAAGCTCTACACCACCAACTTCACTGAATCCGAGCTCAAGGACCTGGTTGCGTTCTACCAGTCGCCACTGGGCAAGAAAGTCCTGGAAAAAATGCCGCAGCTGACCCAGCAATCGGCCCAGATGACCCAGGCCAAGCTGGAAAGCGCGGTGCCTGTGGTCAACAAATTGCTGGCTGACATGACTGCCGAGCTGGAGCCGAAAGGCGCCGCCGCGCCAGCCAAGAAAAAGCCTTAAGCGGAGTTCGGTATGACCATGCAACAACGCATCGAATCGACGCTGGGCCTGCTTCAGCCCCAGCACCTTCAGGTGCTGGATGAAAGCCACATGCACAGCCGCGGGTTACAGACGCACTTCAAGGCCGTGGTCGTCAGTGAGCAGTTCGAAGGCCTGAACCGGGTCAAGCGCCACCAGAAAGTCTACGGCACGCTCGGCGAGCTGATGGGCGAGTTTCATGCGTTGGCGCTGCATACCTACACGCCCGAAGAATGGGCACAGATCGACGCGGCCCCGGCCTCGCCAACCTGTGCTGGCGGCAGTAAGCATTAAGCTCAAAAGATCGCAGCCTGCGCCAGCGCCTACAGGAATACGCATTCCCATGTAGGCGCTGCCGCAGGCTGCGATCTTTTTTGTTAGAATGCCCAACGCGCCGCTTACCCGGCGCGTTTTTTTTCGCATCCGGTTCACCCCTTACGAGGGTAGCCACCTGGAGATTTACCCATGACACAACAGATTGTCGTGGCGGCACTGTATAAGTTCGTCACCCTGGAAGATTACGTCGCCCTGCGCGAGCCCCTGCTGCAAGCGATGGTCGACAACGGCATCAAAGGCACGCTGCTGATCGCCGAAGAAGGCATCAACGGCACCGTGTCCGGCAGCCGCGAAGGCATTGACGGGCTGATGGCCTGGCTGAAGAACGATCCGCGCATGGACGACATCGATCACAAAGAGTCGTACTGCGACGAACAGCCGTTCTACCGCACCAAAGTCAAACTCAAGAAAGAAATCGTCACCCTCGGCGTCGATGGTGTGGACCCGAACAAAAAGGTCGGCACTTACGTTGATCCGCAAGACTGGAACGCGTTGATCAGCGATCCGGAAGTGCTGCTCATCGATACCCGTAACGATTACGAAGTTTCGATCGGCACCTTCGAAGGCGCCATCGACCCGAAAACCACCAGTTTTCGCGAATTCCCCGATTACATCAAAGCCAACTTCGACCCGGCCGTGCACAAGAAAGTCGCGATGTTCTGCACCGGCGGCATTCGTTGCGAGAAGGCCTCGAGTTACATGCTCAGCGAAGGCTACGGTGAGGTCTATCACCTCAAGGGCGGCATCCTGAAGTACCTCGAAGAGGTGCCGCAGGAAGAAACCAAGTGGCAGGGCGACTGCTTTGTGTTCGATAACCGCGTGACCGTTCGCCACGACCTGAGCGAAGGCGACTACGATCAATGTCATGCCTGCCGCACACCGGTCAGCGTTGAAGATCGCGCTTCCGAGCACTACGTGGCCGGTATCAGTTGCCCGCATTGCTGGGACAAACTGAGCGAGAAAACCCGCCGCAGTGCCATCGATCGGCAAAAGCAGATCGAACTGGCCAAGGCACGCAACATGCCTCACCCAATCGGTTACAACTACAAGCAAGCATCCTCCGAGGCCTGAACCATGTCTGCGCGCCTGCTCTATGTGATGGACCCGATGTGTTCCTGGTGCTGGGGCTTTGCTCCGGTCGCAAACGCATTGGTAGAGCAGGCGGCGGCCGCCGGTGTGGACGTGCATCTGGTGGTGGGCGGTTTGCGCACCGGCAGTGGTTCGGCGCTGGAACCGACCACCCGGCGCTACATCCTTGAACACTGGCAGGCGGTCACCGAGACCACCGGCCAGCCGTTCAAGCGCGAAGGCGCGTTGCCTGACGGTTTTGTCTACGACACCGAACCCGCCTGTCGGGCACTGGTGACGGCGCGCAACCTGGCGCCCGATTGTGCGTGGAAACTGCTCGGGCTGATTCAGCAGGCGTTTTATGCCGAAGGTCGTGATGTGACCCGCGCCAGCGTCCTGGTGGAGTTGGCAGAACAGGCCGGCCTGCCACGTATCGAATTCGCCGCCGCGTTCGACCGGGCCGATACGCACGCCGCGACCGCTGCTGATTTCACCTGGGTCCAGGACCTGGGCATTGCCGGTTTCCCTACCTTGCTGGCTGAGCGAAACGGCCAATTGGCGTTGCTGACCAATGGCTATCAGCCGTTGAGCGAGTTGTCCCCGCTGCTCGGCCGCTGGCTGGAGCGCGCTGCCTGTGCATGACCTGCCTGACGAAGCCGCAACCGCTAAACGTGTCGACCGCTTGAGCTGGGCGGAAATCCGTCGCCTGGCCCTCCATCACAAGAAATCCCTGTGGATCGCCAACGGTGTGGCCGTATTGGCGACGCTGTGCAGCGTTCCGATCCCGTTGCTATTGCCGTTGCTGGTGGACGAAGTGCTGCTGGGGCACGGCGATGCTGCGCTGAAAATAATGAACCTTGCGCTGCCTGAGGTTTGGCAAAAAGCGGCGGGTTACATCGGCCTGATGCTGGTAGTGACCCTGGCCCTGCGTTGCGCGGCGTTGCTATTCAACGTGCTTCAGGCGCGATTGTTCGCCGCACTGGCCAAAGACATCGTCTACCGCATTCGCATCCGCCTGATCGAACGCCTCAAGCGCATCTCGCTGGGTGAATACGAAAGCCTGGGTAGCGGCACGGTGACCACGCATTTGGTCACCGACCTGGACACGCTGGACAAATTCGTCGGCGAAACCCTCAGCCGTTTCCTCGTGGCCATGCTGACCCTGGTCGGCACCGCCGGGATTCTGATGTGGATGCACTGGAAACTGGCGCTGCTGATTTTGCTGTTCAACCCGCTGGTGATCTACGCCACGGTGCAGTTGGGCAAACGGGTCAAACACCTGAAAAAACTCGAGAACGACAGCACTTCGCGGTTCACCCAGGCGTTGACTGAAACCCTCGATGCCATCCAGGAAGTGCGGGCCGGCAACCGCCAAGGGTTTTTCCTCGGTCGTTTGGGGCTGCGCGCCAGGGAAGTTCGCGATTACGCGGTCAACTCGCAGTGGAAAACCGACGCTTCGAACCGTGCCAGCGGTTTGCTGTTCCAGTTCGGCATCGACATTTTCCGCGCCGCCGCCATGCTCACCGTGCTGTTCTCCGACCTGTCCATCGGCCAGATGCTCGCGGTATTCAGCTACCTGTGGTTCATGATTGGCCCGGTCGAACAACTGCTGAACCTGCAATACGCCTATTACGCGGCGGGCGGTGCGCTGTCGCGAATCAATGAATTGCTCTCGCGCGCCGATGAACCGCAATACCCCAATGGCGTCGATCCGTTCGCCGGCCGCGAAACCGTGGGCATCGAAGTTCAGGGTTTGAGTTTCGGTTATGGCGACGAATTGGTGTTGAACCAGATGGACCTGTCCATCGCACCCGGAGAGAAGGTCGCCATCGTCGGCGCCAGCGGGGGCGGCAAGAGCACGTTGGTGCAACTGCTGTTGGGCTTGTACACGCCGCTGGCCGGGACCATTCGTTTTGGCGGCTCGACCCAGCAAGAGATCGGGCTGGAAACGGTGCGGGAAAATGTCGCGGTGGTTCTTCAGCATCCGGCGTTGTTCAACGACACCGTGCGCGCCAACCTGACCATGGGCCGCGAACGCAGCGACGAGGCTTGCTGGCAGGCGCTGGAAATCGCCCAGTTGCACGCCACCATCCGCGATTTGCCCAATGGCCTGGACAGCATCGTCGGGCGTTCCGGCGTGCGGTTGTCCGGCGGGCAGCGCCAGCGTCTGGCGATTGCGCGGATGGTCCTGGCTGAACCGAAAGTGGTCATCCTCGACGAGGCCACCTCCGCACTGGACGCCGCTACCGAATACAACCTGCATCAGGCACTGGCGCGATTCCTCAGCAATCGGACCACGTTGATCATCGCCCACCGGCTTTCGGCGGTGAAACAGGCTGACCGTGTGCTGGTATTCGACGGTGGGCAGATTGCCGAAGATGGCGATCACCAACAGTTGATCGCCGACGGTGGCTTATACGCCAAGTTGTATGGTCATTTGCAACAAATGTAAGCCTTGAGGCCAAGTGAATGAACGCTGTTTGAAGCGTATTTGAAGCCCCACAACAAGAACATCGTCACCGGCGCCAATGGCCGGCCAGCCCCTCTCGGGCGAGGCTCGGCGCTTGCCGGGAACGCAATCGCGACCTAGTCTAGCTGGAGCGATTTCGTCCGGATGACGATCAAGCAGTGCTAATGCAAGGGACCTCATGAATCAAACGCGGACTCTCGGAACGCCACGGTTGTTGGGCATCGTCTGGCCATTTATTGCCGTTGTGCTGTTTCAAGCCTTGTTGGGTGGCGTTAGCCTTTATGTGCTGTCGGCGGTTCGCGGCTATGTTGCCGGCGAAAGCCTCTGGTCCAAGGGCCAGAAAGACGCCATTTATTACCTCAACCTCTATGCCGACAGCGGCGATGAAGCGATTTTTCGCAAATACCAGCACGCCATTTCCGTACCCCAGGGCGGGCATGAACTGCGCGTGGCACTGGATCAGCAGCCGCCCGACATCGAAGCGGCGCGCCTGGCGATTCTCAAGGGCGGCAACCACCCGGACGACGTGTCCAGCCTGATCTGGCTGTACCTCAATTTCCGCCACTTCAGTTACCTGGAAAAAGCCATCGACCTGTGGACGGTGGGTGACGCGTATCTGGTCAAACTCGATGACGTTGCGCGGGACATGCACCAGCACATCACCGCGAACCCGGCTTCCGAGGCGGATATCCTGCGCTGGAAAGAGCAGATTTTCGCGATCAATGATGAGGTGACCCCGGCGGCCAAAGCGTTCAGTGATGCGCTGGGCGAGGGGTCGCGGGTCATTCTTCGTCTGCTGCTGCTGACCAACCTCGCCACGGCGCTTGGCTTGATCGCGTTGGCGCTGATGCGCACCCATAAGTTGCTCAAGCAACGCCATGAGTTTGCCAATGCCCTGCAGCTGGAAAAAGACCGGGCACAGATCACTCTGCAATCGATTGGCGACGGGGTCATTACGACGGATGTGGATGGCGCCATCGCCTACATGAATCCCGCCGCGGAGGCGTTGACTCACTGGAAAGCCGAGCAGGCAACGGGCTTGCCGCTCGCCGCGTTGTTCAATCTGCTGGATGAAAACGCGCAAGCCGATGGGTTTACCTTGATTGAGCGCATCCTCAGTGGGCAGCTCAGCGGTGGCAGCGAACATTCAAAACTGATTCAACGCCTCGATGGCAGTACGGTTTCCGTCACGCTGGTGGGCGCGCCCATCAGCAACGCCGGCAAGGTCAGCGGCACGGTGCTGGTCTTGCACGACATGACCCAGGAGCGGCAATACATTGCCAACCTGTCCTGGCAGGCCACCCATGACGCCTTGACCGGCCTCGCCAACCGCCGCGAGTTCGAGTATCGCCTGGAGCAGGCGCTGCACAACCTGACGCGGCAGTCGGGGCGGCATGCCCTGATGTTCCTCGATCTGGACCAGTTCAAACTGGTCAACGATACCTGCGGTCACGCCGCGGGCGATGAATTGCTGCGGCATATCTGCGCGCTGCTGCAATCGGGGCTTCGCGAAGGCGATACCCTGGCCCGACTGGGTGGCGACGAGTTCGGTATCCTCCTGGAAAACTGCGGGCTTGAGGCTGCCGAAAAAATTGCCGAGACGTTGCGCCAGACCGTGCAGAACCTGCACTTTGTCTGGAAGGGCCGGCCATTCGTGACCACTGTGAGTATCGGCCTGGTGCATGTTGCGCAGAATCCGACCACTCTTGAAGCTTCGCTGCGTGCTGCCGACATGGCGTGCTACATGGCCAAGGAGAAGGGCCGCAATCGGGTGCAGGTCTATCATCCCGACGATTCGGAACTGTCCCTGCGCTTCGGCGAAATGGCCTGGGTGCAGCGCCTGCACATGGCGCTGGAAGAAGACCGCTTCTGTCTGTACGCGCAGGAAATCGCGCCACTGGGCATCGACTTGGGCGGCGGACACATCGAAATTCTGCTGCGCTTGCACGATGAAGCCGGGCGCATGATCCTGCCCGACAGTTTCATTCCGGCGGCCGAACGTTATGGCCTGATGAGTACGATCGATCGTTGGGTCGTGCAGAACGTGTTCAAGATCATTGCCCAATGCCGCGCCGAGCGCCATCACGGGCCGCTGGCCATGTGTGCGATCAATCTGTCAGGCACGACCATTGGCGATGAGGCGTTTCTCGACTTCTTGCGCGAACAATTCGTTACGTATTCAATTCCAGCTGAAATGATTTGTTTTGAAATCACAGAAACCAGCGCGATTTCCAATCTCGGCAGCGCAATCAGATTCATTAATGAACTCAAAGGCTTAGGCTGCCTGTTTTCCCTGGACGACTTTTGCGCCGGGATGTCCTCATTCGCGTACCTGAAACATTTGCCTGTAGACTTCCTGAAGATCGACGGGAGTTTCGTAAAGGATATGCTGGACGACCCGATTAACCGCGCCATGGTCGAGGTGATCAATCACATCGGCCATGTCATGGGTAAGCGTACGATTGCCGAGTTTGTCGAAACGCCTCAGATCGAGCAGGCATTGCTGGAGATCGGGGTGGATTATGCTCAAGGGTATGTCATTGAACGCCCGCAACTGTTTACCTGCGATAGCCTCCAAAGTCGTCCTGCCAGGCCTCAGCCTTTGTTGTTCAAGGCACCTGGCACATTCCGTTGAAATCTCTCGCTGATCTAATAATCACAATCAAAAGGAGCTCGACAGTGATCGACACATTCAACAGAACCGGACCACTCATGGAAGCTGCAAGTTATCCTGCCTGGGCCCAGCGCCTGATTCAGGACTGCAGCGAGAGTAAGCGCCGGGTTGTCGAACACGAACTGTATCAGCGCATGCGAGACAACAAACTCAGCGCAAAAACCATGCGTCAGTACCTGATAGGTGGCTGGCCGGTGGTCGAACAGTTCGCGTTATACATGGCACAAAACCTCACCAAGACCCGTTTTGCCCGCCACCCCGGTGAGGACATGGCGCGGCGCTGGCTGATGCGCAACATTCGTGTCGAATTGAACCACGCCGATTACTGGCTGAACTGGAGCCGTGCGCACGGCGTCAGCCTGGAAGATCTGCAGGCGCAACAGGTTCCCCCTGAACTTCATGCGCTGAGTCATTGGTGCTGGCATACCAGTTCAGCGGATTCGCTGATCGTCGCCATTGCTGCCACCAACTACGCCATTGAAGGCGCGACCGGCGAATGGTCGGCGCTGGTTTGTTCCAATGGCGTCTACGCTGCCTCGTTCCCTGAGGAAGAGCGCAAGCGTGCAATGAAGTGGCTGAAGATGCATGCCCAGTACGACGATGCCCACCCGTGGGAAGCGCTGGAAATCATCTGCACCCTGGCCGGCATGAACCCGAGCAAAGCGCTGCAAGTGGAACTGCGTCAGGCGGTGTGCAAGAGCTACGACTACATGTACCTGTTCCTGGAGCGCTGCATGCAGCTTGAACTGGCGGAGAAAGTCCCCGTAGCCCGTGAGCGACTGGAACTGGCTGAAAGCTGATTTAACGGTCACGCAATAAAAACTGTGGGAGCGAGCCTGCTCGCGATAGCGTTGCGTCATTCGACATCATCATCGACTGACACGCCCTCATCGCGAGCAAGCTCGCTCCCACATTGTTTTGGGTTGCGGGATGAAAATCAGCCCGCCATCGCCAACCGGTTCCGCCCCTCGCGCTTGGCCACATACAGCGCATTATCGGCGCGTCGCAGCAAACTCTCGGCAGACTCGCCCGGCAGCAGGGTCGAGCAACCGAGGCTGACCGTCAGCTCGATCGAGCGTCCATCGGCGAGGTATTCCTCGGTCTGCGCGGCAAACCGCAGGCGCTCACCGACCAGGGCCGCAGCCTCGCGGCTGGTGTTCGACAACAAGATCAAAAACTCTTCACCGCCAAAACGAAACACCATGTCGACATTGCGCAGCTGACGTTTGATCGACGTGGCCACGGCTTTGAGCACGTCATCGCCGGCGCTGTGGCCATGGGTATCGTTGATCAGCTTGAAATGGTCGATGTCCAGCATCAGCAACGACAACGGTTGCAGGTGACGCCGTGACAGCTCGATTTCCCGTTGCAGGGTCTGGTCCATTGCGATGCGGTTGCCGGTGTCGGTCAACGGATCGCGCAGGGCACTTTGGGTGGCGGCGCGGTACAGCAGGGTATTGCGCATCGGGTACAGCAGCGCCGCCAGCAACGACTCAAGGTTGCCTTGTTCTTGCTCGCTGAAACGCTGGTTGCGACGAAACACCAACTCACCCAGGTGATCACCCTCGTGGCTGAGGCTGTAACTGATTGAGTGGTGGCCGCGCAGGCCGAACTCCAGGCGCAGGTCGCTGCTCTTGTGCTCGTAGCTCAAGGCATCCAGCGGGACCAGGCGCTGAATCTCGCGGAAGAACAAGCCAAGAATACGTTGGGGTTCAAGACTGGTTTGCAGCTGCATGCTCAATTGCTGGCGCAGTTTGGACAGGCTGATGGGCCTTTCCGGAGAGGGTTGCTGCTGACCAAAGCCCAGGCGTTGCAATTTGGCGCTATCAAAGTCAATTGCGCTGGTCTGGGAAGGTGATTTCATATGGCGTGCGCCCTTGAGCAGTAAGACTGTCTTACAAGCTGGGTGAGAGCGGCTTTGGGCTGCGCGTCGTACTGGTCCGTCAGTCCCGTAGGACATTTCGTACAAGTTTAATCTGCTTTGTACAAGATTAGGAGACTGTCGACTCCCGCTCCGCCCGGTTCGCGTTCACTTGGTTTGTATGAAGAACTGCAGAGCGAAAGTCGTGCCATTTCCGAAGAGTTTGGTAAAAGCGTTATAAATCAAATAATTGGTAGTTTTTTGGGCGGCGGGGTCAAACTCTGCGACATTAGTTTGACTGGTATTTCACTGCGCCTTGAGTGCCGCGACGGGAAGTCGACACGGCACAAAAGCGACGTACGGCATTACTGGGCGTTGAAAGCCTGCCCGTTGATGCCCGTGCTGTCCGGACCCATCAGGTACAGGTAGACCGGCATGATCTCTTCGGGCGTCGGATTGTTCAGCGGGTTTTCACCCGGATAAGCCTGGGCGCGCATGCTGGTGCGGGTGGCACCCGGGTTGATGCTGTTGGAGCGTACGGGCGCCACGGTGTCGACTTCGTCCGCCAGGGTTTGCATCAAGCCTTCGGTGGCAAACTTGGAAACCCCGTAAGCGCCCCAGTACGCGCGGCCCTTGCGCCCGACGCTGCTGGAGGTGAACACCACCGAGGCGTCCTGGGACAACTTGAGCAGTGGCAGCAGCGTACTGGTGAGCATGAACATCGCGTTGACGTTGACTTGCATGACACGCATGAAGTTCTCGCCCGACAGCTGTTCGATCGGCGTGCGCGGCCCAATGATCGACGCGTTGTGCAGCAGGCCGTCGAGGTGGCCGAATTCGGTTTCAATCATCGCGGCCAGCTCATCGTATTGATGGGGCAGGGCGGTTTCCAGATTGAACGGGATCACGGCCGGTTGCGGGTGGCCCGCGGCTTCGATTTCGTCGTAGACCTGCGTCAGGTTGGCTTCGGTCTTGCCGAGCAACAGCACGGTGGCGCCGTGGGCAGCGTAGGTTTTTGCGGCGGCAGCGCCAATGCCACGACCAGCGCCGGTGACCAGAATGACCCGATCCTTGAGCAAGTCGGTGCGGGCGGAGTAATCAAACATAAAAACCTCAATCCATTAAAAGGCTGGAAAAGATCGCAGCCTGCGGCAGCTCCTACGCCGATTGCGGTTTCCTGTAGGCGCTGCCGAAGGCTGCGATTTTTTGACGTTAATCAGCAGCTGCAAAGCGCGCTATCAAGCACCTTGCGCAACTCCAGCGGATGATCAACCACCACATCCGCCCCCCAATGCCGCGGATTATCATCCGGGTGGATGTAGCCGAAGGTCACGGCGGCAGTCTTGGTCCCCGCATCGCGCCCCGATTCGATATCGCGCAGGTCATCGCCCACGAACAATACGCTGGCCGGGTCCAGGTCAAGCATTTTGCAGGCAAGGATCAGCGGCTCTGGATCAGGCTTGCTGTTCTTCACATGGTCCGGGCAGATCAGCAGCGCCGAACGTTCGGCCAGCCCCAGCTGCTGCATGATCGGCTCGGCAAAACGCAGCGGCTTGTTGGTGACCACGCCCCAGATCAGGTTGGCCTTCTCGATGTCCGCCAACAACTCGCCCATGCCGTCGAACAGTTTGCTGTGCACCGCGCAACCGACCAGATAGCGCTCCAGAAACTCCAGGCGCAGCTCCTCGAAACCCGGTGATTCCGGGTCCATGGAAAAGGTCACTGCAACCATTGCCTTGGCGCCGCCGGAGATCTCGTCGCGGATGTGTTTGTCGTTGATCGGTGGCAAGCCACGGTCGGCACGCATCGCCTGGCAGATCGCAATGAAGTCCGGCGCGGTGTCGAGCAGCGTGCCGTCCATGTCGAAAAGAACTGCTCTGATACGCATCGGCTTACTCCTCGCGCAGGGTCTGGATCATGTAATTGACGTCCACGTCGGCCGCCAGTTTGTAGTGCTTGGTCAGCGGGTTGTACGTCAGGCCGATGATGTCCTTGACGGTCAGGCCGGCCATGCGGCTCCAGGCACCGAGCTCGGAAGGGCGGATGAATTTCTTGAAGTCGTGGGTGCCGCGCGGCAGCAACTTCATAATGTATTCGGCGCCGACGATGGCGAACAGGTACGCCTTCGGGTTGCGGTTGATGGTGGAGAAAAACACCTGGCCGCCAGGCTTGACCATGCGGAAGCAGGCGCGGATCACCGAAGACGGATCCGGCACGTGTTCGAGCATCTCAAGGCAGGTGACCACGTCGAACTGCTCCGGCATTTCTTCGGCCAGGGCTTCGGCGGTGATCTGCCGGTACTCGACGCTCACGCCGGATTCCAGTTGATGCAATTGTGCGACCGCCAACGGCGCTTCGCCCATGTCGATGCCCATCACGGTCGCGCCGCGTTGAGCCATCGCTTCGCTGAGAATGCCGCCGCCGCAGCCGACGTCGAGGACTTTTTTGCCGGCCAGGCTGACGCGTTCGTCAATCCAGTTGACCCGCAGCGGATTGATGTCGTGCAGGGGTTTGAATTCGCTTTCGCGGTCCCACCAGCGATGGGCCAGGGCTTCGAATTTGGCGATTTCGGCGTAGTCGACGTTGCTCATGGTTTAAATCCTCTAAAACTTGAAAAATCCTGTTGCCCCGGTTTTCAGTCCGGGGGGCTTACGATTCGGTACGGCCGCTGATGCGCTGGCCCCAGGCCTTGGCCGTGGCGGCCAGTTGCTGTTCATCCAGGCGCGTCAGGCGACGGTCGTCGAGCAGTTGTTTGCCGGCGACCCATACATGTTTCACGCAGTCCCGGCCGGTGGCATATATAAGCTGCGAAACCGGGTCGTAGACCGGCTGCTGGGCCAGGCCCGAAAGATCGAACGCAACGATGTCCGCCGCTTTTCCCAGCTCAAGGGACCCGGTCTGGGCCACGATCCCCAAGGCGCGCGCGCCGTTGAGGGTGGCCATGCGCAGGGCGCGATGGGCGTCCAGCGCGGTGGCCGAGCCGGCGACAGCTTTGGCCAGCAATGCAGCGGTGCGGGTTTCGCCGAGCAGGTCCAGATCATTGTTGCTGGCGGCGCCGTCGGTGCCTACCGCAACATTGACCCCGGCCTGCCACAAACGCTCCACCGGGCAAAAGCCGCTGGCCAGTTTCAGGTTCGACTCCGGGCAATGAATCACATGGGTGTTGCTTTCTACCAGCAGCGCCAGGTCTTCTTCGCTGATCTGGGTCATGTGAACGGCCTGGAAGCGCGGCCCCAGCATGCCCAGGCGCGCTAGGCGGGCCAACGGGCGCTCGCCGCGCTGTTCGACGGCCTGCTGCACTTCGAACGCGGTTTCATGCACATGCATATGGATCGACGCATCGAGTTCTTCGGCGATCACGCGGATTTTTTCCAGGTTTTCATCGCCCACGGTGTAGGGTGCATGGGGGCCGAAGGTGATTTTGATGCGGTCGTGGTGCTTGAGATCGCCAAACAGTTCGATGCCCTGACGGATGGCTTCGTCTGCGGTGCTGGCGCCGGGGATCGGGAAATCGAGGATCGGGATCGCGATTTGTGCACGGATACCGCTGTTGTGCACGCGCTCGCTCGCAACCTTGGGGAAGAAGTACATGTCAGAGAAACAGGTGATGCCACCTTTAATCTGTTCGGCGATCGCCAGGTCGGTGCCATCGCGTACAAAGGCTTCGTCGACCCACTTGGCTTCGGCCGGCCAGATGTGGTTTTCCAGCCAGGTCATCAACGGCAGGTCATCGGCCAGGCCGCGGAACAGGGTCATTGCCGCATGCCCATGGGCGTTGATCAGGCCGGGGCTGAGTAACATGTCCGGCAATTCGCGGACTTCGCTTGCGTTAAGCTTCAGTGCTGCAGCGCGCGGGCCGATAAACACGATACGCCCGTCGCGGATGCCCAGGCCGTGATCCTTGAGGACAACGCCGGCAGGTTCGACGGGTACCAGCCAGGTCGGCAGCAATAACAGGTCGAGCGCAGCGGCAGTGTTCGGCATCGAGGGTCGGTTCCAGTGCTTTTGTAAAGGATGGCGAAGTATACCCGAGCGTCTTCGCGGGG
>Ga0247818_10000194_pt1 | contig 36734 bp, 23 predicted proteins | sample 13C_Glucose_Day1_FD_192424 | JGI IMG/M metagenome (GOLD analysis project Ga0247818, IMG submission 192424) | Soil microbial communities from agricultural site in Penn Yan, New York, United States - 13C_Glucose_Day1 | ecosystem: Environmental > Terrestrial > Soil > Agricultural land | place...
GGCGTGGGGGGAGGCGCGGTGCTTGGGCACATGGCCGATGGACTGGACCCACTCTGGCCGGTCGCCATACGCCGCTGGCTGCCGCGCTGGTGGACGGATCGGGCCCTGCGTCGACAACTGACCCTGAAAAACACCGCCGGTGCCTATACCCGGCGCCTCAAAGCCCAGACCCGCAAGAGCAATAACCTGATGCGGGACTACTTCGTTCTTCCGCACGCGCAGCGCCCGGCTCTTCGCCCCGGTGTCGACCTTGCCTGCCTGGACGATATCGAAACCGCGCAGGCTTTGCACCGGACCCTTGAAGAGTGGGTGGTGTTGAGTCATGGCAACAATCGCGCCGAAATCAAGAAGCTTCAAAGCCAGTGCGCCGGGATTGTCGTCGACCGCCTGAACCGCAGGATCGACCTGGCCAGGGAGCGACTGCTGGAAAGCCTCGACCGAACCGAACAACTGATCGCCCGTTCGGACACGACCCCGGTTGGCGATACCTCCGCCCATTTGAAACTGATGGCCGAGCGCACGACGGTTCGAAAGGCTTTTGTCCAGGAACTTGACCTGCAACACCTGGCCGTCGAGGAAGCCAGGCGATGGTACCGCCGAATTACCCGCTCCGAGCACAGAGAGAACGTGACCCGGACCATGGAACTCTTGAACCAGTCGTACAGCGATGCCAATTACCACTACCTGAAGGCAGCGCACGTTCTGGAAACCATCACCCGCTATGAGGCCGTTGACGACCTGTCCTGGGTCTACTTCCACGTACAGTTGAAAAAATCCCGCGAGAAGGTCGGGCGCGCTCTATTGACCCAATATCAACTACCACAAGTCAGTTCCAGTATCGGCCAGCGCAACCGCGTTTTCGAAGATTGCCTGACCACTTACAGCGAGTTCCGCCGCCAGCTTGACGCCTGGACGCTAGGCTATCCGCAACACTTGGATCTGGAGCAAGTTCGTGCGTTTCTGGGCGACCTCGACCAGATGGAAGCGTTTGCCCGCAATGCCATCAGAGACCGATCCACCGCCCCACCTCCGACAGAACGCATCAGAAAACAACTGTTCGAGACTGAGGACAACCGATTGCTGATTGGTGAACCCGGTATCGATGTCGAGACTCAGCAACAGCACTTCATCATTGATATCAATGGCTACAAGGAAACCTGGCTGCCCCACGACCGCCACCCCGGTAGATATCGCCTCAGTGAACCTGCCGTCTCCACGCAACCGGCACTGCCGACCGACGTCAGGCCACTGCTGAGCGAAGCCAGAAAAAGGCTGGGAAGCACGGACGCCTATACCGACAAAGTCAAAGGCTACGCGCAGCAAAACACGCTGCCGGTCGACCTTGAGCACATGATGAGCAGCGAAGCGGCGGAGTTGACCCTGCGCGCCCAGGCCATCGAACGGCTGTCCCCCACCGAGGCCGTGGCGCAACAGTTGCGCACGCGGGCGGATGAAATGCTGAGCACGGGGCGCACCCTGCGCATCGAGCAAAGCATGAACAGCAAAACCCCGACCGAAGGTTATCTGGACTATTTGGTTGAACAACAGATGGTGGACATCCGCAAGGAAGGCGGTTTGCGCGACCTGGGCAAACGCCCGGACGGACGACGGGATTTCCTCCAGGAGTACGAGGTGCGTGACTTGCGCCACGAACCGGCGCAAACCCTGTGGTACGCACACTTCCACTACACCTCGGCCAAGCCGCAATTCAGCGACTTCGTCAAAGGCCACCTGAAACGGCCGGAACAACGCAACCTGGGTCTGCAATGGCAGAAGGACATGGCCGCCAGTGGCGGTACGGTCGAGGCGATCTGGCGCGGCGACATCGGCAAACCGCTGGGCAACAAACTCTTTTCCACGCTGTAAAGCAGCAACGGCGGGGCACGCAATGTGCTCCGCCGTGCTTGTGGTCGACAGCGGCACCAACATGAGACAAACTCAACCTTTTCGATTTATCGACAAGTTTTCCTCATGGAGCCCCCTGGTGCTTGAAATCCGTCACCTCAAGACCCTGCACGCCTTGCGCGAAGCCGACAGCCTGGTGGATGCGGCCGATCGCCTGCACCTGACCCAGTCAGCCCTTTCCCACCAGTTCAAGGAACTGGAGGAACGCATGGGCATGCCACTGTTCGTGCGCAAGACCAAACCGGTGCGCTTCACCAGCGCCGGTTTGCGCCTGCTGCAACTGGCCGACGCCACCCTCCCGCTGCTGCGCGCCGCCGAACGCGACATCAGTCGCCTGGCCGGGGGCACCGCCGGACGCCTGCACATGGCCATTGAATGCCACAGTTGCTTCCAGTGGCTGATGCCGACCATCGACCAATTCCGTGACGCCTGGCCGGAAGTCGAGCTGGACCTGGCCTCGGGGTTTTCCTTCGCCCCGCTGCCGGCCCTGGCCCGTGGCGACCTGGACCTGGTGGTGACCTCCGATCCGGTGGACCTGGCCGGGATCACCTATGTACCGCTGTTCACTTATGAAGCGATGCTCGCGGTGGCCAACCAGCACCGCCTGGCCAGCAAGGCCTATATCGTCCCCGAAGACTTGCTCCCGGAAACCTTGATCACCTACCCGGTGGAACGGGACCGGCTGGACATCTTCACCCGTTTCCTCGAACCCGCCGACATCGAACCGGCCCAGGTCCGTACCTCGGAACTGACGGTGATGATGATGCAACTGGTGGCCAGCGGGCGCGGCGTGTGCGGCATGCCCCATTGGGCGCTGCATGAATACAGCTCGCGAGGCTATGTGAAAGCCAAGCGGCTGGGCGAGAAAGGACTGTTCGCCACGCTGTATGCGGCAATCCGCGCCGACATGCTCGATGCGCCGTACATGCGTGACTTCCTGCTGACGGCCAAGGACACGTCGTTTTCGACGCTGGATGGGGTTAGTGCGGTTCGCTGATTTCTTAATGAAGGAAAACTGTACAAATGTGGGAGCGGTGACTTCAGAGCTCGCGCCACATGTGGATCTTGTCGAAGTAATCTTCCCCCACCCGCACCGCCATCGGTTCCAGGCCGAACTGGATGAAGCCGCAGCGCTGGTAGAGGTTGAGCGCGGCATCGTTGCCGGCGGTGACGGTCAACTGGACCAGGCGCAAACCCTCATGGTTCTGCGCCTCGGCCAATGCCGCCTGAACCAGCTGATGGCCGAGGCCGCGCTGGCGAACCTTGGCGGTCACATACATGCCAAACAGCGTCACCTTGTGCCGGGCCTTTTCCCGAGGCTCGAACGCAAGGCCGACGATGCCGGCCAACCGGCCTTCTTCGAACGCCCCTAGCACCAGGTCCAGCTTGCCGGTCAGGCGCGACTCCCACCAGCCCAGCGGCATCGTCGCCCGCTCACGCACGCTCGAGGTAAAGGCCTGCGGGTGCAGGTCGTAGGCTTCGAGCATCAGCGCCCGGTAGTCCAGGGCATGGCTGGCATCCAGTCGTTCGATCCACATGCTCAAGCCATCCGTTTTTGCTCAAGCATCAACCGCAGCGCCAGCGCCGACAATACGAAGCCCATGAAATAGCGCTGCATCGCCAGCCAGGTCGGATTGCTGACAAACCACGAGGCGATGCCCGCGGCAAACATGGCGATCAGCAGGTTGACGCAGAAACTCACGCTGATCTGGGTCAGGCCGAGGATGATGCTCTGGCTGAACACCGAACCGTGCTCCGGCGTGATGAACTGCGGAAACACCGACAGATAGAACACTGCGATTTTCGGGTTCAGGGCACTGGTCAGAAAGCCCATGGTGATCAGCTTGCGCGACGAATCCGGGGGCAACTGCTGCGCCTCGAACGGCGAGCGCGCACCGGGCTTGATCGCCTGCCAGGCCAGCCACAACAGGTACAACGCACCGGCCCACTTCAACACTTCATAGGCCATCGGCACGGCCAGGAACACCGCGGTCAAACCGGCGGCGGCGGCAAACAGATGCACGAAGAATCCCGCAACCACCCCAAGCAACGAAATCACCCCGGCCTTGCGCCCCTGGCAGATCGAACGGGAGATCAGGTAGATCATATTCGGCCCCGGCGTCAGTACCATCAACAACGCGGCGGCAGCAAAAATCAGCAGGTCTTGAAGCGGGATCATGGGCGAAGTCCTTTGCGTGATGATCAGGCGATCGCAGTCAGCGATGCACGATAAAACGGCAGGATCAGGTCCCGTGTCAATGGCGCCAGGCTGACATCGCCTTCGGTGGCCGGGTCGATCCAGATCACTTCTTCGATCTCTGCCTGCGGGGTGACATCCGAATCAATGTTCAGCTGAAAAAGCTCGGCGTGTACAACAAAACCCGGCTCGTTGGCGGCCGGTGCCGAGAAGTGACCGAGGTAAACGGCCTGCGCCGGGTCGATGTCCAGAGTCAACTCTTCTTCCAGTTCCCGGGCCAGGGCGTGGACCGGCAACTCATGGGGCTCGATCTTGCCACCCGGCTGCATGAACGCCGTGGTGCCACGCTTGCGCACCAGCAGTGTGCGGCCATCAGGGCCGATCAGCAGGGCGGCGGCGATATGGATAATACGCGGTAAAACAGCGGATACAGATGTCATGTGTCAGCCATGGACCCTAGTGGAAATCACTAGGATCCCATGTCCGACCGTCCGCCGTCATGCCTTGGCCTGAACCAGCTCCGGCGTATCCTGCGGGACCTTCACGAAAATCCTGTACTTGCCGCCTTCCATGGCTTCGAAGGCGATCAGTTTTTCCACCAGCGGCCCGTTCAACACCTTGCCGGCATTGAGCAGGAGCATGCCGTTATCGGCGTTGAGATTGCGCGCCAGCATCATCCCTGCCGTCAGTTCCCGGGTGGTCAGGACCTTGACCTGCGGATCGGCCAGGGTGATATCGCTCAGGAATGTGGTGCACACCTTGATGAAATCTTCGAGCAGGTCAGGATCGTAAAGCCGTCCGGCGTACTGGCGCAGGTAGAGCAGCGCTTCGTCGCTGTTCATCTGTCGTTCGAGAATCAATCCTCGCTGCAACTCGACGAAGTCGACCGCCAGCTTCAGCAATCGCGATCCGAACGGAATGGCTTTGCCCTTGAGCCGGTCGGGGAAACCACTGCCGTCCCAGCGTTCCTGATGGTGCAGGATCAACCGCGCCGCGTCCTTCATCGGGTCCAGGGTCATCAGTAGCGATTCGCTCTGCTTCGGATAGCCACGATAGCGGTCGCGGTCAGTGTGCCTCAGCAGATCCGAAGGGGTGACCATCATGCTGTCGGACCAGCTCAGCTTGCCGATGTTGTACAGAGCGGCCGCCATGGCCAGGTCGCGGCTGGCAGCTTCATCCAGCCCATGTTCCGTGCAGTACCCGCGCACCAGTTCGATAATCTGCCGGTTGGTCTGCTTGGCCGATGGCAGGCGCAGATTGGCCAACAGCGAGAACACCTCGGTGCCGGTGACATAGCTGTGCTTGAGCTCCTCGTAAGCCAGGTCGAGCATGTCGGCGGTCTGCTGCAATTCGGCGGTGCGGGCGGCGACATGTTTTTCCAGTGTGCTGTTGAGCAACTTGAGCTGGTCGTTCTGCACCCGGGTCAATTGTTCCAGGCGCTGGCGCTCACGCTCTGAATGCTGGTGGTCCAGGGCCTGGCGCAGGGTCAGGAGCATTTCGTCGTCATTCCAGGGTTTGCTGATGTAGTGGTGGATCTGCCCCTCATTGATGGCTTTGATGATCGCCGAGGGGTCTGCATAGCCGGTGAGCATGATCCGCATGGTCGCCGGATAGCGCTGACGGACATGGGCCAGCAACGTGGCGCCGTCCATATTGGGCATGCGTGCATCGCTCATCACCAGATCCACTGGCTGCAACGCCATGATTTCCAGCGCCTGGGCACCGCTGGTGGCCAGCAACACCTCGTAGGGCTGGCCGCGCAACAGGCGACGCAGACTGTTGAGGATCGGCTCCTCATCATCGACCAGCAACACTTTGGGGCGACTGTTCAACATCGGTACGGATTGCTCTTCCATGGCATGGTCTCAAGCGAGTCATTTAGTGTGACAGGCAGCGCGGGCCTACCGTCGTTCCCGCCTACGCTTGAATGACAGGCTAGATGATTTTCCGTATCGCTCGCGCTAATTATTGTTTTGAGTTCTGCGGGCAAAATGGCCAATGGCGACTATGCTCAACGCAATGGACTGTACAACCGGCCTGCTGGCAGCCATGTGACGAGGGAAAAGGATGCTCCCGAAAATGAACGCGCGTACTCCTGCCGGTACCGCCCCATGAACACCTGGCAGACGCGCATCAATCGTCGTGTGCTCATCGTCGACGATACCGCGTCGATTCATGCCGATTTCGCCAAGATACTCAGCCCGGCCACTGTCGAGGATGACAGTCTGGGGCAAACCGAAAACCTCCTGTTCGGCACCCTGTCCACCACACCGGCCCAACACTTTGAACTGGACTCGGCCTTCCAGGGCCGCGAAGCCCTGGACAAACTCGAAGCCGCCCTGGCGAACGATCGCCCCTACGCCATGGCTTTCATCGACATGCGAATGCCACCAGGCTGGGATGGCCTGGAGACCATCGAACGGTTGTGGCAGGTCGATCCCAAACTGCAGGTGGCGCTGTGCACTGCCTACTCCGACTACTCCTGGGAGGACATCGACCGACGGCTGGCGCTGAACGACCGCCTGCTGATTCTGAAGAAGCCCTTCGATGCAATTGAAATACGCCAGATGGCCAGCGCCCTCACGGTCAAATGGCAGATGACCGAAGACGCCGCGCTCAAGATGAACCTGCTGGAACAAGCGGTCCAGGAACGCACCCGGGAACTGTCCGACGCCAATATCATCGTGCAGAACAGCCCGACCATCCTTTACCGGTTGCGTGGCGAACCGTCGTTTCCGCTGATGTACATTTCCCATAACATCACCCGCTACGGACACGTCGCCGCCGATCTGGTGGGCTCGGCCAACTGGGCCCAGCAGTTGATCCACCCGGAAGACCAGGCCAGTGTCGATGCGGCCATGGCCCGGGTGCTGGACCGTCATGCGCTGGGCGCCTCGATTGAATTTCGCCTGCGCACCGGCCAGGGAGCATGGCGCTGGGTAGAGAACCGCTACATTCCCGTACGCGACCATGACGGTCGCCTGCTGGAAGTCGAGGGGATCATTCTCGACATTACCGAACGCCGGCAGGCCGAAGAAAAAATGGCCCTGCTCGCCCGCACGGACGGGCTCACCGGCCTGGCCAACCGCGCCACCCTGATCGAACGCCTGCATCAGGCCTTTGCTGCCGCACGTCGAGGCGCAGAGGCATTCGCGGTATTTTATCTGGACCTTGATCACTTCAAGCGGATCAACGACACCCTCGGCCACCCGGTGGGTGATCTGCTGTTGCAGGAAGTGGCCCGGCGCATCAAATTCGGCGTGCGGGAAAACGATGTGGTGGCACGCCTGGGCGGGGACGAGTTCGCGATCCTGCAACTGGACGTCAGCGACCCGACCCAGTCCGCCGCCATGGCGGCCAATATCCGCGATGCGCTGCTGACGCCGTACAACCTCGCCGGCAATGCCCTGCATATTTCAGTCAGCATAGGCATCAGTAGCTACGGCGTCGCCTGCCTCGACGCCGACAGCCTGCTGAGCCAGGCGGACATGGCGCTGTACCGCTCCAAGGAAATGGGCCGCAACCAATATCACTTCCACTCGCAGGAGATCACCCAAGAAGTGGCCGAGCGCATGGCCATCGCCAATGACTTGATGACGGCCATCGAGCGCGATGAACTGGCGCTGCATTACGTTCCGGAAGTGGATATGCACAGCGGCAGGATCCTGGGCATGGCAGCGCAAGTGCGCTGGTGCCATCCCCGGCGCGGCGAACTGCTGGCGCCGGCTTTCGTGCCCGCGGCGGAAAAGACCGGTGCCATCATCCCTCTCGGGCGCTGGGTGCTGGATCAGGCCTGCCGGCAGATGAGCCTGTGGCGTAACGAGGGAATGGCGCCCCCCGTGATGGCGATCAAACTGTCCCTGGCGCAGCTAAAGAGTGGTCCGGAGCTCATTTACGACGTGCTGCGCACCACTGCGCGCTGGGAACTCGCCCCCTGGGACCTGCGTTTCGACGTGACCGAAGCGACTCTGGCACAAACCAAGTGGACCCAAAACGATGTGCTGCCACGACTGCGTGAGCTGGGGGTAAAAATCGCCATCGATGATTTCGGCACCGAATATTCATCATTCGATTACCTGAAAACCTACCGGGTCAATCACCTGAAGCTCAACCAATCCTTTATCGACGGCGCGACTCAGGATGCGGCTGGCGCCAACAGCCTGCGGGCAATCGTCAACTTCGCCCGGGACCTGGGAATCGGCATCATTACCGAAGGCGTCCAGCCATCGGATCGGCCCCGCACGCCAGCGTCAACCGCCCCGCTGCCAAGCGCACAAGGCCTGTACTTCAGCGAGGCCGTAAGCGCGGAACAAGCGGCCCGGTTGCTCAAGGACGGGAACATGGCGCCCCCATCCTCCAGGGAGGATGAGGAATGAAAACACTTTTCTCCCAGACCAACCGACGTATTCTCATCATCGACGATACACCGGCGATCCATGCCGATTTTCGCAAAATCCTCACCCCGAACACCGACGGCGAAGCGGATCTGAACAGTCTCGAACACTCACTGTTCGGGACTCGGCAATCTTCGCGCCTCAACTTCCAGCTCGACTCCGCCTACCAGGGCAAGGAAGCCCTGGCGTTGGTCGAACGCGCACTGGCCGATGGCCACCCCTATGCCCTGGCGTTTATCGACATGCGTATGCCGCCTGGCTGGGACGGTCTTGAAACCATTGAACACCTGTGGAATGCCGACCCGAACCTGCAAATTGCCTTGTGCACCGCCTATACCGACTACAGCTGGGAAGCCATGGCCGAACGACTGGAGCTCGGTGACCAGTTGCTGATTCTGAAAAAACCTTTCGATACCCTGGAAATCCGCCAGATGGCCAATGCCCTGACCTGGAAATGGCAATTGGCACAGGACGCGGCGCTGAAGTTGTTGAGCCTTGAGCAGACCATCGAGGCACGGGTACACGAACTGCTCAAGGTGTCGCACCTGCTGCAGTACGACGCCCTCACTGGGCTGCCCAACAGCACTTTGCTGGGTGATCGCCTGAGCCAGTCGCTGGCCGCTGCCCGACGCCATGACAAGCACCTGGTGGTGATGTTTCTCGGACTGGATCGGTTCAAGCGCATCAACAACGCGCTGGGCCACCCGGCCGGGGACGAAATGCTCAAACGGGTCGGGCAACAACTGCTCAAGTACGTGCGAGAGTCCGACTCGGTCTTTCGCTATGGCGCCGACGAATTCGTGGTGATCCTCAGCGACATCAACCACCCCCAGCAGACCCGCGGCATCGCCGAAAAACTGCTGAGTGCCGTGCGCAGCCCACAGTCGATCGCCGGCCAGGAGATCAGCATCACCGCCAGCCTGGGTATCAGCGTTTACCCCGATGACGGGTTCGAGGCCATTGACCTGATCAAAAAAGCCGAGTCCGCCATGCGCCATGTCAAGGAGAGCGGTCCGAACGACATCGGTTTCTTCATCGAAGCCATGAACCAGCGTGCCAGGGAGCAGCAGAGCATCGAATCGGGCATTCGTCAGGCCCTGCAAAGGCACGAATTCGTCCTGCACTACCAACCGAAAATCGAACTGAGCAGCGGACGGGTAGTCGGTGCGGAGGCGCTGGTGCGTTGGCAAAAACCCGGGCATGGCCTGGTCTATCCGTCCGAGTTCATCCCCGTGGCCGAAGACAGCGGCCTGATCGTGCCACTGAGCAAGTGGGTTCTGGCCGAAGCCTGTCGTCAGGCACAACGCTGGCAAGCAGCCGGCCTGCCGGCGATCCGCATGTCAGTCAACACATCGGCCATCGACTTTCGCCAACGTGATTTCGTCGAAGGTATCGAACAGATACTCCAACAAACGGAAATGCCCCCCTGCCTGCTGGAACTGGAAATAACCGAAGGGGTACTGATGCAGAACGTTGAAACGACCATGACCGCACTGAACCGGCTGAAGACGCTAGGAGTGCGGCTGGCCATCGATGACTTCGGAACCGGCTATTCCAGCTTGAGCTATCTGCGCCGGTTCCCCATCGATGTGCTGAAAATCGATCAGTCGTTCATTCGTGGCTTGAGCAATGACACCAACGATGCCGCCCTGGTCAGCGCGATCATCAGCCTGGGCAGGAGCCTCGATCTGAATGTCATCGCCGAAGGCGTCGAGACCGAGGAACAACTGGCGTTTCTCAAGACCCATCAATGTGAGGAAGGCCAAGGTTACTACTTCAGCAAGGCCCTGCCGGCAGACTCTTTTGCGCGGCTGCTGGCCGTTGGCTGGGCAGAACAGCGAGACGACTCATGAACAGGCAGACACGACAGTCCGGCGGTAAATTCGCGAGACGATGGCCCATCTCCCTTGTCCCCCACTCCCTTGCGATCCTGCTTTACGGGCTCAGTGCTATCGCCGGTGCCGCGCCGCTGGACGAACCGCTCAAACCGTTGCCCGAGATACCGAAACAGAACCCCGCTCAGGTCGAACTCGGTCGCAAGCTCTTCAGTGATCCGCGCCTGTCAGTCAACAACACCCTGTCCTGCGCCAGTTGTCATCAACTGGACAAGAGCGGAGCCGACACCCGCGCGCTTTCCCTCGGCTTCGATGGACAACCGGTATCGATCAACACGCCGACGGTATTCAACGCCAGCCTCAACTTTCGCCAATTCTGGGACGGCCGCGTCGAAACGCTCGAGGCGCAAAGCAACGTCGTCATTACCAGTCCCCACGAAATGGGCAGCGACTGGAACACCATCATCCAGCGGATCAACGAGGATCCAGACTACCGCGCAGGCTTCAGCGCGGCGTTCCCGAAGGCAGTGACCAAGGCCAATATACAGAGCGCACTGGCCGCCTACGAGCGCACCCTGCTGACGCCCGGATCCCGTTTCGATCAATACCTGCTGGGCAATACAAGCATCCTGACCCTCGACGAGAAATACGGCTATCAGCGCTTCAAGGACTACGGCTGCATCGCCTGTCATCAGGGCGTGAACATCGGTGGCAACATGTTCCAGAAGTTCGGGGTGTTCGGTGATTACATCGCCGATCGCGGCAACCCGACCGTCGCTGACCAGGGACGGTTCAACATTACCGGTGACGAAGCGGACCGCTCGGTGTTCAAGGTCCCGAGCCTGCGCAATGTCGCGCTGACCGCCCCCTACTTTCACGACGGCTCGGCGCCCACCCTCGAAAGAGCCGTGGACGTCATGTTCCAGTACCAGTTGGGGCGCATGCCGAGCGCTGAAGACAAAGCGCTGATTGTGAAGTTTCTCAAGACCCTGACCGGCGAATGGAAGGGCAAGTCATGATAAAGCTTTCACGCCGCTTCAGCCTGCTGTTACTCGCGCTCGTCGCCGTGCTCCTGGCCTCGACCCTGGTTTTTCTGTACTTCAAATCCAACTCGGAACAGACCGTGACCTACTCGGAATCCCGGGATCTGATCCGCCTGATGAAACAGCAGGACGCCCAGTGGGAAAACGAGGTCCTCAAGTCCCGGGTGGCGATTTCGCATAACTACGACCCTCTGGTTTCGCCAATGAACGAGATGAACCGGCTATGGGAGCAATTCGATACCATGGAGTCAGGTCACGGGCGCAACGACTCACGGCAATGGAACGATGCCCACGAGGCTTTTCTACAGGCGATGCAGGAAAAGACCCGCCTGGTGGAGCAGTTCAAGTCGCACAACGCCTTGCTGCGCAACTCGCTGGCCTTCCTGCCCACCGCCGAGGACGACATCCAGGCGCAACTGGCCGACCTGCCTGACCTCGACAAGCTGCAAGTGCAAAACATCGCCACCGATACCTATGACCTGTTGCTCAGTGCCCTGGAGTTCGCCCAGGTCACCTCCGTCGACAAAGCCGCCGACATTCAGGTGGGGCTGAGCAAACTGGCGGTGAACGCGCAACGCTTGCCTGGGGAGTTTCATACCCCGATCAGGATCCTCAGCAATCACGTCGCCCTGATCCTGCGCGAGCAGCCGCTTGTCAACGCTTTACTCGAAGACATCGAAGCGGTTCCCGTGGCGGATCGTCTGGACGACATCACCAACATGCTCAACCTGGATCAGCAACGGTCCGAGAAAATCGACAAGAAATACCATTTCTACCTGCTGGTGTTTTCCGGCCTGCTGGTGTTGCTGCTGATGTGGCTGGCATTTCGGCTGATCCGCAGCTTCGCCGAGATCAACCGGGTCAACAATGCTCTGCAAACCGCCAACGACGTGCTCGAACAGCGGGTCGAGGAACGTACCCGCGAGCTCAGGAATGCCCAGAGCGAACTGCTCGGCGCCGCGCGCCAGGCCGGCATGGCCGAAATCGCGACCAACGTGCTGCACAACGTCGGCAACGTGCTCAATAGCGTGAACATCTCTGCCGACCTGATTGCGCGAAAGCTTCGCAGCAGCAAGACCCTCGGACTGGGCAAGGCAATGCAACTGATCAACGGCCATCCGGAGGATCTTGGCCATTTCCTGACCGAGGACGAAAAGGGCAAGCTACTGCCCGGTTATCTCAATCAACTGGTCGGCGCCATCGCCCAGGAACAGCAGGAGATGGCCGACGAACTGGGTCAGATGAGCAAGAGCGTCGACCATATCAAGGACATCGTTGCCACCCAGCAATCCTATGCCGGGGCCAACAGCATCACCGAACCGCTGTACATCAGCGAACTGCTCGAAGACGCACTGCGCATGAATACCGGTGCGCTGGCCCGGCATCACGTCACGGTGATCAAGGAATACAGCGAGGTGCCTCAGGTGATGGGGGACAAGCACCGCTTGCTGCTGATCCTGATCAACCTGATCAGCAATGCCAAGTACGCAATGTCCGACCTCAACAACCGCTCAAGGGAAATGACCCTCGGTGTGCGAATCGTCGATGACACTTTCCTGGAAATCAGCGTCAGGGATGATGGCGAAGGTATCGCCCCGGAAAACATGACGCGGATCTTTGCCCACGGTTTCACCACCCGCAAGGAAGGTCATGGTTTCGGCCTGCACAGCTGCGCGCTGGCGGCCATCGAGATGAATGGCCACCTCACCGCCCACAGCGACGGCCCCGGCCTTGGCGCGTTGTTTACCTTGCAGATACCGCTGATCACCGTAACGGAGAACGCATGAGTGAGCTCTCGAACCGCCGCATTCTGTTGATCGACGACATGCCGTCGATCCACGACGATTTTCGCAAGATCCTCGCCCCGCCCCAGGCTCACTCGGCAGAACTCGACGAGATGGAGGCCGCATTGTTTGGCGAACAGACCCAACCCGAGCGCCCGATTTTCGAACTGGATTCGGCCTATGGTGGCGAAGAAGGCCTGGGCAAACTCAACCTCGCGCTGCAGGAACAACGCCCCTACGCGCTGGCGTTTGTCGACATGCGTATGCCCGACGGCTGGGACGGGGCAAAGACCATCGAACACCTGTGGCAGCAGGATCCGCAATTACAGGTGGTGGTCTGTACCGCCTACTCCGATTATTCCTGGGACGATCTGCTCAATCGTCTGAATGCCCATGACCGGCTGCTGATCCTGAAGAAACCGTTCGACAATATCGAAGTCAAGCAGATGGCCAACACCTTGCTGACCAAATGGGAAATGACCGAACGGGCCTCGCTGCAGATGCATCACCTGGAACACCTGGTGGATCAGCGCACCGCCCAGCTCAAGCAGGCCAGCGAGGCTTTGCAGCGGGAAATCGACGAGCGCAAGCAACTGGAAGGCCAGTTGGTGCAATCGGAGAAGCTCGCTTCGCTGGGCCAACTGGCGGCCGGTGTCGCGCATGAGATCAACAATCCGATCGGGTTCATCTCCTCCAACCTTGGCACTCTTGACGGTTACTTTCAGCAATTGCTGACCATGCTCGACGCCTATCACAGCGCTGAACAGGTCCTGGCGGGCAGCCAGACAGCGTTGCAACTTGAGCACATGCGCGAGCAGATCGAACTTGAGTATCTGCGCGAGGATGTGCCGCTGCTGATCAAAGAGTCGAAGGAGGGAATCAGCCGGGTCGGGCAGATCGTCAGGGACCTGAAAGACTTCTCCAGGATCGACAACAATCAGGAATGGCAATGGGCCAATCTGCAACAGGGCATCGAGTCGACACTGAACATCGTCGCCAGCGAACTCAAGTACAAGGCTGATGTAGTCAAAGACTATCAGGTGCTGCCGGAAATCGAGTGCCTGCCGTCGCAAATCAACCAGGTCATCATGAACCTCGTGGTCAACGCCGCGCAGGCCATGGGCCCCGAACGCGGCACCATCACCCTTCGCACCGGGACGCAGGGCGAGACGGCATGGATCGAAATCGCCGATACAGGATCAGGCATCGCGCCCGACACCCTGCAAAAAATCTTCGATCCGTTTTTCACTACTAAACCGGTGGGCCAAGGGACAGGGCTCGGCCTGTCCCTGTCCTACGGCATTGTGAAAAAACACGGTGGCGATATTTCGGTGAGCAGCGAGCTGGGGAGCGGGACGACGTTTCGCGTACAACTACCGCTACGCCAGACCCGACCGGCCGCCTGACGGCGCCTCAGAGCGCTTCCTGGAAGTCCATCTCCGGCGGCTGCCGACGGAACCCGCCGGTCAGCACCGCCAGGTACACCACGCCGATTGCCAGCCAGCTCAAGCCCAGGTAAATCGCCAGGTGATCGAGGCTGACCATCAGCCACAAATCCGCTGCCAGGCCGATGAACGGGAACAGCAGGAACAACACGAACTCGCGCAGACCTTTGTTTTCGCCAGCGATCCAGTAATGGAAGATCACCGACAGGTTCACCAGGCTGAACGCCAGGAACGCGCCGAAGTTGATGAACGAGGTCGAGGTGGTGACGTCCAGTTTCAGTGCCAGCAACGCCACCACCGCGCACAGCAGGATGCTGTTGATCGGCGTGCCGAAGCGTTCGTGCAAGGTGCCGAAAAACGACTTCGGCAAGACGCCGTCGCGGCCCATGGCGTACAGCAGCCGCGAACCGCTGGCCTGGGCCGACAGGCCCGAGGCGAACTGGCCGACGATCAGGCCGATCAGGAAGATCGAGACGAACAGGTCGCCACCGATGTTGCGGGCAATTTCATAGGCCGCCGAGTCGACGCTGTCGAACTGGAACGACGGATGGGCGACCTGCACGAAGTACGACACACCGACGAAAATCAGCCCGCCGATCAGGGTGATCAGCATGATCGCCCGGGGAATGGTGCGGCGTGGATCACGGGTTTCCTCGGTCAGGGTGCTGACCGCGTCGAAGCCCAGGAACGAGTAACAGGCGATGGCCGCGCCGCTCATGATCAGCGGCATCTGCATGTCGCCATTGAAGAACGGTTTGATCGACCACAACGGCGTGCTTGCATCACCGCCGACGTAATGCACGCACAGTGCGACGAAGGCGATCAGTACCAGAAACTGCACCAGCATTAGCAAGGCATTGATGCCGTTGGCCAGTTTCAGGCCGACGATGTTGATCGCGCTGGTGATGCCGATGAACGCCAGTACCCAGATCCACTGCGGCACCGCCGGGAATGCGGAGTTGAGGTAAGCCGCGCCGATCAGCCAGATCGCCATGGGCAGGAACAGGTAATCGAGCAGCACCGCCCAACCGGCGATGAACCCGAGCTTCGGGCTGATGGCCTTGCGCACGTAGCTGTAGGCCGAGCCGGCCACCGGGAACGCCGAGGCCATGCGCCCGTAGCTCATGGCGGTAAAGAACATCGCCACCAGCGCCGCGAGGTACGCGGCCGGCACCATGCCGGCGGTGGATTGGGCGAGGATGCCAAAGGTGCCGAGCACAATGATCGGCGTCATGTAGGCGATGCCAAACAGCACCACCGACCCTAGTGACAGGGTGCGTTGCAAACGAGCCATGAGCGACTACTCCGGATTTTATTGGATTTATGGCAGAGCCGAGTTCGGCGCAAATTACGGGTGTTGCGTTGTTGTTCTTGGGTGAATGGTCAAACAGGTGTGCTGTCTGCGATGGCCTCTTCGCGAGCAAGCCCGCTCCCACAGGATTTGTGTCGTTCACAAAATCTGAATCCACTGGAGCCCTCCTGTGGGAGCGGGCTTGCTCGCGAAGGCGTCAGCCCAGCCAACACGGAATCCGGATCAGCTCTTGGGAATCAGCAGCTCCCGCACCCCGGAAACATGCTCGACCACCTCCCCCGGCAACCTCAGCCGCTGATCATCCAGATAACGGTAATCCTGGCGTGCCGCCGTCAGCTGGTTCAGGTCCAGCTCCACCGCAAACTGCCCTTCCTCGCGTCCGGCTTCGAACAACAAGGTGCCCAGCGGATCGACCAATGCGCTGCCGCCGGCAAACAGCAAACCACCGTCACCCTCTTCCACCCGGTTGACCATCAGCGCAAACGCCTGGTTTTCCTGGGCGCGGGCCATGATCGCGGTGCGGTGGGTCGGGCCGTAGGGGTCCATGTTGCCGTTGGTGACGATCAACAGTTCGGCCCCCAGTTGCGCCAGGGCACGGGCGCTTTCGGGGAATTCGATGTCGTAGCAAATCAGCAGGCCCACGCGCACGCCGTTCCACAGGCAGGTGGCGTAGCGATCGCCCGCCTCGTAGACGCCGCGATCCGAGGCCCACAAGTGAGTCTTGCGGTACTTCAGCGCGATGCCTTCAGGGGTGATCAACAGCGTGGTGTTGTAGAAGCGGCCGTTATCGTTCTCGGCCATGCCGATGGCCACGCCGATATTGCGCTGGCGGGCGGCGGCGATTACCGCGCTGACGGACTGGCCGTCCAGTGGTTCGGCCACCTCGGCCACGGACTCGGCCGAAGGGAAGCCCATCAAGTGGCCTTCGGGGAACAGGATCAGCTGCGTATCGGCTGCACACGCGGCCATCGCCGCCAGAGTGCGTTCGAGGTTGTAGGCCGTGTCGTTGTCACGGCCTGCCAATTGGGCGAGTTCGACCTTCATGGGTATTCCTTGTCATGGGCCGGGCGGCAGAAAGATTGCCCGGTCGGTGTCTGTGCGCCAGTATGCGCACCAAGCAACCGGGCGGGGAATCACGCCGCTGGGGTAACACGATAGGGGTAGATGCATGACACTCTCGTTGGACGACATCGCCTGGCACCGCTCGGTGGGGCAACTGATCGACGCCCTGGACAAGCCCAATTTCTGGACCCGGCTTGTACGCCTGCTGGACCAGTACGTACCCTTCGACAGCTGGGTGGCGCTGCTTTTCAGTGCCGATCAGCGCCCGCAAGTGTTCGCCGAATGCCCCGGCGAAGACGGCAGCCCTGACCAGTTGTTCCAGGACTACCTGCGCGGCCTGTACCTGCTCGACCCCTTCTACATCGCCTGCCGCGAGCAGTCGCGCACCGGGCTTTATCGTCTGTCGGAAGTAGCCCCGGAGCACTTCGAGCTGACCGAGTATTACCAGCGCTACTTTCGCCTGAATGTGGTGGCCGATGAAATCCAGTTCAATTGCCAGCTCGAAGGCGACCGCACGCTGTGCCTGTCACTGGGTAGCAAGCAGCGCTTCAGCGGCCAGCAGATCGCCTTGTTGTCGTTGATCCAGCCGTGGGTGCTCGGCCTGTTGCGCCAGCGTCTACCCTACGACATCAACGAAGCCGTGGCCCTGGCCCCCGCACCGCCACACGCCGACTGGCGGGTACAGCTGGAAGCCTCGGTGCAGCAGCTCAAAGGCGCGCAGTTGACGGCCCGGGAGCTGGATGTCGGGCGTTTGATGCTCAGCGGTTGCTCCAGTAAAGAAATCGCCCGTAAGCTGGAAATCTCTGTCGAAACCGTGAAAGTCCACAAGAAACACATGTACAGCAAGCTGGGGATCAAATCCCAGTCCGAGCTGTTTTCGATTTTTCTCCAGGCACAAAATGCCTGAAAAGATCGCAGCCTTCGGCGGCTCCTACATGGATCACATTCCCTGTAGGAGCTGCCGAAGGCTGCGATCTTTAAACTCGAGTCCGAACCCAAGGAAACCGTATGAGCCTGTCACTCCTGAGCCGCTACGCCTTCTTTGCCGCCTGCGTGATATTCACCCTCGCCAGCCTGCCTTTTCTTGACTATGACTGGCTCTGGCCGATCACCGCCGTCACCGCTGTCCTCAGCCTGATCGGTGTGTTCGATCTGCTGCAAAGCCCCCACGCAGTGCGCCGCAATTACCCGATCCTCGGCAATATCCGCTACCTGGTCGAAGGCATCCGCCCGGAGATCCGCCAGTACCTGCTCGAATCCGACAGCGACGCCCTGCCCTTCTCCCGGGCCCAGCGCTCGCTGGTCTATTCCCGGGCCAAGAATGAAACCGCCGACAAACCCTTCGGCACGCTGATTGACGTGTATCAGTCGGGTTTCGAATTCATCGGCCACTCCATGCGCCCCGCGCCCTTGAGCGACCCGAGCAGTTTCCGCGTCACCGTCGGCGGCCCGCAGTGCACCCAGCCGTATTCGGCGTCAGTGTTCAATATCTCGGCCATGAGTTTCGGCTCCCTCAGCGCCAACGCCATCCGCGCGCTGAACCAGGGTGCCAAGCTCGGCAACTTCGCCCATGACACCGGCGAAGGCAGCATCAGCCCCTATCACCGGGAAAACGGTGGCGACCTGACCTGGGAACTGGGCAGCGGTTACTTCGGCTGCCGCACCAGCGACGGCCGTTTCGACCCGGAACGCTTTGCGGCGCAAGCCCGGACGCCGCAGGTACGGATGATCGAAATCAAGATGAGCCAGGGCGCCAAGCCCGGCCACGGCGGCATCCTGCCCAAGCACAAGGTCACCCGGGAAATCGCTGAAACCCGCGGCATCCTGATGGGCGAGGACTGCGTGTCACCGTCGCGCCACACTGCGTTTTCCACGCCGATTGAAATGATGCATTTCATCGCGCAACTGCGTGAATTGTCCGGCGGCAAACCGGTGGGCTTCAAGTTCTGCCTCGGCCATCCGTGGGAGTTCATGGGCATCGCCAAGGCCATGCTGGAGACGGGCATCCTCCCGGACTTCATCGTCGTCGACGGCAAGGAAGGCGGCACCGGCGCCGCGCCCGTGGAGTTCACCGACCACATCGGCGTGCCGATGCGCGAAGGCCTGCTGTTCGTGCACAACACCCTGGTGGGCCTGAACCTGCGGGACAAGATCAAGCTCGGCGCCAGCGGCAAGATCGTCAGCGCCTTCGACATCGCCAGCGTGCTGGCCATCGGCGCCGACTGGGCCAACTCGGCGCGCGGTTTCATGTTCGCCATCGGCTGCATTCAGTCGCAGAGCTGCCACACCAATAAATGCCCGACCGGCGTCGCCACCCAGGACACCCTGCGCCAGCGCGCGCTGGTGGTTCCGGACAAGGCCCAGCGCGTGTTCAACTTCCACCGCAACACCCTCAAGGCCCTGGCGGAAATGCTCGCCGCCGCCGGCCTCGAACACCCGTCGCAGCTGTCAGCCAAGCATCTGGTGCGACGCATGTCGGCGACCGAGATCAAATTGTTCTCGCAGTTGCACGTGTTCCTCAAACCGGGGGAATTGCTGACTGGCGAAGTGAACGGCGAGTTCTACTCGCGGATGTGGCAGATGGCCCGGGCCGACAGTTTCGAGCCCAATGACATAGCGGCGGCATGACTTCGCCACCCCGATCAAAATCGCGCGTTACCAGCGCAGTATTTTGCTCGGGGTCGGTTCCTTCATCACGATAAAACCGTAGTCACCGATCAGGTAAATCCGGTAGAACTGGCTGTCCACCAGCGCCGGATAGCCCTGGTACCCGACCCGCGTCGCGTTGCGCCGCTCCTGCTCCGCCACCACGTTGGTGATCCCCGCTTTCGGCAGGTTTTCGGCCAGCATGTAAAAGTCGGTATTGAGCAAATAGTGCAGCACCGGCAACTGCTTGAATGAGCCTGCCGCCGCCACTAACCAATAGTCGGAATAACTCACCGAGATGTAGATCCGCCTGGCTTCGCGAAGCGACTGGTGGCTGGCGATGTCGTACGCAAGACCGGCCAGTGCCGTGGACGCAAAGGTTTTCTGCACCGTCAGAACCCGACCATAGGCGAACGACAGCGACAACATGGCCAACAGGGGAATCATCAACAGCAGCGGCAGCCGCTCATGGATCGAGGCCAGCGCCAGATGCCCCAGGTAGAACAGCAACACCAACAACACGGCGAAGCCCATCAAGGTGCGGGCGCCTTCGTTGAAGTCGCGAAAAAACAGCGCGACACCGGACACCAGCAGCGTCACCACCGGCAAAATCAGCAAACACATCAGGCCGATCAACAGCTTCTTTGGCCCACCGTCCTGGCGCACCGCTATGTTCAATCCCAACCGCACCGCCCCGGCTATCGCGATTAACAGCAACCCGCCGAACACCCAGAGCCATCCGCCATGGAACAGCAGCACGACTTTTTCCAGGACCCGGGCAATGTTGATCTGGATCTGCAAAAAAGGGTGCGCCGTCCAATCGAGCAACGATGTGCGATTGGAGTCCATGTACGGACCCGCACTGACGCTGTAGATCAACCCGCCGAGGATGACCTGGGCGGCTTTCCAGCCCAGCAGGTCGCGCCATGACAACGGGGCCGTCTTATCGTTGGCGGCCCTGAGCATTTCCAGGCAACACAGGCCCAGGAACACATTCAGGCTGACCTGATACAACCCCAGCGCCAATGCAATCAGGAACGCCGGCACCAGCCATTGCACGCTACGCCACGGGTGACGGAAGGTGATGGCGTAGATCACCGCCACCAGGCTGAGGGTCGTGGTGGGACCGTCGTATTGATAGGACAGGTTTTGCAGGAAGAACGGGTTGTACCAGAGCGGCAACAGTACCAGGCAACAAGCGACGCTTGGCTTGTGAAAGTAATGGAGCGTCAGGCTGGTCAGCGCCGACGCCATGGCCAGCGTGGCGATCAGCAAGGGCAAGGGAAAGATGTTCGGCGCGGCATGGCTGAAGGTCAGCGCGTTGTAGAACAGCTGGGCGAAGAGTCGGCCCTGCTCGGCCCAGGCCATGCCCGCCGACAGCGAGCGCCAGTTGTCATCGATGTAGGGATAATCGGCGAGGATCAACGGCAGGATATACAGCAGGGTGGCAAACAGAAAAAACCGCCAGACCTGATGCCGACTGAGCTCGCGAACGAAGAGGTCGCTGAACCGGCCCATGCTAACGCCCGCCCCGGTCTTTGCCACCGACGATGTCCTTGATCACATAACGCGGCCGGTGCTTGGCCTCGATGTAGATGCGACCGATGTACTCGCCGAGGATGCCGATGCCGATCAATTGCACGCCGCCGAGAAACAGGATCGCAGTCATCAGCGACGGATAACCGGGGACGCTGTTGCCGAAGAAAATCTTGTCCAGCACCATGTACACCGCATAGAGCACCGCGAAAATCGAAATGCCGCCACCGACGTAAGTCCACAAGCGCAGCGGCACGGTGCTGAATGAGGTCACGCCTTCCAGGGCCAGGTTCCACAGCTTCCAGCCATTGAACTTGCTGCTCCCCGCCACCCTTCCTGGCCGCTCGAACTCCACCACCACGGTGTTGAACCCGGCCCACGACAGCACGCCTTTCATGAACAGCTGATGCTCGGGCAAGGACCGGATCACGTCGACCACCTTGCGATCCATCAGCCGGAAGTCCCCGACGTTTTCCTCGATGCGGGTGTAGGCGATGCGATTGAGCACATGGTAGAAAATCGACGCGCTGTGACGCCTGAGGTAGCCGTCGTCAGCCCGGCTGCGACGCTTGGCGAGTACCACGTCGGCCCCCCTTTGCCATTGTTCGATCAACAACGGAATAACGTTGATCGGGTCCTGCAGGTCGACATCCATCGGGATCACGGCATCGCCACTGGCGTATTCCAGGCCGGCAAACAGTGCCGGCTCCTTGCCGAAGTTGCGCGAGAAATTGATCAGCATGACCCGATCATCCGCCTGGGCCAGTGCCGTAGCCTGTTCGGCCGTGCGGTCGGAGCTGCCGTCGTTGATGAACACGATCTCGACTTCGGTGTCGCCCAGCCTCAACTCCCGTCGCACCGCCTGATAAAACAGGTTGATGGACTGCTCTTCGTTGAACACCGGGACAATGAGCGAGATTTTCATCGATCACGCTCACGAAACACCACGTATTTGGAATACAGGAAACCGAACACCAGGCTCAACGCCGAAAACAGGGCCACGGTGAACAAACCGTGCAATCGCCAGATGTCGCCCAGATGACCGACACCCAGGCTCAATGCCCCCATGCCCAAAAGAAACAGCAGATAACCCGCGACCGTGGCACTGGCGGCGAAGGTAAATTGCGCGTTCATGTAGAAGGAAAACGACGCAGCCACGCAAAAGGCAGCCAGGTTGCTGACCGCCTGGCTGAGGCTGGCCGCCACGCTCAGCAGGAAAAAGATCTGCCAGTGAATCAGGGTGTTGGCGACCCCGATCACCGTGTAACTGGACAGACCTTTCCACAACAGTCTCATGGGAGGCTCCCGCTTCCAGAACGTTGCATTCAATAGTATTTGAGCCTGTCTACTGTCAGAAATCGCAGGTTGTTGGACCTTTCAGACCAGCGGTTGAGCCTTGAAGCAACGCCCGAGACATCCGGTAATATCCCGACTTTGCAATTGCCCGCGAATCAGTCCACCCTGCGCGCCGCCGATCGGGCACATGGCCTTTGCGCCTGTGGCCAATCCCATTTTCACCCGTTGTTACGAGCCTACTGTCATGACCTTAGCGCGCGATCACCGGATCGACTTTTTTCGTGGCCTGGCACTGATCTTCATCTTCTGGGATCACGTGCCCCACAACCCCTTGGGGCAAATCACCCTGCGTAACTTCGGTTTCAGCGATGCAGCCGAGATTTTCGTGTTCCTGGCAGGCTTCGCGTCCGTATTGGCGTACGGCAAAGTCCTGGCGCGCGAAGGCTTTCTGATCGCCTGCGTGAAAATCCTGCGCCGGGCGTGGGTGCTCTACGTGGTACATATCTTCCTGCTGGCGATGCTGATGGGCATTGTGTTTTTCGCCAACAGCCACGTGGAAACACGGGACCTGGTGGAGGAAATGGGCATGCATCACTTCATCAGCAACCCGCAGCAGGCGCTAATCGATGAACTGCTGTTGCGCTTCAAGCCGAACCTGATGGACCCGCTGCCGCTGTACATCGTGCTGTTGGCGGGCTTGCCCCTTGCGCTGCCCCTGCTGGTGCGCCAGGCCTGGGTGGTGGTCGCGATGTCATTGGCGCTGTACCTGATGGTGCCGCTGGCTGGCTGGAACCTGGCCGCCATCAAGGACGGCGTGTGGTATTTCAACCCGGTCGCCTGGCAGTTGCTGTTCGTGCTCGGCGGTGCCGCTGCGATTCACAGCCAGCGCCCGCGCCTGCCCGAATCCCGCCCACTGGTTCGCCAGCCGTTGTTTGTCGGTGCGGCGTTGTATGTCGTGGTCGCGGGTGTGTTGACCGTGCTGTGGCGTTGGCCGGACATACACGATGCCGTGGTGCCGGCGAGCCTGCAAAACGTCCTGTACCCCATCAGCAAGACCGACCTGTCACCCGTGCGCCTGCTGCATTTCCTCGCACTGGCCTACGTCACGGCGAAACTGATTCCCGACAGCGGATGGACGCAAAACTGGCTGGCGCAGCAAAGTTGCCGCATGGGCCGTTTCTCGCTGGAGATTTTCTGTCTGGGCGTGCTGCTGGCGCCCCTGGCGGACATGGTCAATGCATTGACCGACGATGCTTTTGCCATGCAGATCTTCACGGCGCTGGTGGGCGCCGGGTTAATGGCGTTGCTGGCGGCGTGGCTGGAGTTCAACAAGCGTTTGAACCAGACAATCAAAAGATCGCAACCTGCGGCAGCTCCTACAGAATCAGACCGCATCCTCCTGTAGGAGCTGCCGCAGGCTGCGATCATTTGCTCTTCAAAACCAAAAAGCCCCGATCATTTACGACCGGGGCTTTTGTCTTTCAGGCATTACGACTTACGAAGCCGAACGCGCCGCACCTTGCGCAACATGGGTCGGTTGCAGCTTGAACACGTAGAACAACACCGTCAGCAGCACCAGGAACGCAGGGCCCACATACAGCGCCACGCGGGTGTCCGGGAAGTACGCCATCAGGCCCACCACCAGCACCAGGAACGCCAGCGCCAGGTACGAGCTGACCGGGTACAGCCACATGCGATATTTCAGGCCAGCCGCTTCGCTGGCGCTCAGGCCTTTGCGGAATTTCAGCTGGGCCAGCAGGATCATCGCCCAGGTCCAGATCGCGCCGAAGGTGGCAATCGCCGTCACCCAGACAAACACCTTTTCCGGTACCAGATAGTTCAGCAGTACGCCCAGCAGCAACGCGCCAATCGACAGCAGCAATGCACGACGTGGAACGCCATTGTTCGAGGTCTTGGCAAAGCCCGCCGGGGCCTGGCCGTTCTGCGCCAGGCTGTAGAGCATGCGCCCGGTACTGAAGATACCGCCGTTGCAGGACGACAACGCCGCGGTGATCACCACGAAGTTGATGATGCCCGCCGCGGTCTTGATGCCCAGGCGCTCGAAGGTCATCACGAACGGACTGCCCTGGGTGCCGATTTCGTTCCACGGGTAGATCGACAGAATCACGAACAACGCACCGACGTAGAACAGCAGAATCCGCCAGAACACCGAGCCGATGGCGTCGGGAATGGTCTTTTGCGGGTTCTTCGCTTCACCGGCGGTCAGGCCGATCATCTCCACGCCCAGGTAGGCGAACATCACCATTTGCAGGGACATCAACACGCCTTGCACGCCGTTGGGCATGAAGCCGCCGTGGGTCCACAGGTTGGAAATCCCCAGGGCCACGCCGTCGTTGCCGAAACCGAAGGCGATGATGCCGATACCGCCGAACACCATCGCAACGATGGTGACGATCTTGATCAGGGCAAACCAGAACTCGAATTCACCGAAGGCCTTGACCGCGATCAGGTTGATCGAGCCCATGCTGATCAGCGCGGCGAGCGCCCAGATCCAGCGCGGCACATCGGGGAACCAGACGCCCATGTACACCGCCACGGCCGTGATTTCCGCGACGCAGGTCACCAGCCACAGAAACCAGTAGTTCCAGCCGGTCAGGAATCCCGCCAGCGGGCCGAGGTAGTCCTGGGCGTAACGGCTGAACGAGCCGGCGACCGGATTGTGCACGGCCATCTCGCCGAGGGCGCGCATGATCACCAGGATCGCCAGACCGCCAATGATGTAAGACAGCATGATGGCCGGGCCGGCCATTTCAATGGCCTTGGCCGAGCCCAGGAACAGGCCGACGCCGATACAGGCACCGAGCGCCATCAGGCGAATATGCCGTTCGCCGAGTTCGCGTTTAAGCGGACCGCCCTGAGCGGTCTCGCCTTGGGGCTGGTGATTGCCTACGGGCATAAGGGGCACCTCATCTTGTTGTTGGATATGACCACCGAGCTTTGAAGCCGCCGACCGATAGGCCAATGGCTTCGCGAAACCGGGCCTGCTTTGTAAGCAGAACCGTCCTGTAGGACAAAACCTGCAGGATCAGCGGGTCGTGCAGTATAAAAAGCTGACGGCAGAGATATTCACTCTATAAACCACTAAATTCAGTCATAAATCCCGGCAATAACCCGACTTGCGGAGGGGCATCAACTGGATTTTGTATGAATTTTCGCTATTTAAAGGGCGCGGAGTATTGCACAGCATTGGTGCATCGTCATGCCCCTAGCCAAAGCCTATAAAGCTCTAGTTCAAGTGTTTCAGCCCTCCTGCCTACTGTGGCGAGGGAGCTTGTCGGATCGCCGCACCGTCCCGTCCGACTGCGCAGCAGTCGCAAAACCAAAAAACCAGATCGTCCAGACAGATCAGAGTTGCTGGTATGGGGACCGCTTCGCAGTCCAGCGGGAGCAAGCTCCCTCGCCACAAAAAGAGGCCATTACCCGACGTTTTACCCTTCACATTTTCTTCACCCTCGCCAACCACCGTCTAAGCTTCATTCAAGTCCGATCAATCTGCGTGAATGGATCAGTCGACTATGGGCGCTTTGTGGCAAACCGATTCGAGTAAAACCGTGGTTCCGAATGAACGAGAGGATGAAGCGCCTACACCTGAAAAACCCCGTCGCTCCAGGCACGGATGGGGAGCGTTCTGGCTATTACTGTTGATAATCGCGGTTGTCGCGGGGCTTTCCGCCGCGAGGGAGATGCGTACCTCGAAGTTCCAGGCCCAGGAGGTCAGCAAATACGCCGCGTCCCTGAGCTATGAGCTCAAACCCGGCCCCAGCGATGCGATTCGCTATCCAGGGGACGGTCCGTTCGATCGGCGCCTGGGCTACAGCTCGCTGGATGAGTTCCTGCCGCGCCTGATCAAGCGTGATTTCGTCGTCGAAGCACAAACCCGCTTTTCCCCGGCGCTGTTGAAATACAGCGACAAGGGCCTGTTCGTGCCTTATGCCGAGAAAATCCAGGCCGGGCTATCGATCACCGATTGCCGCGCAGCGCCGCTGTACCAGTACAACTATCCACAGCAGCTTTATTCGACCTTTGCCTCGATCCCGCCGGTGGTGGTCAACAGCCTGCTGTTCATCGAGAACCGCTTCCTGCTCGACCCCAGACAACCGCTGGCCAACCCGGCAGTGGACTGGCCGCGATTCGGCATGGCGGCGTGGTCCCAGTTGGCCAAGATGTTGCACGTACCCGGTCAATCCGCCGGTGGCAGTACCCTGGCCACGCAACTGGAGAAGTACCGGCATTCCCCCGATGGCTTGACGGTCAATGGCGCGGAGAAGATTCGCCAGATGATTTCCGCCACCGTACGCGCCTACCAGGCCGGGCCACAAACCCTTGAAGCCCGGCAGAACGTGGTTCGCGACTACCTCAATAGTGTGCCGCTGTCGGCCGTACCGGGCCACGGTGAAGTGCATGGCATGGCTGAAGGGTTGCGCGTGTGGTACGGCACCGACTTCAATCAGGCCAACGAAGCGCTGTCCAGCACCGCGACGGATCCAAAAACCATGGCGGAAAAAGGCCTGGCCCTGCGTGAGATGCTGTCGTTGATGATTGCCCAGCGCCGCCCGTCGCACTACCTGGTCAAAGGTCACGATGAACTGGCCGACCTCACCGACAGCCATATTCGCCTGCTGGCGCAAAACCATGTGATCGACGCCGAGTTCGCCACCGCCGCCCTGGCCAGCAAAGTGACCTACCGCGACTGGGCCACCCAGCCAACCATTCAACCGATTGAAACCAACAAGGGCATCAGTGTCGCGCGCAGCCGTCTGGCCGGCATGCTCAATCGCCCGCTGTATGACCTCGACCGCCTTGACCTCTCCGCCACCAGCACCCTGCAAGGCGAGTTGCAAAGCGAGGCCACCGCGTACCTGAAAAAACTCGCCGACCCTGAGTTTGCCACGCAAATCGGCCTGATCGGCGAACGCCTCCTGACCACCACCAGCACCACCCAGGTGCGCTACAGCTTCACCTTGTTCGAACTGACCCCGGACGGCTCGCGGGTTCGGGTACAGACCGACAGCACCGACCAGCCATTCGACATCAACGAAGGCAGTAAACTGGAACTGGGCTCCACCGCGAAAATGCGCGTGCTGACCACCTACCTGCAAATCATCGCCGAGCTGCACGACAAATACGTCGGCATGACCATTCCGGAACTGAAGAAAGTCGACGTACCGGATCAGGACCGCCTGAGCCGCTGGGCGGTCGATTACCTGATCGAGAACAAGGACCGCGACCTGAAAAAAATGCTCGGCGCCGCCCTGGACCGCAAATACTCCGCCAGCCCCGGCGAGGCATTCTTCACCGGTGGCGGCCTGCACGTGTTCAACAACTTCCGCAAGGAAGACAACGGCCGGATACCCCCCCTGCGCGACGCCCTGCGCGAGTCGATCAACCTGCCGTTCATTCGCCTGATGCGAGACCTGGTGCGCTACACCATCTACTCCGGCCCCAACAGCAGTGCCGAATTGCTCAAGGACGACCGCGACCCGCGGCGCCAGGAGTACCTGGCCGAATTTGCCGACCGCGAGGGCACTTCGTTCCTGCTCAAGTTCTGGAAGAAGTACAAGAACAAGGACACCCAGGACCGCCTCGACACCTTCCTCGACAGCATGCGCCCGACCCCGATCCGCATGGCCGCCGTGCACCGCTACCTGCTGCCGCAGGCCAGCCAGGAAAGCTTCAACGCCTTCGTGCGCTCGCACCTCAAGGGCGCCACGCTCACGGAAAAACTCACCGACGAACGTCTGGTGCGGCTCTACGAATCCTACGGTCCCGGCGCCTACGACTTGCCGGACCAGGGCTTCATCGCCAAGGTCCACCCGCTGGACCTGTGGCTGATGGGCTACTTGCTCAATCACCCCGACGCCAAGTGGAGCGACATCGTCAAAGCCAGCCAGTTCGAGCGCCAGGAGGTCTACAGCTGGCTGTTCAAAAGCCGGCACAAGGGCGCCCGCGACAGTCGCATCCGCACCATGCTGGAGATCGAAGCCTTCCTGGACATCCACCAGCGCTGGCAGAAAGTCGGCTATCCGTTCGATCACCTGGTGCCGTCGCTGGCCACCGCCATCGGCAGCTCCGGCGACCGCCCCGCCGCCCTGGCCGAATTGATCGGCACCATCCTCAACGATGGAGTGCGCATGCCAACCCTGCGCATCGACAGCCTGCATTTCGCTGCGAACACCCCCTATGAAACCCAACTGGTCAATGACCCGGACGTCGGCAAACGGGTGATGCCATCCGAGGTGGCGAGCGCCATGCGCGAAGCCCTTTCACAAGTGGTGGATGCCGGTACCGCCAAACGCGTGGCCGGCAGTTTCAAACTGCCGGATGGCAGCCCGCTGGCCATGGGCGGCAAGACCGGTACCGGTGACAACCGCATCGAAGCCATCGGCTCCGGCGGACGGATCCTGAGTTCCAAATCGCTCAACCGCACGGCCACGTTCGTGTTCTACATCGGCGATAGCCACTTCGGCACCCTGACGGCGTTCGTGCCGGGCCGCTCGGCGGAAAGCTTCACCTTCACCTCGGCGTTGCCGGTGCAGGTGCTCAAGGGCATGGCACCGATTCTGACGCCATACCTGCAACCGGGCACCCACACGATGTGCAAGCCAACCCAGGCAACGGCTGTGCGCTGACCATTACAAAAAAACGCTGCCGGGGTGGCGGTAACTATTTATTTTTCACTCTCTGATTTTGGGGGACTCGGGGCAAAAACCGCGCCCTTTCAAACCATTTTTTGAGCTTTTTTCGGGGGCCACGCGTACCTAGTCTCTTCGTTCCATTTTTGATCAACGGACGATCAGACAATGCCCAACCCCGATAAAACTCCAGACTCGCTCGCCGACGATCCGGCCGATAAAAGTATCCACTTTGAGCGGGTCAAACAGGCTATCCCTTACTGGCTGAAAGAAACTTCCATCGCTCGTGTCAACGAACTGAAAGCCGACAGGGTGATCCTTCCAGACCCGCTACGGGAAGCCACCCGGGCGCTGCAGCAAAAACTGAAAAATGACATCAGGCTCAGTTGGACTGCGCAAAACCAGGTAGATCGCGCACTGAGCGAGTTGCAGGATGTCTACGCGTTTGCCCGGCCCATCCTGCAACAGGCGCTGAAAGACCGCTTCGGCGTCGACGACGATGTCGAGCAGACCTGGCTACGACTGTATGCACCGGTGAAGACATCCTGGTGGGTGCATGACTTTTCCGGCGGTACCACCAGCCGAACCGTCTCGCTGCTGGACGCCGCCGTACATAATTTTTCGCTCGACGAGTCGTTTCACCAAGACTCCGAATTCATCACCCGCCCTAACGCTCGCGGGCATTTCTGGGTCAAACACCTCAAGCACAAACTGAGCATCGATCAGTTCAAATCACTGTGCCGTGAACTGAACATCGGTGCCAGATACCAACAGCACCTGAACGAGTTTTTGCTGTCGCCCAACAGGGTCGCGAGCAACTACCTGCGTTACATCGTCATTGGCAGTCAGAAAAGCGCGTTGAATGTTGCGGCACAAATGGCCCTGATGAAAAAGGACATCGACCAGGAGGCCTATGACGTCGTGCAAGGCATGCTCAACGATCGCTTGAAAATGCAATGGCGCGGGCAGCCGGTCGGTTATTACAACCTGTCGATGATGGACACGCGCCTGGTTGGCATTGTGCTGATCGCCCCCGATGTATACACCTCGACAAGCACCGTCCCGGTCCTGGCGTATGTTCCCCATGACCCGGAGCATCCGCTCAAGCTGTACCCGTCGACGCTGGATTTCATGGCGGAGCTGACACGCCAGCTGCGCGACGGCACCTCCAGCAAAAGCTATCAACAGTACTTCAGCCAGTTCGTGCCCCATCAGCAACGCGGACCGTTCTTTGCCGGACTCAATGATCGCCTGAGTAAAATCAAATGGCAGCCGGCCCCACCTGGCTCCAACTTGCCCAGTTGGCGTGAAACCCCCGTGGCCAACCCCGACCTGAGGTTCAGCCTGTCGAGCGTCAGGACCGACAGAGAGACAGTTTTCAAGAATGATCTTTGGGGCTACTACTACCAACAGAAGCTCAACAAGATTCTCAACGATGGGCGGGAAATCGCGATTTCCACCGAGTACGCCGATCGCATGGCCCGCTGGGCCTGGTGGGATAACCTGGAAAAAATGCTCTCGGACATTTTCAACGTCGCGCTGCTGGTGGCGACGCCACTTGTCCCCGGCCTGGGCGAACTGATGCTGGCCTACACGGCCTATCAACTGACCGATGAAGTGGTCGAGGGTATCGTCGACCTGGCCGAAGGTCATTTTGCCGAGGCGGCGGAACAGACCATCAACGTGCTGGAAAGCGTCATCCAGTTGGGGACATTTGCGGCGGGCGGCGCAATCGGCAATGTCGCGCGAGCGAAGCTCTCGCCGTTTTTCGAAAATCTGAAACCGGTGCAGCTGGCAAACGGCGAGACACGGCTGTGGAACCCTGACCTGAGCCCTTATCATCAAGCCGACGTGGTTTTGCCAGCGGATGCACGGCCTGATGGACAGGGTATTCACCAGTATCACGGCCAGCGAATTCTGCGCCTGAACGATCAACACTTCGATGTGCTGGACGACCCGGTTACCGGGCAACAGCGCATACGCCATCCGCAGCGGTTCGATGCCTATGCACCGACCCTGCGACACAACGGCCAGGGTGCCTGGGTCTGCGAAACGGAGAACCCGCGCGAGTGGGAAGGCACGACACTGATGCGACGCCTGGGCCATACAACCGATGCCTTCAGCGACACGCAACTGGAGCGGATCCGTCAGATCAGCGGCACTGAAGAGGCCGAACTGCGCAGGATGCACATTGAGCACGCCCCGCCGCCGCCCTTGCTGACCGACACCCTGCAACGCCTGGGGGCACCGGTGAATCCGCTTCCTGCGTTACCCCCTGAAGTGGCTGCATTGTTCAGCGATTATCCCGAACTGCCTGAACCCGTCGCGGAAAAAATCTTCGCCGGTGCCACCCCGTCGGAACTCCAGCAGATGACCCGGCACAAACGCCTGCCCTTGCGCCTGAGATGCCAGGCCCGGGAACTCCAGTTCGAGACCCAGGCGGTGCGCGCCGCCCATGGCCTGTACGACAATGCTTTGGTCAGTGGTGATACCGAACGCCTGGTGCTGGGCACCTTGCGCATGCAAACCGATACCTTCGGCAAGCTGCGCATCGAAATCCGCCAGGGCGCGCTCGACGGCGAACTGCGATGCAGCGCAGGGCCCGAAGATGCAGCACAAGTAAGGGTCATGGTACGCAACGAATCCGGAAAATACGAAGTGCGCGACACCGAGGACCAACTGATCCATGCGGCCGATGATTTTCTTCCTGCCCTGCTCCAGGCCATGGGCCGGGATGGGCGCAGAGCGATTGGATATCGAGCGGGGGATGTCGGGTTCTTCAAGTACTGGATCATCGCCAAGACCGAGACACCGAGCGAGCGCCGGGCGGTTCTGGCCACGCCACCTATTCGTAGGGTGGCCGAGCACGAGACCATGCTGTTGGTACGCGGACCCGGCCTCAGCAAGGCAGGAAAAACACTGCACGAACGCATTCAGGATCTTCATCCGCACTTCAGCGAGGCCGAGGTTGAGGTATTTGCTCAGGCCTTGAGCATCAGAGGTGAGCCACTCAGGGCGATGGACGAGCAAGAAAAGGATCTCGCAGAGTTACGGCGGATACTCGATCATTGGGAGCGCCAGCAACCTCACAGTGCGGCTTCGGACAACCATGGGTTCCTTGGCGGTGGTGGAAGGCACATCGTCGAACGGCTCATCGACTGTTACGAGCGGAAAAATACAGGGCTTGGTAGCCGCACCGACCCATACTCCTACTCTCTCGATCTCTCTAGAGAGTTACTACCACTGGATCTGGAAACCTGGTGGTCCAAACGCCCAAGACTGAAAAAATATCTCGATAAAGTCACCGTGCTCAAGCTCGACAATACAAGGTTCTCCAGCGAGCTATACGGGGTGCTAAAGGACTTTCCAAACCTGCGGGAACTCAATGCCAACCACTGCGAACTGACTCGCCTGCCAGATAGCATTGGAGCCATGCATGGCCTGGAATGTCTGCGATTGAGTTCAAACGCTATTACCCTGGACCCTCCCGCTGTCGAAAAACTGAGGAATCTGACTTATCTGGAAATTCTTGAGCTGGACGACAATCCACTAACCCTGCTGCCGGATATTGGGCGCATGCCCCGACTGAAGACCGTCGGTTTGAGGAACACCGGCATTACTACTTGGCCCACTGGCACTTTTTCCAGACGCAGACCTCGGGAGTTTGTTTTGGACATGCGGGGCAATCCAATCAATCTAATCCCTGAAGTGATTCATCAATCGCCAAATGCATGGGTGGTAGGTGAAACACGTCTCGATATCGAGAACTTATCGGATTTGAACCGTTTCAGAATTAATCAAATACGTCAATGGTTAGGCCTTCCCAATGAGATAGGTGCGTCGCCGGTTATCGAAATGCCGCCGGCCATATCGATATGGACCGGTGCTCCCGACGTGAGTCCTGGACGCATTAAAAATTGGGAGGAACTGAAACACGAATCCGACTCCGGACCTTTTCTGTCTTTCATTAACGGGGCAGAAGACTTCGCTGATTATCGTGCAGGAGGAGAAAGTCGGACACAATTACTCGATCGCCTGTGGCGCATGCTTGATGCCGTCTACATCGACACCCCGCTTAGGGAAAAGCTATTCACAATGGCGAAGGATCCTGTGAGATGCGCCGATGCGGGTGCGCAGCTATTCAACAATATGGGGATTGAGGTACTCGCCTTTGAGGCGCACGTCTACTCCACTGATCCAGAGATACTTGAAAATAAACTGGTGATGCTGGCCAAAGGTTCCGCGCGCCTGGAACTTGTAAACGATATCGCCCGGGCCGATATGAGCAGCCGTGCGGGCAACCCTGACGAGGTAGAAGTCTACCTGGCTTACCAGACGGGCCTGGCCGGACGCTTGGACCTGCCTTGGCAGTCCGAATCCATGCTTTACCGGGCGGTGTCCGGCGTCACCGATGACATGATCGATAGCGCATACGACACGGTACTATCCATGGAAAAAGGTGACGGTCTGGTTAACAGAATGCTTGAACTGGACTTCTGGGAACGCTTTCTTCGTGAAACATACCCTTCGCAGTTCGAAGAAAACAGACAGGTCTACCTGAGTAAATCAGAACAGCTCGATACTTTACTAAGCACCCAGCTCGAATGGGGCAATTCGACACAATTGACAAAAATCCAGCGTATGGACCTGCGAAACAGGCTCATTGAACTCATGGACGGTTTTTCGATTGAGGAAGACGTAGTATTTTCCGGCACGCCAATCAGTGAGGACATCTATAGTTGGCTCCTCATCAACTTGGGAGACGAAGAAAAAGAACTGGCAAGACGCTTGACCCGAGAGGCCATGAGAAGAGCCAACATTTAAACGATCAATAACTGATGCCGCCCCTGAAGAGTTCCTGGAATGAGCCTTCAGGGACGGTCTGTCAGATCACTTCCGAGTCCCAGATCACTGTGACATTTCCCGTATAGGTTTTGGCAACGCCTTCGCGCAACATCTGTTCGACGTGTTCCCGAGCCACTTCAAAGTGCAGGACTCCCGGCTTTCGGTCGACGTATAAACCAGGTTGAAACAATTCAGTGCCACTGCCATCAAGTCGCAGGGGGCGACGATCAACGGGCTGGCCCGCTCCATCGGTCAAGCCGTATGGCAGCGTCACGCTGGTATTCAAGGGCACAAGATGGGCAGAGCCCGCGTCGCGCAAGGCACAGGTGTTGCCGGCGACGAACTGACACTCGAGCTGCATCTTGAACCGCGATGAAGCCGAGATATTGAATGTCTGGTCCCGGAACAGCCGCACCGGCTTGCGTCCCTGATTCAACCAGGCTTGCCAACCGCCCTGAGGCACCAGCTCAATGCGATTACCTCCCGGCGGGACGTCGACTTTTAGCGCATGCATGACATCCAGGGTGAAATTCAAAGTGAGCTGGGAGTCACCGGGAATCACTACATCACCAAAGTCAAAATCCGCTTGCGGTCCCATCGTGTAGGTAAGGACGCCGGTGTATTGCCCGGAGGACATATCTAACGGGTTAGGTGTCTTGAGTGCATAGGCAAACTCGAAGGTGCTGTACCAGAAACGTGTAATGTCCGTACCTGGTTGGCGACTACATACCCCTGCACCTTCCGGTACAATCCAAAAAAATATAGCCATGGTGCTGTTGCCGGTTAGAAAGTTAGAACTCTGGCACGGACTGGGTGCAGACGCCCATCGTCCCTGCCAGGAGCCTCCGGGTACTGCCCATGCGCTGGTATTGGGACGTACATCCCAGCGATGCCCAATACCGGCAATCCGTACCTGCACTGTCTTCACCTCGCCAGTACGCGTATGGGTGACTTGCACGTCCCGCCATTCCGACGGAACTTTCCACATCGCGCCCTGGCGCTCATCTGCATGAAACGCGTTGATGGGTGCAATAGCGTTGGCACTAAAACCTGGAGTACGAATACTGAAAATCCCTAACTGCTTACAACGCTCAGGCATATGCCCCTGACAAACTCCCGTTACCGGAGTGGTGTTGCGAAACTCATTTCTCATCGGATTTGCCGGGTCTGGAATAAACACGGCACTGATGTCCTGAGTGAGTGCCTCCACGGGCTCGATGTATAAAGCCAGGAATAAAGCTGAAAAAATCAACTTCCCTATGTTTCGTCTAAATTGCTCACTCATCTTAAATTAACCTGAACTGTTAATGATACGGCAACAAAATTCATATATTGCCTCCGATCGAAATCAAGGAGCGCTCGCTTCAAATATCATATGCACGCTGAAAAACCAAAGAGTGCCAACAGACGCTTCATTACATACCACCTCAATAAATTAAGACCCTCGAATCGGATCCACCGCCATGGGTTTAAACTTCCGAATCCCAGATTACCGTGACATCACCCGAGTATGTTTTTCCAACGCCTTCACTCAGCATCGACTCGACCTGTTCGCGGGCAATTTCAAAGTGCAGGGTTCCCGGCTTGCGATCGAGATAAAAACCGGGTTGAAAAAGCTCAGTGCCACTGCCATCAAGTCGCAGGGAGCGACGATCAACGGGTTGGCCCGCTCCATCGGTCAAGCCGTATGGCAGCGTCACGCTGGTATTCAAGGGCACAAGATCGGCAGAGCCCGCGTCGCGCAAGGCACAGGTGTTACCAGCGACGAACTGACACTCGAGCTGCATCTTGAACCGCGATGAAGCCGAGATATTGAATGTCTGATCCCGGAACAGCCGCACCGGCTTGCGCCCCTGATTCAACCAGGCTTGCCAACCGCCCTGAGGCACCAGCTCAATACGATTACCTCCCGGCGGGACGTCGACTTTTAGCGCATGCATGACATCCAGGGTGAAATTGAGCGTAATGGCGTTGTCGTTGGGGACCAGTACGTCACCCATGTCGAAGTCCATTCCCGGACCTGTGGTGTAGGTCAGTGAACCTTTGTATTCACCTGATGACATCCTCAGGGGGTTGGGCGTCCTCAGTTCGTAGACATACTCGACCGCACTGTAGTTGAACCAGGGAATGTCGACTGAAGGTTTTCTGCCACAAGCCCCCGCACCTTCGGGTATCAACCAGAAAAAGGGCGACCAAGCGACACCGGCAACCCCCACGTTCACACCGGTACATGGAGCCGGAGCATACTTCCATTGACTAAACCAACCCACACCGGGTCTGGCCCATGCACTGACCCCCGGAGGTCTCGCTATAGTCCAGCTACCACCAATTCCCGCGATTCGCATCTGAACAGTCTCACTCTCACCAGTGCGACTGTGGAAGACCTCCAGACTCCTCCAATTGGATGGCACACTAAAAGTCGCGCCCATTCTGGGGTCGGCATGATCGGCTGCAATAGGTTGTGACGAATTGAATCGCAGACCGGGTATCGTCAGACTGAAGATGCCCAGACTTCTGCAACGAGCAGAAATCCAATGGACGCACACACCACTTTCCGGTGTTGTGTTCTTAAACTTGTTGAGCATCGGGTTTGTCGGATCAGGCACAAACTCCGCTCGAATTTCCTGCACGACCGCATTGGCGGATGGAACATACAAGCCCGCCAACAAACTTCCCGCTAAGGTGAACGCCGTCACCACAACAGGAGAGAAAAGTAACTTCATCATTGCTCAGCCTTAAATTACCAACAATGAAGACGACACCCGATAGACTCAGGGGGCC
>Ga0247818_10000197_pt1 | contig 36640 bp, 22 predicted proteins | sample 13C_Glucose_Day1_FD_192424 | JGI IMG/M metagenome (GOLD analysis project Ga0247818, IMG submission 192424) | Soil microbial communities from agricultural site in Penn Yan, New York, United States - 13C_Glucose_Day1 | ecosystem: Environmental > Terrestrial > Soil > Agricultural land | place...
GCGCGGCGGTGATGCCGTGGGGCTCCATGTGCGTGTCGATGATGCGGTCCTTGAGCAGCGCGGCGCGCCCCAGCAGCAGGCCGAGGTGGCAATTGTGGAAATCGTCTGGCGTGAAATGTTTCATCTGGACACCAATTAGCTGCCTAGGCAGTGAATGTATGTCGAGATATTACTGCCTAGGCAGTCAATGTCAACGTAATAGTTAGGTTGCTTTGTAATTAGTTGACTAATGGCCTCGGGTATAACGTCATATAGGCAGACGCTGGAAGCGAAACTACCTATCTGGTTAAACTACGCCGCCGCGGCTACCGCAGCCCGCCTGAAGATCACGGGGACACCACAGTGGCCGTTAGACCGCCCAAGCATTCGCGACTCACACCGCGCTGGTCATCGTTGCGCCGCCTCTTTGACAAGGGATCGGCCGGGCCAGACCGTCACTGCGCGAACGCCCGGGTCATACACGACTATTTCCACCACAAGGCCGGTTCCCAGGGCTACACCCTCAGCCATAGCCAGCAACGGGTGATCGACTGCATGGCGCAGCATGCCTCGACGCTGCTGGGCACCTCAGGCAAGGCTCTACCGGGGCTCTACCTCCACGGAGCTGTCGGGCGTGGCAAAAGCTGGTTGCTCGACGGTTTTTTCCAGGCGATCCCCCTTGCCCAGAAGCAGCGCCTGCACTTCCACGGTTTTTTCGCCCGCCTGCACCAGGGCATGTTCAGCCATCGCGAGCAACCGGATGCGCTGGCGACCACGCTGGATGAGTTATTGAGCGATTGCCGGGTGCTGTGTTTCGACGAGTTTCACGTCCACGACATCGGCGATGCGATGCTGATCACGCGGCTGTTCAAGGCGCTGTTCCAGCGCGGGATCCTGCTGCTGGTCACCTCCAACTACCCGCCGGAAGGGCTGCTGCCCAACCCGCTTTACCATGCGCGCTTCAAACCGGTGATCGAGCTGATCAATGCGCGCATGCAGGTCATGGAAGTCGGCGGGCCCCACGACTACCGCAGTCAGGCCAGAAGCCATGCGCATCAACTGTTCACCCAAGGCCGATACGTCTGGCCCGCCACCCTGGCGCAGCGTCAGGCAGCCAACCTGCCGGGACCGAACGGGCCGGCCATTGCCCTGCCGGTCGGCGCGCGCCATCTGTCGGCCCGCTACTGCGCAGGCCGCACCATCGGCTTCACCTTCAGCGACCTGTGCGACCACCCCACAGCAGTCATGGATTACCTGGAACTGTGCCGGCGCTACGACCACTGGATCATCGACGACCTGCCCGACCTCGCCGACTGCACGATTGCCGCCCAGCAGCGTTTCATCAACCTGGTCGACGTCTTGTATGACCAGGACAAGCACCTGACCCTGCTGGGCCAACACTCCCTGCGCGATAGTTTGGGCGGTGACGCCATCGACCTGGCGCGTACGCGCAGTCGATTGGGACAGTTGGTGGAGGTGCGGGAGGGGGTTTGACTGGGGGTGAGACACATCTGCAGGAGCTGGCTTGCTGGCCATGCGATGGTGGCCGTTATGCCGCCTTCGCTGCGATGCGGCGACCCGACAAGCCAGCTCCTACAGTAGATCGGGTTCAGCCGCGAGAGATGTTATCCGGCCAGGCCGACAAACATGTCCTGCACGTCATCATGGTTATCGAGGCCTTCGAGGAACGCTTCGACTTCAGCCATCTGCTCATCGCTCAAGCCACTGACCGGGTTCTTCGGCTGGTAGCCAAGCTTGGCCGACAACACCGTGAAACCTTGTTCAGGCAGGGCTTTCTGCACGGCGTCCAGGTCCGTAGGCTCGGTCAGGAACAGCGTCGCGCCGTCTTCGCCCGGCTCGAAATCCTGGGCACCGGCTTCGATCGCGGCCATTTCCGGATCGGCGTCCGGGGTGTCCGGCGAGGCTTCGATCATGCCCACGTGGTTGAAATCCCAGGCCACCGAACCGGAAGCGCCCAGTTGGCCCTTGCGGAAGGCCACGCGGATTTCAGCCACGGTGCGGTTGATGTTGTCCGTCACGCACTCGACGATCAGCGGCACCTGGTGCGGCGCGAAGCCTTCATAGGTCACGCGATGGTATTGCACGGTCTCGCCCAACAGGCCCGCACCCTTCTTGATGGCACGGTCCAGTGTTTCCTTGGGCATCGACGCTTTCTTGGCCTGTTCAACCACCAGACGCAGGTGTGCGTTGGTGGCGGTATCGGCACCGTTGCGCGCAGCAATGGTGATTTCCTTCACCAGTTTGCCGAAGATCTTCCCCTTGGCATTGGCTGCCGCTTCTTTGTGTTTAACCTTCCACTGTGCGCCCATTACTCACTCTCTTGTCTATGGCGCCGAAACATCTATTGGCCGACGCATGCCGCCAAGTTTATACGGCCTAAAGTTGGCAATCGACCAAAAAATCTCATCACCGGATCGGCATCTTTACCGATGGTTGTAGGGCGATTCTGAAATTTCGATTTGCCATGTCCACAAGGCATGCGGGTTTCGTACCCTCCAAGGCCCTACTCCATGGTAGAAGCGCGATCAATGCAAAACGACAAGGAAAGTCCCTTCACCCTGACACTCCTCGACGATCACCTGAGTTTGCAAGTGGTGCAGTTCAGTGGGCGCGAGGCCCTCAATCAACCCTATCGATTCGATATCGAAGTGATCGGCCTGGCACCGGCCCTCAACCTTGATCGGCTGCTGCAACAACCGGCGCTGCTCGACCTTGGGCAAGGCCAGGTCGTTCATGGCGTGCTGCACAGTGCCAGTTGCGAATATCAGGGGCGAGGCCGGGTCGGCTACAAACTGGTGCTGGTGCCGGCCTTGCTAGCGCTGGATCAATACCGATCGCGGCGAGTGTTCCAGCGCCTCAGCGTGCCCATGATCCTGCGCCAACTGCTGGAGGAACATGAATTGGCTGCAGGCAGCTATCGCCTGGAACTGGCAGACGGGCACTATCCCCCGCGGCCTTTTTGCATTCAGTACGAGGAAACCGACCTGGCCTTGCTGCAGCGCCTGTGCGAGGAAGAAGGCATTCACTACCACTTCGAACACGCCCATCACAGCCATGTATTGGTGCTGGCCGACGACAACATGAGCTTTCCCCAGGAGCCCCTGTTGATGCCGTTTCATGGCGCTGAAGCCGAAGAAAGCGCAACGCCTGTGATCAGCGAACTGTTTCAGCGCCACGACACCCAAGCCGTTTTCCCACGAGCCAATGCGAAAAATCGTGGTGCTTCGCAGATCGGTGAAGGTGCGGCCAATCACGCCTTTAACCACGCGCGTGCACCCCGTTCCACCGAGGAACAGCGTCATCACGATCAACTCGACCGCCGCGACCTGCAGCGCATGCGTTGCCAGCAGCTACAGCTTCACGGCCAAAGCAATCAGCCTTTGTTAGGCAGTGCCCGCATCGTGCAGGTGGCAGAGCATCCGATGCCGGGGTTCAACGATCAATGGCTGGTCTGCCAGGCGCGGCATCAGGGCCGGCAGGGTTCGATCCTGGCTGAAGACAACAGGCCCCGGCACTACCGCAATCAGTTCACGGCCATTCCCTGGTCGACGGTATTTCGCCCACCCCTGGACCAGGCCCGGCCGCGCATCCCCGGTTTGCAGCCAGCCCGGGTCTGTGGCCCGGCCGGACAGCAAGCGGCACAGGATGATCAAGGTCGTTTGCAGGTAAGTGTGTGGCCCGACACGGGGGTCAATCCCGCAGAGGGCCTCTGGCTACCGGTCGCACTAACAATGTCGCAGGCCCCGGCGCAACCGGTCCAGCTGCCGATGGCTGGCAGCGACGGCTGGGTCAGTTTTCTCGACAGCGACCCCGACCGTCCGGTGTTCTGCGCCAGCACCAGGCAGCGCCGCAGCCCGCCCGCGGTACGCACCGACAAGCCCCGCAGTGACACCCGCCTGCTGCTCGATTGGCTGATCAATCGCCCCGACGACGAGCCTTGAGGGTTCAGGTGCGCAGCGGTTTGATGGTCATCGCCCTGTTGGGCACATAGGCATGGTCGGTGCCCTGGCCCGCGGGGCGGCTGTTCCAGTGCGGAACCAGCACCAGCGCCGAGAACAGCGCGCAGCCGGCGAAGACGATGAACACGGTGACGGTGTCGAAGTAGCCCGGCAGCAGACCGCCGAGAATCGCCCCCACCGAACCGCAACCGTTGACGAACCCCGCCGCCGTCGCACCGGCCTTGGCGGTGCCGAAATCGATGGCGGCGGCGCCACTGATCATCGAGTCTGGTCCGTAGAGCGTCAGGCCCATGACGAACAACAGCGCCACCACCAGCATCACGCTGCCGGTGTGCAAGGCGCCCATGAAGAAGGCCAGCGATACGGTCAGCGCCAACAGGCTGATGACGCAGGCCGGCATGCGCCGGGCGCCGAACAGTTTGTCCGAGGCCAGGCCGATCATGATCGGCCCGAGCAACCCGGCCAGTTCGAACGCCGTGGGAATGATCGCCGCGCCGACCTTGCCCACCGAGGGCATCTGTTCAAAAACGATCACCGGGCCCCACAGCAGAATCGCGTAGCGCGCTGGTTTCAACATGAAATACGCGAGGCCGAGAATCAGCACAGTGCGGTTACGCAGGATTTCCTTCAGCGGCTCCAGCACGCTGATCTTGCTTTGGGCATACGCCTCTTCAGCGCTCAGTTCGGGCTCAGGCTCCACGGCCGGCAAGCCCACGTCTTCAGGTTTGTTGCGTTGGAAAATAAAGAACAGCACGGCGACCAGCCCAACCACCGCCGCGCTGGAAATGAACGCTGCGTGCCAGGAGCCGATCAGCGTGTAGGCCCACCATCCGGCGAATGGCGACGCTACCAGTCCGCCAAAGGCGTAGCACGAACTCCATAGCCCCAGCACTCGCCCGCGTTGCTCGGACGGAAAAAAACTGCCGAGGTTCTTGCACAGCCCCGACCAACCGGTGGACTGCGCCAGGCCTTGAATCAGCATGCAGGTGGCGAAGATCGGCAAGGTGGCGAAACTGCCCATCACCAGCGCGGCCGCCGCCGATATCAGCAAACCGCCAAGGACCACCACCCGCGGTCCGAAGCGGTCGGCCAGGATGCCCCAGGTGAACTGGCCGATGGCGTAGGCGGTCAGGTAAATGGCGTCGAGGTTGGCCATGGCCATCTTGTCGAGCATGAAGGTCGGGTCTTCGCCGATGCCGAGCTTGGCAACGGAAAACGCTTTGCGGGTGAAGTAGAAAGCGGCGTAGGCGAGCCAGGTGATCGCGAAGATCTGCACGCGCCAACGCTTGATGGTGCCGATGTGCTTGTTCATTGTGGTTCTGACCTCAGGGAGTGAGTGTGCCGGCAGAATTAGAAGAAAACGCCTGTATTTTTTTATTGTTGAGCACTGCGAAATCACCCTGTCCCTGTGGGCGATTCCGGTCAGATGAGTCCTGTTGATGCACGCACAGGCCCATGGCTCCCGCGCTGATCGACTGAGCAGTCACTGGGGCTGAGGTGGATCAAAACAATTACTGATTAATAAGTGAAATCGATTTATCGTATTTCCAAAACAAGCTCAGCTTGTTACTGGAGATTTCCATGTCGGTTTCCCACGCCCAACTCAAAGCTTTCCATGCCGTGGCCGTGCATGGAAGTTTCACCAAAGCCGCCGAGCGGCTATTTCTCACGCAACCGGCGATTTCCGACCAGGTGCGCAAACTCGAAGAGCGCTATGGCGTGTTGCTGTTCCACCGCAACAAACGCTCGGTTCGCCTCACCGACCTTGGCGAGCGCCTGCTGGGTGTTACCCAGAAACTGTTCGTGATCGAAGCCGAGGCCCAGGAGTTGTTGCAGGATTCCCAGGCGTTGCAGACCGGTAGCCTGATCCTGGCGGTGGATGCGCCGGTGCACGTGCTGCCGCAGATCGCCCGGTTTTGCGAGCGCTACCCCGGCATCAGCGTGAAAATCGAAACCGGTAACACCGATGAGTCGCTGTTCCGCCTGTTCAACTATCAGGCCGACCTGGCATTGCTTGGCCGCGAAGTAAGCGATGAACGATTGATTTCGCTGCCGCTGCGCAACGACCCGATGGTGGCATTCGTGTCGCGCAACCATCCGTGGGCCGATCGCGAGTCCATCACCCTCGCCGACCTGGACGACACGCCGCTGGTGCTGCGGGAAATCGGTTCGGTGACCCGCCAGACTTTGGAAGAAGAAATGGCCGGCGCCGGTTTCCGCATCCGCCCGGGGATTCAGGTCGAAGGCCGGGAAGCCGCGCGGGAAGCGGTGGTGGTAGGGATCGGGATTGGCGTGGTGTCGGCGGCCGAGTTCGGCGCCGACTCGCGGGTGTGTGCGTTGCCGATTACCGATTGCAAAAGGCGTTTGACCGAGACGCTGGTGTGTTTGCGCGAACAGAGCTCACGGCGGGTGGTGGCGACGTTTCTGCAGATGGTTCGCGAGAGTCTTGTGTAGGCAGGTCTGGCCTCTTCGCGAGCACTGGGGGATGTGTGTACGCCGCACATCCAATGTGGGAGCGGGCTTGCTCGCGAAGGCAGACGACTCGGTCTAACTGGCAGGCGCCAGGCCGAAAAACGCCTGGATCAGGCGCAAGTCCCGCCGCCGCTCCATGCACCCCATCATGTGCCGATTGACCAGCCCTTCGCCTATGATCGGCACCGCCGCCACCCGCGGATCATGGCTGACCTCCACCGACGACACTACACCCACCCCCAGCTCTGCCGCGACCGCCTCGGTCACCGCTTCCCGGCTGTCGAGCTCCAGCAGCACCCGCGGATTGACCTTGGCCTGCACGCAGGCTACATCGAAGGTGCGCCGGGTGATCGAGCTCGGCTCACGCAACACCATGATCACCTGGTCCAGTTCCTTGAGCGGCACGCCCTGGGTGCGCCGCGCCCAGGGATGGCCCGCAGGCACCAGGGCGCAGATCCGCGACTCGCTCAGGGCTTGCAGATGCAGGCCCTTGCGCGGTTCGACCTCAGTCAATACCGCCACGTCGGCATGCTCGGACAACAGCGCCGCCAGGGTTTCCTGGGCATTGCCCAGGCGCAGGTTGACGGTGATCCCCGGATAACGCGCACGCAGGCTCGCGAGCATCGGCATGACCATGTGCGGGCCGTCCGCCGCCACTTCCAGGCGCCCGGTCAGCAACTGCCGGTTGGCCTCCAGCATGGCTTGCGCCTCTTCGGCCAGGCCGAACATCGCCCGGGTGATTGCCGCCAGCTTGGTGCCCTCCTCCGTCAGCTCTACCCGTCTGGCAGTGCGGCGCAACAGGGTGATCTGGTAGTGCTCCTCCAGCGACTTGATGTGCCCGGTGACCGCCGGTTGGCTGATGAACAGCCGCGCCGCGGCGCGGGTGAAGCTGCCCTCCCGGGCCACGGCGTCGAACGCACGGAGCTGAAACAGGTTCATGGATAACTCTCACTGATGGCTGGCATAACAACAAACAATTTGATTGATAGCTCGGCAAATTGCAATTTAAGTCCCATAGCTTCATCCCATCGATTGCGAGGACACGAGAATGAGTACTGCCGCCCCCATCCTGCTCACCCCCGGCCCTTTGACCACGTCGGCCCGCACCCGCCAGGCGATGATGGTTGACTGGGGTTCATGGGATGACCGCTTCAACCAGCTGACCGCCAGCCTCTGCGAACAACTGCTGGCGATCATCAATGGCGCTGCCAGCCACCACTGCGTGCCCCTGCAAGGCAGCGGCACCTTCGCCGTCGAAGCGGCCATCGGCACCCTGGTGCCGCGCAACGGCAAGGTCCTGGTGCTGATCAACGGCGCCTACGGCAAACGCCTGGCGAAGATCTGCGAAGTCCTCGGGCGCTCATTCAGCACTTTCGAAACTGCAGAAGACGAACCGACCACCGCCGCCGATGTCGACCGCCTGCTACGCGCCGATAGCGGAATCACTCATGTGGCCCTGATTCACTGCGAAACCAGCACCGGCATCCTCAATCCGCTGCCGGAAATCGCCCAGGTGGTCGAGCAACACGGCAAACGCCTGATCATCGATGCGATGAGCTCTTTCGGCGCGCTGCCGGTGGACGCCCAACGGGTGCCGTTCGATGCGCTGATCGCCGCTTCCGGCAAATGCCTGGAAGGCGTGCCGGGCATGGGTTTCGTGTTCGCCCGCAAGGAATCCCTGGCCAACGCCGCCGGCAACTCGCACTCCCTGGCGATGGACCTGCACGACCAGCACAGCTACATGGCCAAGACCGGGCAATGGCGCTTCACCCCGCCAACCCACGTGGTCGCCGCGCTGCACGAAGCCCTGGTGCAATACAACGAAGAAGGCGGCCTGCCCGCCCGGCACCAGCGCTATGCCGCCAACTGCCAGGCCCTGATGGAAGAGATGGCCGGGCTGGGCCTGCGCAGCTTCCTGCCGGCGGCCATCCAGGCACCGATCATCGCCACCTTCCACGCGCCGAAAGATCCGCGTTACCAGTTCAAGGAATTCTACGAGCGGGTCAAGGCCAAGGGTTACATCCTCTACCCCGGCAAGCTGACCCAGGTCGAGACGTTCCGTGTGGGCTGCATTGGCCATGTGCAACCTGCAGAAATGCGCGAAGCCGTCGCGGCCATCGGCGAAGTGTTGCGCGAGATGGAAGTGCTGGAGATCTAACCCGCACCACAGTTGAAGCAGCCCCCAATTAGCCAGTTGCCAAAGGATTTCCAGACATGAACTACACCAACCCAACCCAACTGCAAGCCGCCATTCTCGACTGGGCCGGCACCGTGGTCGACTTCGGCTCGTTCGCGCCGACGCAGATTTTCGTCGAGGCCTTCGCCGAGTTCGACGTCCAGGTCTCCATCGAAGAAGCCCGTGGCCCGATGGGCATGGGCAAGTGGGACCACATCCGCACCCTGTGCGACCAGCCGCAAGTCGCCGAGCGTTATCGCAAGGTGTTCGGTCGCACGCCGACCGACGATGACGTCACCGCCATCTACCAGCGTTTCATGCCGCTGCAGATCGAGAAAATCGCCGAACACTCGGCGCTGATTCCCGGCGCCCTGGACACCATTGCCGGCTTGCGCGAACAGGGGATCAAGATCGGTTCCTGCTCCGGTTATCCGAAACAGGTCATGGACAAAGTCGTCGAACTGGCCGCCACCAACGGTTATGTGGCCGACCACGTGGTTGCCACCGACGAAGTGCCGAACGGCCGCCCATGGCCCGCCCAGGCATTGGCTAACGTGATCGCGCTGGGCATCGACGACGTCGCCGCGTGTGTGAAGATCGACGACACCGTGCCGGGCATCCTCGAAGGTCGTCGTGCTGGCATGTGGACCGTCGCGCTGATCTGCTCGGGCAACGCGCTGGGCCTGGACTACGAAGGCTACCGCGCCCTGGGCAGCGATCAACTGGCCAACGAGCGCAAGCGCATCCACGCCCTGTTCGAAGGCTCGCGCCCGCACTACATGATCGACACCATCACCGATCTGCCGCAGGTGATTGCCGACATCAACCAGCGCCTGGCCAAAGGCGAGATGCCGCAAACCAGCTGATCCCAGAATTCGCATACCCCACTCTAGGAGCGAGCTCCTACAGTGGGGTATGCGTTTTGCTGTCAATTACCTGAACAGCGCAACCAGCGTCATTGAGTCACAGGCAAGTGCGGTGAAACAGGATTACAGTTAAAGCGCGCCGTCGATCAAGAACGGTGGCTTCAAACCGGACCTGTGAGGAACACCGTATGCCGTGGAAAAACTCCGACTCGCGCTACAGCACCGTCTCGATCGCGCTGCATTGGTTGATGCTGGTCCTGCTGGCGCTGGTCTACGCCTGCATCGAACTGCGCGGTCTGTTTCCCAAGGGCAGCGGTGGGCGAACGCTGATCGTCGAATCGCACTTCATGCTCGGCCTGACCGTCTTCGTGCTGGTCTGGCTACGCTTGTTCGCCCGCAGCCTCGGCCCGGCCCCGCAGATCTTTCCGGCCTCGCCCAAGTGGCAAACGGTGCTGGCCAGGTTGATGCACTGGGCGCTGTACATCTTCATGATCACCATGCCGATCCTGGGCTGGCTGGTCACCAGCGCCAAAGGTAACCAGGTGATGTTCTACGGCTTCGACCTGCCCCTGCTCATCGAGCAAGACAAGGACCTGGCCAAGCGGATCCAGGGCTGGCACGAGCTCGGGGGCACCCTCGGCTACTGGCTGATCGGCCTGCACGCCGTCGCCGGGCTGTATCACCACTATGTGGTGGGCGATAACACCTTGCTACGGATGATGCCCAAGCGGGTGAACCGCAATACCGGAAGCTGACGCAAATCAAATGTGGGAGCGGGCTTGCTCGCGAAGGCAGTGTGTCAGTCAATTAATGATGCGACTGATGCACCGCCTTCGCGAGCAAGCCCGCTCCCACAATGGATTGCGGTGCTTTTCAGGTTTCGGAGCTAAAACCCCGGCGACCCTGCAAACCACCGGTGTGGATAAAGATCAGCCGCGTGCCCGGGGTGAACTTCCCCGCCTCGACCTGCTGTTTCAGCGCCAGCAACGCCTTGCCGGTGTACAGCGGCTCCAGTGGAATGCCGCTGGCCTGTTCGGTCTGCTCGATGAATTCGAGCAACGTCGAATCGACCTTGGCAAAACCACCGCGGCTGGCGTCGAACAGTTCATAAGACGAATGATTCACCCCCGCCTGCGCCAGGATGCGCTCGACCTGCTGTGCCACACCATGATCATCGGGCACCGCCAGCGCTCCGTAGACCGGGTGCTCGCCCGCTTCGGCCATGACCAGGCCGGCCAGGGTCGTGCCGGTCCCGCAGGCCAGCCACCAAGCGTCATAGTCGGTCCAGCCCAGATCATTCAGTTGCCGGCAGGCCAATGCTTTGAGTTGCACGCAGCCCTTGGCCCCTGGCATACCCCCGCCGCCTTCCGGAACCGCAACCAGATCCGGATACCGCGCCTGCCATGGCTCCCAGAAACCCGCTTCATTACGCGCCCGATAGCCGCCATAACCAAGCCAGTGCAGTTGCATGCCGAACGCCTGCAGATCGTTCACCGTCGGCGTTGGCTGAGGGTGCCCGCGCAACAGGCCGACCGTGGCGAAACCGAAACGCTTGCCGGCAGCGGCCAGGGCGTGCAGGTGATTGGAATGCGCTCCGCCGAGGCTGATGATGCCTTTGGCGCCTGCCTGGTCAGCGGCCTTGAGGTGTTCGGTGAGCTTGAACCATTTGTTGCCGCTGATCAGCGGGTCGATCTGGTCCAGGCGCAGGATGGCGACTTCGATGCCGGCGGTGGTGAGCCAGTCGAGGTGCAGGGGGTCGAGGCGGGCTTGGGGTAGCCAGCTGGAAGCAGAAGAAAACATTGGCGCCTGATAGATCTCATGAGGAGCCAGTATTCTAGTCGCTCATAAGCAGCCATCGCGAGCAGGCTCCCACAGGGGATCTATGACGTTCACAGATCCCTGTAGGAGCTGGCTTGCCAGCGAAGGCCATTGGCACGCGGGGCCTGCGTATTACAACTCAGCTGCCAATCGCGAACCCTGGTTGATCGCGCGCTTGGCATCCAGCTCCGCCGCGACATCCGCGCCGCCGATCAGATGCACGTTCTGCCCCGCCGCCACCAGGCCGTCCTGCAATTCGCGCAGCGGGTCCTGCCCGGCGCAGATCACGATGTTGTCCACCGGCAGCACTTGCGGTTCGCCGGTTTCGCCGATGCGGATGTGCAGGCCTTCGTCGTCGATCTTCAGGTATTCGACGCTGTTGAGCATCTGCACCTTCTTGTTCTTCAGACCGGTACGGTGAATCCAGCCGGTGGTCTTGCCCAGGCCGTCGCCGACCTTGGATTTCTTGCGTTGCAACAGGAACACTTCACGGGCCGGGGCATGGGGCGCCGCCTTGATGCCGGCGACACCGCCACGGGCTTCCAGGTGCGTATCAATGCCCCACTCCTTCCAGAACTCATCACGGTTCAGGCTGGTGGCCTGGCCCTGGTGCACCAGGAATTCCGAGACGTCGAAGCCGATACCGCCGGCGCCGATCACCGCGACACGCTTGCCAACCGGTTTGCGCTCCAGGAGCACGTCCAGATAGCTCAGCACCTTGGCATTCTCGACGCCCGGAATCGCTGGCAAGCGCGGCGCGATACCGGTCGCCAGGATGATTTCGTCGTAGCCGCCCTCGACCAGTCTCGCCACATCGACACGAGTATTCAGGCACACCTCGACGTTGGTGGTCTGCAACTTGCGGCCGAAGTAACGCAGGGTCTCGAAGAATTCTTCCTTGCCCGGCACCCGCTTGGCGACATTGAACTGGCCGCCGATTTCGCTGGCCGAATCGAACAGCGTCACCGCATGGCCACGCTCGGCCGCCACGGTCGCGGCGGACAGACCGGCTGGCCCGGCACCGACCACAGCGATTTTCTTGATCTGCTGCACCGGCACATAGTTGAGTTCGGTCTCGTGGCAGGCACGCGGGTTGACCAGGCAGCTGGTCAGCTTGCCGCCGAAGGTGTGGTCCAGGCAGGCCTGGTTGCAACCGATGCAGGTGTTGATTTCATCAGCGCGGCCTTCAGCGGCCTTGTTGACGAAGTCCGGGTCGGCCAGGAACGGCCGCGCCATGGAAACCATGTCGGCATCGCCCTCGGCGAGGATCTGCTCGGCGACTTCCGGGGTGTTGATGCGGTTGGTGGTGATCAGCGGAATGTTCACAGAACCGCGCAGCTTGGCCGTGACCTTGCTGAAGGCCGCGCGCGGCACCTTGGTGGCAATGGTCGGAATCCGCGCTTCGTGCCAGCCGATACCGGTGTTGATGATCGTCGCACCGGCCTGCTCGATGGCCTTGGCCAGCAGCACGATTTCGTCCCAGGTGCTGCCGCCCTCGACCAGGTCGAGCATCGACAGGCGGAAAATGATGATGAAGTTCGGGCCAACCGCCTCCCGCACACGACGGACGATTTCCACCGGCAGGCGCATGCGGTTTTCGTAGCTGCCGCCCCAGCGGTCGGTACGGTGGTTGGTGTGGGCGGCGAGGAACTGGTTAATGAAATAACCTTCGGAGCCCATGATCTCGACGCCGTCGTACTCGGCCTGCTGGGCCAGGGTCGAGCAGGTGACGAAATCGCTGATCTGCTTCTCGATGCCTTCCTCGTCCAGTTCCTTGGGCTTGAACGGGTTGATCGGCGCCTGGATGGCGCTTGGCGCGACCTGTTTCGGGCTGTAGGCATAACGACCGGCGTGGAGGATCTGCATGCAGATCTTGCCGCCCGCCTCGTGCACCGCGCGGGTGACGATGCGGTGCTTGAGCGCTTCTTCCTCGGTGGTCAGCTTGGCCGCGCCGGAATACACGCCGCCCTCGTCGTTCGGGCCAATACCGCCGGTGACCATCAGGCCGACACCGCCACGGGCACGCTCGGCGAAGTACGCCGCCATGCGCTCGAACCCGCCGGGCTTTTCCTCAAGGCCGGTGTGCATCGACCCCATCAGGGTGCGGTTGCGCAACGTGGTGAATCCCAGGTCCAGCGGGGCCAGCAGGTGCGGGTAATGGGCGGCGGTCATCGGTAACTCCACAGCGAGCGATCACGGAAAAAGCGGGCGCTCTACGGCACCCGTCAGTCATGTTCGACAGACTAAGAGTCCAACCGCTGACGCTCAATGACCGAAACTGACAACTTAATGATCCAAATGCGCAGCGGTGTTCAAGCTGGCGTCCCCAACAACTGGCTCAACACGGCGCGCAACTTGCCGGGTTTAACCGGTTTGTTCAGCAGCGGCGCTTCGAGCCGTTGCAACGACCGCCGGCACTGATCGGTACGGTCCGCGGTGATGATCACCGCAGGAATGGCCTGGTGGTAATGCTCGCGCAAATGCCTGACCACATCACATCCCACCACGCCGTGGTCCAGGTGATAGTCCGCCAGGATCAGTTCCGGGGCCTGGCCGGCCAGGGCCGCCAGCGCCGAGTGTTCATCGGTGGCGGTGACCACGTCGCAACCCCACTGCCCGAGCAACGCGCTCATGCTCTCGAGGATGCTCACTTCATTGTCCAGCACCAGCAAGCGCCGGCCCGGCAACGGATTACCGGTGCCCGGTTGCGGCGCCGCGAGGCTGATGGGCAACGGCACCTCGCGGGAGATCGGCACCTCGATGCTGAACATCGATCCGCGGCCCGGCAGCGAGTGCACCTGGATGCGGTAGTCGAGGATTTTCGCGATGCGCTCGACGATCGCCAGCCCCAGCCCCACGCCCTTGCGGTCGGCGGCGCGGCCCACGTCCAGTTGATTGAATTCGAGGAAGATGGAGTCCAGGCGATCGGCCGGGATGCCGCGTCCGGTGTCCCACACTTCCAGGCGCAGCTTGTCGCCCCGGCGCCTGGCCCCCAGCAGGATGCTGCCATCGTCGGTGTAGCGGCAGGCGTTACTGAGGAAGTTGCGCAGGATCCGGGTCATCAGGCGCAAGTCGGTGCGAATGGCGTAATCGCCCATGTGCACGCGCAATCGCAGGCCGGCAGCCTGGGCCACGGACTGGAACTCCGAGACCAGTGGACCAAGCAATTCGTCGAGGCGGTACAACGCGACATCCGGCTTGACCGCCGCTTGATCGAGGCGGGAGATATCCAGCAAGTCGGTGAGCAGGTCCTCGGCGCCTTCCAGCGCCTGATGCGTGCGTTCGACCAGCACCTGCTCGACCTCGGGCAACTTGCGCTCGCGCAAGGTCGAGATCAGCAACCGCGCGGCGTTGAGCGGTTGCAGCAGGTCATGACTCGCCGCAGCGAGGTATTTGTCCTTGCTGCGGTTGGCGGCTTCTGCGGCGTCCCGGGCATCGCGCAGGGCTTCGGCGATCTGTTTTCGCTGGGTGATCTGCTGTTGCAGGTTGCGGTTGGCTTCCAGCAGTTCATCGGTGCGCGCGGTCACCCGCTGCTCCAGTTCGTCGTTGAGTTGCTGCAGGCGCTCCTGGGCGAGCTTGCGTTCGGTGATGTCGGCGACGAAGCCTTCCACCAGCCCTTCCTGGTCGGGCTTGAGCAGCAGGTTCATCAGCACGTCGAGACTGCTGCCGTCCTTGCGCCGCAACTGGGTTTCATAACCGTGCAGGCTGCCCTGGTGGGTGAGGATTTCGCCGATGTCTTCAAGCTCCCGCGCGCCGCCGACGAACAGATTGCTCGCCAGGTCCGCCAGGGAGAACAGCACCTCCTGCGGGTCCTGATAGCCGAGCATGCGCGCCAGGGCCGGGTTGGCGGCGCGCATGCCATCGTGCAGGCTGGCCTGGAAAATCCCGTGGACCGCGTTTTCGAACAACCATTTGTAGCGATTGCGCTCGGCTTCCAGCTCGTCCAGGCGCGCGGCCAGTTCCGGGTAATGGCTCTTGCGCGCCGAATGACTGCCTAATCCGAGCAGTCCGGCCAGCGCCCGTTGCTGCTCGTCAGAGGGCTTCGCCATAGACGACCTCGACATTGCGCTGGCTGGATTCACGCGGGTTGGTGAGGATGCACGGGGCATCCATGGCGGGCACCCGGATGGTGTCTGCACCTTCGAACTCGAGGATGCTGCCATGGGCGGCGACAATGCCGATGCCTTTACCGCAATCCATCGGGCTGCCACCGCCGACGGCGACGATCACATCGCAGTGGTTTTCCCGGTACAGCTCGGCACCGAGCATCACCTCTTCCACACGCGGGTTGGGCGAGACGGCGCTGTACAGGCAGGCTTGCAGGCTGGCTTCGACGTCCGCCACCCAACCGGCGGCAATCACTCCCGGATCGCTGACCACCAGCACCTTGCGCGCGCCACAGGTCTTGGCGTAGTTGCCGACGTTGTGCCGGCAACCGGCACCGGAGATGATTTCCGGCGAAACGAATTTACGCAGCTGGCTGAGACTCTGGCTCATTGGAAAGCCTGTTTTTATTGTTTTGGAAGGTAGGTCCACACTAAAGCATCCGGCTGTGAATGCAATCAGACCAATGGGTAGCGCGGCTCTTTGCAGGAGCAAAGTTTGCTCGCGATGGTCGTTAACGCTAACGCGTACTGCGTGGATGAACGCGGCGCCTCCAAAGCCATTGCGAGCAAGCTTTGCTCCTACAGGGAGCGGATCCTTATCCGCGATAGATCAGCCGCGAAGCTTTCTGACTGCGCAGCGGCACTGAACAACCGCACTTCGAAGCATACCTCTTGCTTGGCGATACTTATGGCTCCCCAGCTATCGCTCGAACATCGATGACCGCCGCCTAACATCAGTCGGGTCTTTTACTCGCGGTAGAAAATAAGCGCACCGCCTTTAGTTGAGATGGTGCGCCTTTTCTTTTGCGCCATCACTTCCCCACATCATCACCAAAGATGCACTTGGGAGCTACTTGGGAGCTACTTGGGAGCTGGGGCAAGTTCGAAAGTGAACCCACGCCAAGCGCAACGCAATAGCGGAATATCAATCTATATTTCAATAGCTTACCAACCCAGCCCAGCATCTCCAGTGGCTACGCTACATGACCAGGGCGTGGGAGCGCGGCGTAAGCATTTTCATGCCGGCTCCCTCGAGGTTCATGGCTTGACCACCTCGCCAGTGCGGAAGGTTGGCAGCGCGGCAGAGTTGACGTAACGCACACCATCCCAGCTTGGCAGCGGTGTCGGCATCAACTGGAATTGCCCGGGCTTCTCAACGTCCCAGCGCAGCAGCATGGAGTTGTCCTCGTGTTGGGTGTTGTGACAGTGCTCCATGTACGTCCCGGCGAATTCGCGGAAGCTGATCGCTATTTCCACGTTGTCCAGGCCGTCCTTTTCCGGGCCGATACGGTACACGTCCTTGCGTGCCCATTTTTCCCATTCCGGTGGCGCCTTGCCGCCGCGGTTGAGGATGATCCCCTCCTCGAAGTGCACATGCACCGGGTGGCTCCAGCCCTCGCCGCCGAGCTTGATGTTCCACACTTCCAGGGTGCCGAAACCGGTCGCACCGGCATCGGTGGGGCCACTGGCCAACTGGGTTGCCGCGTTCAGGCGGCGTGGGTCCATGTGGAAACCGAAGCCGCCATCGGTCTTGACTGTCCACGGTGCTTCATCGGTGCCGTCGGAACGGCCAAAGGTGAAGGTGCGGTGCCGGGCCTTGGCCAGCAGCGCCATGTCGGCGGCGTTGTCGCGATGGAGCTTGAGCGGGATCATCACCAGGCCTTCAGCCTTGCCCGGCTTGGCCGGTTCATAGGCGGCCGGATCCATGGCCAGGTCCTGACCGGTGTAAGCCTTGACGTTGAGTTGCAACACCTTGCCCACCGCCGGATCACCCTCGTCCCACTTCGGCCCCTTGCTGGTTTGCTTGAGGATCGCCCGGTATTTGTCCGACAGCACGTCAGCCAGGGATACGGGTTCTTCGGGGCCCTTGCCGTCGTCGTGCACCTGCAGGTTGACGAAGAACAGCTTGTCGCCCGGCTTGATCCCGTTTTTGGCGAAGTTGACGATGATGTCAAAACGCTCGGCGATGCCCAGGGTTGGCAGGATCGCGTTATGGTTCTGTTTATCGCCATCGGCATCCAGGTCCATGCTACCGTCGAACGGCACGCTGTGTTCCATGATATTGCCGTCGTTGGCAATCATGTGGAACGGCACGCGGACATAGGACACTCCCGATCCGACAGGCCCCTTGAACTCGCCGGTGGTGCCCTTGATCTCACGCACCAGCGCCAGTTTGAAGTAGCGTGAAACGGAGCCATTGAGCATGCGGAACCGATAGCTGCGGGCGCGCACATCCAGGGCCGGTTTCCACTGCCAGTTGACCAGCACCTGGTCTCCGAGGAAGCCATCGGTATTGAACGGGTTGAACCACAACTGGCCGTTCTTGTCCCACGCCTTGTCGGCAAACAGCAGGTTGACGTCGTAGTCGCGGTTACCCCAGGGCAAGGCGCTGCCACTGGGGAAACGCAGGTTGACGCCGTCGTTCACGGATTCATTGCCACGGTCCAGGGCGCTGTAGTAGTTCATCATCGCCGCGTTGCCCTTGTAGACGTTCTGCGCGGTGAAATCGAGCATGTGGTCGTGAAACCAGTGGGTGCTCATGGTTTCGCGCCAGTCGCCACGGATCTTGATCGTGCCGTTCTCGCAGGTCTTGCGGCCGGGGCTCATGTCGTTGGTCCACAGGGTTTCGCCCGGCGCGCAGGGAAACGCCGCGCGCGGGTCTTCAGCCTTGGTGTTGATGCTGTCGTAGCCGGCCAACTGGATCGGCCAGCGATAGTCGTAGAATTGCCCGGGAAAGAAAAACGCGTTGGCGTAACCGTCGCTTTCCGCCGGGACGTGGCCGTTGTGTTCGTGGGTGCTGATGGTGTGCAAACCGAACCCCATGTTGGCAGACGGGTCGATCGGCAAGCCGTTGTAATGACGCATCAGTACCGGTTGCCCGTAGCGCACCATGAGCAATTTGGGCGGCAAGGTACCATCGAAGGTCCAGACCGAGTTGTGGTTCTGCACCGGCATTTTCGGGTGGAATCGCGCACTGACGCCCTTGGCGGTGCCATCCGTTGCCGGCACACCCGCGACGTTGTGATAGAGGCCACCGGTTCCGAACTCGCCCAAGGCATAACCGTGCATCTGCCGGCTGTCACGCAAGCCACCGTTGAGCCTCGCCCCGGTTTGCACGGTCTTGTAGGCTATTTGCGGGTAAAACTCGTTCCAGCGCTGGTGCGACCAGCCCTTTCCTGGCGGACGGCCTTCAGCCGACGAGCCGATACGGCGATTGAGGAAAAACTCGATCTGCTTCTGCCACGGGTTGCGGTCGACCACGTTGGAATACTGGCTCGGGAACGGGGTCAAGCCCGGTTGACGCAAAAAGGCGTCGAGCGCTGCACTCGGTGGCGCACTGCGGGCCACGCTGGTTGGATCCTGCTGGGGCATCGGGCCGATGGCTGCCGGTGGAAAACCCAACTGCGCCGCCGGTGTGGTGGGGTCGAGTTTTTCCGGGCCGAATTCTTCGAACAACACCAGCTGCTGGGTGAACGGCAGGGCGCCATACAGCGGGCTCGGCCTGCCGTTGGTGGGGTAGTTGAAACTGGTCTGCACCGTCGGCGGCAGGATGTTTTCCACCCGCGTGGTGTCTTTGCTGCCTTTGACGCCACCGGGTAAATCGAAGGAATCCAGGTTGGCATCTGGCATGGTCAGGATGGCGTTCAAGGCCGCCGCTTTGTCAGCCGCTTCATCGTGGTAGGCGGAGGGATCAGTCGGCTCCGGCTGTCGCTCATCGTCGATGGGGCTGGCGCGCAAGGTCCCTGTGCTGAGTGAAATCGTCAAAGCGACGCTCAAGGGCGTCAACAGGCCAAACCGTTTGAAGGGATACCACGCTTTTGTGTCCATCACCAGCCGCCTCGAATATGTGAAGGGGGTAATGGGGGCAGTGCAAGGAGCCAGCCATATTTGTAACCGCTTTATACAATGTTAAATCCTTATAAAACAATTAGTTACCAGCGTAAACCTGACGTTACAGATTAAGCGACTGGGGATTGGCACCCGCTACCGGGGAAAGTTCACACCCATTTCAGGGGAACCCCATTCCAGCTTGAATCCAGCGGTGATTTGCCATGCCTGCGCTGGGAGCGATTCCCCATAAATGGGCGGTATTACCCGCATTCCCTGTCGACTTTTCTTGGAGAACCGGGCCATGGAATCAGGCCGCGTTTGCGCTGGGGATATCAGGTTGCCGGGGCCTTTGGCACAGAGAATGCTGTGTGTTCACTAACGGCTCCAAGGGCACTCCCTGACAGGCAACCGATGCCTGGATAACACCTGCACCACGGATCAGCTGCCAGCCTGCGAGGAGTCACCGTCATGCGAATCGAGCCGATAATCCTCACGCTAGCACTCATACTGTTCATTTTTGCGATAGGGGTCGCCTGGAGCCTTATCTTCCTGTTCAGCAGTTAAGCGTCCATTTTCGACTTCACCCACGACCAGGTATTTTAGAAAAGAAAAGGGAGGGCATCCATGCCCTCCCCTCAGCTTTTCACGCGTCTGCAACAGTACTGACCAGGACCTCAAGTGGCGAGAATGAAGTCTGCGGCAGTGACGGTTGTTGCATCGGATACACCGACCAGGCGGATGGAGTCAGCTATTCCTGCGGAGCTGATCAAGGTATCCGCACCGACATCGGTGATGATGACGTTGCCGACAAAGGTCACGGCATTGACGCCGAACGCGGAAATATCGAGCCGGTCCTGGCCTCCCACCGCGTCGGCATCGAAGCCGATGATCTGATCGACCCCGAAGCCCGCTGCGAACATGAAGATATCGTTGCCACTGCTGGCAACCATCACGTCGTCGCCGGCACCGCCAGTGACCGTATTGTTGCCAGTACCGCCATCGATAAAGTCATTGGCGATACCCCCCAACAATGTGTCGTTGGCGTCACCACCGAGCAGCGTGTCGTTGCCTGCTCCGCCATTCAAGACATCCGCCCCGGCACCGCCGGTGAGGGTGTCGTTGCCGCCGCCACCATTGAGGGTGTCATTACCCACCCCGCCGGTGATGACGTTATTCAACGCGTTACCGTTGCCGACGAAGTTGCCGACGCCGGTGTAGGTCAGGTTCTCGACCTCAGCGCCCAGCGTGTAGCTGGCCAGCGAAGTCTGCACGGAGTCCGTACCGCCACCCGCCACCTCGACCACCACGTCTGCGGCTGCATCGACAACGTAGGTATCGTTGCCGCCTCCCCCCACCAACCGGTCAGCACCGGCACCGCCATTGAGGACGTCGTTACCCACCCCGCCGGTGATGGTGTTGGCCAGCGCGTTACCGGTACCGGTGAAGTTACCGGCGCCCGTATAGGTCAGGTTCTCGACGTTGGCACCGAGCAGGTACGTCGTCAGGCTGGTTTGCACCAGATCGGTACCACCACCCGGCGCCTCGGTGACAAGGTCACCGACGTTGTCGACCACAAAGGTGTCGTTGCCGGCACCGCCGCTCATGTTATCCGCGCCGAGCCCTCCGTTGAGGGTGTCGTTGCCGTCCTCGCCATTGAGCAGGTCGTTGTCGTCTCCGCCGTTGAGGATGTCGTTGCCAGTGCCGCCAAACAACTGGTCGATACCGGCCAGGCCATTGAGCGTATCGTTCCCGTCCAGGCCAAGCAGTACATCGTTACCCGCGGTGCCGATGAGGATGTTCGCCAAGGCGTTGCCCTGCAGAACCACGCCCTGAACCACCACCGCCGCCGTCGCTGCAGAGGTCACCGACTCCAGCGTGCCGAAGCCATCGGTGTAGCGCACGATCACTCGCAGTTGCAGATTGACCTGCGCCGCACCAGGGGTGAAGGTCGCTGCCGTCGCGCCGTTGATGTCGGTGAAGGACGCGCCGACACCTTGCTGCCACTGGAAGCTGAAGGTGCCCAGCCCGTCCGGATCGGCAATCGCGGCCGTCAGCGCGGTCAGCACCTGCCCTTGATCCGGTGTCGTATCGCTGATCAGCAACACGCCTGTCGGTGCATCGTTGACGTTGGCCACCGGCCCCAGGACGTTGGACGAAACGCTTTCGGCCGCACCGAAGTCATCCACGTAACCGATCACCACGCGCACTGCCTGGCCGACCTGGGCCTGGCCAAGCGCGAACGTGCTACCGGTAGCGCCGGCGATGTTGACGAAGCCCGGCCCGTTGTTTGCCTGCCATTGGTAGGTGAACTGCGGATTGCTCAGGCCATCAACGTCGATGATGCTCGCCGGGTTAGCCGTCAACACCTGGTTCTGCACGGCAAGCCCGGTGACGGTTGGCCCCTGGGTCGGAGCATCGTTGACGTTGTCCACCGGCCCCAGGATGTTCGACGCAGCGCTTTCGGCCACACCGAAGTCATCCACGTAATCGATCACCACGCGCACTTCCTGGCCGACCTGGGCCTGGCCAAGCGCGAAGGTGCTGGCGGTTGCGCCGGCGATGTTGACGAAGCCGAGCCCGTCGTTCGCCTGCCACTGGTAGGTGAATTGCGTAGTGCTCACGCCATCGGCGTCGATGATGCTCGCCGGGTCAGCGGTCAACAGTTGGTTCTGCACGGCAAGCCCGGTAACGGTCGGCCCTTCGGTCGGTGTACTGTTCCCGGACGAGTCGACGATCTCCAGCGTGCCCTCGGCATCCTGGTACACCGCCCGGACGCGGATGTTCAGGCCCGCCACATCGTCCGTCACCCGGTAGGTGCTGCCGGTCGCCCGCGATGCCTCGCCAGCGGCGACAACAGTGATGTCTTCATAGATGCCCGAACCAGCGATGTTCTCGACCTGCCAGTAGTAAGCCATCCCACCGGTCACCGCACCGGTCGGGTTGGCCACACTCTGGCTGTCCGCGTCACGTACCGCCTGACCGCTGACGCGCAGCAACTGGCCAGCAACCGGCGTTTCGTCACGCAGGCCGGTGGCAGCATCGAGGATTGCCAGATGACCCGACGGGTCGTTGTTTTGGGCGGTGCCCACTCCGGACGACTGCGCCACGTCAGCGAACTGCAGACGCTCGACGCCCGTCAAGCGATCGACGCCATCACGCCCCGCTACCGAGTCGGTCACAATGACTGTGTCGCCTTCGATCTCGATGCCGTATTCCCCCAAATTACCGGAGAAAAACGCAGTATCGAAGCTGTCATCGCCAGTCAGAATCTCCCGCACGATGACCAACTGGCCCGGGTTGTAAGTACCGTTCAGCATAAACGGCACCAGCGGCTCCATGCTGTCGAACGTGGCGATTTCCTCGCCAGTGCCATCGGCATTCTCCCGTACGCTGATACGTACGTTCAGCCACTTGTCACCATCGATGATGTCGTCACCACCGCGACCTTCGATCAGGTCGCTGCCGCTGCCGCCGAGGATGATGTTGCCGCCGTCGAAGAACGTCGCTCCGTCTGCCAAAAGGTCAGCCAGGCCGTTGATCAGGTTGATGTTGGTCAGCACACTGCCGGTGGCACCCGCAGTGGGTAGCGATGTGGCATCTTCGTTATCACCGCGCAGGTAGTCTCCGTGGGCGGAACCCGACAGACCTTCCACGATGTCGAAACGCACCAGCGCCGAAGCACCTGAACCCGGCACCGGTGGAACATCGAAAAAGCGGTCGGTGAAATCTATGGTCACGCCTTGGGCGAGCCCCTTGAAGGTTGCCCAGTCATAGCCGGAGCCGCCGATATAGCGGTCACCCAGGCCAAGACTGCCGACCATGATGTCATCGCCGCCTTCGCCGTTGAACTTATCGTTCTCGTTACCGCCGATGAACACATCGTGGCCGATCACCGGGTCATTGCCAGCCGGGTCGAAGTTGTCGCCAGGCGCACCGTCCGACGTGCCCTTCTCGATCCAGTCGTCGCCTTCGTTGCCCATGTCCTGTTCATTGGCTTTGCTGCCCAGGATGAAGTCGTTGCCCTGGCCACCGATGGCCTCGGAAGCGTCCTCACCGGTCACGATGAAGTCATTGCCGAAGCCGCCAATGATCAGGTTGACGCCGTTGCCACCATGCAGCACGTCGTTGCCGTCGCCACCCTGGATATTATCGTCGCCGCCGCGGTCGGTGATGATGTCGTCGCCAGCACCACCACGCAGTTGGTCGTTGCCGTCACCGCCTTCGATGCGATCGTTGCCGCCGTCCCCCCAGACCGTGTCGTCGCCTTCACTGGAGATGAGGATGTCTGCGCCGTTGGTACCGCCCAGCACGATGTGCTCCGCACCGGTGTACTTGATGTAGTTGGTGTCCGCCCCCTCGGTCAACGGATTGTCGCGGAACACCACCTGCTCGCCGTCCTCAAGCGGATCGGCGCTGGCAAGGCCTTCGTTGAACTGCTTGCTCTGGTCCACTTCCAGATAGAACCCTGGATCCGAGAACACCAGGCCCGGCAAGTGCGTGGCCGAGGTGTTGGCCATGATCAGCTTGGCGAACGAGTTGCTTTCCAGTTCGGCGTTCATCGACAGGCCAGCGGTACGCTCCAGGTAGTAGAAACGGTCACCGTCCTGGAGTTTTTCCATCTGGTTCTCGAACACGAAGTTGAAGGTCGAGCCGAGCATGCCGCCGAACGGAGTTTTCTCTTCGGCCAGACCGCCGATCCAGAGGTCGATGGCATCGACGCCAGTGATCGTCACGCCCTTCAGATCGTCGGCGGTCCCCAGCAGCCCATCCTTGCCGGCCCGCGTTACGTTGGCCCAGGTACCGGTGCCGTTGAGGAAGTCCATACGGTCTGACGGCGCATCATCACCACCAAATACCAGCGCCATGGCTGCAGCGCGTTTACCTTCCAGCGTGGTCGCCGCCGTGATCGTGTCATGCGTGCCATAGGCCGCGATGAAGTTGATCAACGACTCCGGATGTTTCAGGTGTTGCACCAGGTCGACCCAGCTGCTGTACGGCTTGAGTTGGGTATCACCGGTTTGGCTGTAGATGTCGCGGCGAATCGCGTTGAGCGAGGGAATCCCCACGTCGCGGCCACGGGCGATGTTGATCGCCGGCAGGTCGAGCGGCAGGCCGAGCAGGTTATTGCGCAGCGCCTCGGTGACGAACTCGTCGATTTCGTTACCGGCCTGGCGAGTCACCCCACGTATGATCGCACTGGTCGCATCCTCTGGCGTCACACCACTGGCGGCGTACGCCAACGGGTTGAGGAACGCGGCGATCAAGCCCATTTGCTGATCAGGATCATCGCTGTTCGGATCGCCAACCACGTTGAAATCAACGTCGAAGCGATCGACGGTCTCGGTCAGCATCGAGTGGCCAAACCGGTACACGGTGTGCGCGAACTCGGCAACGATCGAGGCATCAAGGTCGACGTCATAGACCTGAGTCGGCGCGAAGAACAGATCGACCCTGGGCTGGATGGTCCGCGCAAATTCCTCGAACACCAGGTGCTGATACTGCATCTCGGTGCCGAACTTGGCAGCCTGGAACAAGCGCTCGCCATTCCACACCAGCGCATCGATCTCGGCCTGGTTGGCTGGCAACGTGCTCACCGGAGTGAGCAGCCACTCATTGAGGAAGGCCACGTCACCCGAATCGAGCACGGTGTCCATGGTCTGCGCGACCAGCCGATTGTGCTCGGCGTGGAATATCGCGTGCACCGCAGTCAGGCCGATGTTCTCGTTGACCCGACCGTCGCCAGCGATGTAGTGCGCATCCAACAGTTCGTTGTCGTAGGCCAGGTTGGCCCCGGTCTGCGGATTGGACGGCACCGTATTGCCAATGTCGTCATCCGCATCTGGCATGAGCACGCCACCGCTGAACACCGGCGCTGCATTGTGGGCAATGTCGGCGAGGAACTGGTGACCGGTGCGCACAGCATTGGTCAGGCTGATGGGGGCAAGCGGATTGCCTTCGACCAGGAAGTCATCAGCCGTGCCGCCAAGCCCGTCAGCCCCTTTCATCACGACCATCGGGAAGCCGTTCGGCCCTTTGATGAAATTGCCATAGGCGTCTGTCGCCAACAGCGGACCGTTCTCGACGTCGGCATCGGTCAGGTGGATACCCAGGACATCGTTGGCCTGCGCCTTGACCACTTTCCAAGTGGCCATGCCACCGATTTCGCTATCGTCCGCGGTTCCATACTTGCCATCGGCGCCCAGGTCACGGTTAGTGATCAGCCTGCCGGTCGCTATGGGGCCATTGTCGGTCAGCTCATAACCGCGCAGGAACACCTGGTGCGACGGGTGCGAGCTGTAGGTCTGGTTCTGGTCCACGAACGGCGAGGTGGTGTTGGTGTGCTCATGGATGTCGTCGGCCGTGCCGAGAACGCCATCCGCCCCTGGCTGGTTGGTCGCACGGGTCAGCACCATGAAGTTAGTGTGGCCGCCTGGAACATACAGCGGATCATCCGGTTGCAGCGGGATATAGATAGTGCCCGAACCGCCTTTGGTGACCAAGTCCAGACCATGATCGAAGAACTGCCCGAAGAAGGTCATCCAGGCGTTGAACGGCGCGGACAACCCTGCGTCCGCCGCGGTGTTCTCGAACAGGTACACATCGTGGTCGTCGCCAGTACCGAACTGACCATCCATGCCGGGGCTGGCGACTATCCGTACGCCATCCTTGAGCACGTCGTCGCTATCCTCCGAGCCGAAGTTGAGCACACCGTCGGCGCCCACGTCGTAAGCCGTGGCATAGGCCGCCGGGTTGTTCGACGTCTGGTCGACGATCAGATTACTGATGGTGCGCGGCTGCGAGTCAAACACCGCGCCGCTGGTCTGCTGGTACGACGATCCCGGGATGGCCGGCGAGCCGGGACCAAAGAACCCGGCAGGAGCACCTTCCGCCGGATTGAAGACCGGATCGCTCACGCGCGGGAAGATGTTATCCGCGGCACCAAACTCGGTGTTGTTGATACCGTTGAGGTTCATCAGGTTGTTGTTCGAGCCGTCGACCGCACGCAAGCCCAACGGCGCGCGGATATTCGGGATCAGCGAGAGGATGTCCTGACCGGCCGCATCAGCTTCGGCAATCTTGATCTGATCAAGAATGAAGTTGAGGTCGGAGCGGACCATGTGCAGGCCCTCGCCACCGGCTGTGGCATCGACTACAGGTGTCGGCGCCGTCGGCTCAACCGGCTCGCCAGGTTCCACCACGGCAGTCGGCTGCGAGAACAGCACTTCAGTCGTGCCATGCGCATCCTGGTAGATCGCCTTGACCCGCAGTGCCAACCCGGCGAGATCCGGGGAAACCTTGAAGGTGGTGCCGTCGGCACTTTGGAACCCAAGGTCACCCGCAGGCAACAGGATGATGTCTTCGAACACACCTGTGCCGGGGTCGGCTTCGAATTGCCAATAGTAGGACACCGAGGTGTTGTTGACGAAACCCTGCAGGTTACCCACCGCGATGTTGTTGCCATCGCGCACACCGGCCATGCTCACGGTCAGTGTGTCGCCCACAGTGATCGCGCCGCCGTTGCCATCCGCGACGGTCGGCCTGCCCGTCGGTTGTGCGTTCAGCCCCGGCACCAACACTTGCTGGGTATCGGCGAACTGCAGGCGTTCGATATGCAGCAAGGTATCGGTGCCGTCGCGACCCACTTCGGTATCGGTCACCGTCCAGACATCGTCCGCCACATTGGCCGTGCCGCGGGTATCACGCGTCACCACATACTCGGACTGAAGCCCGGAGAAAATGGCGGTGTCGAAAGCCGCCCCGCCTGTCGAAGTGCCGGGCAGGATTTCCCGCACGGCCTTGAGCTGCCCCGGGTTATAGGTGCCGTCGAGCATGAACGGGATCATATCGACCATGCTGTCGAAGGTGGCGATCTCGGGGCCGGTATGGTTGACGTCACCGACGTCATAGACCGCAATCCTGACGTTGAGCCATTTGTCGCCATCGATCAGATCATCGCCACCGCGCCCCTCGATCAGGTCACTGCCATTGCCACCGAGGATGATGTTGCCCGTGGCAAAGCCGGTGGTCGGCAAACCGGCATCGGCCAGAAACTGCTCCAGTCCGCGGATCAACGCCACATTGGTCAGCGCACTGCCCGTGGTACCACCGTGGTTGATGATAGTGTCCGCATCAACATTATCGCCCATGAGCACATCGGCGAATTGCGAACCGGACAAGCCTTCGACCTCGGCAAAACGGTCGAGAATCGAGGCCGGCGAGGCGCCGACCGGATTGAACACCCCGTTGTTCTGGTTTGGCGCATTGCCGTGTGGCTGCGCCAGCTCGGCCATGGTCAGGTCAACGGTCACGCCGACCCTGTCATTCTTATGGGTGACCCAGTCAAAACCGGACATGCCGTCCATATTGTCCTGGGCGTCGCTGCCGACAAAGATGTCATCACCACCCTCGCCGATCATTTCGTCGAAGCCACCACCACCGACAAAGATATCGTTGCCGATCGAATCGTCATTGAGCAACGGCGCAGCGTTATCGCCAGGCGCACCGTCCTGGGTGCCCTTCTCGATCCAGTCATCACCTTCGTTGCCGGTAGCTGGCAGGTTGGTCTTGGCGCCGAGGATGAAATCGTCACCCTGGCCGCCGAAGGTGGTGCTGATGTCTTCAGTAGTGATGATGAAGTCCTGGCCATCGCCCCCAAGGATCAGGTTGCCTCCAACCAGCATGCTACCGGCGATGATCACATCGTTACCGGCATTGCCTTCCAGACGGTTGTCGCCAAACGAGTCGGTGATGATGTCATCGCCCGCGCCGCCCAGTACCGCATCGTTCCCGGCGCCGCCTTCGAGGCGATCGTTGCCGCCGTCGCCGTACAGGGTGTCATCGCCGTCACCGGAGATGAGGATGTCATTGCCGGCGGTGCCGCCCAGGACGACATGGTCTTCACCGGTGTATTGCAGATAATTACTGTCCGCGCCCGCGGTGTTGGGGTTGTCGCGGATCACCAGCGGCACGATTTCCACGCCGTTGATCATGAGGCCGCCCGTCGGGTCGTCTTTGCCGTCCACGCCAAGGTTAGTGAACTGATTGGCCTGATTCACTTCGAGGGTGAACGTCGGCGTCAGGAACACGGTGTTCGACAGGTGGGTGACATCGGTGTTGAGCATCATCAGCTTGGCAAAGGAGTTGTTCTCCAACTCGGCGCCGAAGTTCAGGCCCGCGGTACGCGACAGGTAGTAGAAGCGGTCGCCGTCCTGCAACGCCTCCATCTGGGTTTCAAACACGAAGTTGAACGTCGAGCCGAGCATGCCGCCGAACGGCATTTTCTGCTCGGCGAGGCCACCGACCCAGAAGTCGATGTCGTCGAGGCCCGTGATCGTCACACCCGTCACGTCGTCGGCAGTACCCAGCAGCCCATCCTTGCCGGCCAGCGTTACGTTGGCATAGGCACCGGTGCTGTTGAGGAAGTCCAGGCGGTCAGCCGGTGAACCAGCACCGCCGAATACCAGCGCCAAGGCAGCAGCGCGTTTGTCTGCCAGGGTGGTCGCCGCCGTGATTGTGTCATGCGTGCCATAGGCCGCGATGAAGTTGACCAACGACTCGGGGTGCTTGAGGTGGTCCGCAAAGTCAGCCCAACTGATGTACGGCGTGAGTTGGCTGTCGCCGGTTGATGCGTACATCTCACGGCGCGCTTCATTCAACGTGGGGATGCCAGTCTCGCGGCCACGCGCCAGGTTCAAGGCCGGCAAATCGAGCGGTAGACCGAGCAGATTGTTGCGCAACGCTTCGGTGACGAACTCATCGATCTCATTGCCGAGTTGGCGGGTCACACCGCGAATGATCGCCCCTGCCGCTTCGTCCGCAGTCGCCCCGCTGCCGACAAACGCCAGCGGGTTGAGGAAGGCCGCGATCAGACCCATTTGCGAGTCCGGGTTGTCCGGGTCAGTGAGGAGCGGATTGAACTCGGGGTCGAAGCGATCGACGGTCTCGGTCAACATCGAGTGACCGAAGCGGTACACCACGTGGGCGAACTCGGCGAGGATGGCCGGGTTGATCGAGGTGTCATACCCGTTGGGGGCAAGGAATGCGTCGACCTGCGGCTGAATGGTCCGCGCAAACTCCTCGAACACCAGGTGCTGATACTGCATCTCGGTGCCGAACTTGGCGGCCTGGAACAGGCGTTCGCCGTCCCACACCAACGCTGCGATTTCTGCGGCTGTAGTCGGTAGCGCAGCCACGTCGTCCACCAGCCACTCATTGAGGAAGGCCAGATCGCCGGCGGCAAGGAGGGTGTCCTTGGTTTGCTGGACCAGCCGGTTGTGCTCGGAGTGGAACACATGGTGCACGGTGGTCAGGCCGATGTTCTCGTTCACCCGGCCGTCGCCGGCAATGTAGTGAGCGTCAAGCAGTTCGTTGTCGTAGGTCAGGTTGTTGCCGCCGGCGCCAACCGGCTGCGCATTACCGATATCAGTGTCAGCATCCGCCTGCAGAACCCCACCGACGACGACCGGCGCGGCATTGTGGGCGATGTCGTCGAGGAAGCCATGCCCGGCGCTCACGGCGTTGGCCAGGCTGATCGGAGCGGCCCGGTTGCCTTCGACCAGTTGCGTGACGTCATCCGCTGTCCCGGCGATCCCGTCAGCACCGTTGCTGACGCGCATCACCACCTGAGGCATGCCGCTCGAACCGCGGATGAAGTTGCCATACGCATCGGTTGCCAACAGCGGCACGCTGTGCACATCGGCGTCGGTCAGGTTGATGCCAAGAATGTCACGGGCCTGGGCCTTGACCACTGCCCAGGTCGCCATGCCGCCATTTGTGCCGTCGCCATCATCGGCGGTGCCGAACTTGCCATCGGCGCCGAGATCGCGGTTGGTAATCAAGCGCCCCGTTGCAACAGGGTCACCTGCCGCGTTGAGGACATACTCGCGCAGGAACACCTGATGCGAGGGGTGCGAGCTGTAAGTTTGGCTTTGGTCCACGAACGGCGAGGTGGTGTTGGGCTGGCCATCATCGGCAGTGCCGAGTATTCCGTCCGCGCCGGGGGTATGCACAGCCCGTGGCAGCACCATGAAGTTGGTCGGGCTGCCGGGTACGAATAACGGATCGCCCGGCTGCAGTGGAACAAACACAAAGTCGGTACTGCTCTTGGTGACCAGGTCGAGGCCATGGTCGAAGAACTGGCCAAAGAAGGTCATCCACGAGTTGAAACCGGCGGTCAGGCCAGCGTCCGGCGACACGTTGGGAATAAAGAACACTTCCTTGTCGTCATCCGTGCCAAACACGCCATCCAGACCGGGGCTGATCACCGGGTCCGCACCGCCGTTCGCCGCCACCGCGGCCGGGTTGTTGGCGGTCTGGTCGACGATCAGGTTACTGATAATCCGTGGCTGCGGGTCGACCACATTCCCTGACGCGGCATAGGCCGCCCGATACTGGGCATCAAGCAGGCGCAGGAAGGAGTTGTCCGCGGCGCCAAACTCGCTTTGCCCGGCGACCAGGTTGTTGTAGCTGCCATCGACGGTGCGCAGGCCGAATGGCACTTGGCTGTTGGGCAGCAAATCACTGAGGCTGGCGCCGTCGGCATGCGCCTCTGCGATGAAGATTTGCTTGAGTATGAATTCCAGGTCCGACTTGTTGAAATTGGCCATTTTTATTGTCCTCGATCTCTCTGGGGAAAGGCACGGGACGAAACAATCCTCCCACGCCCAGTCAGGTGCTGGCTTGCGAAGTTCGTTGGTTCAGTTGTAGGGCGAGAGCAGGCGTGGGTTAGGCAAAGCCGTCCCCCGGCGCCCGTGACATGCGCGCCTGGAATTCGCGAAATGGATGGGTCGCCGAGCGATCAGGCAGAGCGATCCCGAGCTATGGGTGGGCCATGGAATTGGGACGTCGAAGTGAACTTCCTGAACAACTGCGTCACTGCGCAAAAGATCAAATGGATCGACATGTTTGCTCCCTCGGGAAAATCACCGCCTTGCAATGCCAAAGTTTTGGCTGGCTTCCGGGGGGCGATCTTTGAACATGACTAAAGTTCCATAGCAAAAAACTGTCAATATTACGCCGCAGAAACAGACGACCGGTATTGGAATTGCCAACCTACTGTTATTAAAGGATATATAGGAAATTCTAAGCAATATTAGAGCGAAATGTTATTTAAAACTGTATCGCTAGAGAAACAAACGCCACCTACGCTGCTGCATGTGAATCACCGAAAAAACGACTGCTCAAGCCGACGAGTTACCTGGAGATCTACATCTATCTGATAGTCAATCACATTTACCGGTAGCGGGTGCGCCGCATGGTCAACCTGGCTTTTCGGTGGGGAGGACGCAAATGCAAAAGCAGTCGAGCACCCGCTCAGAACTGTCAGACGCGATTTTTCGCCTGCGCCGCAGCTTTTACTCGCTGGCAGCGTTCAGTGGCGTGATCAACGTCATGATGTTGACGCCAGCTATTTATATGCTGCAGGTTTATGACCGGGCCCTGGTCAGTCGCAACGTCACAACCTTGACGATGTTGACGATTCTGGTAATCGGCCTGTTCTTGCTGATGGCCACGTTGGAAATGTTCCGCACCCGCGTGCTGATCCGGGTCGGCAACTGCCTCGACATGGACCTCAATCGACGCATTTTCACCGCTGCCTTCGAGCGCAACCTGAGCCGCGCGGGAGGTAACCCGTCCCAGGCCCTGCAAGATCTCGCTCAGGTGCGTCAGTTCCTCACCGGCAATGGCCTGTTCGCATTCTTTGACGCGCCATGGACGCCGATCTACCTGCTGGTCGCCTATCTGATCCACCCGCTGCTCGGACTGGTCACGCTGATCGGCTCGCTGATTTTGGTGGGCCTGGCTTATCTCACCGAGAAGGCGACACAAAAACCACTGGCCGAAGCCAACCAGGCTGCCCTCTCCTCCGCCAGCTACGCCAACAACAACCTGCGCAACGCCGAAGTCATCGAGGCCATGGGCATGCTGCCGTCGATCGGCAAGCGCTGGTACCAAAGTCATTTGCGCATTCTGGAGATGCAGACCCTGGCCTCCGACCGTGCCGCCCTGATCAGCAGCATCGGGCGCTTCGTGCGCATCACTTTGCAGTCACTGATCCTCGGCGCCGGCGCCCTGCTGGCGATTGAAGGCAAAATAACCCCCGGGATGATGATTGCTTGCTCAATCCTCACCGGCCGCGCGCTGGGCCCGGTGGAACAAGTCATCGCGTCATGGAAGCAGTTGCTTGGCTGTCGTTCTGCCTGGGGCCGGTTGAACGAAATGTTGAACGATTATCCGCGCCGGCCACCGAGCATGTCGCTGCAGCGGCCGCTAGGCATGCTGACGGTGGAGAACGTATACGCCGGAGCCCCCGCCACCAACAATACGATTGTGCGCGGGGTGAGTTTCAACCTTTCTCCCGGCGAAAGCCTTGGCATTATCGGTCCATCCGCCTCGGGCAAATCCACCCTCGCCCGCCTGTTGGTCGGCGTCTGGCCGGCACAGGCCGGCAAGGTGCGCCTGGACGGCGCGGACATGTTCACCTGGAACAAGGGCGAACTGGGCCCCTGGATCGGTTACCTGCCACAGGACGTGGAACTGTTCGAAGGCACCATCGCCGACAACATTGCGCGCTTTGGCGAAGTGGACAGCGACGCGGTCATTCGCGCCGCCAGGACGACTGGCGTGCACGAGATGATCCTGCGTTTCCCGCAGGGTTATGAAACCCGTCTGGGCACCGATGGCAGCCCGCTTTCCGGTGGCCAGAAGCAACGCATCGCCTTGGCTCGCGCACTGTATGGAGAACCCAATCTGATTGTGCTGGACGAGCCGAACGCCAACCTCGACGACGTCGGTGAAAAGGCCCTGGTCGATGCCCTCGCCCAACTCAAGAACCGCGGCGCCACCGTCATTCTGATTTCCCACCGTCCCAATGTGCTCTGCGCCGTCGATAAGGTGCTGATGCTGCGCGACGGCGGTGTGCAGATGCTCGGCACTCGCGACGAAGTATTCGCAGCGCTGCGCAAGGCCAGTGTGATGCCTGCCGGCGCATCAACTCCACTGGCCTCCGTCAAAGCACGGGAGTGACCGATCATGCAGATGAGCCAACACAGCGACATGATTCTCGCCGATCCCAGGAACGAGGTGGACCTGGACGTCGGTAAACACGTGCGCTGGGGCATGTTGCTGGTACTCGCCGGCTTCGGCGGTTTCCTCCTGTGGTCCTGGCTGGCGCCGCTGGATGCCGGCGTGGTGGCGACAGGCACGGTCAAAGTCACCAGCAACCGCAAAGCCGTGCAGCATTTGAGCGGCGGCACCGTGGAGGCCATTCTCGTTCGCGAAGGCGATACCGTGAAAAAAGGCCAGGAGGTAGTCCGCCTCGACTCGCTGCGCGCCCTTGCCGAACAGGGTGCGGTTGGCGCCCAGTACATCGTCAGCAAGACGGTGGAAAACCGACTGGAAGCGGAACGTGACGCGCGCAGTGTGGTGACCTTCGATCCCGAACTGCTCAAACGCTTCGGCAATGACCACCGCCTGGTAGCCGCCATGGATCTGCAACAGCGTCTTCTGGACACCCGGCGCGCCGGTCTGGCGGGCGAAATCAGCATCCTGGAGGAAAACCTGGCGGCGTCGCAGGTGCAGCTCAAGGGTCTGCAGCAGGTCTATGGCGCCCGCGCCTCGCAAATCAACTTCCTCAACCAGGAACTGCAAGGCACCCGAGTTCTGGCGGCCGAAGGCTATGTGCCGCGCAACCGCTTGCTTGAGCTGGAACGCAGCAATGCCGACCTCTCGGCCGGCCAGGCGGAGAACCTCAACAACATCGCTCGCGTGCGTAGCCAGACTACCGAAATCAAGTTGCGCATCCTGCAGCGCCAGCACGATTACCTGAAGGAAGTCGAATCACAGCTGACTGAAACCGCCAAGGAAAACACCACCCTGGCCGACCGCTTGCGCGCGCTGGACTATGAAGTGACCCACACGGTGATACGGTCGCCCATCGACGGCATGGTCCAGTCCCTGAGCATTGCCACCGTCGGGGGAGTCATTCAGCCCGGCTTCAAGATCATGGAAATCGTCCCGGTCAACGAGCCGCTGCAGGTCGACGCAATGATTCCCGTGCAGGCCATCGACAAGATGGTCCCCGGCCTGCCCGTGGACATCGCGTTCCCGGCCTTCAACCATGCGCAGACGCCAAACATTCCCGGCCGCGTGAAGACCATCTCCGCTGACCGCCTGCTCGACGAGGAAAGCAAGCAACCGTTCTATCTGGCTCAGGTGGAAGTCACACCCGATGGCATGAGGCTGCTTGGCAGCAATCACATTCGCCCTGGTATGCCCGCCAGCGTCACCATCAAGACCGGTGAGCGCAACTTGATGAGCTATCTGCTCAAACCGATGCTCGAACGTGTGGACAGCTCCTTTAAGGAACAATGAAATGGACCGTCATTGCATATTCTTCTGCCTGCTGGGGTTGTCCCTGCCGGCCAGCGCCATGGACCTCAAACAAGCCTGGGATCTGTTGCAGTACCAAGGTCCCGTCTACCGTGCCGCCGTGCATGAAAAAGCCGCCGGCGAGGAAAACCGCGCCATCGGCAAGGCCGGCCTGCTGCCGCAGGTCAATGCCTCGGCCTACGACAACAAGGTCAATGGCACCCAGCGTCAGAACGGCATCGACAGGGATCTCGACTACGACTCCAAGGGCGCGAACGTGCGCCTGCGCCAGCCGCTGTTCAACAAACAGAAGATGGCCGAGTACCGCCAGGGCAAGCAGCGTGCCGACTACAGCGTCGCAGTGTTCGATGCCAAGAGTCAGGACGCCGCGGTGCGCTTGGCCGAAAGTTATTTCGACGTGCTCCTGGCCAGCGAAACCATCACCCTTGCCCAGTCCAAGCTGAGCGCTTTCGAAGAGCAACTCGCCTCGGCGAAACGGCGCATGGAGTTGGGGGCCGGCACCGTCACCGACATCGACGAGTCGGCCGCTCGTCGCGACCTCGCCGAGGTTGAGCTGATCGAAGCCCAGGACAACCTGGTCAACGCGCGCCGCAAGCTTGAGGAATATATCGGTGAAACCCCCGAATCGCTGACCACCTTGCGTCCGACCTTTGATACACCACCACTGCTACCAAGCGACCTGCAAGACTGGTTGGTCAAAGCCCAGACCGACAGCCCGCTGATCCATGCGCGCCGTCATGGCAGCGACCTCGCCGAAGAAGAAGTGAAGCGCGCCAAGGCCGGCCACTGGCCAACGCTGGATTTCGTCGCCGGATATACTGCGGGCGATAGCCAATCAATCTCCGAGTTGAACCAGCGCAACCGCTACGGTTCAATCGGGCTGGAAGTAAACATCCCGTTGTACAGCGGTGGCGGCACCAGCGCTTTGGCACGCCAGGCCAGCGCCAATAGCTACAAGGCCCTGGACGAACTCGACGCCACGCGCCAGGAAGTCATCACCGGTACCACCCGTGAGTATCGCGGCGTACAGAGCGGCGCCCAGCGTATTCGCGCCCTGGAGAAAGCAGTGGTGTCCAACGAACGCTCACTGGCTTCGACCCGCAAGGGCTTCAAGGAAGGAGGTACCAGCACCAACTCGGACGTCCTCAATGCCGAAGAACTGCTCTTCGTTGCGCGCCACGACCTGTTCGAAGCCAAGCTGCGCTACTTGATGTCGCGCCTGCGCCTGGCCTCCTCGGTGGGTAGCCTGGGCGACGACGATATCGACCACATCAACGACTATCTCGGACCGGAACTGTTGGTCACCAACTGACGTTCACCTGCAGCTGACAAGCCGGGAGTTGTTCGAGAGGACAACGCTCCACAGTTTTGAGGGGTCGTTTTCGCAGATCCCCCGATCAAACACACGACACGCTCCAAAGCTGATCCAGCTTCCTGGTGTAGCTCTGGCTCATCATCTCCCGGCGCATGCCCCAATCGGGATTGCCCGGCACACTGGCCGCGCGAAGTGTCCCCTTCCCCACCGGCCATTGATCTGATCCAGCACCGCCATGACGCGGCTCGCCTCGGCCGGTTGCGAAGTGGAGAACAAATCATCGGTGTACTCGCCGGGCTGGCACAGGTTCAGCAGCATGACTTCCGCCTTGCTGTAGGCGAAGCCGGGGCGGAATACCCGATCCAGCGCGTCGACGGCGGTCTGGTCAGCAGGCGCAGGTCAACCGTAGGATACGGCAGGTCCACCACGACACCGTTGGCGTATTTGGCTTCCTCGGGGCTGAACATGCCGGTGCGTATGCTGACCCGGATCTTCTTGCACAGCGAATTCTGTGCCCTGATTTTTTCCGAGGCGCGCATCATGTAGGTGGCGACGGCCTCCTTGATCGGTGCAAGCTCCTTGCGCCGCAACTGGTTTCGAACAACCATTTGTAGCGATTGCGCTCGGCTTCCAGCTCGTCCAGGCGCGCGGCCAGTTCCGGGTAATGGCTCTTGCGCGCCGAATGACTGCCTAGTCCGAGCAGTCCG
>Ga0247818_10000198_pt1 | contig 36452 bp, 44 predicted proteins | sample 13C_Glucose_Day1_FD_192424 | JGI IMG/M metagenome (GOLD analysis project Ga0247818, IMG submission 192424) | Soil microbial communities from agricultural site in Penn Yan, New York, United States - 13C_Glucose_Day1 | ecosystem: Environmental > Terrestrial > Soil > Agricultural land | place...
CACCGGGCCGACGCGGGTCCTTCTGGTCTGCGGCAATGAATACGCCGGGATAGTCGAGCGGCTGATCGTCGCGACCAGGGAACTTGGCCACGACGTTGTTTTTGTCGATAGCGCTGCTGAGCGCGAGTATGTGCACCAGCGCGAACTGCCGCCCAACATCAACCAGCTGATCGAGCAGCAGATATTCCCGAAAATCCAGGCTAAGCCCGATCGCAGCCGCATCCAAGACCGCTGGGGGAAATACAAGTGAGCAAGCGCCACCCATTCACCGACACCTGGCCAGAGCCGCTGAGTGTGGGCAAGCAATACCTACGCGACGTTGGCGAGACACCCGACAGCATGCGGCACCACAAGCTGCGCGAGCGGGCTGCGATCGACAAGCGGGCCGCTCGCGTGGCCAGAAATATCCGAAACGAGGCGGCACAAGGCAACCTGCCAGAAGGCCTTTACCTTGTGGGCGGGCGCTATACCGCCGACTGCAAGCAGTGCCGTCAGTCGTATGTCGTCGATGACGTGGAAACCTTCAATGTCGACGTGAGCTACTGCGGCAACAACCAGTGGTGCGTGCCATGACCAATGTCAGCTGCAAAAACTGTCGCTTTGCTGAGTTCCGGCGGACGGCATCGGGGCGATTCAAGCGTGAGGCCGGGCGCTGCAATGCCCCGCTGCCAGCCACGCCGACGCTCTTGTGCGTCCAAAAGCCAATCCCTGTCACAAAGGATGCGATCTGGCCGGATTACGCGGGCCAGTGTGACATTTACCAGGCGATCGATATAAATCCTGATTAATAATCAGGGTGGCACCACGGTAAGGCCATGTATTCACATGGCTTTTTCGTCAAACAAAATAAGTCGGGCGCAGATAGGGCGACGATGAGAAAACAAGGGAAGAAAATGCCAGCAGCAAAAGACATCAAGGGGCAGGCGTTCGGAAGCCTGACCACGCGGCGCCTGGTGAGCGCCCCCCGCGCAAGAGCGCTGCGCCTCCGAGGCGCCCACTGGCTTTGCCGGTGCGAGTGCGGCCGGTACAAGATCGCCCGGGGCTGCGCACTGCGAAGCAAGCATATTCGCTCCTGCGGCTGCCGGTTCCTGGTCGAGGGGATAGACGTCACGGGTGAGCGCTACGGCGCCCTGGTGGCGATCAAGCGTTCCGACATCAAGGGCGCGCAGGGCGCATCGTGGCTGTTCCAGTGCGACTGCGGGAGTTCCCCCACCATCCGGCTCAAGGATGTGCGTTACGGCAATACGCTGTCGTGCGGCTGCCTAAAGAGTCCGAAGGGGCGCAAGCTCGGCGCGCAGTCGCTCGCCATTGAACGCCCATGGCGCCAGGAGGCCAGCTGATGAACTACGAAAATGCTGGCATCAGCGAGGCCGAATATATCGAGATCATGCGCAAGGCAGATGAGTCAATGCGCGAACATGATATCGAACAGCGCCGACTTCGCGATGAGGCGCTGTCCTACGTCGCAACCATTGTCTGCGCCCGCAAACTAAAGCACATCAATGACTACATCGTCGATTGCGAATACACCCATAGCTTTGCCGTCGTCGAAAGTCATGGAGGTGAGCGCCAGGACGAACCAGGTAACGCCTTCCGCTATGTCTACCTGGACCAGTACACCAATGGCGGCATGTCCGGCGACGATCATGCTGGCCAGGTCTGGATCCCGCTGCCGAAAGGCAAGTTCCTGACATTCCATTACTCCATGTAGGTGGCCGATGACCGTCCTGAATAAATACCACTACGGCGGTGTCTGCCCACCAGGCGCGGTCAACATCATGCGCGGGACGCCGTTCGGCAACCGGTTCGAGATCGGCAAGCACGGAACCCGGGCCGAAGTGGTAGAACAGTTCCGCCAGGAGCTTTGGCGGCTGCTCAAGCACGACGTGACCTGGCAGGACGCGGTACTCGCCCTGTACGGCAAGGACCTGTTCTGCTGCTGCGCACCACTGGAATGCCATGGCGACGTGCTCGAACGCGCAGCCGAGTGGTTACACAACCAACGAACCAAGGAGCCGACATGAGGCGCAAACCGAACCAGCCCACGCCAGCGCCAGCAAAGCCGATCGAGTGGCCGCGCGCCGACCCGATCGCCCTGGCCAAATTCGACCCGTCGACCAAGACCTGCGAAATGAACTGCGGCAAGCACGGGATGGATCCGCGCAGCCGCGAGGAGCGGTTATTCCTCTGCACTGACTGTTGACCTGATGCTGAATCAGGTGGTCATGCCTCGGAAGGCCGCAGAATCATTGAACTGTCAAGGATGACTTGACAGTTCGGGCGCGCATCGGGCACGCCGTCGACAAAAAGTCGTGACCATAAGCTGAGCACTCTTTCGATCCCCCACCCCACGCAAAAAGGTAACCGCTATGAGAATGTTCCGAAATATTGGTTTGGCGCTGGCCGTGGCCTGCATGGGCCTGGCCTCCCGCATCGCCGATGATCTCGCCTACGCGATCGCGCCGATGTTGCGTTACGTCTCCTACGGCTGCGAGGCCATGGCGTGCGGCGTGGAAAAGCTCAAGCGCGAGCTGGTCCATGTGTTCGCGCAGGATCCGCACCAGGCCACGGGCTTCGGTGAGGGACTGTCCCGCGATAGCCATGGCTTCCGTCAATCCTCGGCCTTCCAGATCGGCGCCGAAGAACGAACGGCCCTAGCCTGCTGACAGCCCTGAGCACCAGAAAAAGCCCGCCGATTGAGCGGGCTTTTTTGTGCCGTCGTGATGCCACGATTGCACCATGACTAAACCTATCGCCGCTCCGGCAGGCCAGCCCCGCTTGGTACTGCTTCTAAAGTCCGCCAAGATTGCCCACCAGGCGGGTTACTACCTGCTGAATGGCCGTTGGCATTCCACCAACCAGCACAAGCCGGCGCCGAAAGGTGTCCCGGTGGCTGCGCATCCGAAGGCCGCTGGCGTTTTCGCGCCGGTCCAGCACTTCACTGAATCCGAATGGGATCAGCTGAAATTGCCGGCGAGCAACACCAACGCGGGCACGTTCAATGCCCAGCTGGACAAGCTCAAGCAGTACAGCGAGGCCGGCGACGTGACCGGCATCCTCGGCATGCAACTGGGCACGAACACCTACGGCAAAAAGCTGGGGCTGATCGCGAACAAGCTGCTGGGGATGCACGGCACCGAGCACCAGGTAACGCCCGGTCAGAAGGCTGGCGAACACCACGCGGTCAAGCAGACGCCCGAGGCTGTCGAGAAACCAGCGGCAAACGAGCCGGTGGTCGAGGCTGCGGCCGTCATCGAAGCGGCCAAGGAGCCTGAAAAGGCTGATGAGTCCAAGTTCCTCGCCTACCCGTCGAGCGGTCCCCTGGCCATGCCTGCATTCGTGGAAGGCAAAAACACCACCGGCGTCGTCGACTACTACCAGACGCAAGCGATGAAGGTCATCGACTCGGCTGAGTCCAACGACCTGGACGGCCTGGTGCAAATGAAGGCCGTCGGCATGAAGCCGAACAGCAAGGGCAAGATCTCCAACACCTGGGCCGGCAAGACCGCCAACAGCAAAATGCTGATCGCCTTGCATGGCGAGGCCGTGAAGGCAGCCGGCGGCGCCGCTCCGATCGTCGAGGCTGCGGCTCCTGCAGCTGAGCCAGAGAAAACCGACTACCTGGAAAAGATCGAGAACGCATCAAACGCCACCGTGGCCGAGATGTTCGCCAACCTGCACCACGCGCAGAATGGCTACAGCGACCAGGCCAAGGCCGAGGCAAACCTTGCCAAGCTGACTCAAGCGAACAAAGCCAAGCTGGCCGACGAGCCCGCCCCTGCCCCTGCCCCAGAACCTGCACCGGCGCCGGTGGCCACCGCCAGCGACATGCTCGGCCAGATCCCATGGGACAAGCTGAGCTCGCCGGAAACCAAGGGCGACGGCACTCCGAACAAGGAAGGCATCAACGCCAACAAGAAGCTGGCCGCGATCAAGGCCGCCGCCGAAGCTGGCGACGTGGCCACCCTGGAAGGCATGAAGTTCGGGGTCAACACCTACGGCAAGAAGCTCAACCAGGCCAAGGCGATCTCCCTGGCTGCGCTCGAAGGCGCCCCGGGCGAACCAGCCCCAGCGGTTGCAGTAACCGCCACGGTTACCGAGCCGGTTACCCCTACCCTCGCGATGCAGCTGGCCGATGCCAAAGGCCCGATGGGCAAGATGGCCGTCGCCGAGCAGCACGTCGTCAAGCACGGCAAGTCGGCCGCGACCTACAAGCAGATCGCCGAGGCGCACGCCTCGCTGGGCAACGATGAGTCTGCCGAGCACTGGCATAGCAAAGCATCTGATATGGAAGCGTTCGATAAGCTATCAGATGATATCAAAGCAGCTGGTAGCGTTACGGCCGCGACCAAGGTGGCGGTAGTACACGTCATCAAGAACAAGCACAGCGCCAAGTCTGGCGAGCAGGCTATCGAAGCGCTCAAGGCTCACGGCTACGACGGCGCGGCCGATGCGATCAAAGCCGGCATGGATGATGTGGAGGAAGCGAGCAAGCACCCACCTGAAAAGCCTGAGACAGGTTCCGCGCACTGGAACGAGGTCTCAGGCGAGATCGAGGTCGCCATTGCCGCCGGTGACATCAACAAGCTGCACCAGCTGGCTGCGCAAACTGATGGCCTGGTTTCCCTGCCAGCCCAGAAGGCCAACGCCTATGCGAAAGCCGGCGCTGAGTACCTGAGCACCAACGCACCGGCGCCGGTGAAGCCTACCGACCTCACGGGACACTTTGAACTGGCCGAAAAGGTCGAGCACGCGCATGCCACTGGCGACAAGTCCGCCCTGGCAGACGTCATCGACATCAGCGAAGGCGCATCAGCCGATAGCAACCTGGGCAAGGTGAATGCCTACGCCCACCAGGCGATGTCACACCTTGAGTCTGGCGGCCCGAAAGACGGCGACACCAAGCCCGGCGCCCACGGCAGCACCCTGGTATTCAAGGACGGCCGCTGGCACAAGCAGGGCAAGCCAGAAGCCGCCGAGCTGACCGCCGAGCAGAAGCAATCGATCATGGAGTACCTGAACAGCCAGGAAGCCGACGAGGCGAAGTATGGCGCCGGCAAAGCGCTGTTCAAGCAGCAGACCGAGGAAGTGAAGCAGCAGCTGAACGCCGAAGCCCTGGAGAATCACAAGGCCAAGGGCGCGCACCCGCTCGACGCGGTGCCGATGCCCGATCTGTCGAAGCTGATGCCGAGCAAGCAAACTCAGATCATGACCGCGCTGAACAAGCTCAAGGATCAGGCCAAGGACGAAGGCGCCGATGCGTTCAAGGGCGCGCTCAAGAAAATGTCGGCCAGCAGCAAGCTCATCACCAAGCTGCCCGGCGTGTACGGTAGCTTCAAGGTCATTGGCTACGAGCACACCCCTGACGGTGCTGGGGCCAAAATTCACCAGTACGTCGCGGACCTGAAAGCCGCCGCCGGTGGCAAGAAGGCCAAGCCCAAGGCAAAGGCCGCACCAGCCCCCGTCGCTGCTGCACAGCCCTACGGCGCCCCGGCGATCGAGTCCATGGACGACTGGAAACAGATCGGCCCACAAGGCGGCTCGAACCCTGGCGGCAAGTTCGTCGACCAGGATGGCGTCGAGTGGTACTGCAAGTTCCCGGCGAACGAGGACATGGCGAAATCAGAGGTCCTGGCTGCCAAGCTGTACGGCGCCGCCGGTGTTGCTGGCCAGGATGCCAAGCTGGTCACCAAGGACGGCAAACTGGGCATTGCCAGCAAGTGGACCGATGTCACCAAGGCCACCCCGGCGCAACTGGCCAAGGCCGACGGCGTGGCTTCCGGCTTCGCGGTCGATGCCTGGCTGGGCAACTGGGACACCGTCGGCCTGGAATACGACAACCTGCAGCTGGACAAGGATGGCAAGGCCATGCGCGTCGATGCGGGCGGATCCCTCGAGTACCGCGCGCAGGGCGGCAAAAAGACTTTCGGCGATAGCGTGCTGGAAATCGACAGCCTGCGCGACGCCAAGATCAACCCGCAGTCGGCCAAGGTGTTCGGCAAGCTGTCGAAGGCCGACATCACCGCTTCCGTGGCGAAGGTGCTGAGCGTCAGCGACTCGCAGATCTACGCCATGGTCAACAACTACGGGCCAGGCACTGCCGAGGACAAGAAAAAACTCGCGGAAACCCTGATCGCCCGTAAAAAAGACCTGCTGGCCAAGTACCCGAAAGCCAAGAAGGAAAAGAAAATTGTCTTCAAGGCCGAGAAAATCAGCGCCCCGCCAAGCTTCCTGAACTGGGGCGGCAGCGGCGCATCTGGCCCGTCGAGCAAGGCTTTCCTCAACGAAGCCAACGAGAAGGCGGTCCAGGAGATCTACGAAGCGGCCAAGACTGGCAGCGCGGACGCGGTCAAGAACCTGTCGGCCAACACCTTCAACAAGGAAACCGGCGAGGTTACCGGTAGCGCGCCGGTGCTCGAACACCCGTCGCAGCATGTGAAGGGCTACGCCCAGCAGACGCTCAACGAAATCAGCTACCAGATGAACCCGCCGAAGCGCTTCCGCTTTGATGGCGGCCACCCGCTGAGCTCGCTGAACGCGGCCTACCCGCCGCACAAGGGTCCACCGCACAGCGACGCGGTCGAGAAGGTCGGCAAGTTCCTGCTGGTCGGCTCCCCTGGCATCGTGTCGCTGGACAGCCTCGCGCTGCCAAAAATCACCTACGCCAGTGGCCAGCTGAGCACGGCCACCTACTCGCCAGCTGCAAAACTGGCCATGAAACAGATGCCCGGCACCCAGAAGCAGGCGATCAAGGCCTACACCGGTAGCGGTTACCACGACATGAACAGTTCGTTGTGGAGCGGTAACCCGACGGGTGCGGCCAAGTCGGCCGGCGAGGCGCTGCATGCGCTGGGCCACGACATCACCCCGGGCACTGTGCTTTCGCGCAAATTGAGTGTGCACGGCTCGGCGCTTGATCAAATTTTGAAAGCGGCTGGCAAGGTGCTCCAGGAGCCGGCTATTATGTCCACATCGATCCGGCCATCATCCTGGTCGGGTAACGTGCAAATGAAAATGCACGTCGGGCCTGGCGTCAAAGGTCTGTGGGTTGGCAATGGCTCCCTGGAAAACGGTGGCGCGCTGTCGAACCATGCCCACGAGGACGAACTGATTCTGCCACCTAACACCCGACTGCTGATTCTGTCGGTCAAAACAGCGAGCGGCGCCGATGCTGATGGCTTTGGCGGCGGCTCTCAATACATCGTCGAGGCAGTTGTGCTGCCAACCCAACAGGCGGGCGCATGAGCGAAGAACTGAACCACCACAACGACGCGACCGGGCTGGTTGAATCAGCCCGCCGCGCCACTGGCGATGCGCCTTACCTGGGCGACATCAACGAGATCGACCAGATCCTGCGCAAGCTGACTGCCGATGTGACCGGGCGCTATGCAGCGGTCGGTCGCCGGGAGATCGGCGCCGAGGATGCGGCACTGTCCGATCGCGCCGAATGCCACCGGTTGGCCGAGGTCTTTGACGGGCAGGACAACGGCTACGTGGTCATCGAGCACTGGAACGGTGAAGGCCTGGCCACGCACATCCGTGGTCGCATGGGCGAAGTGGTGCAACCCCACGACGACGATGAGCAGATCATCGCGCAGGCCTTCGGCGTGTTCGTGCACCGCATCTACGGCGCGATCGGCGCCATGGCGGCGGATCCGGATGAAGTGGAACAAGCCGAACTGGCCGAAACCCTCGACGAAAACATCCGCTCATTCACCTGGTTGCTGGCGGGGATCGAGTCCAATGAGTAACTTTGCATTGCAGTTGAGTTTCCTGTCGGATGAGTACCCGGTCGACGAGCTGCTGGTCAAGTCGCGCGTTCCTGGCTACACCAAGCGCGATGGCACCTACGTCAAGCCGCACATGCGCAAGGGCGAGGTTGCCATCACCGAACGCGCCCACGCGCACCCACGGCTGGGCGAGAAGGACGAAATGGTCCTGATCAAGGACCCGCACCACGCCTCGGCGCCGAGCACCTGGCACCACCCGGATGCGGTCGCCACGTTCGTGCCAGATGGCGACGTGCCGAAGTCGATCAACGGCATCGGCCTGCGGGCCTGGGCGGACCACCCGCAAACCAGCGAAGGCTGGGATTATGTCGATGGCCAGGACGACGACCTGGTTGAACCAGGCTTTCACCTGCCACCCGGGAAAAAGGCCGCGTCGGGCGTCATCATCGAAGAACCGGACGGCCGCGTCTGGCTGATCCACCCGACCAACCAGTTCGGCGGGTACCAGGGCAGCTTTCCCAAGGGCACGGCCGAACCTGACCTGTCGCTGCAGGCCAACGCGATCAAGGAGGCGTTCGAGGAAACCGGGCTCCAGGTGGAAATCACCGGCTTCCTGGGCGACTACGAGCGCACCACCTCGGTCGCTCGCATGTACACCGCCAAGCGCGTCGGCGGCACCCCGGTCAACATGGGCTGGGAGACTCAAGCCGTCAGCCTGGTGCCGAAAGCGCACCTCTATGATCAGCTGAATATGTGGTCTGACCACGGCATTGCCGAGGACATCGGCGCCGGTGAACGACCAGCTGCTCCGCCGGCTCAAAAAGAAAATGCAAAAAACTGGCTGTTCTAGTTGCACCGTTACTCAAATATGATTAATATGGCCCTACGTTCAACAACAACGAAGGGCCATCATCATGTGGGTATGTATCTCCGACGCTTTCCTCTCCATCGTCCACAAGGACTGCAATCCCGACGAACTGCTGGTGCGTGCTCGCCGTGAAGGCGACATTCAAAAGCTGATCCCGGGCGCCACCGTCGCCAAAACCATCGGCAACGACTACCTGTTCCGCGCTGTCGTAAAACGCACCGTGGTAGCCGAAGCGCTGACCAAACTGGCGATGGAAACCATCACCTACGACAACTTCAAAAACACCGTGCGCGACAACCGTCTGCACAGCGCCTACAACCGCATCTGGCATGTAATGGCTGACCTGCAAGTCATCGCCCCTTACACCAACCCGCGCCGCGTTAAAGCTCAGCGAGGCCTGCCACTGTGAATGCACTTACCGGCACCATCCACGGGGAATTGCTCGAAGACGTCGCGGAGTTCTTCGCGCCAATGGCGAGCGATCTGGTTGACAGCATGATGGGCGAATACGGGGCAACCCGCGCCCGCCTGGAAAACATGGCTGCGGCGGTTTCCTCCGAGGCGTGCCGGGGCGTGCTGCACTACTTTGTAGAGGGCAACGTCAAAGAAGAACGCTACACCCTGCCGAAGACCGTCGGCGAACTGTTCGGGCTGGATGGTGCGCTTGCGCACCTGAATGCCGACTTCTGGAACCGCGCCCTGCGCTTGACCGATGTCCTCGACTACATGCCGCAGAAGCGCCGCAACGAGTGGTTCGAGTCGATCAAGAATCCGGCCGGAAAGAAGGCCAAGAAGCTGGATAAATACCTGCTCGAAGCCGGTCACGTCCAGGAGGAATGGGAGATCGCGCCGCTGCCTGAGTTTGAGGAAAACACCGTTCGCGCCACCCTCCAAGGCCTGCTGCACAACCGGTCGGTGTTCTTTGCCGAGCGTGTCGACGGGATCTTTCAAGGCCTGAGCCGTCAGCATGTGACGAACCAGCCGCAAGGTTTCAGCAAGCGCATGATCCTGCTGCGCGCCCTGACCTACTACGGCACCGTAGACCACTCAACGTCTGGACTTATCAACGACCTGCGCTGCGTGATCGCCAAGTTCATGGGGCGTGATGAACCGAAGTATGGCGCCACCGACGCCATGATAACGGCCGCTCGCCGCTACAACGGCAAGTGGATGACCCTGGACGGCGGCGCCCTGCGGATCCGCATCTACAACGGCGTGGGCACTGCGCATCTGGAAGTGCACCCCGACATGGCCTGGCGCCTGAACGCGGTGCTGGCCAGCCTGCACCCGCTGGAGATCCCTGCCGAGTTCCGCCAGAAGCCGAAGCGCCAGAAGAAAATCAAGGACTTCGAGCTGATGGATAAGCCGCTGCCGTTCGCCGTGGTCGAGCTGCTGGCCACCATGAGCTCTGCCAAGCAGAAAAAAGAGGTCCAGTTCCGCGACCACTGGAGCGATATCCCGCGCACCCGCAAGATGGGCCACACCGAGAACAAGGCCGCCCGAGACCAGGCTGAAAAGGTGCTCGAGGCGATCGGCGGCGTGCGTGACAAGATCGGCGGTTATGAGTTCTGGCGCTTCGACTACGAGCCGGCGGAAGTCCTGGACCACATCGTCTGCTCCGGCTGCATCCCTGACTACAAGTCGCACCAGTTCTACCCGACGCCGGAAAACGTGGCGGTCGAAGCGATCGCTATGGCCAAGATCGAAGCGCAGCATTTTTGTCTGGAGCCCGAGGCGGGCCTTGGCGGCCTTGCTGACCATATGCCGATGAGCCAGACCGTCTGCGTCGAGATCAGCAAACTGCATTGCGAGGTGCTGAAAGCGAAGGGCTTCGACACCATTGAGGCGGACTTTCTCAAGTGGAACACCGCAGTCAAGTTCGACCGCATCGTCATGAACCCGCCGTTCTCCGAAGGCCGCTGGCAGGCGCACATCGAACACGCCTCGACCATGTTGGCGGAAACCGGCACCCTGACCGCGATCCTGCCGGCCAGCGCCAAGGGCAAAGACGTGCTGCCGGGCTTCGACCTGGAATGGTCCAAGGTCTACAGCAACGAGTTCGCCGGGACCTCGGTCAGCGTGGTTATCGTCAACGCCACCAAATCAGCTTGATCAAATACGATCAACGCACTTACAATCATTCCACAAACAACGGCGCCGGGCTTGCCCGGCATTGGAGCGTGCAATGTCTACGAAAGAAGCAACAGCAATTGCCATCAAGGCGAAAATCACCGTCAACTACCCGGGCGGTACCTCGGCGGTAAATTGCACCACGGCGCAAGGCCTGGCCGATGAGGCGCTGCATTGCCTGATCCAGGCCGTCGGCACCGAAAAGGCCTGGACGTTCATCAATGAAAAAATGTCCGGCTACCAGGCGGATTACAAGGGGTATACCAGTGGATCCTGAATTCATTCTTGACCTCGATGCGATCGAGGCAGCAGCAAAGGCTGCAACCCCGCAGGATCTCGACAGCGCCGAAGACAAGTCGGTAGGTGGCTGGATCGAGTGCCTTGCCTGCGGCGGCGAGGGCTCGGTGGAAGTTATCGCTGATTACCTGAACTACGATGGCGAGGCTGTTGGCGTCCAGTTCTACGGTGTCGGCGATGCTCATGTAAATGCCGAAGCATTCCTACGCGCGGCAAAGCCTGCGGTGGTGCTGAATATGGTGCGACAGTTGCGCCGGCTGCGCGAATACGCCGACGCCATTGCCAAGATGCAGGAGAACCTGCGCATCGCCCAGCAGCTGGCCGACGCGAACATCAGCACCGTGAAGGTCAACCCGGGCGATGTGCTGCTGATCAGCACCAAGGCCAGCTGCACGCCAGCCACCCATGATCAGTTCGCTGAGCTCTCACGCAACCTTGGTCGACACTTCCCCGAGGGGACGCCGGTCATCCTGACCAATGATGTCGATATCAGCGCGCTGGACGCGGAAGCAATGCGCCAGGCTGGATGGGTGAAGGCTGAGCCAGGTGGTGCGTAATGGCGTGCAAACACGAAAACTTTGACGGCGCCATCCGCATCGATCGGATCGAGGATAAGGGGCGTTTCATGGCTGACATCAAGGTCACCTGCCGCGATTGCGGGACCCCGATGCAGTTCATGGGGCTTGAGCCTGGAATCAACTTCGACGGGGCTACCGTCAGCCTTGACGGCCTTGAGTTGCGCATTGGTATCCATCCGCAAGGCCAGCGTCCAAACCCGCTGCAAAAGCTGCTGGGATACACCGTCAACGCGCACAACTGAACATAGGGGGCAGTCATGGCCAAGAAATCGAGACCGTTCCAGCTGACCCGCGCCGAGTCAGAATTGCTGATCAAGGTGCTGGACGCCGCGAGGCAAAACTCCGACCCGAAAATCAAGGCCGGCGCTGCCACCCTGGAGAACCTGAATCGCAAGGCCTGGTCGGCTTATGCCGACACCCACCCAGAAGACGGCCCGTACAAATAACCCTGATCCTCAATCAGGGCGCGTGACAGCAGAATCAGCCACTTACACCGCAACCATCAATTTAGGGCGCCAGATGGGCGCCCAGACCACAAGGAACGCCGCATGTCCGAGCAAGAAAACCAGCTGCCCGCCGTCATCGAACAACCGGCAGAGGAACTGCTGACCATCACGCACCGCGCCGCGATGTTCATTGGCGAAGGCAAAGACCGCCAGGTGATCGTGCACCGCCTGAGCAATGCCGGCTTCCAGTTCGAGTGGATCAAGCCCGACGAGGGCAACGGCGCCGCCTCGGTCAGCACCAAGTTTTGCCTGAGCCATGAGGCGCTTGAGGCCACCCTGTCGTGCCTCTTTGGCATCGACGAAGCTCTCCGCGCAGCGGAAGCAATCGCCATGGCTGAGCAGGAAGTCGCGAAGGAAGCCGAGGCATGAGCGAACCATTTGTGCGAACCCCAGAAGTAACCGCCAAGGTCGGCATTTGGTTCGGCGAAGGCAAAGGCGTGGGCGTCTCTGCGCGCACCATCGCGGCGATCGCTATAGGCATCGAAAAAGGCGACTGGGACTGCCCACACGACGCGGACGACTTTGGCCGCTGCTACCGCCTGCTGGTCAAAATCCCTGAGCTTCGCGCTGCCCTGCCGCTGGTTGCTGAGAAATGCCCGCAGTTCGCCCCGTTGGTGGAGATCTGGGACGAACTGACCGACCTCTACGAAAAGGATCAACTGGAAACTCCGCGCTATGAGATGGTCAAGGATCCTGGACGACGTAGCAGCTATCGGCGCCTGATGAACTGCCGAAGCTGCTACGACCGCATCAAGGAGCTGAGCGACGCCTGCAGGACTGCTGGCGGCTGGACCAAGATCAGCGAACATTCATGGATAAGGACGGGCGAAAATGTCCATGAGTTCTGAGGAGCATCACATCCTGCGTCTGACCGAGCAGAAAGGCCGGCTCTACTACTTCCAGGGCAACTTTTTTCATCCCCTGGAACTGGTGGGCGCCTCGGTCGGCAAGGTCAAGCGCGGGATCCGTGAATTCATGCGCGACCATCACCAGCTGGTGGCGCGCGATCGTGCCAGCCCCGACTATCGGACGCTGGTCCAACTTGGCGAGGCTGCTGCATGAAACGCCTGATCAAATGGAAATGCCAGCCGGCATCGTTCGGCTATCACCTGGTGGCAACGACAGATATCGGCGGCAAGCCGACAGACGTCAACGTGGCGATCGACAAGCAGATCTGGGAGGAATGCGTCAGCCGCGAAGGCTTTTTAAGCGTTGTGACCGTGCATGTCGGCCAGGCGTTTGACATCATCACCGCTGAACAATCCCGCCGGCCACCCTGCGCCACCCTGCACTAAACCATCTCGGCAAGGGCGGCGCCGTCGTGACGCCATCCTTGCCGAATGACTAAAAAACCCTCGATTAAGCTACCTGCCCCGCACCGCGTTCAGCAAAAGATCCTCGACAAGGCCAGCCGCTACAACGCGGTGGCCATGGGCGAGCAAGGCGGAAAAACCACCCTCGGCATCGAGGTGCTTTTGCTTGGCCCGCGCGGCGCCATCAAGAGCAAGGTCCCCGTCGGCTGGTTCTCTGCCACCGAAGCCAAGATGCTCGAGGTGATCGATAAGGTCGTGCACGCGATCGCCCCGCTGATCAAAAAGCGCATGGGCAACAAACGCATCGAGCTCACCACCGGCGGCACGCTGTTTTTCTACAGCATGGAGGAACCGCCGTCGGTGTTCGAGCAGCTGGGCCTGGTCGTGGTCGACGACGTGTGCCGGGTGAATGGCTTCCTGGTCAACTACGAAAACATCCTGCACCAGGCGCTAGCCGCGAACAATGGCGACGCCTGGTTCCTGTCCGGTGCCTACGGCAAGCGAAACGACTTCCACAAGCTGCTCAAGCGCGGCCAGCAGGATCCAGACTGGTCGTGCTGGCAGTTCGATTCGTTCTGCAACCCGTTCCTGAGCCAGGAAACCAAGGACGAGGCCGACAGCGTCAGCGAACCAGAGTACCTGCAGCGCTTCGGCGCCGAGTTCCTGGATGTCGCGATCGAGCTCACCAGCGCGCAGCGGGTGATCGGACAGGACGAAACCTTCCGCCAGTGGTGCGAGCGACTGGCCGCAGAAGGCCTCAAGGTCGATGGACGCGCGTTTCAGCTGTCTGACCGGCCAGCGATGGCCTGGATCTATGATCAGGTCCCCAGCACCACGGACGAGGCCTTCCGCTATGTCCTGGTGCTGATGAAGTGCGCCCAGGTGGGCTTTACCATCATGGAAATGCTCGCGGTCATTTACCTCGGCATCAAGTTTCAGCCGGCCACCGTCGGCATGTTCCTGCCCGACATGAACCTGGCGGGCCTGAAATCGGCCGAACGCTTCATGCCGATCGTGCGCACCATTCCGGACGTGCACCACCTGATGACCATGGAGGACCCGAACGGCAACGGCCGTAAGTCTGGCGAGGGTAACGTCCGGACGCGGCGGATCTCCGAGGCGATGTTCGTGTTCAGCTGGACCTCCGGTCGGTCGACGACTGAATCGATCCCGATGGATATCCTGTCGTTCGACGAAGTACAGGAGATGACCCTGGAGCAGCTGGAAAAGACCCGCGAGCGTCTGTCCGCCAGCCCGATCCGATTTACCCTGATGGGCAGCACGGCCAACTGGCCCGACGTCGACATTCACCACTGGTACAAGAAAGGCAGCAAGCATCGGTTCCACACGGAATGCCCGCACTGCCTGGCCGCGAAGCCGCTGGACGACTACTTCCCCGAGTGCATCAAGTACGACAGCGCCACCAACCGGCATCGGTACGTGTGCTACACCTGCGCCGGCTGGATCGATGACACCCAGCGCGGCGAGTGGATTGCCGAGGAGCCCGAACTGGATCCGCCGGTGGACAAGTCGATGCCCAAGCGCGACTGGCCGCTGCGCATCCGCTCGATCCACTTCCCGCAGTTCCTGTCGCCGACCATCTCGGCCGGCGAGATCATCGACGCCTACAACTCCGCGACCGACATGAAGAACTTTTTCAACCGGAAGCTGGGCAAGCCGTACCTCGATCCGAGCCAGGTACCGGTCACCCTCGAACACATGGCGAACTGCGCCAAGGTCGGCATGGCGGCCGGCATCGTCTGGAAGTCCAGGGCGAAAGGCGCCTACATGGGCATCGACCAGATGGGCAACTTCAACGTGCACGTCATCAAGGAGCGTCTGCCAGACGGGCGCCAGGCGGTGATCCACGTCGAGGAAACCTACAGCGCCGACCCGTTCGCTCGATCGGCAGAACTGATGGACCTTTACGGGATCGCGGTCTGCGTGGTGGAGATCAACCCGAACTACAACGACGCCAAGAAGTTCGCCAACCAGTTCCCCGGCCGGGTGTTCATCTGCAACAGCTTCGGGAGCATGGTCGAGGGGATGATCCAGTGGGGCGACACGCCCAAAGAGAACACGTCCGATCGCCGCACCGATGAGGAAGCGCAGGACAAGTACACGCTGCGCATGGATCAGTACAAGTGCATGCAGGTCAGCATGTCGCGTTTTACGACCGAGGAGCCGTCCTGCATTTTCCCCGACCCGCAGGGACTGGTTCAGGAAGTCCTGGAGAAGGGACAGCGCAATACCGTCGCGGTACTCCCGCGCGTGTTCCTGCACTTCACGAAAACGGCGCTGGTGGCCGAGAAGGACGAGGAAACCAACCAGTACCGGCGATCGGTGAAAAAGGTCGGCATCGACCCCCACTTTAGCTACGCCAACATGCTCTGCGATGTGGCCTGGTCGCGCTCCCACGGGACCAGCACGTTCATCCTGCCGGATATCGGCCAGACCCGACGCGGCGTCCTGGAGCCAGACCAGATCCAGGTCCCTGGCACGATCGCGGCGGCGATGGAGCAGCAGCAGCTGGCGATGGAGAACACCTGCGGACGCTGCGTCAACTTTGACCAGGAAACCCGCATGTGCTCCGAACAGTCAGTGCTGACACGCGCCTCCAACCCAAGCTGCTTTGCCTACATCGCCATTCAGTGATCAGGGGGCGCTGGTGACCATGAACTTGCCCATGTAATTGCCCCACGACGTGAAGGCCGGCAGGGTCTTGAAATCGGCAGTGGTTAGCTTGATGTAGATGTCGTTGCCGGTGACCTGGTCGACGCCAGAATACTCGACGCTGCCATCGCGATTCACCAGCCAGCAGCCCAGGTTGATGCGCCTGGTGCTGCCTGGATCCCCGGCCACCGCCGACAGCAACCGGGCGGCATGGTTGCCAAACTTGCAGTCGATGGTGTCGGTCGGTGCGTCGCTGAGCTGCAGGGTCAGCACCAGCTTTTTGTAGGGCACGACACGTTCGGCGATCGGCTGATCAGCCTGAGCGGCCCCGGCGACCATGAATAATGCCGCAAAGACGAGCGAAAGAGACTTCATGAGTCCTCCCTGGCAGCGGCACTGGGATAGGTCCGCTTGCTGCGATTGTAGTTGATGGCTGGGAACTCCAGCACTCTACCCGCTCGACAATCTTTTTGGTAACCACCGTGCGGTGCTCATGCTTGCCGCAGTAGGCGCACTTGCGCGCATTGCGGTTGATCGGCACCCATTCGTGCACCTGGTCATGCCAGACGGCGCAGCGGCCGCGCTCAATGTATGCGCTCCAGAACCAATCGGTTACATCCAGCCAGTGCGCCGTGTTGAACCCTGGCCCGTAGGAATAATCGCAATGAGCTTTGCCGTGGCGAGCCACTTCGCGGATCGGTTGCCCGCTGAAATACTTTTTATCATCGTGCATATAGCCGATGTACAGCAGGCGCATATCCATCCGGTTGCCGGCCTTGAGGCCTTCCAGCGATGGAACGTGCGGTTGCCCGAAAAGGTTATCCCAGGCGCCGATGTAGATCCGCTCGCGGCCTTTCTTCATGGCTCGCAGGTACAGACGCCAGCTGAACTTGTCCGACTTGCTGCGCACCTTCGGCTGGATCTGCCGGGCGAATGCTGTTCGTTCTTGTAGGTCCATGATGCTCCCCAGCCGGGCCTGAGCCCGGCGGTCGAAAGTGGATTAGGCAGTAGTCAACTCAGGGTTGACAGCTGCGGCCTCATCCTGCGGCGGCTTGTAGCCCAGCAGGTCGCACAGCGAGGTGATGACGTTGCCGAACAGCAGGGTCTGAATCGCGGCTTCCTGCTGCCAGGTATAAACCGCATCGTCCTCGGCGCTGCTGTCGACTTCATCCAGGAACGCGATCTGCTTGAACGTGAAATCCTGGTTCAGCTTGAACTCGACGCCGCCGTAGCTGAGGCTCAGGGCGCGCACTTCAAAGCCGATCTCGATGCGCTCGAGGATGTTCGCCTTGGCCGAGTCCAGCGCTTCCAGCCTGTAGTTGACCTGCTCGCTTTTGCGCGCCAGTTCGACCTGTTCGCCCAGGCTGAATTCCTGCGCAGCAAATGCCTCATCGTCGTCGCCGAGGTGGTTTTTCAGGCGCGTAGTCAGGCCGTTTTTGATGTCGCTGATGTGGATGGTGGTGGTCTTCACACTGCCGACCACCTGAATCAGCGTGCCGACGATCAAGCTGGCCATGCCTTTACTGGATGGCACGATCAGGTAGTTTTTATCGGTGCGGTAGTAGACGGTGATGATCGCGGTCTTCACCAGCGCTGTCTTGGCGAGCTGGATCATCTGATCATCATGGATGGCCAGGCGCTCGACTTTGCTCAGGCGCTTACCGCTGACCTGCTCGATCCGAGCGATGCGCGCCACGGCGCTGGCCTTGACGATGGCTTTCGGCAGGATCTTTTCGTCCAGGCGCATGCAGAAGGCGAAACCACCCTCGAAGCGGGTCACCAGCTCGCCACTGAGGTGATGCGGCACAAAGCTGGTGCGGGATAGCTCGGTCGCGCCGATCGGCTCATACGGGCGCTCAAGCAGGTGCTTGGTCAGGTCGTCGCAGCCCGGCAGTTCAGCAGCGTAAACGATGGCATTTTTGATCAAGGTGGACATGGTCATTACTCATTGGAAAGGCAAAGGGTTGCCCGGCTTGCGCCGGGCGGTGGTGATGCGGTTACGCGGGGACAGGTGCAAACTCAGGCGGTACAGCGCGGGCGTAGTGACGGATCAGCAGCATGGTGATGAGGACACCGCCACCGATGGCCACGGCCACGATCAGCAACACCATCGCGACCTTCTGCTGGTCTTTGTCGCCCTTGAACAGGTTTCCGACCTTGCCGAAGGCGTCCGGCACGTCGCTGACAGCGTTATAGATGTTGCTGCCCATGGCGAATGCGTTGTAGGCAGCGGTGCCAACGCTGGCGATGTTGCGCTCGCGCCAGGCCTGGACGAACGAGTGGATGGTGATGATCAAGCCCGAGCCCAGCGCCGGGAAAATGACCAGCAGATACCAAAGGCTGAACGTCGCCTCGAGGTATTCCTTCGGCAGGTGCCCCGTCGCGAAGGCCGTGAAGCCCAGTATCAGGATCAGTGCCGAGCTGAAACCAACCACGGACTGGATCGCGGCGCACCAGACCAGGACGCGCATGAAGCCGCCGAACCGTTTGGCCTCGGCCCACATGTAGCCGGCCGATCGGCAGTTAAGCCAACTGATGAACAGGTTTAGCGCGACAACGCCAAGAAGCATGAGTAGAGCCATGATGATTCCCATAATGAGCCGCGCGTCGGGGCGGCAAACCGTGGGCCAATGGTAATTCATCATATTTGAGCAACGCAATAGCGTTCATGCGAAAAAAAGCCCCAATGAAGGGGCTGTGCTCATTGCTTGGCGCGTATCGCCTCGGCCATGCGTTTGATCTCCGGCAGGAGGATCGATTCCAGCAGCTTCTGCTTGCTTTTCACGTTCGTGTGCTCGAACACAAACGCGACCTCATCAAGGGTCCGTTTCGAGCAGCGGAACAGCATGCTTTCGGTGATCCGGTCGAGCTCCGGACTGGCGACAGGCTCGGCGATATCGGTCGAGTGGGTTTCGGCGCCTTCCGCGAAGCGGTCCAGGGCTTTCTGGTCAACGCCGGCGTTGGTTTTCTTCACGTCGAATGCCATGTTCATTTCGCTCCCACCAGGTGGGGAAACATCTCGGCGGCCAGCAACTGGATCTCGGCGCGGGCTTTGCCGTTCTTCAACTCGACGACGCCGCGCCCCTGCAGCCAGCCGTCGCGGTAGATTTTACGCTCGCGGATGATCGACCTGGCCAGCTGGAAACTGTCGAAGTCGACGAACAGTTCCCGGGCCTCGGCCACCTCATTGATCATCGGGTTGGTCGGCGCCCTGGACAAGACGACGAAGGCTTCCAGGTGCGGATTCATCGTCCGCGCCAGGCCGAGCAGTTCATCCATGTGCGGCAACGTCTCCAGATCCGCCTGGCTGGCCTGCATCGGCACCATCATGCGATCGGCCGCCACCATGGCGGTGCGCAACTCTTTGCTGTCGCGGCCACCGGCGTCGATGATGACCAGCTGGTAACGCTGGGCGAGGTCTTTGGCCGTGGCGTACACGTCGCCGGTCTTCTGGACGCTGTGCACGGTCGGCAGGCCCAGTGCATTGCGCCGCGCGATGAACTTGGTGATGGTCGCCATGGGATCGGCGTCGAGGATGACGGTGTCGACGCCCTTCTGCGTCGAATACACCCCGAGGTTGCCGCCGATATTGCTCTTGCCCACGCCCCCTTTCTCACAACCGCTCAGTAGGATCATGATTTGCTCCGCTACATTATCGAATGATGTGAAACGCTGTTGATTGGTGTCATATCATATGATAGCAGTCAGTCGAAAAGTTCCAGCCCAGAAACGACAAAACCCCGCATTTCTGCGAGGTTTCGTTGTCATCATCCGATCAATCCCGGCTGCTGCGCACGGGCATGGTCGGTACAGCTTATTCAAACTGGCGTGCGCTTGTTCATGCGTCTTACACCGCAGGAACTGGCCCCGTTAATGCCTTGCGGGCCGCTAACACGTCAGCATTCCGAACTGTCGCGGTTGTTGCAGATGGCCGGTGCTGGATCTCCGGCTTTGGGTCTGTCTCACGTCGCCAATCGATGTGTACATGGCGCAGAATGCTGGCGGGCACAACCCCGCGTCGTTTTTAACGTCTACCCATCGAGCTGTCTTAGCGCATCAGCCTGCGCATTCATCTGCATCGGACAAGCATCAAGTTCGCGGCGTCCCGCTAGCTGCGCCATCAAGGAGGAGTCGAACCCCGGGCATCTGGTCGGTGGCATCTTGAAACCCCCAGGGCCAAGCGCAATCCCCAACCAGTTGTACAGCCCATTCCATCGCAGTTTTGATGCTTGTCCGATGCAGCCTGGTCCCCCAGGCTAATCGGGCCGTCTATTCCGGCTGTCAGTTTCCAGCGCGGGGCATAACTCCCGTGTGATGCAGGTTTTATCTGCATCGGTAGAACCACTTGCTTTCCGGTGTACTCTCCGGCGTTTTCTCTCACGGCCTACAGTCGACGATAACCGTGTCAGTGCAAGTGGTTCTCCGATGCAGCCTCGCCAGGGAGTCTTGATTCTGACTGGCGAAGTGTTATCTGCCTGGTATCCCCCAGATGGTTCAGTCTCTCCCGATGTCACGGATATTATTTTTGCCGGTATCCCTGCGATCGCTGGCCAGCTTTGCAGGCTTTACCTTCCCCGGCTCCTCGTTACCGTCTCGTCTCTGTTTGGCTCACGCGCCTGGACTCGAACCAGGGACCGCACGGTTAACAGCCGTGTGCTCTACCAACTGAGCTATGCGTGAATTGTATGGTGCAGCGTCTCACCCTACGGTGCCTCAAGGCCGAGTAACGGCACCGGGGTTTAGCTCGGCTCTCGCTGCATAAAACTACATTAGTAGCGGACCATCCCGGGAGACATAGAGAATGTCAGGGGTAGGGGTAGGATGGTCCGCTCTAATGCAGTTTCAATTTGCCGGCCTCTCAGCCGGCGAAATGAATGCTATCCAGTTGCTCAAATTAGAGCAAGGGTTTTTTTCAGTTTCCTGTGCTTCCGAAACCACCAGTGCCGCGTTCGGTTTCGCTCAGTTCGTCGACCTCGATAAATGTTACCCGTGGTGCCGGCACCAGCATGGCCTGGGCGACGCGCTCGCCATGCTTGATCTGGATGGGGTTGAACGATTCGCCGTCGCGGGTCAGCTTCACCATGACTTCGCCGGTGTAGTCTTGGTCGATCACGCCAACGCAATTCGCCAGGCGGACGTCGCTCTTGAACCCGTGGCCGGATCGCGAGTAAATCAGCATGGCGAACCCTTCGGGAATCTCAAAGGCCAGCCCGGTCGGGATTTTCAGCGGCATTCCTACAGCGACAAACTGGTCTGGCTCATCGGCGCCGTCAGGTTTTGGCAGGTAGGCGTGCAGATCAAAGCAGCCCGAACCATCAGTGGCGTAGGTGGGGATGGTGGCATCAGGATGCAGCTTCTTTACTTTCAACTCGATCAAGTCGGTGACCTCGGTTTGTGCCCGGTCGGGCGTTGTGTTTGATTCGTTGGCGGTATTGCCTTGTTCGATCAGCCTCGCAGGCCCGGCACCAGCTGCGGTAATGCCCTACGGACGGATTCCAGCCGAAACAGGTTTCGTCGTGCGGCCACCACTCGCCGCAGTGCGGGCAGAGCTTTTCGCGGCCGTCCTCGGTATTCCTGGTGCTTAGCTCGATCCAGTGCTGATTGAGGATTGCCCGGTCTCTTTTCTTTGCGGCGAATTTCATCTGTTTCGGCTTATACCTTTAGCGATTGCTGGATGATAACTCAAATTTGAGCACTGCAAAAGCTAGCGGCGACAAACCGTCGTGACGGCATGCTGGGGTCATGACCGACAATGCCATCCAAACCGCGCATAACCCTTCTGCCCCGAAAGATGAGCAGCAGGACGCTATGCGCGAAGCACAAAAGAATGCCATGCCCAGCAGCGTGCAAGACATGATGCCGCTGGTGACATTCATGGCGAACCAGTACCAGGAACAGGAATTCACGAAGGCGCTGATGAAGCCCAACGTCATTCCGTACCCGAGCGTGGCCGCCCAGAAGGGTGGTAGCGGCATGCAGTCGGTGTATCTGGATGAGCGACGTGTCCAAGGTCTCGGCGAGTATTACGAGCGGCCTGGTGCGTTCGGCTTCGACATGATGCGCGCGATGGTTGACCAGACGCCGATCCTGTCGGCGGTCATCATGACCCGCGAGCGCCAGATCCGGCGCTTCTGCCGCGTCCAGGAGACCGGGCAAGGTCCAGGCTTCGCCATTCGCCACAAGGATCAGAGTGTCAAGCTCGGCAACAACGAGCAGAGCACGATCAAACTGCTCGAGGGCTTCTTTACCAACTGCGGTTGGGAGTCGAAGCCGCGCCAGCGGATGCGCATGCGCCGCGACAACTTTTCCGGCTTCATGTCGAAGCTGGTCAGGGACTCCCTGATCCTCGACAGTACCGCGATCGAAACCGAGTGGAAGCGCGACAAGAAGAAAGGCCTTGACGGCATGTATGCGGTCGACGGCGCCACCATCCGCCTGTGCACCGAGGCCGGCTACAAGGGCGATGATGAACTGTTCGCGCTCCAGGTCGTGCAAGGCAACATCCGCGCCGCCTACACCTACGACGACCTGATCTATGTCCCGCGCAACCCGCGCACCGACGTGATGGTCGGCGGTTACGGCATGTCGGAAATTGAGCTCCTGGTCAAAGTGGTGACCGGCTTCCTCAACGCCATGACCTACAACCTCAAGTTCTTCGACTCGAACACAATCCCGAAAGGGATCCTGCACATGGCCGGCGACTACAGCGCCGAAGACCTGAACAGCTTCAAGCGCTACTGGAATGCGATGACCAAGGGCGTGGCCAACGCCTGGAGCATGCCGGTGATGGTTGCCAAGAATGGCGAGTCCAAGGCGTCGTTCGAGAAGTTCGACGTCGATGTCGATGAGCTGATGTTCGGCAAGTGGATGACCTTCCTCACGTCGATCATCTGCGCGATCTACGGCATGGCGCCGGATGAGATCAACTTTGAAAGCTTCACCACCGGCGCCAGCTCGCTCAGCGGGAATGACACCGAGGAAAAGCTGATCAACTCCAAGGACAAGGGCTTGCGCCCGCTCCTGTCCTACTTCGAGGATCTGTTTTCGGACTACGTCGTATCCGAGTTCAATGAGAACTACGTGTTCCGCTGGACCGGCCTGGATGAGATGGACGCCAAGCAGGCCTGGACCGAAGAGAACGCGCTCAGCACCTGGGGCGAAGCCCGCAAGGCGCGCGGCCAGGATGAGATCGCCGACGAGCTCCTGAACAATGCCCCACTCAATCCAAACCTGATGGGCCTGTACATGCAGAAAATGATGGCCGACAGCGGTGAAGGTGATGAAGGCGGCGGCGGTGACAAACCGACCAAGCCAGCCAAGTCCGGCGACGACCTGCAGAAGTCTTTCGGCATGCCGGTGCCAGCTTTCAAGGTAGACCCGTAACGGCTCGACCCGTCGTGACGCAATGATCAACGCATCAAGCCCACGCAATCCTCTTAGTCTGAGAGGGCCGGGAGGGGTTAAGCTCCCGGGCAATATTCGCCTTGCATCGCTCGAGGTACTGGCCGGGTAACTTGCCAGGCAGACAAAGCGGAGAAGCGCAACCTCTCTGTGGTAGGTGGTTCCCCTTCCTTGCCACTGACCATAAGTCGCCAAGAGAGGAGTCCAAAGATGTCGGTCGGCGGGTGTCCAGTTGCTCCACTGGCCCCGCCGACTGGGGCGACCTTTCCCCCTCAAAGGATACGTTTGTGGCACTTTTCCTCGATCTAACTCCCGTCAGCCGCCATGCTACCAACGGCGCGCTAGAATACATCTACAAGGCCGTTCACGATGGCGACGATGGCATCTGGAGCCCGCACGAATCCGTGCTGCTGCGGCGCCTGATCGAACTGTTCACCGAACGCGGCCTCGATCGTCTTGAGCATGTAAAGCAGCAGATCATTGCTTGGGAATCTGGCGCCCATTACAAGCCTGGAGCTCCGACACCCGTGAACGTCCCGGGCATGATGTCGCGCTGGTCAGACGCCGAGCTGGGGCTTGTCCGGATCTACCTGGAATCGCTCCCGCCGAGCAGCTGGACGCTGGATGACCACATGATGGCGGTCGACTACGTCGTTCAGCGCTACTTGCCGGCCGAGGAGATGAAGACCGAGGCGGAATGGATGGCCACCCGCGCCAACCTGATGGGCAAGGTCAAGGCCAACATCGGCGAGGACATCACGCCCAAACAGGCTGACAGCATCCTGTCTGCGCTCCCGTCCAGCATCGGCGCCGCCGTCCAGCAGTTCACCATCAGCCCGCAGCAGCTGACGACCATGGCCTTCGGCAACGCGCGGGCCACCGAGAACGTGCGCGCCCTGGCCGACGACACCCGCCACCGCATGCGCAACACGGTGATGCAGCACCTGGAGGAGCAATTCACGCAAGGCTCTGCCGTCCCGGGCGAGTCGCTGGAAAGCAAGCTGCTCGACCAGTTCGCCACGCTCAACCGCGACTGGCGCCGGATCGCGGTCACCGAGGCCGGCGAGACGATGAACCAGGGCTACATCGCCAACCTGGCGCCCGGCACCAAGGTTCGCCGCATCGAGATCTACGCCAGCGCCTGCGCGTTCTGCCGCAAGATCCACAACCGCATCGCTACGGTCGTATCGCCGAACAAGCCCGACAAGGATGGCGAGACCGAAATATGGGTAGGCAAGAACAACATCGGGCGATCGGCGTCACCACGCAAGCGCGTGGGCGATACCCTGGTCAACCGCACGCCTGATGAGATGTACTGGCTGCCGGCCGGCCTGGCGCATCCGCACTGTCGCGGGCGATGGGTACCGGTGATTCAGGATCTGCCTGGTGATGATCCAGAGTTCGGCGACTGGTTGCGCGTGATGCTTGGCGCTGACGATGCTATTATTTGATCAACAGCCCAACGAGTAACAGTCATGAAAACGATATTCGCCCTTGCACTGATCGCCGCGTTCTCGGCCATCACCCTGTGCTCGCCGACCGCACACGCCGCCGATTCGAGCACCTGCTACAACATCATCGACGCCGATGCGCGGTTGTACTGCCTGGCCAAAACGCGCAAGGAGCCGAGCACCTGCTACTCGATCGTCAAGCCGGATCTGCGCTCGATGTGCCTTGCCGAAGCCAGCCAATAGACGATACGCTGAGCGCCGGCCCTGATGAAGGTCGCAGCCAGCACCGGCAATCATCACTAAACCGCCTACGGGCGGTTTTTTCATGCCTGCGATTCGCCGCGCAAACTGTCGTGACGACACCATTGAGGCATGACAGAAGCAACCAGAAACATCACATCGCCTGAATTCTTGAGCATCGGAACGATGTTCAAGGCTCGCCCCTCTGAGGAGAAAGGCGAGCGCTTCATCTATCTGGAAGCGAGCCGCGAAGGCGCTGACCAGCAAAACGACATCGTCCTGGCGAAAGCCCTGGAGGAGTCGGCCCCCCACTTCCTCAAGTTCGGCAACATCGACATCGATCACAAGTCGATGCCTTCGATCGCTGAGCGCTACGGCATCCTCGACCCAGAAGCCTGGGAAGTCGGCGTGCCCGAGGAAGTGCGCGTAGATGGTCCCTCGGTCTTTGTAAAGGCTCGCCTGTTCCAGGGCGACACGCCGCTTGCTGCGCGCTCGAATATGGTCTGGGACAGCATGACCAAGCTGAACCCGCCGGCGCGCTGGTACGCCTCCGTGGGCGGCGCCACGCTGGCCCGCCAGGACGGTGTCGACAACCTGACCAAGTCAAAAGTCAGCTACGTGACCAAGGTCCGCTGGAGCAACCTGGCCATCAGCCGCCAGCCCGTCAACCAGCACGTATCCGCCGCCAGCACCATCCCGTTCGGGATCCTTGCCAAGTGCTGGACGCCTGCCGGCTTCGACATGGCGAAAGCCCTGGAAGCCAGTTACGCCACCGATGTTTCGCAGCTTACCGGCGGCGGTGCACTGGGCATGCAGTCGATCGACACCGGACCTTCCTATTTCCAGTTCCGCGACCAGCTTTCTGAGTCGCTGCTGAATGGTCGTGACCACATCATTCAAACCTCACAAGGCCTGGCGGATTACGCCAAGCACAAATTCGGCCTGTCTCACGACGAGGCAGTTGAATGGGTACGCCGCTTCATGAGCGACATCCAAAACTCACTGACAAAACGAGGCTCGGAATGAGCGAAAAATTTAATGAACTGCTCGCCGAGCTGAATCAGGCGAGCGACGACCAGCAAGTGATGGCCAAGTCCATTAACGCTGACCCTGCTGCCGCTGCCGCTGCTGCCGCCGCTCCTGGCGCTGCTGCTGCCGTGGTTGAAACCCCCAACCCAGAAGACGCCGCCGATGGTGGTGTTCTGGCCAAGGCGCTCGACGATGCTGCCGCTGTCCTGGCTGCTGGTGGCGCTCCTGCTGATGCTCCGATCGTTATCGACGGCGAGGAGATTTTCAAATCCCTCGAAGCCCTGGGCGGCCGCCAATCCGTGACCGAGGAAACCCTGACCAAGGGTCTCACCGTCGCGCTGGGCATGCTCAAAACCCAAGGCGCGCTGATCAAGTCGCTGAACGATCGCGTTGAAGTCCTGGGCGGCACCGGTGCCGGTCGCAAAACCATGATCCAGGTTCAAGAGCGCCAACCGCTCGGCGACCTGGCGAAGTCCGAACCAGCCGGCATGACCGCGCCAGAAGTTTTGGCCAAGGCTGGCGTTGCATTCGACGCCAAGAAAATCACCGGGCTGGAATTCACCGCGCTCGATGTGAGCCTGCGCAACGGCCAAGTGCCTGACGCTGGCGTGCTGAACAAAATTCTTTCCTAACCCGCCGGGTAAGGCAAGCACCACGGCAACACCATAACCTTTGAGGTTTATAGATGGACATTAATCAACTCACGGCACAATTCGGCGCTGCCGCTCCCGGCGGGGCTCCCATCCTGGGCGGTTCTCAGGGTGGCGCACCAGCGCAGGACCTGATCAAGGCGCTGGAAGCCAGCAACTATCAGACCGACGTTTCCACCCTGACTGGCGGTGGCGCACTGGGCGTTCAATCGCTGGATACGGCGATGAAAACCACCGTGCAGGAGAATGAACACTTCACCCTGTTCAACCGCCTGCAATCCACCAGCGCGACCAACATCGTTGACGAATACGTTCGTCAGAACAGTGTCGGTGGCTTCCTCGGCGGCTCGACCAACTCCCAAATGGGCGTGGTTCGTTCGGCTCAGGGCGAGTACACCCGCGAAGTGGGCCTGGTCAAGTTCCTGATGACCCTGCGCCAAGTCGGCTACGTGCTGAACATCGGTAAGAACATCACCGATGCCACCGCAGTCGAAGAACGCAACGGCGCCATGCAGCTGCTGACCGACGCCGAGTACCTGCTGTTCCACGGCAACTCCGATGCGTGCCCGACTCAGTTCGACGGTATCTTTGCCCAGCTGGACAAAGAAATTGCCGCCGGCCAGATGTCCGATGACAACGTGGTCGACCTGCAGGGCAAGAAGCTCGACAGCGTCGAAGCGTTCTCCAAGATCAACGTCGCGGTCAGCCGCTACGGTTCCTGGGGCCGAAGCACCGACGTTTACATGCCTAACAGCGTGCAAAACGACCTGAACACCGGTCTGGATCCGGCTTACCGTTGGACTCCAGGCGGCGGCAACACTCCGGTTCTGGGCGGCCACGTTGAAGGCATCCGCCTCACCAATGGCGTGCTCAAGACCAACATGGACACCTTCATCCACGATGAAGAAAACCCGATGGTCTACCCGTTCGAGGTGTTCAACGCCGCGATCGCCACTGCCAACGCCGCGTTCAAGCCTGTGAGCGTGACTGTCGATGCCAGCGCCTCGGCGGTTGACTCGCAGTTCTCCACGCCTCGCGCCGGTAACTACTACTGGGCTGTTGCCGCAGTGGGTGGCCAAGGCCAAGGTCTGACCGCCGTGGTGAAGACCGCACAGACCGCCGTTGCCGCTGGCAAAAGCGCCGTGCTGACCATCACCCAGTCTGCCGCTGGCACCGAAACCGGCTATGCGATCTATCGCAGCCGCCAGAACGGTTCCAACGATACGGACGACTTCCGTCTGGTCAAGACCATCAAAAAGACCGGCGCAACTACCACGTTCACCGACCTGAACCGTGACATCCCTGGCACCGTATCGGTTCCATTGCTGAACATGGGTCCAAGCGCTGACGCCATCGGCTGGCGCCAGTTCCAGCCGATGACCAAGATCCCGCTGCCGTTCGGTATCGGTGGTCAGCCGGTTATCTCCTGGTTCCAGTTCCTGTTCGGTTACCTGCGGATGACCAAGCCGAAACACCACGGCTACATCAAGAACATCCTGCCGAGCAACGCCAAGTGGCGTCCGCACGTCGGCGAGTAAGCCTTGAAGTAGTAACCCGGGCGTCCTAGTGGCGCCCGACTTTTATCAGGAGAATGCAATGTCCCGAGTTATCTGTGATCTGCCGAACGCCTCGCTGGAAATCAGCGGTGTTCGTTTCCAAAAGCTGGACGACGGCCGCTTCATCTCGGATGAGATTGGCGATGAAGCCACCGCCCTGTTCCTGAGCATCCCCGGCTATGTGCTGGATGAGGATGCACCGGCGGGCGATGACGAAAAGAAGGATGACGACGTTGTCGGGCAGCCGGCCCTGACCAAGGCGCAGATCACTGCCGCCAAAAAGAAGGAAGCCAAGACCGCTGCTGCGAAGCCTGCCGCTGCCCCAGCTGCGCCAGCCGTTGTCGAGCCAGTGGTTGTCGATCCAGTGGTTGTCGATCCGATCGTTGAAACCCCGGATACCACCGTTGAAACCCCTGCCGAAGTGGTCGAAGGCGATGACTCCAACACCGTCGAGACTCCGGCCGAGCCTGTCGATGGTGCCGAAACCCCAGCCCCAACCGAAGACGCCACCAAGCCTGAAAACGTCTTCTAATAACCGAGGTGCCCTATGGCGACCGCCGCACAACTTGAAACAATCCGCAAACTGCTGAACAAGCTGTCGCTTGCCACGCAGAAAGCCGGCATGGGCGACATCATCGTCTCTGCTATCACCCCGTCCTCTGTGCTGTCGGCCGGTATCGTCAAGCAGATGCCTTTGATTGCCAACGCCAACGTCGATAACTCCGACGCCGGCGCCAAGATCAACGCGCTGTTCGCAGCACTGAAAGCCTCCGGCCAAATGTCGAGCACCTAACCATGACCACGATCATTGCCGGGAGTCCGGCGCACTTCGCCGTTACAGTGCAGCGCGACGGGCTTCCGGTAGCGATCAGCGGGACCGTAGAGGCCCGGGTCTTTACCATGGATGGTAAGCAGGAACTGATCGGCTCGACAGCTGTTGACTCAGCAGCTGTCGACGCCAATTGGCCAGAGGGCGTGGTGGCTGTCGACTTCCCCGACACCGAAACGGCCAACCTGGCGCCCGGCGAGGCCATGCTGGTGCTGTCTGGCGACCTTGGCATTCGCCGCTTTAGCTTGACTGTCGAGACCCTGTTCGAGCCGACCAGGACCTCGCTGTTCATCAAAGACATCGTCGTCGATGAGATCCGCAAAGACCGCCTGACCGCTGCCGCATCGGGCGTGCTGCAGGACGTCAAGATCTCCGATGACTACATCTGGAACAAGGTGCGCGCCGCCGAGTCGGAAATCGCCCACACCTTGCGCGTGCCCCTGGTACCCACCAGGTTTTTCCCGAACCCGCCGACTCAGGAGGAGCTTGACGCTCTTGAGGGGATGGCCTGGGAAATTGAAATCGGCAACGACTACACGCCGGACATGTTCGCGGGCGACAAGTGGGGTTTCATCGCCACCCGCCAGAAGCCGATCGTCTCGATCGATCGGCTCCAGTTCTCCTACCCGTCGCAGGGTGGCTCCTACTTCGACATCCCGATCCCGTGGATCAACTTCGACGCGAAATACGGCCACGTCCGCATCGTGCCGGCCTCGAACGCGATCCTGAATAGCGTCACCGGCTACATCATGACCAACATGGTCGGCGGCCGTCTGATCCCGTCCATGATCCAGATGACCTACACGGCCGGCCTGACCAACGTGGCCACGACCTACCCTGAGCTGCTGGACATCATCAAGAAGCTCGCGGTACTCAAGATCGTCGGCGATGCGTTTTTCCCGCAGTCGGGATCGATCAGTGGCGATGGCCTTAGCGAGTCGATGTCCGTAGATATGGACAAGTATTACACGACGATCGACCACACCCTCAACGGGCCAGATGGCTCTAACGGCGGCCTGATGTCCAAGATCCACGGCATCCGCGTCATGGTGATGTAATGCGATTCAGAGCCTCGCACTTCGACCGGTTCCTCAACAACATCGGCCAGCAGTTCGTCTGGCGCCGGGCCTACGCCTGTTCGTGCGTGACTCAGGCCGAGGGTGCAGCTGATCCCAAATGCCAGCTATGCCACGGCAAAGGCCAGCAGTGGGTCAACCCCACGCCTGCAATGGCGGCCTCGGCCGGGCAGAAGACGCAGGCGGCCTGGGCAAAGATGGGCATGTGGCAGAACGGCGACATGGTCATGACCGTGCCGCAGGATTCGCCGATGTGGGATGCGGGCCAGTTCGATCGGGTGACCATGCTCAACGGCACCGATCGATTCTCGCTGCCGCTCAAGCATGGCGCCCCGACCGAGCGGCTGATGTTCACCGTCGACAAGGTCGATCGCGTGTTCTGGAAGGACGCGATCACCGGCGCCCTGGTCGAGGGTGGCATTCCGGTGTTCGATGACAACGGCCGCCCGACCTGGACCACCGGCGAGCCGCCGCCAGGCATGTCCTATTCGGTCAGCGGGACGCGCTTTTCGGAATACTTCCTGTACATGGACTTCCCGCGCAACCGCAACATGCACAGCGGCATGCGCCTGCCGAAGCTGGTGGTTTTGCGGCGCTGGGATCTGCTGGGGCGCTAGTTGGCCAGGGTGCGCTTGATGGCTTCCTGGAAGGCCGACAGCGCCTTTGGCTGCATCGCTTCGGCGGTCTTCTTGGCAATCTCCAGGCCAGGCTGCGGCGGCACAATCCAGCCGTTCGAGCCTTCCATCATGATCCGGAACGTCAGATAGACCGACGATGATCCGCCGCCTGGCGTGCTGGTGTCGAAGCGTCGCATGCCCGCTGCCCAACTGCGGGTGGCCGCGTCGATCCCGGCGCCCTTCATCGCGCTGCGCTTGAGGCGTCCACCCCAGTCATAGTGGTTCTTGTTGACCATCATGGCCGATTGCGTCTTGGGGTTGGACAGGAACGGCGTCTGCTTCGCGGCGGGCGACATGCCGCTGGTTGGCGACATCCTGGTGACCTCACCGCTGGGGCGCTGATCCTGGCTAAGGATGGTCGACGGATCCAGTTCCTTGGCCATGCCGTAGATGCCGGCCTGTTCCAGCTTCGCCATGTTGTGGCGCATCGGGATGATCAGGAAGCGCCGGCCGTCCTCAGTGCGCCGCACCTTGAGGCTGGTGCCGAGCATCTTTTTTAGATCCTTGGCCGGCCGCCCGTTCTCGATCTCCTGGTCATATTGATAATCCGACTCGACGAGCGCCGTGAAGTCGCCGGTCATGCGCCAGGTGATGGTGTTGGCGTAGGCGTCCTTTTCGCCAGACCAGAGCTTTGCCTGGTAGACGTTCGCCTGCCAGTTCGCAGCAGTCTGGGCGGCCACCGCGCGCACAGCCTGGTTCAGCAGCGGGAAAATCTGCTTGTTGATAATCGACGTGGCATCCAGGGATGCGCCGAGGTCAATGCTGAGCTTGAAATTGAGGTCCATGTGCTCAGCGTCGCGTCACGATGGTGCCCGGGCAAATCGTCGTGACGACATCATAATCCCATGATCTCAATTATCCGGCCGATCGCCGTCGGCAACGCCCTGCGACTTTTCATCGAACCCCCAGCGGGCGCGACGAAATGGCGCGTCCTGCGCAAAGGTAGCGACACCATCACCGGGGCCGATGATCCGTCGGCGCTGAACGTGTATGAGGGCGACCTGAAAAACTTCGTCGATGCGGCCTCGCTGCAAAACGAGGTGATGGCCTTCTACACGCCGTTCTACTGGATCGGCGGTGTATGGGTGGCCGGCCAGGGCAACCACGGCACACCAGCGGCGATCTATGAAGACCATAGCTGTGACGTTGTGTCGTTCCTGCGCGAGCGCCTGGAAGCCGGCTTGCTGGTCGAGGTGCAGCGCGGCAACTTCCATCCCGATCACGGCTACATCCAGGTCTACACCGCCCCGCCATCGCTCGAACAGAACCTGCTTTTCCCGTGCGTGACCGTCGAGCTCGACGGCGAGAAGCGCGGCCAGTCCGGCATTGGCGAGGACATCGGTTGCGATGAAGACGACGACGATCAGTCCGAGGGCTGGCTCGAGGACGTGTCCGTCAGCATGGTGGCCTGGTCCCTCAACCCCCTGGAACGCATCGAGCTGCGCAAAGCACTGCGCCGCCTGTTACTGGCGAACCTGCCGGTGCTCGATGACCACGGTATCCAGCAAGTCAGTTTCCGGTTCAGCGACATGAACCAGGTCGACGGGCAGTTTGGCGCACCGGTGTACCAGGTGCTTTGCAACTTTACGTGTCTTGCTCCTGCGCGCATCAGCGCTCGCGTCAGCACGATCCAGGATGTTCTGGTCACTCTCACGACCAACACATAAACCGCCTGCGCGGCGGAACGACTCCACAAGGACCCATACCCATGGCAGCCAAAAGCACCACCACCAGCACCACCCCTGATACGACCGAGGTTGCTGATGCTCCCTCTGCCGCGCAGGTAGCTGACGCAGTACAGATGAAAATTGCAGAGGATGCAGACATGTCGAACACCCCGGTGCAGGCCGCGTTCCAGATCACTCTGCAGGAATTCATGCAGAAGCTTTCGCAGCGGGATAACCGCGTCGAGCTGATCAACGCCTTCTTCTTCACCGAGCGCCAGGCCGGTCACATCAAGGACTACGAGTCGGAGTTCCAGGCTCGCTTTGTCGCCTTCACACAACTTGTCATTGAGGACTAAAATCAATGTCCCTTTTCTTTAACGGTAAGCTGTGGGAAACCCCGGCGGTAATGTCCAAGATCGACGACTCTGCGATGCAGAGCGCGAATCTGGGCGTCGGCAACTTTGCGGCGTTCCTGGGCACTTGCACCGGCGGTAAGCCCAACACCCCGCTGGCATTCAGCTCGCCAGCAGAAGCCAAAGCAGCGCTGCGAAGCGGTCCCCTGCTGGACGCGATCAACAAGGCCTTTTCGCCGAGCACCGAAACCGGTGGCCCGTCGACCGTGTACGCCATCCGCGTCAACCCGGCCGTTCAGGCAGCCCTGATTCTGAAAGATGAACCGGGCAACGACGCGATCAACCTGCAATCGACTGACTATGGCCTGTGGAACAACCAGATCAAGGTCAAGGTTGAAGCGGGCTCGGTTTCCGGCCTGGCGCTGACCACTCAGTATCAGACCGACTTTTTCTCCGAGGACAACGTCGGCCGCGATGCGTTTTCGGTCCAGTACACCGGCGTCGCTGGTACGGCCACCATGACCGTGAGCGGTACGTCTATCGTGCTGCAAGCGCCAACCGGCACCACCGTGGCCACCGTCGACCTGGCGACCTACGGCACCTATGCGCAGGTGGTCGACTACATCAACACCGTGCCGGACTTCAGCGCGCTGATGATCGACACCGCGAACGATGAACTGGCCTCGCTGAACGGCCTGGACTTCGTTGCTTCGGCAGACATCAAGGCTGCTGCGGTGAACGTGACCGCCAACCTGCAGGCCGCCATCGACTGGTTCAACTCGAACGGCGAAGGCTACGTGACCGCGACCCGCGCCACGAACGCTGGCCAGGTTCCAGCGCAGACCCCGTTCGTGTACCTCACCGGCGGTTCCGACGGCGTGACCAGCACCCCGGAATGGTCCGATGCCTTCACCACGCTGCAACTGGTGGACGCGCAGTGGATCAACCCGGTAACGACCAACCAGGCGATCTGGGCCATGACTGACGCGCACGTCCAGTTCATGTCCAAGTACGGTGGCAAGGAACGTCGTGCGATCGTCGGTGCAGCACTGGGCACCAGCGACGCCGATGCGATCAACATGGCCAAATCGCTGAACAGCGATCGCACCTCGTTGGTTCACATCGGTTACTACGACTTCAACCCGGCCGGCGTGCTGACCCTGTACAACGCTTCGTACATGGCGGCGCTGCTGACCGGTATGTTCGCAGGCGTCAACCCGGGTACCGCACTGAGCAACAAAACGATCAGCGTCAGCGGCCTGGAGCGTGAACTGCGCAACCCGACCGACACCGACCCGCTGATTCGCGGTGGCGTGCTCTGCATCGAGAGCACCAACAACGGTTACAAGGTTGTCCAGTCGATCAGCACCTGGCTCAAGGACAAGAAGTTCAACCGTCGTGAGCAGTCCTGCGGCTGGGCAGCGGATTACACCGCTCGCACCGTTCGCGAAGCGCTGGACGTTCTGCGCGGCGAGAAGAACAACCAGGTCAACCTCGGTCGTGCGGCCAGCATCACCCAGACCGCACTGAAAGCCCTGGCGGTTGCTGAGCCGTCCGGTCCAGGTGTTCTGGCTGGCGACAAGGCCAACCCGCCATTCCGTGGCATCACCGTGGTGGCAAACGGCGACGTTCTGGCCGTGGCATTTGAATGCTCGCCAGTCATCCCGATCAACTACATCCCTGTGTCGATCTCGCTCAAGATCTTCACCGGCACTGCCTCGGCATAAGGAGGGGTAGACCATGACCATGAGAGAGAACCGCAAGGTCCAGAGTGGTAACCGGATCATCATCACCTACGATGGTTTTCAGGTTGGCATGATTCAGTCGGTCCGCATGAACGACGATTACTCGCCAGAGCCTGCATCGGGCATCGGCGACATTCACGCAGCCGAGTACGTGCCGACCATGGCCCGTCACTCGCTGACCGTGAGTCGCATGATCCTGATCACGGACAAGATGCGCGAGCGCGGTATTTTTGCCGAGAACGGCGACGCCATGCTGCAAGGCCTGGTGTTCGACATCGAGACCTATTCCAAGGACTCCGGCGACCTGCTGCGCAAGTACATCAGCTGCTCCTACGCCTCCGGCGACCTGGAAGTGTCGAAGCACCAGATCATGATTGGCTCCGGCCAGTTCAATGCCCTGGACGTTAGCGGCACCGGCGGCTAATCCCCGCTGAGCAACACCAGAAAGCCCGCCTAGTGCGGGCTTTTTGTCGTGACCTGAAAATGGTCTGAGAGCGATTTACCATGCCCACCCTGGAGCTGTCATGAGCAACGAAAAACGACTTGAACTGCGCGCCAGCGCCCCGACTGACTTCCACGTCGACGTGGATGGCGTTGGCCACTTCATCTTTGCCCGCCGGACCATCCGCGATGAAATGCGCATCGGCGCTGAATACTCGCGCTTCATTGAAGGCGTGGAGCAGCCTACGTCGTTCCTCGACAGCATGGCGGGCTGGATCTCGACCCTGAATGTGCTGACCGTGGAGGCGCCGCACAACTGGAACCCGGAAGGCATGGACCCTTTCGATGAAGACACCCACGAAAAGATCCTGAAAGTCTACGGTGCCCTACGCACCAAGGAGGGCGAGTTTCGCCGCCAAAAAGCCGCGAGATCGGCGGGTGAAAATAGCGGGCCGGGAACTGGCGCAGCGCCTGAGCTTCTGGTATCGCCAGCGGTACCGCCTGCCGCCGAATGACCCCGGTTTCCTCGATCTAACCCTGGAGGACATCGAAACAGAATACTGGGCTGTCCACTACTACGAGAGCCGCGGTGAATCCAAAGAGGAATTCGAGGACGACGATTTTGATGAGGCGGAAATTCTCGCCCAGATCGAAGCCGATGCCCTGGCAAAACAGAAAGAGCGTGAGGCCGAGGAAGGCCCACCCGACCCGGGCGACTGGGAACCAATTTGAGACCTGATCGATGAGCATCAAGATCCCCGTCAGCGCCGAGCTGAACCAGCAGGCCATTACCCAGCAGATCGACAGTGTTCGAGATGCGCTGAACAGCCTTGGCAAGGACGCTCAGGGCGCTGGCAAGATCAAGTTCGAGCCGATCAACAAAGTCAGCCTTGAAAACGTCAAAAAGATGCGCACCGAGTTTGATGCCATCGTCAAGATGTCGCCAGGGCTGAAAAAGGCGCTCGCCGCAGGTGGCCAGGGCGGTAAATCGTTCGACGACGTACAGTGGAACCAGGTCTTTAAGGACGAAAAGCAGCGCCGCGAGCATGCCAACTCGCTGCTGCGCCGACTCCTGCCCGAGGACAGCCCAAACGTCAAGCCGACTCCGGACGGTCGCCCCGGTCCGTCACCAGATCCGCAGCCACAACCCACCCCTGGCACTGGCAGCTGGCGACGGGCCGGCATGGGCGCTGTGGCCGGCATTGCTGGTGGCGTGGCCAGTCAAATCGGCGGCATCGGCGG
>Ga0247818_10000200_pt1 | contig 36396 bp, 61 predicted proteins | sample 13C_Glucose_Day1_FD_192424 | JGI IMG/M metagenome (GOLD analysis project Ga0247818, IMG submission 192424) | Soil microbial communities from agricultural site in Penn Yan, New York, United States - 13C_Glucose_Day1 | ecosystem: Environmental > Terrestrial > Soil > Agricultural land | place...
GACTCCCCATGGATCGGGCAACACACCTTATCACCGGATGTCTCTAGACCGTAGTACTTGAGAACATCTCTAATCAATTACAACCTCCTTACAGCTGACGAACGAAAATGGTGTTCTCCAAAGTCATGTCCTTGATGTCATAATTGTGAGCAATCCGACTGATTACACCATCAGAACCACCTTCTTCATCCAACCACTCCCATTCTTCGTCACTTGGACTTAGTTGATATGGACTATTGTCGATATGGAAAGATCGAATATGCTCACCCTCAACATGCACATCGAGGAATGCACTACCACTGCTGCTGAATGGTGGATATCCATCTAATCGTTTCTCAGCGTAAACGTATGCCCTGTCACCTTCAGAAAGGTCGAGTGTAATGATCTCGTTTGGGTCACCGTCATATTCAAGAAACGCAATGTACTTGATCTTCTCCAGACCGTTCTTCGCACCCTGACCAATCCGAGTGATACGAGTCAGATCATACTTGACAATGAATCGTGAAGGAGACATCTCATACTGGTCAACGAAATATTCAAGACCACTCTCAGTGGCTACATCAGTCAGCCAATCACCGTTAATCATTTGCATGGTTCCCACTCCTTCATGTAAATTAAATGTTGCACAGCCTTTGCCAGATCGTCAACACACCGAGTGTTGAAGCAAGTACTGATGTACGAATCGCCATCCACACAACGAATCCATCCGCGTGCAAAGTCAACCTGCATACCATACTTCATCATCCGCTCAAGGATGAATGTTTGGTCACTCATAACGGGCCACCAATTCACGCAGTTGTTCACCACGGACGTACCGTTTGTGCATTGACTGTACAACTCGCTCACCCGTGGTGTTGTCAATAGCAAAGTCAATTTCGAATTCTGCTACTCCGTATCTATCCTCGTACACACCGAGTTCGACGTTGTACTCATCCAGCAGCTCTGCAAACTTGTTCATGAACTCTTCATACCGAGTCATTTAGTGTTCCTCCACAACATGTACAGAAAGATCGTTGGTGCGAGCATTGCACTTCTCCTCAAATTGTTTTAGAAAGATTGACATGTGAGCACGTAGCTGATCAGTAGACGCAAAAGTCTTGGCCAGCTTTGTGAGCTTGTTTACCTCTTCTCGGAATTCATGGTCTTTCATAGGCCCAACCTCTTGTTGAAAATTTCAGCTTCTGACCTACATTTGGTGAGTGCTTGCTCTGGGGTATCACCAGACTGAACAATCACCATAACCATAGGTCTACGGATCATGCACTCGTAATTATCTGGATCGGAATCGAACTCTTTCTTGTTGAAGAGTTCTACTAGATACCAACCTTCAGGAAGATCAAACATCACCCTTCTCCTTTTTTAAATATTCCGTGTACTCATTGGCGAACTGCAATGCTTGAGCGCCTTCAATCGGCATGTCATGAATCATGTTTGCGGCCACCAAGAGGTCTTTGATGGCATCGATCAGCAGTCGTTGCCTACGCTCTGATTGTATCAATTCCATACGGAGATCATCAACCTCTGTTGGATACTCAGTTTTCAATCGGGTTTGCATCATCTCACCTCCATCATTTGAACTGCTGCCTGATACACTTCCCAGTCATTCCGTGCCTGATCCGAGATGTACTCACCCTCGAACATCTTCAGATGTGGGGTCTGGCGACCATAACTACCTCTACGAATCTGCCAGTCGTATTTCTTGGTGAACCACTTCTCGAACTCTTCACGGATGCTAGGTTTCATCAGATGCTTGCTCCAGTAATTGCTTTGATAACCGCTACTCGACATTGCCTATCGATCTCATTTGCGAAGAAATCAACAGCGTGTCGCTTCATCTCAGCCTGTTCCTCGATAGGTAGAATATAGGCTGCATGAACCATGGTGTCAACACTCGGAGTCAAAACATTTTCATCCTCTAGGAAGCTACGGAGGTCATCGATTGTGGTACCACTCTGACGGGCTATCTGAGCCTGTCTGGCGAATTCCATGACTGGTCCACACACGACATCCGCTACGGTGCTTTCCGTTGCGAGAGCGGTGCTAGAGGACGCTACAGCTAGGGTTAATGCTATTGCTTTGATCAGTTTCATTTCATCTTACCAGCTTCACGCATTGCTCGAAGACAGCCACCACGAATCATGTCACCATGCTCTTGTGGATCAGTGGCCCTTGGTAGACTGTAGACATACTCGATTGCGTCCACCTTGGTGCTGTCATCCGCCCAAGCGTAAATGAGAGAGTCTTTGGAAACTCCTTCAATCCGTTTCTCCATGATAATCTCGTTGAAATCACCAACATGCATGCAGAAGGTGACAGGGTTCGCGTGTGCTGTGAATGCTGCAACAGACAAAGCTGTGGCCAGTACTAGTTTCTTGATCATGGTGGTTCTCCTGTTTAATTGAGCCCAGTCTAAGGGATATGACCCGGGCTTGTCAACCCTCAGATACGAAAAATCCCGCCGAAGCGGGATCATTTCACTTGTTCAACATTTCCTTCACACGGCTGTCAGTGGCCTCGTATTCAGCCTTGCGTTTTGCATCACGTTCAGCTTCACTCAGGGGCTTGGACATCCGGTCAACCATTGGCTTGTCGCTTGCTACGGGAGCTACGAACACAGTTGGCTTTACCTCACCTTTCGGCATGTAAGACGGCTGGAAATGGTTGTACAGAAAAATTGCCAGAATGGTGGCTACAGCGATCTTCCAACTCTTGCGACGGTAGGCCACGTAGAAGCCAGTACCAGCAATCAGGAAGATAATCAGGTTCATTGCTGCGATCATTTATTACTCCTCAGAGAAATAGGTTTTATAGCTTCGACCGAACATATCAGGTTCGATAGTAAATAAACAACCTTCAATTGTTAGACAACCATTTGCGATGTGGTCAATCCTCACGCGTTCAGGCATCCAATTACCACCTGTGCCACCGTCGCGCTTTATCAAGCCTTCGTACCGCTTGTACAACACTTGTCCGACTTTCAGCATCTCACTCTCCTTGAAAGAAGGCTCCCCGAAGGGAGCCGTTCAATTACTTAGACGCTGGAAGTTGCATCAACATCGAAGTTCCAGAGCCTACCATAGTCTGTGGGTATTTTCCATCCCACTTCTCGGCCTTAATCTGCTCTACTTCCAGTTCCTTCATACGAATGGTCTGAGAAGTTACGGCCTGTGCCTGTGCTTGGATCTTGATAGATTCGGTTTCAGCCTTTTCCTTCTCGATCTGACGTTGCAGCTTGGCTTCTTGCAGTTCACGCTCCAGTTGGACCTTGCTCACAGCCAGCTGAGCTTCTTCCTGCTGAATTGCCTCACGACGCTTAGCACTGTTCTCCTGAGCCTGAGTGATGATTGGCGGCAGGCTGAACTTGGTGATGCCAGCATACTTCACGTTGAATGGAGTGTTCTTCTCCATCGACTTTTGCAGAATCACTTGGATGTCAGTGTTGATCTTGTCATTGTTCGAAGTGATTTCAGCAATGGTGTACTGAGTCAGGTAAGCTCGAACTTCTGCCAGCATAATCTGCTGAGCGTAAGTGTTGTAGATCGACTGAGCAGTAATGTTGGAGAACTGAGTAGTCTCAGCAACCTGTGGGAGCGAGCCGAACAGTGGGTTCACTCGTTTCGGGTCAACCGACAGAGTTGCCTTCAACTGAATACCAATCTTCAGCTTGTCCGATGGAATGAAGATCTCCATCTCTTCGCTGTATGGGCGGTCGGTACCGTCAACCACAACCAGACGGTCACAGTAAGTCACACAGGCTGGAAGTCGAAACTTCGATGCTGGGATCATTTCTTCCTGATAACCATCTTTGGTCAGCAGCTTGGCGAAGTGACCCGGTGGAACTTCAACCTTCTCACCACAGCCAACCATCAGAGCAGCTGCCAGAGCCAGAGCGGATGCTTTTGCTACGATACTGAATTTCATTTATCTCTCCTTTGTTTGTTGATGGCGCCCATCATACAGGAACCATTTTAGTGTGTCAAGCTTTTATTTTGCTTTGAAGTCAGATTTGTAAACCAGCACTTCATCTTGATCGTCAACCATGTAAACCTTGCGACGATCTTCAAATCTTACTTCAATTTCAGGGTAGAAGTCAAGAGTGGTGCCAACTATGACCACGCTGCCTAACCTCACCATCAGGGTCATAGTTGGAGTACAGACCTTCCAATTCGGTTGGCCATTCTTTATATCTTTCCCGTACAGCTTCAAGTAAGGTTTGCATTATTCTATACTGTTCCTTTTGGTTGTCAAGCGGTTTTCTTCATTACGTGTTTGAGAATCTGAAACACCCTAACCCATGCAAACAGAACCCAAGTGACAGGCCAGATTGCGGTGAACAGCAGAGTGAATACAACATTCTCATTCTCTGTCACACATTTTGGTCTGCCGTTCTTACGGAAGGTTCGGATGAACAGAGCGAGGGTGATGATAAACCCTACGATGTAAATTGCAAGCATTTCTTTCTCCTTAGTAATTTCGATTGTGCCAGTTGCAGCATGGACAATCGCCGCAAGCTTCAGGCTCGTCATCGTCTTCTTCATCATGCTCTTGTTGCATACGACGATTACGGGCATCAAGTAGGCGTTGAACCTTTACATCGTCAATGCGACCATCTGTGACTTGGCGGTCTTCTCGAACCAAAAGGTTGTCGTTGCGGACCCAGAGACAGTCCGCACTCATTGCTCCTCCTCGACCGATCCGCACCTGAACCCGGGCCATCTGGTTCTCAGCGTCGATCACGATTGCATCTCGACCATGGTATTCACTACCGTTGGTGATACGAACAAGATCACCTTCAACCAGCTTACGGTAAGCCATTACTTAATCTCCTCAAACTCACCCACAAACAAGATCCATGGGTAGCCTACACTATCAATCACTTCATATGCAATGAGTGGGCTAGTTTCATCACCTTCGCTTGTATAAGCGATCCCACTCACATCATACTCATGGTCTCGGTGAATGTCGCATTCTTGGATCAGTGCTCGAACACGAATCTCTTTGGTTGGACGAGTCCAATACTTGTAAGGCATTTCTTTCTCCTATTGAATAGTTCGTGAAGCATAATACTCTTCGTATCTACCTGTCAACTCCAACCATCGATCTTTTACTTCAGACCAACTATTCATCTTCGCCTTGAAGATTGGAGTGAACTTGTACTCAGTGTCATACTCACTCCAGTATGAGTCGTGGTAGTGACTGATGTCAAGCCTGAAAACCACCTTCCACAACCCAAGTTCTTCAGTGTTGTTGAAATGGTCACTGATGAAATGGTCACCCATGTACTCCGAGATGTCAACATCGTAATAGTGTGTTGTATCAGTGTCAAGCGAAATGATCGTCTGTTCGTAAATATCTGAACGGAACGGGGAACACCACGCTTCGATGATTACTGATTTCATCGCCAAGACTCTCTTACGGTCACTTGTTTCTGACACCTATGACACTGCATCAGTCGGTGAGTGTTGGTGTGCTGTAGCTGAAACCAGTTGTGTTTGCAAACCATTTTGTGAATAAGGCGGATCATCGTTACCTCTCGTTAAAGTAGTTGGCTATACGGTTTAAGACAACAATTGCCCCAAACAGTATTCCAAGAAATGGCCAAGCGAACACACTAACCACCAAGATGCCACCAACATCTCCAGCGTCGAGGTAGTTACTCCTTGAGTAATCCCAGAGGATTCGGAATCCTATCACAAGTCCTACCACCATGTAAAGCGTGATTTGCCACCATTCTAACTCAATCATTCCACACCCTTGTTAACGATGTACTTGACGCCTTCCACGAACCCAATCGCCAACAGGAATACTAAAGTGAATGGCCAGACAATGCTCAGTACTACCAGGAACCCTACGTCACCACCTCCGATTTTATTCTGATACTTCCTAGCTCCATACATCTCTACCATCAGGACCAACAGGAACACCACCACAATACCCACTGGATACACGAGCGCAGCCCACTCCATCTTGAATCTCCTCTTTAATGTATTTCTTGAAAATGTGTTTGTACTTTAGCTCATCCTGAAGACCTTGTCTACAGGCGATTTCATGAAGGTACTCAACGTACCCCTGACACCAATCTGCTGACTTATACAACTCTAACAATCCACTAGAGATCTCAGACAACGCAAAATCGATGTCAGACTGAAGCCCGTCACGATCACTCACACAATCGTATATCGACTCACTGGTTTCCTTGATCACTTCTAGATTCAGTTCAGCATGGAGTAGACCCTTCATCCACTCAGACTGAATTACAGCCTTCTGTTTACGTTTGAACATAACACCTCCTCGAAATGGAGGTGACATCATATGTATGAGAAAACCTCTTGTCAAGTACTATTTCTCATCGTTAACGATGAATATCTTATAGAAAGAAACAATAAATAACACTACCATACTAAAGCTCTCGCTTTTCAACACCAATCTTTCCGCTATCGCTTGAAAAGGCAGTTTACTAAACGGTGCCAGCGTTTGTCAAGACCTTGACGAAAAAGATTTCTGAAAAATGTGTTGACACAAGGTTCCAACCTTGTAGAATGAGCACCAATCAACGACAACAGAGGTGTTAGAAATGAATTACATCGAGATCTGGCATACCCTGCCACCAAAGGGTATTGGTGTGCCATTCATGGCTTGTGAGCCTACTATAACCGGAATTGACGTATCCGAGTATCGATGGAATGGTGACACACTGCAATACTCAGTTGAGTACGAACCGGGGTGTGTGCGGTGGTGCGAGGATAACACAGGGCAACTCTTCTATGAAGGGACTGTCTTCCTTGTTCAGATAGGAGTGTGAATGGCTAGATTAATCACGACAGGCGTACCAAAAGGTAAAATGGTACCGACTGTGACAGGGAACGCCTTCAACAGCAACATCCCACCACCGAGTAAGGTGCCGTTGCTGCCGAAGAAAATGAACATGCCTTTCTGGCAACGTGTAAAGGAGTGGTGGACAGAATGAGTATTGTGGTAGAATGTCCAAAGGGTGTATTCACTCGCCTTATGAAAGGTCGTCGGGCACTGGAACTATACGAACTAGCTAAGGGTCCAAACGGTAAGAAAGGGACGAAGCAGAAACCTAGCTTTGCTGACCAGTTCGTACACCATATGACAGAACTTGAACGTAAATATCAAAAGGAGATCGGAAATGTGGCGACCAATCGCTGAGCTTCCACAGGTTTACAAAGACACTCGACGGATGTTCGTTGTGAGAGGTCGTGCTCCATATGGAAGAGAAAAAACCTATATTACAGACCCATATTGCGTCTGGCTAAGCAAGGTCAATGAGTATGTTCGTTGGCCACACAAGAACATCCAACCAACTGAATTTATGGAGCTACCGGAATGAAACCTACGCACATCACCAAACCAGAGTTTCCATACCCTGTCGAGTATTACCTGATCGATGGTGTGTTCTACGTCAAGGACTACCACGACGAGCTTCAGGCAGGGATGATAAACCAGTTGGAAGATCCTTATGAACTCGTGGAAGAGATTCAATGAAACCAGTTGCCTACATGAAAGGTGAAGTACTCGAAACCCTGCACCCACAGGACTGCTTCTACGCCTTTGCTAGCCCAGCAAAAGGTGCAACAATAGGTCTGTACACAGAAGACCAAGTTCGTGAGCTATGGTCAAAGCTGCACGTTGAGACTGGGTTGCTTCAGGTTGTAGACGCGACAACATCTGGCACCATGTCATCAGTGACCAACATCGAACCCTTGATGCTGATTTCCTAGAAAATATTGTTGACAAGGCTATTGAGCTAGGTCTATAATCTCGCTCATCAAAACGAACACAACTGGAGAAACACAATGAGCGTTATCGTACCAACCGCTGAACAGAAGGGTGTTATTGAGCTTTCCAAGATCCATAACGAGATCAAGATTGCTGCGTATGCCGGTGCAGCAAAGACTAGCACCCTCACGATGGTTGCAGAAGAACACATCGTTCCGAGTCTGTTTCTGACTTTCAACAAGGCTCTGGCTGTTGATGCGCAAGCTCGTTTCCCATCGTGGGTCGAATGTCGCACTACTCACAGCTTGGCGTATCAAGCGTTTGGTGCACCTCTCCAGAACAAGCTGTCGCGACCAAAGGGTGCGTACAAGAACGTTGCTGGAACTGGTACCGAGATTGCCAAGTACTTCAAGCTTGGTGACTTCTTGTATCTCCTTCAGGGTGAGCGTGAGGAACGTAAGATCAAGAAAGGTGGTGTAGGAGTAGCCATTAAAGAGACTGTGGCGCGCTATGAACAGTCTGGTGACAAGGATATGGAGTTTAAGCATGTATCGACTACTGTTTGCGATACAGCACTCCTACATGATGAGAAAGCAATGCGTTCGTTTAAATACCACATTCTGACCTATGCTCAGAAGCTGTGGGCACTTCGCATCAATCCTAAGATTGATGTACTGTGCACTCACGACACATACCTGAAGCTCTACCAGTTGTCGAAGCCTGACCTTAGCAAGTATGAGATTCTGTACCTTGATGAGGTGCAAGACACAGCTGGTGTTGTTCTTGACATTTTCCTGAACCAGATCGGTCGTTGTAAACTGATTGCTGTCGGTGATGAATACCAGAACATTTATAGCTGGCGTGGTGCTCAGAACGCAATGCTTAAACTGGACTGGCCTGAAGCCCGTCTCACTAAGAGCTTCCGCTTTGGTCAATCCGTTGGCGACATCGCGGACTGTGTACTTGCCCGAAATGGTGAAAAGATCACCGATGTGAAAGGTTGGGAGAAGTTGTCCACCTTCGTGTACGCACCGACTGACATTCCACAGGAAATCATGGACGGTCAGTATGCAATGCTGTTCCGTACCAACGGTGCACTGATCTTTGAAGCTGTCCGCCTGATGGAGATGGGTAAGACTGTCAACTTGGAAATCGACGTATCCGATTTCACGAAGATGCTTGACTCTGCTATCGAACTGTACAAGGGTAACCAGTGGAAGGTGAAGCACGAAAACTTCCTTCAGTTCGAAGACTGGCAGGAATTCGGTATCGAAGCTGAGGTTGTGAAAGGTGAGATGCTTCGAATCTTCAAGATGGTCGAGAACGGCAGCGTATACCAAATCCTCGGACTTCTGTCGAAGCATGAGAACGTCGAAAACCCAGATGTGGTACTCACCACTGCCCACAAGGGTAAAGGTCGTGAATGGGATGTTGTGGTGCTTGCTGAGGACTTCCCAAGCCCATGGGATAACGAAGGTAAGTGGGTTGGTCTGACTGACGCTGAACGCAACCTGCTGTACGTCGCTCTGACCCGGGCGAAGAAGGTGTTGTGCTACAACGTGACTGTCATGGAGATGATCGAACGCTGCATGAATAAGAACAAGTATGACTACGACGATCTTCTGTCTGAAGAACAGCTTGAGGCTCAACGCAACATCGAAGAGATCCTTCGTCGGGAAGCTCAGGAATTGAACACCATCGTCATCGGTATGGGAAAGTAGTACCTCAACTTGAGATTGGAAGCGTGTCGATTGTTGATTGGAGGGACTACGGTCCCTCATTCGATACTCAGGTTGAGATAATGTTTGACGACGATAGTAATTGTATGTATGATGAGGACACAAAGTCGTACTGGGGCACTACAACCTTCCAAGGTGAAAAGACCCGTACAGAATGGCATGACGACGGTCGAACAACCTATCATTGGGGTGGGCCATGTTTGCCAACTACTTACGATTCCAATGGGGAAGAGTGTTAATGAAGATCTTAGTTATCACCGGCGATACACCGTGGATCAACTCAGGAAAGAGTCAGTTTAATGACCTACTGATTACAGCAATGTCAGAGCAAGGTCATGAGGTGGAGATCATGACGCTGGGCGAATATGCAAAAACGTACCCAGAGCAAAACAATACAGTATTTATTGGTGAAATGGCTGAGCTTGGTGACAAGTTAAAGCATTTTGATTATGTACTTGAACACAGTTACAAGGTTCCACATTACAGGGAGTTCCCGATTACAACTAACTTCAAGGAACGCAAACCTAAACCCTATTACAGAAAAGGGGAACGTTGGTGAGATATGAAATTGCAGAGTTGACAAAGTGGGGTTGGTTCATTCATACTTTCGACACGTTCATGGACCTGCACAGGTTCTGCGAAAGTCGGAAAGGTAAAGTCCAATCCACTGTTGAACCATTCAAAACTGAACCATTTTAGGAGAACTAAATGAAACTGATTGATGAACGCACAGCCACTATCAACTACACTCGCGATACTATGAAACAAGGCAAGGTGTATCAGCAAATTGATGATAAAAACGTGGTAATTTATGTTGTTGATGAAGGCAAAGTCGTTGACTTGTGTACCAATGAACTGCTCAGCCTTGCCTATGACTTCGACATAGAAGACCGATTCGTAGAACTGGAAGCCACTCTCACTATCAAAAGAGTAACCGTATGACTATAGTAATCAAAGACAATCGTGAAGAAACCCGGAAAGACGCTTATCCGCAGGAACTGGTTTACGGTCAAGCATATTTCTGTAACAAGCATCAGCAGGCCGTGTTTGTAGATATGGAGGAGAAAAACATCATCTACTTCGATGATGGTGTGGTCCAAGAAATTGAAAAACTTCAATATGATAGGACTTTCACCCCGATCCGTATCACTTTGACTATTGACCATGCGTGAATTTCCGTGTGAGTATACAGTCCAGCTTGGGTGTGTTAGCATCGTCGTCAACGTAACCAGCGATGTTAACCACCCGGGGTCTGGCGATCCTTTCGAAGTGTCCGACTGGGATTACTACGGCTGGCGTGATACTGAGTGGGAGATCGTATCAGGTGCTTGGACGATGTGGGATGGTAGTCGTGAAGCTATGACCAGTCAGGAATGTGAGTCTGTGGTAAACTCATACTATGAGAAATTTCAAGGACTGGTTCAATACATGATTGACAAAGAGAGTGAGATGTGAAATTATTCATGTTCTGGGCAACTGTCACCCTCGCTGTAGGAGGTTGGAATGTTTCCAAGCATAACGGACATGACCCAGCAGTGGTTGTCGAAACCCAATACAAGAAGTGGCTGATGGACCAACGTCAACTTCCACCGACACCAGTTGTTGACAGGGAATGGCCTGACACATTTGAACATCACGTTAAACGTACAACAGACTAGGAGAAACAAAATGGCTATCAACATCTTTGGAACACCACCAAAACCAAGCATTCACTTCAAAGATCTGAAGTGGGGGCATACTTACCGGAATATTGCATCTAGAGAGATTGTCCTCTTATCAACCGGGTGCGAGTTCCCAATCGTTCTAAGTCATGAACTGTTTGCAGCATTTACACAGGAATACTTTGGAGATCCATATTTTGAAGAAGTTGACCTGAATGTGGAGGTGTTGGCATGAGTGTTAAATTTGAAGTACCACCAAAACCAGCAAGTAATATCCTCAGCTATGAAGCCTTACGGCAGGCACGAGCCTACCAGAACATTCACTCGGGTCAAGTAGTCATCGCTACGGACGACCTTTACGTTCTTGAAATCTCAACAGGTGAACTACTTGAGGAAGGTCACTTCGATGTGAACGCTTGGATTGACATCTCTCTCGAAATCAAGGTGGTGTGAAATGGATCATATCACCCGTCAATATAATCCTACTCAACATTTTGATGAAATGTTTGAACTACTAAAGTCGATTGCCGTATTTGGTAATGACGAATATTCAAAACAAGCGATGCAGCTTGTACAACGAATTAACATGGAGAAACAAAAATGAACTGCCCCGGCTGCAACAAACCAATGGTTGATGGTCAAGAGTTCAATGGTCTGCTAAAATGTCACTGGGATTGCTCCGATCTCACCCGTGACAAGATGGGTCACCAGAATGCTGACGATCTGGTTCAGTTCCGAATCAACAATCGTTTGGCCATGGATGGTATCTTCCCGGGTCTTCACCATCTGTTTGAACGTCTTGGAGGTAAGATGTGAGTAGTCCAGAATACCGATATAGCATCAATGGTGAAGACTACAACTTCGATGACATTGGTGAGGCTGTTAGTGACTTGCTAGCAGGCGATGAGGAAGGTGTGTTCCAAGTGGGAGACACTGTGACTATTCACAGAGGTACTGTAGTTCCACGTAAAGCGTCCTGCTATTTTAGTGACGCAGCAGGTGAACTGTTGGAGTTTGCTCAGTGTCGGGCTGAAGATATTGCTGGTGAGTGGGCTGAACACTTCACGTATTGCACACCAGATGCCCGTGAGTCATTACAAAAGCTTATTGAAGAATGGGCTGATAACAACCTCACTTGTGATTTCTATGGTGTTAATGACTTGACAGAAATCAAATATGTAATTTCCGAAGACTATTTCTAAGACATGAAAAGCCCCGGTGCAATTAAGCCCGGGGCGTAGTCATTTCTGTTGGGACTTCAAGAAGTCCCTGATGTCTTGTCGAAGTCCAGCAGTCTCACGAATCCAAGACTCTTGAACGTTCTTCAGTTCTTCCTTACTAACCTTTCCTTCCTGAAGCCTTCCGATAGCCCGTCGGTTAGTGGCTACCTCTTTCTCAACAGAAGCAAAGCGAGCCTCTGTAGATGCCTTGTCACCATTGTACATCGTTGCAGCAAGACTGATGAGAGCGATAGCCGCCCAACCGCCAAACTTCTCTATAAGCTGTTGGAGCTTACCTTCACTCTTTGCCTCGCTCATTGTTTGTATTTCCTTTTATGGTGTAGTTTTCAATCAACCCACGCACGAGTTCCTTATGTGCACGCAAGCATCCAGTGTTATTAGCCCAGCTAGCCCCCAGAGACCTCACTGTAAGCCCCGGAGGAGTCTCATCACACTCGATCAGCAACAGGTTTAAGGGTATGTACTGCTTCTCGTAGATCGTCTCTCTAATCGGCTCATTGGGCCTTGTTGAGCAACCTAACAAGATCGTCAGGAAGACGATCATCGAGATCAGCAACAGGTGGACTGGTTTGATCATTCGCAGCATGGTTAGCACCTCGCTGTTTGGTTGGTGGGAGATTCAAAATCTGAGACTCCAACACCTTCCCATTGCAAACTTCCCTAGTCACATCTTTTGTGATGGTCACAACCTTCTCAGGCTGATTTCGAAGTTCATCTCGAAGTTTCTGGTTCTCATCATTGATCCTGTTTACTTTTCCAGTGAGAATTACAACCTGCTCATTCTGAACTGAAAGTTGTTTAGTTACATCATTGAGTGTCAGTGTCTTTGTAACGAGCAGAGTACTGAGAACCAGCACAACCGCCCACAACATCCTCGAAGACACCTTACTTAGCAGTCCTATCAGGAACTTCACAAGTGTGCCCTCCTACCTTATCGAGATCTTCAATCTCTTGGTTCAATAGTTTACCAACTCCGTACATTACCGCGAACAATACACCCCACGACATCAACATAGCAGCAGTGAACGAATCGTTCAGGACACCCAGAAGAGTTAGTCCAGCCATTGAGATAGCCATGAGAAGGTTAGCAATGAATGAATAGAGGTGGTAGTGCTTGCGAATGTTGTTGTAAAGCTTATTTAGCATTCATCCACCTTTCCATTGTTGGTTTGTAATCTGCTGGTTCATCACCCATGCAGTATTTGTATTGCTCAGTTGCTCGAATCTCCAATCCCGGGAGAACAACCTTCTTCCCATTTACGGTACCATACACCCAACGAGTTAGCTGCTCACAGGCTGCGTCGTAACGCTTTCCGTTGAGGTTGGCTAGCAGAGTCGAACTGGCGAGGTTACCCACACCCTTGTTGAAGGTGAAGTCTGTGAAAGCACCTTTCATCCATTCACTACGATATGGTACCTTTACCATCTGATCCATCAGGCGAATATGCTTCGTCCAGTCCTTCACAAAGATATCGATACACTCAGCTTCGGTGTACACCTTCTTGGGCGTCTCACCCTTCTGTACGAGGTGTCCGATGCATGTGGTAGCCTTACCCACAGGGTCCATGTGAAGATTGAGCATGAAGCCTTCTGAGGGCACTGTGTGCTGTGTTGCAATGTAGGCGCTAGGCCCACTAACACCAGCAGCAAGTAGTGCAACAAAGATTCTCTGCTTCACAGCGTCAGTGAGCTTGAGTTTCATATTAACCTCCGTTGTATGCTTTCTTTCCTCCAATGCGAACACCTACCCACATTAACCATGCCCGCCACCTAGCAACACCTTCATCTCTCAGAGCTTCATAGAACACCCTGTCAGCGTCCCTACGACTCATCTGTGCTGTTGTGTATAGGTAGTCATGCACTGTGCTGGAGTAGTTCCCGTAGCCCGCGAAGAGAGCATAGAGAGGAAACAGAAAGACGTTGTGGAAAACCTCAATACTTGCGTAGTTTGTAATGAAGCTTTTGGGGACAATAATGTCCCCATAGACCAAGTCATCAGTCAGCTTCCAGCAGGTACGGGCAATCTGTTCTGTCCGCAACGTGCTTTTGAATTTACGCATCTGCTGGCTTTTCTGGCCAAGTGATAACCTTATGATATCCAACTTGCTGAGGTACACGACTCAGATAGACCCGGTAACGTTTCCATTCAAGAAGTAATGCCGATTCCTCTGGTGTAGCCATTTCCAGATCAACAGCGTCTTGCAAAGGAACGATTACTTTATCAGCTTCCAGTCTTCGTTTCACAAGTTCAGCTTCTACAGCAGCCAGTAGTTCAGCATCCTCTTTCTCAGCTTTCATTTCAGATGTGATCATTTTAGACCAATCAATATAAATGTTACTCATTAATCACCTCCATGACTTCTACATCTGAGTTTTCTAGTTGAACGGGGATGTCGTAGGCAGGTAGGGTAATTTCACCATCTGCTAATACAGTGATTGGTGATGGGAACCGAGTCTCTACAGGAGCATTGGGTCCGTGTGGTAGGCGAATTGTCAATACGAGTTCGCTATCCACTCGTGAAACGTCACCTACAAACCAGTCACTTTGGATAGAACCATAAGGGAGCGTTGCTCCCTCTATCAATTGAGTGAAATCAGCAACGTCACCATTTACATAAATCAGGTTACCTACTTTACTCAAGACAAGCTCAGTGTCCATTCGGACTGGTGAGAAATTAATAATCATTTAAACCTCCTAAATTAGAACCACCGACCAATGGCTACTGCGTCAATGTTTGCAGTTGTCGCATCTGCCGCAACAAAGGCACCAATGGACAAGACTGAGCAGTTTGCAGAAACGGCAGAACGACTGTATGCGGTAACCGCTGTAATAGCTTTCTGTGTAGGTAGAGTTGAGGATACAAGGTTTACACTCACTACAGGAGCAAGTACGAAAGCTACAGGATAAGTCCAAGTAGTCATTAGGTTTGAAGCATTACTGTAAGTAACTGGACGACCCACTACAGTACAGATCATTGTACCGTCAGCGAATTTAATGTAATCACCTGCTGTATTACTACCACGTTCAATCACTGCACCAGTTGGTACACCAGCTGTTTGACTTACTGTACCAAGAAGGTCACCTTTACCAATTAACTTATCCCATGAATTCCATGTTCCACCAACGTTATTCCTCCAAAACACGCCAGCACCATTAGGTCCGCGAGCACCGTAAGAAACTACAAGTTGACCACCAACTTGAGTAGAACGGGCTAGAGAAATACCCATCGGGTATGAGCCACCACCACCATTGGAAATCCAATCTGGTGGGTTAGCGTCTGTGGCCGAAATGAAAGAAGCCCTGTCAAGAGAATCAAGCCGTACTCCAGCTGCTGGGTAGTTTGCAGAACCAACACCATATTCACCAATAGCAGCAACCCCAAGGTTTGTTCGTGCACCACTTGTACTGGTTGCACCAGTACCACCTTGAGCAACTGACAAGCCTGTAGTCAAACCTGTAATCGACGTAATATCATTGTTTGCACCAGACTTAGCGGCACCGATGTTTGAACGCAAACCAGCTGTATCAGTTGGTGTACCCAGCAGACCAAGTGTAGTACCATACTGGTTTGTAATGGCTCGCAATTGGTCAGCCGATTCTTTTACATAGCCTTGCATTGGAGCAAGAGCATACACACCACCAGTTGCAGTTGCGGAGGTGTATGCTGGAAGGATCGAGAGGACTGTCGCGGAAGCAATGTTGGTAATCTCATACCACTTACCATCTGGACCTTGGAAGGCATCACCCACTCGTGAGTTTTGTGCAAAGTTTGTACCAGTACCCGTCACAGTTGTAGAGTTCAGTGTGACAGCTACGGTACCTGTTCTATACCATGGCATATTATTACTCCTTATTATCTAAATGGGAAAGGGTAGTGAGATGTGTCGATCATTTGCATTACTGGATATCGGCTAGTTGGAATATCAACCCAAGCAGGTCCTTCAGTTGTAAAACCGTTCAAAGAGGTTGCTGACATAACCGCCATGAATCTAGGTGACGTTCCTCCCGTGCAACCATCCATAGCGGAAACACTACTACCTCTGTTTACATGACCAAAGGCGCGTGAGAAAGTCAATCTAACAGCAACTTCATCAGCACCATTCTTATCTTGGACTGGGCTGTATGAGTGGTCCCAGTTTCTTCCCTGCTCGCGACTCTGGCTTACATAGTAACTGATTTTTTCATTTGTGCTCCCACTTCCATATACACTCGCGTAATAGACGTTACCGTTCCAACTAGTACCACCAGTTGGTGCTGGTGCTGTGATGGTATTGATAATATTCAGTCCGGGCATGTCTGTTGTAAATGTCAGCGTACCACTTGCGTTGAATATCTGCATGCCTGTTCGACCACCAAGATCTTGCATGAGATCGAATATGTATACCTTTGGGTTATTCCTAACAGACGCAAAGTAGAATGTTGTAGTTGTTCCTGACTTTGAAGACCCAACACTAACATTGTCACCAGCAAGGAAGCAAATTGGAGCAGTGGCACCATCGACACTAATTGTCCAAATAGGAGAGTGGCCAATGGTCTCTCTCGCCCAACTGTTAGGATCGTTAGGGTCCAGACCCTCAGAACGATAGTGCCACCAGTACCACCATTCGGTTTGTGTTAAATACCCCGATTTAATCAAACCATATTGAATTAAATCGGCATCAAACAGAAGTGAACCATCTTCTTTAAAAGCTTGAAATCCTGTAGGCATTGTCAATAGTATCCATAGTGAATTACTGCGTTCTGCGAGTATTGTCCAAACCAAGTTGAGTGTAAGTATTGCCAAGATAAGGTATTACCACTTACCGTTACACCGGGTAATTTACCTTGCCAAGAGTTACTCGACCCAACCGGGACTGTGAAATAAAATCGTTGCTTACCAGCAGGTAATGCTGGCATCGTAGTGCTACCATTAGCAGCACCCGTTGTTACAGATCCTTGATGTTGGCTATATGATCGGGTCATGTCAATTAAAAGACGACCATCCTCATCCCATACTTGGATACCTGTTGGCATCACACCCTCCTTAAATAAATGGGAGACTCATGGTCTCCCTAAACATTACCACGAACCCATGCGCACCCGAAGAACGCCAGCCACATACACCCTAGTACCAGTTTGGTCCATAACAGTGTATGTATTTGCTTCAGTTGCTTTTCGAACTGTAATTGTACCGCTGTTGAAGTTCTGCTCCATAACAGGGCCACCCCAGTTCGTCTGTGCGGTAGACGTTAATGTCGAACCGATGATTGCATTGGTGATGGTGGCCTTGTTGATCAGAGCATCGTTAATGAACACCTGACCACCAGTAACCACAAATGGAGCACTCTTTGTTCCGTTCAAACCAGACACAACAGCAAACCTATCAGCACGAACAAGGAACTGGGACTGAAGACCAGCTGGACCGTTTTCAATACCGAGACCAATACCAGCAGCAACATAGTCACCGTTAGACTGAGCCTCAATTTTCAACGTCCAAGCACTGTTCACTTTTCCGTCAGTCGTTGCAAGTGCAGACTTCGTTTCTTGTATTGCGGCAGTGTTGTCACCAGCAGTAGCCTGAACAGTTTCAACTTGCCTACTAATGGCAGCATCTGCTGTCGCTCGAACCAGCGCCTCGTTCTTAATAGCCGCTGAAAGCTCAGAGTTAGCTGTGTTGAAATCAGCACGAAGAATTTCAACCCGTTGCGTCATAGCTTCGTTTTCATTGGTCCGAGTTTTTACTTCGAGACCATAGTTAGCTGAAGTCTTCCAGTTTCCAAGAGCATCCTGCAACGCACCTTCGTCATTGTCATCACGACCAGCAACGTAGATGGATGAGATGTTGGTTGTGATCCTTGCAACACTTTCTTCAAGGCTAACTTGAGCTTCCTCGACCTGTTGGATGTTGGCTGTGTTTTCACCAATAGCCGCCTCAGTCGTATCGATCCTGACACCAAGTGCAATGTCAGCGTTTGCCCGAGTTGTTGCTTCACTACCAACCGAAGCTTCTCGATCTGAGATTTCTTTGTCAATGGCATCGTTCGTACCATCGATACGAGAGTTAACCAGTTGCAAAGACGAAGCAGTTGTTGAATCTAGGTTTGTAACCGAAGTCTCAAGTGTGCTAATCTTAGACGAGTTGTTGTTAACCGAGGTTTGCAGTGTGCTGATTCGTTCAGCTGTAGCTGAGTTGTTATTCGCAACAACCGTTTCAAGTGTGGCGATGCTTGCCTTGTTATTACCAACTTCAGCACTCAACGTAGTGATACGCTGAGCAAGTGCTTCGTCCTCTTTGGCTCGAACTTTAACTTCGACACCATACTTAGCTGCTGCTCCCCAACCGTTCAAAGCATCTTGCAAGTCACCTTCACCATTATCATCACGCCACATGGCTTGAAGACCTGTGATCTGGTTAGCAGTAGCGGTAACCTTACCGTCAACCTCTTCAATCTTCTGAGTGTTGACGTTTACCTGATTCACTACAGCATTTGCACTTTCAAGGATTGTACCAACGTCCTTCCAGTAATTAATGTTCGGCGGTGTGGTGTTGATCGGTACATCTTGTTGGGCTTGATACAGCTTGCTACCAACACGAACGATATCACCTGTCGAGTATGTCTTTGTCGGATCATACACAAGAGCATCTGTGATGTTGGCGATCTGATCCTCAAGATCACTTACAGCATTGTTGAGGTCATTGTTGGTTTGATCAATTCGGTCATTGACCGTTTCAAGCCTTTCGTTTACACTACCGGGACCGTTTCCATCAATCAATTCTATGCGATCATACAACGATTTGTCAAGCATTGTTTCATTGATCATCTCAGCGAGATAATCGTTATATGCTCCATTATCGTTGATCAGAGAACTGCCAGTGATACCAACATCAGTGGAAAGAGGACTCCACACACTGTAATTACCAGTACGGTCTTGTGTGCGTGCCCAGAACCAGAAACGTTGTCCAGCTTTCAAACCGTGCATTTCATGGTAATCAGTTGGGTATGAGAAGTCACCCAGCAAGACGCTGTTCTCAAAGTTGGTTGTTTCGCTATATCGAATCTCAGTCTTCTGCAAGTCTTCACTGCCGGGGCTAAACTTCCAATCCAGACGAATACCAAAGAACATCGGGCTGGTGATCAAGCTTGCCAGTGGTGGTGGAGCACCAGTTTTACCAGCCAGAGAAGTCATTGGACTAACTGTCCAGATAGATGCTACGTTGATAGCGTTCCGTGCACGAACCCTAGCTGTATAATTACCAGCATAGATCCCCTTCACTTCAACTTCCGTTGCACCAGTGAAACCAAGGTTAACCCAGTCCCCGTCACCAACTCGCCACTGAACCTCATACGATGTGGCATTTACGGTTTGTGGCCAGCTGATTGTCATGGTGGTAACTGCCATGGTTTGCTCAACATAGGTCCTAGACGAAATGCTGACACTAGCCGGTGGGGCTTGCAAGCTTGGTGGGACTCGATTGATTGGTCGGGTTTCCAGTCTTGCACCGCTATCGATTGCACCGTACTTACTTTCGTTGTATTCAACCCCACTGATTTCATACAGACCGTTACCGGGAGATGTAACTTTGGTAACTCGGAAAAGCTGAGACTTTAAATCGCTAGTCTCAAGGTACCACACAGCATTAGGCTGAGGAACCTCTGTGTAGCTAACACTCACTGTCACACTGTTACCTGATGCACGAAGAACTGTACGACCTTCAGTCACACCATTCTTTCGAGTGATGTACAGTACGTCTCCAGCCTTTGCATCAGTTTCCCGATCAAGGATGATCTCTCGGTTCGCTGTTTTAACAGAAGCTACTCGACCTGTAAACGCAGCACCACTCAAGAGAGGGTCAGCTACATGGATCAGGTTGCCCGGGAGAACAGCTTGGTTAAGCCCCTGCAAGCCCGTCTGGAACGTTACTTGACGGTCAAACATGTTGGTCAGCAGTACATACTTACCACGCCGCTGAGCCTCACCACGGGACGTACAACCGATAGCACTAATGCTAGTTTGACGGTCGCCACCAAATCTCAGGATTTGAGAGCGTTCCCATGTTGCTTCGATTGCTGTATTGTAATGGTTTTCTGGATCATCATAAGAAATCAATGCAGATGTGAAGATCGATTTGTCATCAGCACTGTGATAGTCGAATCGACCATTCGTTACGTTGGACCGGGAGAATACCGGCAGGTTAGCCAAAGACTCTTCCTTGTCTGGTTTCGCAACGAAGTGCTGACCATCCCAGAAGGTCATAGCATTGAAGATGTTGGAAATGTCACGGAGTACAGTCCACGCATCATTTTGTTCTTGGATGAAAATGTTACAGGTGTGTCTTGGTTCTTTGTCACCACTACCATCACCCTTATCAACCATGACATCGCAGTACTGGGCAGCTTCGTACATTGCCCATTTATCAACCATGTCTGGAGTGATCTTGTGACCAAGTCCAAACCGATCATTGGTTAAGATGTCATACAGAACCCAAGCAGGGTTGTTAGTGTAGGCCCACTTAAACACGCCAGACCAAACACCAGTATACGTTCTGCTCTCAGGGTCATAGTTGTCAGGAACTTGGATGATCCGACCTTTGGTACGAACCGAGACTCGTGGAATATTACCACCACCAAAAGTACGGGCATCGAACTCAACGTACAGCATAGCCGTGTGCGGATACTTTTGACGTTGGTCAGTAACTTCAGCAAAACTGGCAACAGCTATCTTGTCTTGTACACGAGCAGAAGTTGCATCAGGGGTGAGACGACGTACTCGAATGGTCCAACCACCACCATTGGACTTAGGTAGTTCAATACGGTGAGTTCGTTGGTACTGACCGTTGTTCTTACCATTCACTTCAGTGTTGATAGCTGTCTCGAATGCTCCACCGTCAGTAGCAACCTCGATAACATACTTAACAACTACACCGTTAGTATCACCATTCTCTTCTTGCTTTTGAAGTGCTGCCCACGAAAGTGTAACACGAGCAGCATCCAAGTTTTTCTTCGTAATTGCACGAGTCCATGGAGTGCTTGCAGTAACCTCAACACCAACACCATACTCAGAAACAATGGACGGTATGCCCGGGATGTGAGTTTGAGTCAGAGAACCCGGACGCCATTCCCACTTAACACCTGAGAAGTTTGCACTTCCGTCTGGGTTGATAAGAGGGGTACCATCTAGATAGATATCTCTACCTGTCGGGGTCCCTGCTAATTCACCCTCAGCAACAGCCATAAGTACTTTAGCATACGCTGTAGAGATTAGGTTGTTTGGTGTTTCAATAGGTGTGTGTGGTTTAGACTGACCACCTTTACCACCTTGATAATTGAATTCTACCACATTATCCTCCTAGTTACTTTTGATCTTCTGCGACGATTTCGGCAGAAACGATTGCACCGCCGACCTCCCTTTCACCATAGAACAAAGGAACTGGTTGACCTTGTGCGGTTGTGTTAACAGGCCCACCAAATGCGTAAGACGCTTCGTTCTCGGGAGCCTGTCGAGTTTTGATACCGGGTGGTTGTGGTGCAAGCAGCTGTGTAATACCACCTAGGGCAAGGGAAATTGCAACAGAGGTGGCAATAGCCAACGAAGTACTACCAGCGGCCAACCAACCACTTGCGGCTAAACCAGCTGGTGGGAACGCGATAACAAGAGCAATTGCTGCTGCTGCAAAGATCATACCTAAACCACTATTACTTTTGCGACCAAAATATTTAGGGACAATCTTCAATACTTTTGGTTTGCCCATTCTGAGTTCAGCAAGATCATTTACGTTCCGATCATTGGTTACCAAAGCAAAACCTAGTCCCTTTTTGTCAGCACTTTTGAAGGCTTCTTCAAAACCTTTCACTTGCATGAACATGGCTTTCAAAGCTTCAGCAGAATCCTTTACGAAAAACTTATGGTTACCAAATTTCTTCAAATACCCAGAAGGCTTAACTTCAATCCAAGTGTCACACACTTTAGTATCACTCATGTTTTACTCCTTTGTGCCTAAGAATCAATCTCGCTCTCTGGCTCCATTGACCTCCATAAACAATCACGTTACTTTCCTGACCCCATAGGTGATGGAACATCAATGGTGACCCGTGGAGCTTTTCACCTTCGAACTCTGTCACCTCACCAAGGTAAATCCCAGCATGGTTTGGGTGATAGGTTCTTCCGATCTGCATGACAATCATGTCACCGGGCTCAGGTGTTTCCACTCGATAGAAGCCCCAGTCTTCATACCTAGCCTCATACATCGACTCAGCGTCTTTGTCTTCCCACCACAGGTCAGTACGTTCTACTGCTGGGAATTCAATATTGTGATACTTCTTATAGTAAGCTTCACAACTTGCCCAGCAGTCCCAAATATTATGTACAAATGGACGACCGAGTAGTGACTTGTTGACTTCTGGTACCACTTGCCTATAATCACCTTCAGGCCAACTGACAATGTGCCATGGGACTGGATCACTGTCTGGATCAATTTCAAGCTCAAGCTCTCGGTGTCGGGTCATGACTGCAATATCCATGAGGCTTGGTCGGGTTGTTTGATCTGGATGGCTATGAACAATACCTACCACGGTTCCGATCTCTTCAGCTTTTGCGAACTCCTCGGGGCAAATTGCAAACTCTTGTGTTTGATCGGTTGCTACGTTTTCACAAGGAATGTAGATCTCTGTTTTGTTGTCAGACTTATCAATCACGATTACCCCACAAGCTTCCCGAGGGTATCGATTTTCAGCATCCTTCAAGATCTGCTTGATTGTTTTTGCCTTGAGTTTCTTGGGGGCTTTCATATTATCTCCTTAGTTGATAGCCGTACTTGCAATGAATCCACCGAATGGTAGAGGTTCGTCCTCACCAAATCGAAGCCTGCAACTCTTACCAAGCCCAGCACACACATCCTCTACGGGGTTACTGGTTGGGACATCTTTATCCGTAAAATAGTTAGTTCCTGTGTACCCACAGTCAGGACCACGATATCCACCATTCAGTGCCCAGTGGCAAAGAGAGTGAATCTGGCGACGAGGGCATTTCTGACCAGCGAAATCTGCTGGCGACGACAATTCGAATGTCACAGATGTCTGGTTCTCACCACTCTTACGAGTAATGAACCACAGTTGCTTGAACTCCATGCTAGGATCGGGATCATCACCATCTGGAAGGTATTGACGGAATGTGATATGCTCGGTAACCTTAGCACCATACAAGTTCTTCAGCAGACTACATAGGTTGGAAATACTACCGTCGATATTAGCAACTTCCAATGTTGGTTGTGGGGATTGACCAGTACCATCCCACTCAATGCCATCGAACGTATATGGCCAAGCATCATATTGGTTACCCTGCCAGAAGATTGGCTTTGGTGCCAAATCCGTACCATTGGCTACAGCTGCTTCGATCTCAGCTGGTGTGTGTGGAACGTTGTAGTTGTGGAAGCGTAGTACGGTGCCACCAAAACCAGTTGCATCCACTTCGATCAACCGAACTTTACTTCCCGGTTCCAAACTCTGAATTGTTTCAGTGATAGGGACTAATGCCATAAGTCCTCCTTAGATTGTAATGTTAGAGAACGCTCGCTTGAATGTCGCATTGATTACCCACACGCCACCACCCTCATGTTGGGGATCTGGATCAATGCATGTGAATAATGATAAGCTTCCAAGCGGTGGCGTCCAAGCAAAGGATCTAGTACCATTGTGCCTATCAAAGAAGGCCATGATCACCTTTGCTTCAGCATCGTTCTTCGCTGTGATTCTCACCACATATTGCTCTTCTTTAGTGTTGATACCATCAGCGGAAACCTGCTCATACCCATCGCCAAATTGTGCTCGAATAGTTCTATACTTAGCTGGCATGGATACAGCTTTTTCAATTCTCCACGTAAACTTCTCAGTTGTCATGTTTATTCTCCACAAATAGAAAAGGGGAGACTGTTGTCTCCCCAGTTGAAAACATTCTACTATGATGCACTTGCATTTGTCAATAGAATGTGTTATCGCTTGTCGTTGGCTTTCAACGATCCACCCGGACGGGTTTCCTTGTTGATTACCGTATAAACCTGCTGGATGATGTACTGACCCAACTGTTGACCAAACTGATCATAGTTGCTGTCACTAGACGACGACTTAGCGTTACCATCCATGATGTTCACCTCAACGTGGACAACTGGTGCAGAGTTACCACCCATACCTTCAACCTTGACACCCAGATCACCGTTACGGGTTCTCTGCAATGGCATGATTGCTTCAGGACGACCACCTTCGCCAGCTTCACCAACACCCGGGTTAACACCACCAATTGCAAACCTTGTAGGGGTTGTTACAATTGAGTTGGTTAGTACATCGCCTTTGGCGAATCGAGATACTGGGCCACTGTACGCTCCACCCTTCGCATTCCGTGCAAGGTTAGGGAAATACTCAGGACCATAACCAGAAGCTGTACTACCCAAGCTAGATGCACCACCAGACGCAAATCCACCAGTGAAACCACCAAAAATGGCACCGAGGATACCCATTGCTGCTTGTTGTGCTGCGATCTTGGCCATGTCACTGATGATACTAGAAGCAAAGTCCTTAAACTGGAACTTACCAGTAGTGACGAATTCACCAAGTGCTGCACCAGCAGAATTGAACGCTCCACTCAGTGCTGTGTTTACACTGGATGCAAAGTTCATACCCGCATCTTGAGCATTCTCTACAGCTTTGGTAAATCCATTGGTCCAATCAAAGTTTGCATCTTGAATCTTCTGATCGTTCTCAAGGATAGCATCCGTCATCTCATCGTGAGAGTTTTGCAACTCCTTCAACTTCCGAGCATGTTCCTCTGGACCAATCTCATTCGAAGCAAGCTGTTCAGCAAGCCTACGCTGCTGTTTAGCGTAGTCACGATCAGCATCAAACAGACGATCACTTAATGCTCCCTGACGATCACCACGACCGATGTTTGTTACAGCACGGTCTCCCTGTTCTCGCACAGCACGAACTTGCTCTTCCAGTGCCTGAGTATACGCTCGAATGGAATCCTCACGTTTCTTCATGTCACCTTGGAACTTGATGGTCAACTGTTCCTGCTTGGACTGGTTATCTTCCAGAGCCTTAGTGCGAGCCGCTTCAGCTTTAGTCATCTGGTTCTCAAGAGAGATGGACTGCTGTGCAGTAACACCTTTCTTGTTCTGAAGCTTTTCGATTTCAGAAATCTGATTATTGTAAGAACCTTCTAAAGCTTTACCCTGTGCTTGCAAGATTGCCATCTGAGCGTGATACACAGCTTCCTCAGATACAACGTTGGCTTTACCCAGAGCGTCCATCTGCTTGTAGTAACGGTCATACTCTTGAAGCAGTGCTCCAGTTGCAGACTTTACTTCTTGCAGGTTGGTGCTGTCAAGTCCACCTTTCGGCTTGTTCTTGCGAGCCTCAGACTCTTTCGCGTCCTCTAACTCCTGCTTGCGTGCAGCCAGTTCAGCCTTGAGCAACTTCTCCTCATTTGCTGTAACTTGCACACCAGCCTTGGATTGACGTTCACGGAACGCTGCAATCTTACGCTCAGTCTCGTTCAGCTTCTCTTGGGCACCTTGTACCTTATCGATTGCTGAAACGTTGGCTGTGTAGTTAGACGCAAGCTTACCAATGAACTGAGCACTCTTTTCACGTTCCCGGTTAGCAGCACCTTCAGCAGCCGCAGCTTCCTGAGTCTTCTTAATAGAGGCCTCAAGGGCTTCAATATTGCTTTTGTTTGCCTGATACCGACGATCCGACTGAGCTTTCTCTTCATCACCATCGTACCAGTTCTTAATGATTGCGGCTTGATCAGCTTGAAGCTTTGCAAGACGTTCAGCTTCCGGTCGAGTACTACCAACGTTCTTCATAGCTGTCCACGTTGCGTTAATGGCATTTGTAACACCATGCCAAGCACGCTCAATGAAACCAGCTTGCTCAATTATCTCATCAGCTGTATCTTTTGCAGCAGACGCCATTTCACCTTGAATCAACTTAACAGCTTCTTGTTCCTTACCCTGTCTAACCAGAGCGTCAGCCTGTGCTAGAACAGATGAAGTCAGGAACTTATAGGTTTCATCCAGTCGCAGAGCCGCTTCTACTGGATCTTTACCAATGGATGCAAAGTCATCAACCACATCCTTCACAGAGGTACCAGTTGCCCGAGACCACTGAATAACAGCAGCACCAACTTCACCAAACATGTCACCAGCAATACGACCACTCGACTGCATTGCAAGGAGAGCTGCACCAGCTTTACCAGAAGTGTCTGTAACATCATCAAGTTGGTTGGTTAGTCTGTACAAATCATTGACAGTCGCACCAGATGCGTTTTTCATCTGAATGGTTGCACGGTTAAACGCCACGATTTCTTCACTACCTTGATAAGCAGCAAGACCAAAGGCACCCAACACGGTAAGACCAACACTCAATGGTGTGATCATTGCTGCAACAGCACGAGCCATACCAGAGATAGCTGGACCAATACCACCAAACATATCTTTGATCTGACCACCCTGTTGAAGCAATACAGTCAGAGGTGCTTGACCCCCTTGCAACGAAACCACGATGTCAGTAATCTGAGCAGGCATACCACGAAGGGCTGCTTGTTCCTGCTTGAAGGAAATGCCAGCGTTGTTACCTTCTTCAATCCGTTTCCGGTACTCAGCAGTTTGACGTTTAATGGCTGCTGTCGCATCATCATAGTCTTTGACTTGTTGAGCAGTGGTGATCTTACCTGCACGTTTAGCTGCATCGAGACGCTGTTGCTGAAGCTCCAAGTTCTTCAATTCTGTGCGATACGGAAGAACTGCGTTAAGAGCTTGGTCATACTCGGACGAGATCTTACCTTGACCAGTGCTGGCATTCTTCACAGCATCGAGTGCTGCTACCTGCTCTGTAAGGGCCTTGTTGAATTGATCGGCAGAAATGATACCATTCTGTAGACCATCGGACAAAACCCTCACAGCAGCTGCGTAGGAGGTCTGAGCACGGATCACAGGGTCATACACACCCATTACTTGACGAAGCTGTCGCTCCAGCCTTTCTTCAGCAGCAGCATTGCTATTCGCAGCAGCAATCGACTTATCACGAGCAGCGGCAAACTCACTGATGCGAGCATCAAATTGAGTCTGTGTGACCAGACCAAGACGAAGTGCTTCAGTCATCACATCCGTTGCCCGGGCGTATTCTACCTCAGCACGCTCAGCTTTACCAAGTGTTGCCACATAGGTGTCCATCTTGCTTTTAGCCCGCTCTACTTCACGGGCGTTATCCTGTACAGCCAAAGCAGCATCACGCTGTGCAGCGGCCTGTTTAGCAAGATGTTCATACTCAGCACCTGACATCTGATTACCACCCGGACCAGCCATACCAGACAACGCACGAGTGCGGTCCAATACTTCCATGGCTCGGTTGTATTCATTCTGTGCTTTGATTTGACGATCCAGACCGTTGATGGTCTGTTCAATCTGTCGTGCCTGCCGGGCTGTTGCGTTGGTTACAACGTTCTCTTGACGTTCAGTGGCTCGTACCAAACGTTCCTGAGCAGCTAACTCGGCTTGTATTTGTTTCTCATACCGATTTTGATCTCGGTACCGCACCTCACTCAGTCGCTCAACAGCATTACCCTGACGTTGAACCAGAGCAATGTTAGCATCAATGATGTTGTTGAGTCGAGTGTATTCTTGAGGGTTAGTAGACTTCATACCAGTGTTGTCGAGTTGCTTACGAGCATCTGCGAGGTTCTGAAGTTTACGAGTTTGAGTATCAATGGCAGCAGAGAGGTCTGCTACCTTCTTTGGCTCACCCTGTGGAACTACGCTTGGTCGAGAACCACCTTTACTAATCGCATCATTTGCCTTCTGGGCAGCATCTGCCAATCCGTAAAGTTCTTCCTTACCAGCACGTGCTTCTTGGGCGTTAACCTTAATTTGCAGTTCAGCGATTGTCGACATCTTTTTGGTTTTCTCCCATAGTGATGAGTGCTTCGTTCTCCATCACTCTAAGGTCTGGGAACAACGCAGCAATTTCTTTTTTGTTGAACCCTAACATCTTACCTGTAGCTGGGATAACGCTGTAATCTAAACCAGTGGGGCTGCCCATACCACCAGTACGCCATTGAGTAGTCAAAGTCTCAAACAGCGTGAAGGCGTTCCAATTGCAATCCCAGATAAGGACATCTTCATTTGGAACTTCTTCTAGATCGAGACCGAACAAACCAGCTTGGTGTTGAGTGGTCTCTTTCACATAAAGTTCGTGAGCAGCCTTAATCAGTTTCCCTTGCGAGCCTGATCATAAGCACTGTGATACTGCTGGACAATCGCATCAGTTACAGATACAGAGATCGACACGAGCGCTTCAATGTTCTCATCATTGAACTCGTCATCAAAGCCCCAACCGAGAACAATGTCCTTCACCTGCTTGGCTTGCAGTTCAACTTCCCGGGAAGTCAGTTTCTCAAGAGACCATGGATTGTCATTGACGGCATCCTCTCGCATCTCAGCAATCATTGCTTGACCCTCTTCAGCCCATTTATCAATAACCTTTGCCAGCCCATGACGGTCGAAGGTCTTGAAGGTGAAAGTGGTCTTCATTGGGGTGGAACCAACAATCGGAATCTCTACTACGGATTTGAAGGTTGGTTTGACTTGCAGTTTAAAAGACTTAGCCATATCATATATCTCCTATAGAAACAAAAAAGCCCCTGCCATTACGGCAAGGGCGAATTGGCACTTGCGTGCGTTACTTATGCACTTTTTTTATACCTAGTAACTCGTCCTTGTTGAGCCAGAGTAATGGTCCGCACCATCAGCTGGTTACGAGTCAGCGATGGGGTGTTGGAAATCGATGCAATCGAGTTGTACAGTACGATGTCACCGTTAACCAAGTTCAGACGTTGCAGACGTTCTTCTTTCAGTTCGTCAGCAGCTTCAACAACTGGCACGAAAGGCTGATCCGGGTCGTCAGCTACAGTCAGGGTCAGAGTCGATGGAGACTTGGTGGTTGGGATTTGACGGTCTTCGTCTTCTTCGAGGAAGCCGAACTGGTAGAACTGCTGCTCACCACCAGACGAAGCTACTTCGGTGATCTGTGGAATGTTAACCCATTTCTCAACCGACTTTGCCGAACCAGCCGAAGAACCAGTTGGGTAACGCTGGGTGGAAGTGGTATCAACACCAACCAGTTCAAAAGTACCAGAGGCAACAGTACCAACTTTGAAGCCTCGACCCGACAGCTTCAGCCAGCCGGTTTGCAGAACAATGATATCACCCTCTACGAAGGTATGACCAGCAGCGGAAACAACAGCTGGGTTAGCGTTGCTAATTGCGGTTACCACGACCGGGGCGCTGTATTCCTCAGCAAAGTCGAAAGTGGAACCGTTAGGAAGACGGAATGCCATATTTATTAATCCTCTTTTGGTGGTGGAGTTGAGACATACGATTTGTATTCAATAGAACAAGGAGTCACCCACCAAGCAGTAGCATCAACAGCCCTGCGACTTGGCTTTGTGTGTAGTGGCTTTGTAACTTGCGTACTGAATACGATGTTACCGCTGTCATCATATTCATGGAACATCTTGTTGACTCTCAACAGTTTGAAGAACCTGTCAGCCAACTCAGCGTTCAGTGATGTGTCGTGGCCAAGTCCCCAAGGGCTGAATATGTCCACATTGTAAATCCCATGGAACAGTGTGATATCACCATCCAAAGTTTCATCATTCGTTTCAACAGGAAGACAACTCAAACGGACGTAAGGGTCTGTCTCGTTGTGACCGTCGTCAATCCCAGCGTATACGATATGAAACTTTTTATCGGCTGGTGATCCAGCTTCGAAATCGAAGATCACACCATCAAGGATTCGTTTAATCCTATCATGGCTCATTTGGTCTCCTTAGATTGTGAGCTTCACAGCCTCATTTACAATCGAAAGGAACTTAGCCTCTGTGACGGAAACCATACCAGCGGGAGCTTGTCGGCTAAAACCATCATCGGTAACCTTTGCGGTTGGACCGTTGTACAAACCTAATTCAAGGTCAGTACCATAAAGCACGTGGTTCTGGATGTAAGCCATTTGACCGGCTGTGAACCTGTTGGCGACACGTGCCATGTCGTTGAGAGTCTGAGTCCCTTCTGGGTCATATCGGACAAGACTGTTGTCTATCGTTTCGTCGATACTCATCTGCCAGTTACCTTTGAATCTACCGGTATCGACTGGAGACAAAGTTACAACACTCCGACCAACTAATAGTACCACTGTTTGAAGCACTCTGTCAATATCACGATCTACTTTCTCTACCCACTCATTGATAACATCCATGAAATTATCCATTTCGCACCTGCAATTTCCATCCGCAATTGGCACTGTTATCATTGAATGGTGATACTGCGATCACCTTGACAATCTCACTTTGAATTATGATCGTATCACCCGGGCGAGGTTTTGGACACTCTGTCCCGTCCTGCAATACAGGAGACAAGTAAAGCTGGAAGTCACCATAGACGATAACTTCACTTTTGTAGGCTGTGTCTTTGTAATTAACTCTGACACCAGATCCAACAAGTGTTACAGTGGTAGCCCCTTCAACCTTACCAGCTTTTGGGTTATAAACACCCGGGGTAGTCTTGTCCAGTAATACATCAACACCTTTACCTCGACCACCAACACCCAATTGCCTGATGACCATATTTCTCATTCGGTCGTGAAAGCCCATTAGCAACCTCCTGAGCATGCACTCTCAAGAACTCCTTGGGTGGTACCAAATGGTCGGAATGTGTTGTAAGCAATCCATGCTGGGTCACAACGAGAGAAGGTCAATAGCTTATTCTGAGAACAACTATCAGCACCTGCAAACCACGGCATAAGGTTAGGAGGTGGAACCTTACCAACTTCAGCAATCAGGTAATCAAGCAGCTTCAGGTAATTGGTTGATGTCGATTGCGAGATTTGCAACTCACCGATAACCTCTCGACTGGATTCACCGGCAACCATGTAACCAGCTGAGATTGCAGCAAATACAGTTGCTCGGCTAACATCACCTCTGGCAGCAGCTAGAAATTGCTTATACTGTGCCTCAGTAAACATCGGGTAATACGGACCACCGGGGATGTCACCAAGGATAAGTGCAATCAGACTGATCTTTTCATCATCTGTCATTTTGTTCTCCTCAGATACAACAAAGGGCCGGCCTAAGCCGACCCCTTGGGAACACTTCTCGTATTAGGAGAAGGTGATGTCGAAGATTGCAGCTGGGTACAGCAGCACGTTCAGGAAGTTCTTTTGGACCTTCATTTGAATCAGGTTATCTTCATCGTTCAGGCGCTCGAAGTAGTACTCACCTTTCGAAACCTTGTTGATCGCCTTGAAGGTGTTAGCCGGGGCGAAGTAGGTTTTGAACATACCCGGGATACCCAGAGGGATAGCAACACCCTTGTCATCTTCAATCCACTGTACGAAGTTACCGTCAGCGTCGTCGTAACCACCGGTACCAGCGTCGATGAAGGTCAGACCCCACAGAGTTACGGTACGGAAGTTGGCGTCGTAGCCAGCAGCGGTGTCAGGGGTTTTCAGCAGGAGCTTGTTCAGATCCTGTTGGAAGTACTTGACCGCTTCAGTGATGAACGGGTTGGTGTACAGGGTGTCGAAGAAAGTGGTACCGCACAGGATAACGATAGCACGGTAGTTACCACGGGTTGGGGTATTACGCAGAGCCATACGCATCTTACGGATCAGCTGGGAGCAAGCGATACGAGGATCGTTCGAGCCAGTGATGTTGATGTCATGGGTCTGACGGGTTACACCCATCTCTTGGTAGTAGTCGATGGTATCACCATACGAGGTAGCCAGAGTACCGTTTGGAGCATAGGCGGTACCTTTCATCAGCAGCTGCATACGAGCTACTTCTTCGGTCAGGCCGAAGGTTGCTTTGATAGCCGAAAGCTTCTCAAGACGTACATCCATCACGGTTGCCAGCATAGCAGCTTCCATGATCGAGTCAACCGAAGCAACGCCGTCGATGTCGTGTGGCTTGATAGCGTCTTCCAGTTCGAAGTTCGGGATCGACATTTGGATGAAGCCTTTTACTGGCTTAGCAACCATGGTGTCTGCTTTTGCATCCCAGTTTTTATCTTTCAGCAGATGGTTGCTGTACTGGGTGCGTTGGATCTCGATTTTCTTCAGAGAAACATACTTCTCTTCGAACAGACCCAGTTGATCGATGATCGAAATCTGACGAGGCAGTTCAACCAGCATGTCGGTCAGTTCAACGTATTTGCCCTGTTCCAGACGGGAACGATTTTTATCAAGAATCTGAATGCTCATGTATAACTCCTTTGTTTGTTTGAATAAGGGGCCGAAGCCCCTATTGGGTGATGCTTAGATGGTGTGCTTGTAGTCCGAAACATCGTTCAGTACTACCAGACCCTGATCAGCCATCAGCTGCTTCAGTACGTCGTAAGGAGCAGCACCCAGCTTGGTGGCATACTGTTCTTTGATGTAGAACTCTTTGAACTCAGCAGGACCACGTTTAACCACGACTGCGTTGAATCGACCAGCCGCAATCGGGGCAAGTACGAAGTCTTGCTTGTAGCCATAGCCATCACCCAGAATCACAGCGAACTCGTTGGTTGCAACAACGTCGGCAGCATCAGCCAGTACGGTCCAAGGAGCGGCTTTACCCAGACCCTTAGCACGGAAAGCAATCGAACCAAGCAGCACTTTACCGTTAGCAGCAAGCGGGGTAATGTTTGCGTCGTCGTTGTTGTAGTTGTTGATGTAGTGACCAATCAGCAGATCGCTGAGGTTCTTCAGGAAAGTCATGTTTTGGAAAGCCATTCTCGGTATCCTCTAGTTGTGAATAATCTTATCGTGCAACTGCTTTAGCAGCGGCAACACCAGCAGCGAGCAGAGCTTGGTACGAGGTGTCTTCCGAAGCTTCCGCTTCATCCGATTCTTCTTCCGCACCATTCTCACCATGCGGTTTGAAACTTGCAGCACGTGCTTCTTTAGCGGCTCGCAGTTCACCTGCAATAAAGTCAAAAGTGGCTTGGTCCAGAGAACCATACGATGCCAGCTTGGCTTCGACTTGATCAGCAGGCAGAAGCTCTTTCAGAACAGCTTGACGGCTTTCCAGTTGAGCAGCAGCTTCAGCATCCTTGATAGATGCAAGAGCTTGTTTTACTTCATCCAGCTGTGCAGTCAGAACACCAACTTGGGCAACGGCACTGGCCAGTTGAGTATCAGCAGCAGCACGGGCTGCGGTTTCAGATTCCAGCTTGGCAGTTGCCTTAGCCAGAGCATCAGTAAGTTCAGCAGCGTTCATGTCAGCTCCTTCTTGTTTAAAGTTCATTTTCAAAACACTCTTGAGTGGATTCACAGAGTTCCCCTTGTTAGTAGTTGCAAAGTCAACCAAATAATGGCTGAACTCTTCAGGAGTCATTGTCTTATCAGCCAGACCCAAAGCAATGGCCTTATCAGCCATGAAGACGTTAGCCTCAGTACCTTTTACAGCAGAGATATCAATCTTCCGCTTAGCAGCAACGTGAGACGTAAATCCTTCGTACAGTGTGTCAACTTGCTCTTGCAGCTTGTCGATAAACGATTTAGTGAAAGCACCATCTTTGTCGAAAGGAACTTTGTCCTTACCGGCAGTAATGAATGTGCGTTCGTAACCAATCTTCTCAAGGTACTTACTGTCGTTATACAACTGAATCAAAACACCAATCGAACCAACTTGAGAGTCAGACGACATAACGATTTCATCAGCGATACAAGAAATACCATAAGCAGCAGAAGCAGACATACCATCGACATATGCAATGATCTTGATACCATTCTCATCAGCGAGTTTTCGCATATAGTTGGCACTGTCAATCATTCCGTGTGCTTGACCACCACCCGAGTCAACTCGCATTGCTACAGTGGTTGCACCTTTGTCTACAAAGTATTCCATCTGGCTTTTCAACATCTCGTAAGATGTACCACCACACATCGCTTCCCAACCAGAGGTTCGATAAGTGAGTGGACCAGTAATCTCCATAACACCAAGTTTCAGGTTGGCGTCATAACGACTCTTGAAGTCACCTTCCATGTCAGCGAATGTAGCGGCTTCAGGAGTGCCAATTTCAGCACTCCCTTTGATCCGGTCATTCACATAACCCATGATGGTGTTAAACGTGTTAGGTTCAATCAAGTGTGGTACGTTGACCATCGTGCTCTTGATTCGAACGAGGCTATGTGGTTTCATCGTCATTATCCTTTATTGGCGGTTGCAGGGTCTCCGCTAGCTCCAGTACCTTCACCATTGCTTCCGTTCATCCCAGACTCCATACCACCACCTGACTCCGATTTGAAGTTGGTCATGATCTTGCGAAGTTCTTCTGTAGACATGTCTTCGGAAACTTGGTAGTCGATACCAGCACGGGCCAGTACGAAGTTGACAACCTCTGGGACCAATGGGATGAGGCCAGTAGCAGCAGTCTTTTGCAGGTAACTACCTACGTTCTCAAGCGATTCGGCATTCGGTAGTTCGAAGTCAAAGTACGGCATGATATCCGTAGGCCAGCCGTTCTGTTCAAAAAGCGTCTTCACCAGCTTATGGTTAAGCTGATCTTTGATCTCAGTCAGTCGTGCCTTAACCGCCATATCAATGATCGATACTTTGGATTCAGCAAGCGAGTAACTACCACCAGAACCACCACCCAGCGACAGTACGTCTGCAAACAGAGCGACTTGAATCTCACGTACATAACGTGCGATGATCGCGTTCACATCGTAAGCCTTAGAGCCAGAGATGTTCTTGATGTCGAACTCAAACATCTTATTACCTTCGTTGTCCGTCAGCTGTGGTAGAATGAATCCACTCTGTTTGGCTTGATGGGCACGTTCCATCATCTGCTGATACATCCTGAAGCTGGCCTTGCGGTCCTCATCAGCATCCTCAACCAGATATTCTGGGGGTAGGTACAAGATCTTGAATGCGTTGTTGTCTTGAGCCACACCAATCATCTCAGACTCTTGGTATGCTAGTTTAAGCTTCCATGGTTGCCATGCTGCAACCAATGGCGAAGTACCTGATGGGCTACCGTTCTCAGGGTCGTGCCTGAAGTGGAGGCAAGTCTTCATCGGAATGAACTTGGTAGCGATCTCTAGTTCAGCTTTCGCCTTAACTACTTCCCAACCAGCATTCTGAATCGAAACATCACCATCAGTAGAAGGGATGACTACTCGCTGATCAAAACCATCAAGGACTCGACCTTTATCCTTCCACCACCACCGAACGATTGTTCCTTGACTTCGTGGCCAGAGACCACCGATACCAACGTAACCGTCATCAAAGTTACTTCCGTATTTCTTGTTCCTAAATCGAAGTTCCATCTCAAGGATACTGAAACCATATCGGTTAAAGGTTGCAGCATTCTTGATGGCTGTGTTCCAACTGTGATCCATGTCGTTCATACATTCTTCAAGGAACTTAGCGTAAGCTCGTTGCTCAGCCTCTCGATTCTTTGGAATGTCTTTGCGTACACGAACCCGCCAGTTTGCTTCAGCCACCTTACCCTCAACATAATCAAGGGCTGGGCGAACGGTAGAGTCAGTAGACATCTTCTTGAATGTCTTGTAAGCATAAGGCCACCGTAACTCATGTTGGCAGTCATCCCAGACCTGACCACCTAGAGTGACCAGACCAGAGTAGCCTTGTTGACCGTATACCATTGGAGGTACCTTACCGTCACCTTTGGGAAGGGAGATGGTCTTTTCATCATCTTTATCAGCCATCTCTCGCTCCTTAGCTTAGTGGGTTTCGATTCTGGAGATTGACAGAGGCTAAAGCCTGTGCCATATTAGGGATGTGAACACGTTGAGCCAATACAGCAGTTGCGTCACTAATGGCGTCACAAATGTCATCGTGACCAGCTTCACCAGTACGCTTCTTACCGTTGAAGGCTTCAAGCTCTCGGTACATGAAACTGTTGTTACCTTCGATGTTGTTCTCAAGGTCATATGCACAACCTTTCAAGATCTGAACATGACCGTTCATTGCAAGAG
>Ga0247818_10000203_pt1 | contig 36171 bp, 40 predicted proteins | sample 13C_Glucose_Day1_FD_192424 | JGI IMG/M metagenome (GOLD analysis project Ga0247818, IMG submission 192424) | Soil microbial communities from agricultural site in Penn Yan, New York, United States - 13C_Glucose_Day1 | ecosystem: Environmental > Terrestrial > Soil > Agricultural land | place...
TGCCCATGGCCTGGACCGGCTACAAGGCGGTGGATGACACGGTCTGGGCACGCAAGCTGTTCGTGTTCTCGATCTTCACCATCACCGCCCTGAGCGTCATGATGTCCCTGGACTTCAAGGTGCCGGCCGAGCTGCTGCTGACGTACGCGCCGTAAGGCTGGATGGCTTCACGAAAAACCCCGCACATCGAGAGATGTGCGGGGTTTTTTGTTGATCGGAGGTTTATCAAAGGTGGAATTTGTTGATAGTCTGTCTATAGGCAAGTTGCCTATAGTTTGCCCATGCGAACCGTATTTTTTGAAACCACAATATTCACCGCGAGCGTTGGTCGTTACCTGACGGACAATGAGTATCGGGAGTTGCAGAATTATCTGTAGTGCAATCCAGCGGCGGGCGACGTAATACCGCGGACTGGTGGCTTCCGAAAAGTACGTTGGTCTGATGCACGACGTGGCAAAGGCCGACGAGGCGGCTTGCGGGTCATCTACTATTGGCTTATGAATGATCGCCAGTTCTGGATGTTTGCGATTTATGACAAAGATGAGCTTGATAATCTGTCCGCCGAGCAAGAGAAGGCGCTCAAAAAAGCCATTGAGATAGAGTTGAGAAAAAGAGGTGCCCCATGAAAAAACGCGACCTGTTTGCGGAATTGATGCAGGGCGTTGAAGAGATGGCCGCCCATCGCGAAGGTAAAATTACGCTGCGCAATACGGTCGTCGAGGACAAACCTGTTCCCGAGGTTGGTGCACAAGAGATCGTTGCACTACGTGAAAAATTGCACATGTCACAAGCGGTATTTGCAAAGCGAATCAGGACCAGCCCGAGCACATTGAGGAATTGGGAGCAGGAGAAGTCCAAGCCCAATGCTCAAGCGGCACTGTTGATCCGCTTGGTGGAGAAATTCCCTGATATGGTTGAGCGGTTGGGCGCTGTGTAGATAGTTCGTTGATATACGTCATCAAGCCCCGCGATTCGATAGAGTCGCGGGGTTTTTCGTCCAGAACGGCAGGTTGCGGTATCGCCGCAAACCACCTAGATTTGGATCCAGTCCTTAGTGATAGCGCCATGCCACTTCCTCGGCGCTCAACTGTTCCACTCCGCGATTCTTCATGCACTGATCAAAAGGCTGGGCGAAATGACTGAGAGGATGACCTGCGACGAACGCTTCATTGCCCTGGCACAAGAGCTGAACTACGACATCTATGGCGAGAACACCGCCGGCGGCAATTACGCGCCGCTGATCCGTCATCACGATGAGTTGTACATCAGCGGCATGGTGCCGAGGGTCAATGGCAGGATTCTGTATCCCGGTCGCGTCGGGTTGGAGTTGACGCTGAAGGACGCCCAGGCTGCCGCGAGCATCAGTGCCATGCGCTGCCTGGCGCTGATCGTCGATGCGGTCGGTTCGCTGGACAAGATTCGGGCGTTATTGCGGGTCACGGTGTACGTGAAGTCGACCCCGGACTTCGTTGACCTGAGCGAAGTGGCCAACGGCGCATCGGACGTGTTCAGCCATGTGCTCGGCGATGCCGGTCGGCACACCCGCACCACGGTCGGTGTCTATCAGTTGCCGAAGAACGCCGCGATTGAAGTCGACATGATCGCCGCGGTGCAGCCAGAAGTCTGACCGCCGCGCCGCTCAACAAAAAGCCCCGCCTGAATCTCAGAGCGGGGCTTTTTTGTCGGCGCCGGGATTACTGTGCGGCGATGCTGTAACCATCGAACGCGGTCTGCTGTTGCAGGGCGGTGATGATGTTCTTGCGGTTGATTGCGTGTTCGGCGCCAGCGTTGTCGACGAAGGTTTCGCCTTCCAGCTCGGCTTCTTCGCCTTCACCGACGAAGGTGAAACCGAGGAACTCCAGCGCTTCACGGTCAACGTTCAGGCGCGAACGCGGAGTGCGCAGCGGCAGGGTCACGCTGCTGCCGTCCTTGCTGATGGTGAAGATTTCCAGTTCTTTCTTCTTGGCAGCCTTGCCCTTGCCGCCACTCGGGTTACTGATCGCCTGATGGGTCTGATTCAGCACCTTGAGGGCCAGGCCGTAAACGATTTCCTGGAACGCCGGATCGTCCTTGAAGCAGGACAGGATGCGACCGATCGAGAACTTGCTGCTCAGGTCGTCAAGGGCGGCGAGGTCTGCGGCTTCGGCGTCTTTCAGCGCCTTGAGCTGACCCATCAGCTCGTAGGCCTTGTCATCATCGAAGCTGTCGTGCGCCTGACGGATCGCGGCGCGCAGCTCGCGGATCTGGTCGCTTTCGCGGGTCGACTGGAAAGCATCCAGCACCATCTCGCTGATGATTTTGGCTTGTGGAAGGTGTTGTGAAAGATTGATGGAGTTTTCGTATTCCGCTTTGGACGATTCGGTGACTACGGATTCAGCGGTGTTGAAATCGGACATTGAAATTTCACTACTTTTTAACTTGAGTGGAGACGAGAAAGCGCGAGGTCTTTTTCAGGCCGGTTAATTTAGGGGAGCGGGGCGGCGTTGTCACGGACCAACCGGTCTGCCGGTCGGTTTTTCTATCGGCCTCCCGCACATGAGCCGTAATGCGCCGCGCTATTTCAGGCGCGGACGCTCCATGGCTATTACCGATGACTGAAACCCCAGGCTCGCAAAAAAAGCATCCGCACCCTCTCGCCCTGCACGCAGCATCCAGGTTATTTCAGAGTTATCGCCCATGACGTGCTCGACGAGTGCGCGCCCGACGCCAGCGCGGCGATGCTGGCCAGCAACCACGACCATCGACAGATAACCGTTGGATAAACCATCGGTGAGGCCTCGGGCGAAACCGATGATCTGCTGGCCGCTCAGTGCGACGGCAGTGCGTTGGGAGTTTTCGATCAGTTGAGCGAAGTAATCGCTGGAGCCTGTTCGGTGTCCCCAGCCATGTTGGCCGAGAAACAGCCGGACTGGCTCCACTTCAGCGCGCAGCAGATTACGTATGGTGATGTGAGTGTTCATAGTCTGACAGCGTCCTTGGTGGCAGTTATTCGAGCGTAGTGGGTCGCGACCGGCGTCAGGCTCTGCCCCACGTCTGCATCGCGAATTCGACAAACCGACGCAGCTTCGGCAAACGATATCGATCCGGCGCGTACAGCAGATGCAATGGGCGGCTCGGGGGCTGGTAATCGGGGATCACCGTCACCAGTTTGCCGTCGCGCAGATCCTGCTCCACCAGCGCATCCGGCAGCATGACGATGCCCATGCCGGTGCGCGCCGCCTGATGCAGACCGGCAGAAGTGTTCATCAGCATCGGCCCGCTGACATCCACCAGAATCTCGCCGTCCGGGCCGCTGAGGCGCCAGCGTTTTTCCACTGATTGCCAGTCATCGCCGGCAGGGTAGGCGAACGACAGACAATCGTGTTGTTGCAGGTCTTCCGGGGTGATCGGCATGCCGCGTCGGGCGACGTAGGCCGGCGAGGCGCACACGGTCAGGGTGTAGTCGATCAGCGGGCGGGCGATCAGGTTCGACTGCTCGAAATGCCCCAGCCGAAACGCTACGTCGAGGCCGCTTTCCAACAGGTCCGGACGACTGTTGGTCAGCACCACGTCCATTTTCACCTGCGGGTATTGCAGGGAAAACTCGCTGAGCGCCGGGGCCAGACGTTCGACGCCAAAAGTCAGCGGTGCAGTGATGCGCAGCAGGCCGCGCGGCTCGTCGAGGGCCTGTTCGGCCAATCGCTCGGAGTCGGCCACCAGACCCAGTACGTCCAGACAGCGCTGGTAGTAAACGCTGCCGAACTCGGTCAGTCGCTGCCGGCGGGTGGTGCGCTGCAACAGTTGCACGCCAAGCCGTTGCTCCAGTGCGCGCAGGTGATTTCCGACCATGGTTGTGGACATTTCGCACTGCAACGCCGCTGCCGTCATGCTTCCGGCTTCCACGACTTTCACGTACACGCTCATCGCCTGCAACAGGTCCATTATCAAGTCCTGCTTTTAAATGATTGAAGTTTTTCCGAGTTTATCCAGTTCTGGTGGCTAACCATACTGCAAACACACCGACCTTCACTGGAGTTTGAAGTCATGACCGCCGCCCTGATGAACACCTACCAACCGCTGGCCTTGAGCTTCACCAGAGGCCTGGGCACTCGCCTGTGGGATCAGGCCGGTCGTGAATACCTGGATGCCGTCGCAGGCGTCGCGGTGACCAATGTCGGGCACTCGCACCCACGCATCGTCGCGGCCATCAGTGAGCAGGCCGCAATGCTGCTGCACACCTCCAACCTGTACAGCATCGACTGGCAGCAGCAACTGGCCAAACGGCTGACTGAACTGTCGGGCATGGATCGCGCATTCTTCAACAACTCGGGGGCTGAGGCTAACGAAACCGCACTGAAACTGGCGCGGTTGTACGGCTGGCGCAAAGGCATCGAACAGCCACTGGTGGTGGTCATGGCCAACGCATTTCATGGCCGCACCTTGGGTACCTTGTCGGCCAGCGATGGCCCGGCGGTTCGTCTGGGTTTCAATGATCTGCCGGGGGATTTCGTCAAAGTGCCTTTCGGTGATCTGGCGGCGCTGGATCAGCTGCAGCAAAAGCACGGCGAGCGCATCGTGGCGATTCTGGTCGAGCCGATCCAGGGCGAAAGCGGCGTACAACTCGCGCCACCCGGCTACATCAAAGCCCTGCGCGACCTGTGCAATCGGCACGCCTGGCTTTTGATGCTCGACGAAATCCAGACCGGCATCGGCCGCACCGGCCAGTGGTTCGCGTTCCAGCATGAAGGCATCGTGCCGGACGTCATGACCTTGGCCAAAGGCCTCGGCAACGGCGTGCCGATCGGCGCCTGTCTGGCGCGGGGCAGGGCGGCGGATCTGTTCACCCCCGGCAGCCATGGCAGTACGTTTGGCGGTAATCCGCTGGCCTGTCGGGTCGGCTGCACGGTGCTGGATATCATCGAAGAACAGGGACTGCTGGAGAACGTCAGAGTGCAGGGTGAGCGCTTATTGAGCCGCTTGCGCGCCGAACTGGCAGACAACCCCAATGTGTTGGCGATTCGTGGGCAGGGTTTGATGATCGGCATCGAGCTGAAACAGCCGATCCGCGATCTGACGCTGATTGCGGCGCGGGATCATGGGTTGCTGATCAACGTCACACGCGGCAAGACGGTACGGCTGCTGCCGCCGCTGACGATTGATGAGCGGGAGGTGGGGATGATTGCCAGGGGTGTTGCTCTGGCGGTTTCGCCTGACTGAGGGGCACGAAATCGAACGAAAAGGCGTCCGAATTTGCGCGAATTCCTTTGTGCATTTCTGCGATGGATTTCAGCAGCCTTCCAGCATTTGCCGGCGAGCTTAAAAGGTAAGTCGTTGTATCGATTTTAAAGGGTTTGGCTTTCTTTTTCGCATGGCCCTGCTTCCTGTGTAAGGGAAGCAAAGTATGAATCAGCGATTCAAGAGACGTTTCCTTAAAAACTGTAATCCCCCTTCCGACTACTTTGACGTCTTAAATCCGCTGTATTTGTCAGGAAGTTCGGCGCCTGTTAGCAGGCAGTCGAAAACAAGCTCCGGATCTACCTGGCACCAATATACAAACCTCAATTCTTCCAGATTGACCAGTGTCGACTGGGCATTGACCAGAAAACGAGGCTCCTGCCATTGCTGGGCAACTACGGCAAGTGCCTGAGGGCCGCGTACGATCCATGTCGCACATCCGCCAGCAATGCTTGGCAGATAACCATTGTGCAGCAGTAGATGCAGAGCATCCTCCAGGGTTTCACTCTCTTGCAGGTCGATCCAGCGCGCATGTGGCGCGTCGGAATCATCGCCGGCATGTACGCTGTCGCGGGTGATAAGTAATCGCGAAGGTGTCGTCATTGCAATCTCACCATTGGGCAATGGAGGCCATATCAATCAGGATAATCCGCCAACTCAGGCGCCAGCATCCGCGTCTTCACCGCCCCGTTCGAATTGTGCTGAATGATCTCGCTCGGCTGTCCTTGAGCATTGAAAAACACCTGCCCGATCCCCGCCGAATTCCACAGCCGCTCACCCGCTTCGGCATGTTCCGGGGTATAGGGCACGATGCGCATGCGTCGGCGTTTGGTAAACCAGTTCAACGGCGAGCGCGGCGAATAGAGCCAGCGGTTGAGGCGGTCGAACCATTCCAGCAGGTTTTTCGGAAACTCGTTCTTGATCCCGCTGCTGGTGATTTGCCAGATCCGTGGCCCGGCCTTGCGGTGTCGGATAAGCACTTCGTAGACGAAGGAATAATGCACATCGCCGGACAGCACCACGTAGTTCCCGGGTGTGCGGGTGTGTCGGAAAATGTTCAGGATCACCTGCGCGGCACCACGATGTGCCATCCAGTTTTCGGCGTCGACCAGCAGCGGATAGCCGCACCAGCTGAAAACCTTTTGCACGGTCTCGATCAGCTTCACGCCGAAGATCGGCGCGGGGGAAACGATGATTGCTGAAGGGTGATCGAGCAGTTCCTGTTGCAGTTCGCTCAGGGCTTCCCAGTCCAGCAAGCCGGAAGGTTGCTTGAGCGCCATCTCGCTGCGCCAGCGACGCGTGCGGGTGTCGAGCACCACCAGCGCGGGGCTGCTCGGCAGCACGAAATGCCAATGCTGAAAGCGCAACAGGTCGTCGATCAGCGCGTCCTGCACCGGGCTGTCGAGATACTGATCGTCACCACTGGCGCTCAGGCGTCGAGTGTTCTCCAGCACATCCTTGAACGCATCCGGATTGTTGCCCCAGCCCTGGCACAACATGTACGCGATCAAGGCGTTGCCGATGATGCGTTTGGAGAACGGATGGCCGTAGGCGGTTTCCTCCCATTGCGCGGAAAGATTCCAGTCATCGGTGATGTCATGGTCATCGAAAATCATCAGGCTCGGCAGGTGCGCCAGCGCCCGGGCGACATTGGTCAACCCGGCCTTGAAGCCCTCAATGCGGGTTTGCTCCAAGGTGTAGCGCTTCAAGCGTTCAGGCGTCAGCGATGGAACTGCAGGATTGATCAAAGCCCAGGCAACCGGCGACCACACCAGCAAATACATCGCCATCACTTCGGCGAACGTGACCAGATGATTGTCGGCGCTGCTGCTGGTGAAAATCGGCTTGCGCGCACCGCCGAAAAATCGCTCGCGCAAGGTCTCGTTGCTTTCCAGCGCGGGTAACAGATCCGCGCGGTGGTAGTAGCTGGCCGGGTGTTCGTAGAGCTTGGCGCTGTCGCTGACCACCGCGCCTTCGAGGTGTTCGTCGAACAGACCGAGGCGTTCGATCAAGGCATGAATGGCGCGCAGCATCGGGCCGGCTACGTCGTCGGCATAGACCTGATCGCCGCTCATCATCAGCAGCGCTGGGCGTTGTTGCGGATCGGTCTCGCCAGACAGCAGTTGATCGACGCACAGTAGGCCGTCTGCCGCCGGATGATGCGGCTTGCGGCAGGAGCCATGCAGTAACTGATCAATCCGCGAGCGCACGACAAGGTTCGGGCAGCGGGCATCGCCGTACAGCAGATGCGGCGCCCACTCGGCGATGGGCGTCTGGCCGTCGATCAGCAGGTCATAGTCGATGCGCGTGTCGCAAGGCAGGGCGCTGTCGAGCACAACGTCAATCAAATGGACGAACGCATGACGGCCTACAGGAATGACCGTGCATTTCCCGGCATCGAGAGGAATGTCTCCTACACCCTGCAAGCGCAGGGTCAGCGCCAGTTCGCGGGTGCCGACCAGCCACAGCACCACGCGCGTCGGTTCCAGGCGGCGCAGCAGCGGGCCGGCCAGGACGGGAGGCAGCGAATTCAGGTCAGCAGGTATCGAGGACATTCAGGGGCAAAGCTCAAGACGCACAGGCTGGCGATGATAGCGCAGCCGGCGCCTTGAACGCTTAAACGAGGCTTAAGAGGCAGCCTTCTGCAGCTTCAGCGCCAGCAGTCGCCATTCGGCGGACGCGGGTTGCTCCTGTACCGAGCAGTCGAAGCTATAAGTGACGTCATCGCCGTTCATGTTGCGCGCGGTGACCTTGTTGCTGAGGGTGTAGACCTGATCCTTGAAGCGCTTGGTGGCAATGGCAGAACTGTCAGCGAAGCGCACCGATGCCGGGAAGCGCAGCGTGCTGGTGACCAGTGTGCCGCACATGACATACGCGAGCATCGATTTATCGCTGTCGGCATTTTGCCCAAGCTTGTCGCGCAGCGCGGTGAGCGCTTTACGGCCCTGCGCGTCGCTCTGATCCAGGACGGTTTTTTCCGATATCGATTTCGGTGCCCGGCTGGCGTAATTCGGCAGCAGTGCGGAATCCGGCGGAGAAGGTTGGTTATCCGGCTCGATCGCGGCAAAGCCCGGCGCGTTCTCCAGCACGGCGGACGTCGAGTCCGACTCGGCTTCGGGCAACAGACTGGTGGCCACATCGCTCTGTGCGATCACCTCTTCGGCGGGCGGACGATCGTATTTATGCGCCGACGGGAACAGCGACAGGAAGATCGACAGCACCACCAAACCGACGATAAAACCGCCCGCCGCGCCAACGATGTTGCCGTAAAACAGATTCCAGCTGCCGCGGTTTTTCACCACCCAGCGCCACATGAAACCCCAGGCGGCGATAAATGCCAGAAAACTCAGAAACGCCATTGATCCTTTCCTTAAACCTGCAAAAACCTGAAATCAGCACACCGCGGATGATGAACCCTGACGATGGGCGGCAAGATACCAAAATAGAAGTCTGACGCCACGAAGACATTCACATGCCGAGTGTGGGCGGATCGATCTGTACAAAAAACACGATCGTCGTTATGCCCGCCACAGTGCCGCAAAGGCCGGCCAGCATTTGGCGAAGAACCGGATGTTCGACCTGCGAGCGATGGGCTACCAACATCCATACACCGATCACGGCGGCAGCGAGCGACAGCACTTCCAATACTGTTCTCATGAAGCCGAGTACAGGCGGACTGGAGGATCCGAACAGGCCGATGTAAAGCTGCCAGACCACCAGACCCACCATCAATCCGCTGGCGGCGCCCAGCAAGTTGGCGAGGAGCAGATTCCAGCCGCTACGGTTGCGGACGACCCACACCCACATGCCTGCCCAGGCGATAAAGAAAAACAAAACATCCATCGTATCCATCCTTCGCAATCAGTTGCAGTGCCTGTCTTAGACACGCTTACCGGCAGTGGACGGCAAGATAACAAAATAGTAGCGTCGCGCCACTTTCTTGATTCCTGTAATGGACTACTCATGTCAAAAGTCGCTTCTGCTTTGCGCACGCTCTGTGCAATCACACTCGCCAGCGCCATTACCCCGGCATTCGCCGACCGAAAAGAGCCACCGGAAAGCAGCTGGGAGTATTACCTCGCCAACTGCAAGCGAATGCAGGAAAAAATCGCCGACGTCCAGAGCGGTCGGATACCCAGCGCCTATGAGGTGATCGGTGATCTGGAGAACAGCCTGCGGAGCATCAATCAGCGCCGCTCGAACCTGACGCCCCAATACCTCGGCTCCCGCGAATTCGCTCAATGCGAAAACGTCGCCGCCCAGGCCGAGGCAACCATTGCTCAAGGCAATGCCCAATTCGCCGCCAGAATGAACCAGGCCGCCGAGCAAGGCCGCATCGCCCACCAGAACTCCCCCGAATACAAACGCGCGCGGTCACTCGGCTACAGCGACGTCGGCGACATCTCCTTCCTGAAACTCCACGAAGACATGGACGGCGAAGCCCGCCTGAAAACCATGCTGATCACCGTCGACGAAATCTGCGGCCAACACTTCCGCGCCACGCAATATGTGAAGCCATACGTGATCTACACCGTTCGCCCGTCGGATGGCGGCTGCGGCGAGGAAAAACGTGTGGCGATCGTCGGTGGCCGGTCGGTGGAGAAGGGCGATTACATCGATGAGCGGGGCGAGTTTCAGTATGTGGGCTGGAAGAAGCTCGTGGGGGCGGATGGGTTTCCCACGGATATTCGGGTGTTGAAGGCTCGACGCTGAAAGCTCAGCGCTGAAAGTTCAGCGCGTGGCGCAACTGATCAGAGAATATCTTTCAGATAACCCTTGAGTGCCAGGAGCGGCTGATCAAGCTGCTCCAGCGATTGCGCCTGACGGAAATCGGCTGACAGCTTGTGCAACTCTCGCCCCAGCGGTTTCTCAACACCGCCCAGCGAATCCAAGGCCAAGCCCAGGCACTCGTTTATCTTGAACTGAATCGTCTCGACATCCCCGCGGCGCACCAGTAATTCGAACACGTCTTTCTGATAATCACCCATGACCATGTCATCCCGCAGAATCGGGCTCAGGCCTTCTTCTTCGTAAGCAAGTTTGAGGGAGAACAGGGCGACGGTTTCCAGTGACGTTTCCATGGTTGGCCTTGGATGTGCTTGAGCATGAGTCTTGAAAGTCGGTACGACCAACGAAAGCTGCAACGGGCGGCAGACCGCCTGCGGGCGGGCGTGATTATACTGAGTGGACGCATCAGGTGCAGTCCCTGGGCAAAACAGGTCGCACCAACAGCGCCGGGATATTCAATGACCAATATGACTACGTGGCGGATAAGGTAAGAGGCGTCGCCCCTGAAATACTTTACGAAATTCTCTATTCAGAGGTCGCGCCGGTGTGCTTCACCAATCTCGTTGCAGCTGTGCCTCCGGTGTGGATCTGGTTCGATCCCGACAGACTGAGACAGTCGATTGGAATGTCGAAAAGTGATGATCTTGTCGCTGAATCAACTGGCGTGTTTACTGCTCTGTCGATAGCGCGACTTTGGCAAAAAAATTGCTAGTGTTTACCTTCGTGCCAAGACGGTTTCAAGTGCATTATTTTTAGAACAGGTTCGGATGCCCATGACGAATGCTATGCCAGCAATCAAACTCAGCACACTTAGGCAAATCGCCCCCTATCTAAGTATGCGAGGGGTGTCGCCACTGGAGTTCTTTCGGCGTTTTGGTATTTCCCCGCATGTTTTTCAAACCCCTGAAGCTTGGGTGCCGCGAGCAGCCTGCTTTCATATCGCCAATGAAATGGCCGCTATCGCACAGGACCCCTTCGGCGGGGCGGTTATCGGGCACCTGACCGATGTCCGTTCAACCGGCATGTGGGGCGAATTGATATTGGGCTCGACCAACCTCGCTCAGGCATGTGCGGCGGCGGCGGTTCATACGGATTTAGTGCATCAGGGAAGCGAAGTAAAAATCGTCACCGAAGGCCGCACGACGAAACTTGTCCAACACTTTACAGGGCACCACGGGGCTGATCCGAAGCAGGTCATTTTCGGCACCCTTGCGGTGCTTAGAAAAGTGCCGCTCATGTCCGGCGCGCCTGGTGCTATACGAGTACATCTAAAGAACCCCAGAGAGCGAGGCGACGAGGCGCTTGAAGAGTACCTGGGCCCGAATCTCGTAATGAATGCTGAGCACAACATGATCGAGTTTGATCGTGAGTTGCTCGAGATTCCCCTGCAGCCTGTTAGAGATGTTGCCTGGAAAACCACCCAAGCCTTGAAGTCGACCGCTGACGTCGCTGACGTGCTCGTCCAGCAGATAGCCGATCAGGAACTTTCCAAACTTGTCACTATTTCAAGAGAAATTGGACTGTCTGCTCGAACACTACAGCGGCGTCTCGAACATTGCGGCATCGACTTCGACGCTTTACGTGACGAGACACGTCGCAGTGAAGCCGTTCAGTTGATTGCCAGTGGCAGATACAGCGCGACCGAAATTGCATATATGGTCGGCTATAGCGATCCAGCTCACTTTACCCGTGCCTTCAAGCGTTGGATGGGGAGTACGCCGTCGCAGTATCGCAACCTCTTGAAACAAATCCGTTAACATCCGCGTCTAACCCACTCCCCCAAACATTTTGCCTCTTTCTGCGGCAGCCTTTGCGTGCGTGCGTGCATAGCTTTTGTCACCAAATGGCAAGTTTGCGCCAGGTCGTTCTTATACAGTCAAAAAAACCACGCCAACTTATAAGATCAAGAGGTTGAAATGTCTCTTTTATTAAAAACCTGCATCCTCACTATGGCGCTGTTAGCTTTCTACATGGGGAAGATGGCGGCAAGTGGCAGTTTGGGCCGGTTTATCCGTTGCCGTGAAGCGGTGCCCAACGACATCCAGAATGTGGTCCGGAGGAATCGGGACGCGCTCTATTTGTCAGCAGTGTTCGATCTCGATGCAGACCCCGTCAGGATTACTTTGCCTGAGACCGTTGATGTCGATGGCAGTGATCAATGAAGGTCACTACGTCCCTGTTGTCGCTTACGGCGTCGTATGCCGAAACAAAATAGGCTATCGGCACACGCTATCTATCTATTTGTTGCTGTACGCACGCTCTTCGATCCGGCAGATCGCAAAGACCTTGAAAAGTTACATTCACTGCATGATGCAGATGGGGGCGTCCTCCGTCGCAATATCGCACCGTAAAAAAACGCTCCAACTCTTCCCTTAAAACATTTGGCCCCTTTCCGGGTCGGCCTTCGCGTAGGTACTCGCTTTGCTTTTGGCACCAAATGGCAAGTTTGCGCCGAGGCGTTCTTATACAGTCAAAAAATTAACGCCAACTTATAAGACCCTGAGGTTTAAATGTCTCACTCATCCACCGCCTGCGTCCTTGCCATCGCACTGGCAACGTTTGGAAGTGCGAACGCCCAGTCATCCCCGGAGGCGGTAATACCGGTGGGCGTGGATAACTTTACCCGTGCCGAGTCCGATCTCTACCTGGGAAAAATGGTCGCGAGCGGCAGTTTGGGCCGGTTTGTTCATACCCGCGAAGCGGTGCCCATCGACGCCCAGGATGTGGTGCGGATGAACCGGGACACGCTCTATTCGTCAGCGGTATTCGACCTCGATGCAGGCCCCGTCACGATCACGTTGCCTGAGGCCGGTGGGCGGTTCATGTCGATGGCGGTGATCAATGAAGATCACTACGTCCCCATCGTCACTTACGGCACGGGCCGCCGGACACTGACGAAAGAGGCAATTGGGACACGCTACGTATTTGTGGCGGTGCGCACGTTCTTCGATCCCGCAGACCCCAAAGACCTTGAAAAGGTACATGCACTGCAGGATGCAATCACCGTCAGCCAGGCCAAGGTCGGGGAGTTTGTAGTCCCCAAGTGGGATCCGGCGAGCCAGACAAAAGTGCGTGAGGCCTTGGAAGTCCTCGGCTCGACGATTCCTGACTACAACCAGTCTTTTGGCCCCAAGGGCACGGTCAACCCTATCCATCACTTGATCGGCACTGCAACAGGCTGGGGCGGGAACCCGGCCAAGGATGCTATCTACCTCGGCGGCGTGATGTCGCACAACGACGGGAAAACCATTTACCGACTTAAAGTTGGGGAGGTCCCGGTCAATAGTTTCTGGTCTGTCAGTGTTTATAACGCCGACGGTTACTTCCAGAAGAACCCCTATGACGCCTATTCGTTGAACAACCTCACCGCCAAGAAAAGTGAGGACGGTTCGATTGTTATCCAGTTCGGTGGTTGCGACGGGAAGATCGCCAATTGCCTGCCCACTCCCCCTGGCTGGAACTACACCGTCAGGCTTTATCAGCCGAGCGAACAAATACTGAATGGCAAATGGAGCTTTCCAAAACCACAGCCCGTCGCACTCTAATCAGTAAATCCCGACTTTTATAACTTAAAAAAATTGCCAATACGTTTGGTTTTACACCAAGGAAAAAAGCGATGACAGCCCTCTATGGCTCAAACTTTCTCAAGTACACGGTGACGCTCATGACAGGCGCAACGATCGCCTTTGCGATGGTGTTACCTGCACACGCCGACGATTCAAGTGAGCCGTCCGTGACCGTCGGTGGCGGACTTGCCGTTGGCCCGCTGTACGAAGGCTCCTCACACTACGCCGCCTTCCCGTCACTGAAACTCAAAGCGTTTTTGCCTACCGAAAACTGGGGCAAATTTACCGCATCCTTCCCGGACGGACTGCGCTGGGACCTGCCGGGGTTGTCCCCTTTCGGGATCGCCCTATTGCTGGGTTACGACCAGGGCCGCAAGGAAAGAATCCACACCCTGGGCGGTCGTGATGACTACCTCAAGGGCATGGGCAACCTGGACAGCACCGCGCTTGTCGGGGCGGAAGCGTATTGGATGCTGCCGGCCGGACGCCTGTTCGTGCGCGGCCTGCAAGCCAGCCAGAGCCGCGATTACGGTGGCGAAAGCCTGGGGCGTACCGCGTTCCTGGAGGCCGGTTTCGCCACTGCCTACGCGCTGTCGTCCACATTGACCCTGGACTCGACCCTGTACGGCACCTGGAGCAATGAGAAAGACATGATGGCGCGCTTCGGCGTCACCGACCAACAAGCGGCACGCACCGGCTTCGACGAATACCACCCGGGCGGCGGCATGCGCGACGTGACCTTGAAGATGGGCCTCACCTGGCAATTGCAGCCACAGTTGGCACTGGAAGGCGGCATCAAGACCTACGCCCTGGTCTCCGACGCCCGCAACAGCCCGCTGACGGGTGAAAACGTGGGCGCAGGCGCCTATCTGAATGCCCTTTACCGTTTTTGATCAGGGAACACTCGATGAAAACAGTACATAAGCAGCTGGGTTTGGCCGGTCTGCTCTGGTCGGGGCTGGTACTTGCCGACGATGCCGCCACCAAGGTCACCGACCCTCACTTCAAGCTGGCCCCAGGCTATCTGAACTCGGCGGACTTGCCACTGCGCCTGGCATTGCTGGGCGCCCCGCCAAAGCCTGACTCTGCGGCGCTTGCACGGGATGAAGAAGCACGGAGAACCGCGCTGTCGCTGCGCGGGACGGCCCGGGAGAAACTCGCCGCAGCGGATGCGGAGCTGTCATTCCCGGGCCCGGCCAACGCATTCGTCTGCGCGATGGGCGCGCCGATCACCGAGAAAAGTACACCGCACCTCTACACCCTGATGCAGCGCACCCTGAGCGATGCGGGCGGCTCCACCTATGCCGGGAAAAATGCCTACAACCGCACCCGACCTTTCGTGGCCCATGACGAAGGAACCTGTCGCAAAGACATGGAACCGTTGCTGCGTACCGATGGCTCCTGGCCGTCCGGCCACTCCGCGGCGGGCTGGGCGTGGGGCCTGATACTGGCGGAAATCAACCCTGCACGAGCCACCGAACTGATGACCCGCGGGTTGTCCTTCGGCCAAAGCCGGGTCATCTGCGATGCGCACTGGCAGAGCGACGTGGATGCAGGCCGCATCATGGGCGCCGCCACGGTGGCGAGTCTGCATAGCAATCCGGCATTCCTGGCGGACCTGGCGGCGGCGAAGGAAGAGGTCAAGGCCGCTCAAAAGGCAGGTCTGAAGCCTGCAGAAGACTGCGCAGCCGAGAGCGTAGCGCTCTCGCTGACCCAGCACTGATCGGGGAAACACCATCATGCACAGCAACAACCCCCGCTCGGCCCTACGGTGCACGCAAGCGCGCCTGGCACTGCTGGCTGGAGCCTTTGTCGCCGCCGGGCCTGCCCTGGCGGCAGACAACGAAGGCTGGACATTCAACGGCGGACCTTACGTATGGGGCGCCGGCATTCGTGGGCACGTGGGTCACAGCAGCACCGGAACACAGTCCATAAAATCCGACTTCTCCGACATCGCCAAGACGGTCGATATGTCGGTGATGCTGATGGGGGAAGCGCGTCGCGGCCCCTACAGCGTGCTCGCCGACCTGATGTACATCGACACCGACACCCGCAACCGCCTGCCTGGAGGCGCCAAGCTTGAGGTAGAAAGCAAGACTGCCTCCGGGTTCCTGGGTGGCGGCTACACCGTGCTGGGTGATGAAAGCCGTCGACTGGATGTCGCCGGTGGCGTGCGCGTCTGGTACAGCGGTACGACCCTCACCTTTCATGGTGGACCTCTTGGTGGCTCATCGGGCTCTGATAATGCAACCTGGGCGGATGCCATGGCGGGACTGCGCGGGCACTATGCCGTGAATGACCGGTTCTGGTTGTCATCCTGGGGAATGGCGGGCGCCGGGCAGTCTCGGGAGGACTGGGACCTGGCCGCGCTGGCCGGTTGGGAGTTCTGGCCGGGATTTTCAGCGGTGGCCGGGTACCGGGCCATGGGGGTGAATTATCGTCACGATGGGTTTGTGTACGACATTGTCCAGAAGGGTCCACTGCTGGGTATTAGCGGGAGATTTTGAGGCGTTCATCGTATAGCTCCTACACAGCCCAAGGAGCTGCCTTTCCCAACTGTGAACAGGATGGATGTCCACTATTCAGCAGGCCCTTTAACCACGTCGAAGAGCAAAATGCCCCGAGTAGTCGGACATTTGCTTTAACCCGCAGCTGAGTGCGTCTCACACATCCTGGAATGCGGGCCTTTTTGTTGCCTGGAATTTACCCTGGCCGCAAATAGGTGTCGGGCTAAGTCGTAATCTTGTTTCGATTTCACTTGAAAAGACTGTCGCGGAGACCCGGAATATGGTTCAAGGATTCAATCACCATCGTGAATGGATAGCAGCGCTTGATAAGTACGAGAAACTTCTAATTGAAAACCCCGACCTCCGCTGGGAAGGGCTACCGGGCGATCAGCACACCCGTATGGCACTAGGTTTGTACAAGCTTAAGTGTTTCGCCGAACGGATGCTCGAAGGCAGCACGGCAATCTGGGCCAGACTGGACGCCATGGACGAACTTCGGCTCCATTTGATCAGCGAGCACCACTGGACCCTGCAGGAGGTGCGGCAGATACAGGACGAAGAGGATTTTGTGTTCCTTCTGCATGATGAGTTGCAACAGATGAAGCTGACCGAGCAAGAGGCTGGACCTGTTCGGCAGTGGACGGATCATCTTGGGTCAAGGGGTGAGTACCAGCAGCACTACAGGGATTCTGCTTCATAGCGGTACTCGACGTTCCAACTCGCGCCAGTTGGAAGCCTCCCGCTCATACCAGGCGACCCTGCTTTCTCGACTAGAGTCGTTCGGCTAATGCCCACCCCCGAACAGATCTTTCAGCGCTTGCGGCCCGGCATGGCTCCGTTGTCGGTCATAACCGAAACTCTGTCCATTCCGTCAACCTACCAAAGCCATGAATAAACATCTCGTTATCGCGATCGCGTGGAGTAGTTCGGAGGCTGGATTGTATTCGCACAGGCCGCGTGCAATGGCTTGACTGAAAATCTGTTTCAGCCAGGTCCGGGTCTTGTCCGCAACATTGAAGGCGCCTCGTTTTTCGATGCTGGCCTGCAGTTTTGCGCAGTCGCTTCGACTGATGAGCTCCAGTTGCTTCTCGCCGAGAGCGGGCAGTAGATCCTTATCGAGATAGTCGCGGATCTTCTTCAGCGTCGCGCTGCTGCGGCCGGATTCCGCTTTGAATTGGTACCAGTACTCCACGGCTCGCCTGAAGGTGTTGAGCCCGGCCTCCTGCTATCGCAGCTTGTCATCGCGACGTTTGGCGCCGGGGTTGGTGCCTTGCTTGAGTAAGTTGCGGCATTCTGCAGCCCGTTCACGGGCTTCCTGCAAGGAGATATGCGGATACACGCCCAGTGACATGCGCGCCGCCCGACCCTGATATGTGTACCGGAAGTGCCAATACTTGCTGGCGTTGGTTTTCACCACAGAGCAAGACTCGAACTATCACTCAACGTGAACGGTCTGTCGGCAGGCTTGGACGCTTTGATTTGCAAGGCGGTCAAAGGCATTGCTGTACACCTCCGGTTCTCGAACTGGAATATGTACAGAAAATGTACCCAAAAGAGACGGGCTTGCAAGAGACGGGGGTGGGATCCCGGAGACCAAAAAGCCCGCAGTTAGCGGGCTCTAGGGGGGTGCGTAGACGACTGGTAGTCGTCTATGTATTGCAAATGGTGCCGAGGGAGACTCGATATTTCCATATTATTAAAGGCTTGCAGAGGATCTATCGTGTAAGGGATACATCTAGGGATACAAGAATAAGTCGCCTTGAAAACGATTTGGACTTGCCCTACCAAAACGAAGCATAGAGACCAACTCTGATCGCCAATGATCTCCCATTCGCAAAGGTCGCATGCTACGTGGGTACTGAGACGTGAGTGACCTAAAAGGGTGGAGCAACAAAAAATTGTTTTCAATCCTCCTGCATGTGATTGACCGAAAATTGGTTTCATTTATCAGAGAAACCGGAGCTGTAGAGCTCGTCTCAGCGTACACATCCGTCTTAGAGGGAGCTGCGCGGGGTTCGGAGGCTCTATCTTTTAGTAGATCGGCACTGTCTACCATTCTGAAATTGAGAACGGTTGAGCAATTCTCTCTCCCTTCCTTGAGGACGTCATAGCGCGACGATGGCGCCCCATGGCGGAATGCCTAACCCAGTGTCTATGCAGAGGCAAGGCTGATCCCTCTATTGCACAGTGGGAAACGCAATCAGCGCCTGTTTTTCTGCGTTTGGCTAACCCTTTTGAATTCCCGTTTCCTGTGGTAGCGTGATTGCATTTTGCTACTTTTAGATATAACAGAATAAACAGAATGAAGACCATAAAGAAAATCAAAGGTAGAAAGCTTTCATTAGACCAATCCATATTCACTCTTCGAAGAGAAGAGACATATGTGAAAGTTATGAAACGAATAGTAGGCGAAGTCGCTAGGTTCGATATCGCTAACGAGTACAAACTTATTGAAGCCGTCGCGTCGCATTCAAAGTTGCCTGAGCAGTTCAATCCTTTATTTAGTGAGGATAGAGAGCACTACGATGTGCTGCTTATGAACGAAATTCTTTCTCCAGTAGGATTCCTCCATTGGTTGATAGGTTTGTTTAAAAGAAATTCAAAGGTGCTGCGAGAATTTAACGAGCTAAGAGACAGTGTTAATGGCTGCATATTGCAAAGCTTGCCCGATAAAGCATTGCAAATACTCGAAAAGATTGATGGTTTGTCAAAGTCTTGGTGGGCAATCTGCATGAGAGTCCACATAATGAAGGAACTAAAAAAGGAAGATACGAAGCCTTATTTGCTTGGCCTTCAGGCAACGATCCCTAAAGCAAATATTACAAACTCCGTTTTCAGGCTTCAAATGATGTCGGAGAGCAGCTCAATTCGGGTTTTTGTCGGTGATATCCGAGCAAGACTACAAGAGTACCGTACCTCTGGAATTGAGCAGGCGATAGAAAGCGGTGATATCGAGTCATGTCGATATCTTCATCAGTATTTAGATTCTGAAAGAAAGCCGGACCTGCGGTTTCTTAAAGTTGAAGGTCATGAGTCAATAATTGACCAGTACGCAACATTTAAGGAAGTCGTTCTTGAAATAAGCGCTAAGCACCCGCTTGAGCCGAATTTGTCTGAAAAGCTTATCGAGCTGTACGACCTGATTGGCGACGAGGAGCTGATGTGTGCAGTAGCAGCACGGCCACCATTGTCTGCAGATGTGAGGGGGGTTGTAGATAATTATACGCTCGGGAAGTATGTCGAAGTTGTTAATAGTGTCGAAGAGTTTCTTAAGAGGGGTGACAAGGCAGTCTCCGGTCTAATAGAGATATATGCGAAATCCAAGATTTATCTAGGTTCACCCCACGCTAGAGATACGTTGTTTGACGTCCTTGCGTCGGATATGTCCTCAATATTGCAGTGTGAAGTTACAACTTCTGAGAAGATAGAGTATATAACAAAGTTAAGTATCAAGTTTCGTGGAGAGTTGTGGGCGAAGTCGGTGTCTTTTCATCTTCTTTCTTTGCTGGATGAAACCGCTGAGTCGGGTGTCGTAGAGCTTGCTCGATTAGGTACTCTCGCATTGGGTAAGTATAATACTCCCAAGGCGGCAGATAAAGAGTACATAATGGAGTTGTCTAGTGAAGAGCAAATAAAAAAACTTCCAGATTATAGGGTGGTTAAGTATTTTATTGAAGAAGGAAACAAAGAGCGCGTCTGTGAGGAATTGTTTCCTGTGCGCTCGGATTATTTAAAGCTTCGCAGCAAGATTTATCTGGATAATGGGGACGTTATTGGTTGTATAAGTTTTGCAGTTTCCGAGTATATGAAGAATAGCGTCAATTTTTATCATCTTCCATTCGCACGGCTTTGTGGCTCGGTTGCTGATCTTGCTAAGGGGGGGCGGGATGATTTTGTTGTTTGTTTGATGGCGCTAGACATTTACTCGAAAGAGCTTTCGCTGGTTTTTGAAGAGTATAAAGCAGAGCTTTTTGAGGAGTTTATGCTGTCAAACGGTACACATAGGCCATCGCAAATATTTATCCAGAAAAATTTAACGCGAAACGAAATATTTTTCCTGCAAAATATCTGTATACCGTCACAGCTTGATAATTTATTCCAGTTTAGAACTAATGATGAAGTGGTTCATGAACGAGTTGCGATTATAGATCTCCTGATAAATGCAATGCCCGATAAGGAGGTTCAGCTAAGAGATGAACGCGATAATGTACTTGTTACATTATTCTCGGAAAAATTAAGGGCAAAAATAGAGTCAGGTAAACTTTTCGTTGATGTTCAAACATTAGAGTCGATGAGGAAGCATGTATATGTTGCATTGTTCGATCAGGCGAAATCACTCCCTGGAGGGATATTACTAGACCCCGTTAATAGCGAGAGTGCTCTGGAGTCGTCAAAAGACCTATTTAAAGTTTCCGGATCGAATGCCATCGCATCTAACGAAAAAACCGAAATTCTTTACAGTATTCATGTTCATGCCGTAGAAGATTTTGCTCTTAACGAAAACTATGGGCTTGATAAGTATCTTAGTGCAGAAGTGCGCCACATGGTTTTCGTCACGCAACTTCGATCTTGCTTTGAAAAAACACGTCTAGTAACAGTGCAGAAGTCTGGAGAATACATCTCTAACGAGTACTGGTTGGGTAAATATAATTTCGTACATCCAAGTATTACGCAAGAAGTTGACGCTTTTCTGAAGAGATTCTCTGCGAAGGTTGATGCAATTCTAAACGCGACTAATGAAAGGTTTCGTGTAGAAACGAGAGTAGAGCGGGGAGGTGGGATTTTTGATTTTACAGCTTATCACCATCAGCTTGTAAAGCTTTCTAGCATTATAGAAGCATCTGAAGATGGCGATTCCTTTTTTAACTCGTTGATAGAGTATATGTGGGAGATGGCCAGCGAAAGCGCCAAGGAAGCCCAGTTACTAATCGCGAACGATCTCTCTATAGAAATTAATGATCTTATTACACAATTAGAAGAGTCTATCAATCAGGCGAAAGGAGATGTCGCCATGATAGATTTAATGCAAGAAATAAAGACGGCTCGGTCGTTGTTCACTAGTCAAATTGAAGTGGTGGTCAACTGGTTCAAGTTTGTAGGCGGTCAGCACTCTCAGGAGCTTGAAAAGTTAGGAGTTGTAATTGAAGCTTCGGTCTCTTCTTTTGAATCGATTTATGGGCATAATGAGTGCGAAATTTCGTTTACTCAAACTAAGAGTCATTTGCAGTTGACATATCGGGAGGCGAGGTCGCTGTTTATTGCGATATTTACTGCTTTGGAGAACTCTGTGAAGTATGGAAGTCGCACTTGCGCTATCGAAATTGAACATAGAGTATCAACCGCTGAAAATATAATTGTTATCAAAAATGGTATTGCAGATGGGGAGCTTGCCGACCCGCAGGCACTAGTAAGAGCTCAAAAAGAGAAATGGACTCCTGCGCACGCCCCGTTGAACAGAAAGGAAGGCGGGTCAGGGCTCTATAAGATTTTTAGCACACTCACCACAACTTCAGACGGATTCTCATTTGATATCAGCGCAGAACGCAGTGAGTTTGTGGCTACTATGAGTTTAAAAAATGAATATTTTGATAATCGAGGATAATCCGCTAAAGCGGGACAAGGTTGTAGAGTTTCTAAAGGTCAATGAAACGCTGAATATAACGGAGGCTGCGTCTTATAATTCCGGCCTGTTGGCTGTTCATGAGAAGGTGTTTGACCTTCTCATTGTTGATATGAGCATGCCGACTTTTGATAGGAATGAGAATACGCAAGGTGGACGTTTTCGCGCTCTTGCTGGAAAGGAGATTGTAACCAAGCTATCTAAGGCTAATAAGCTGGTCCCTTTCGTTGTACTGACGGGCTATAAGGATTTCAGTATCGATTCTCAGAGTCTGAGTATCGATCAAATTCACGACCTTTTAAAAACGTTGGGTGAACTCTACCTGGGCTGTATAGTTTTCGAAACGACTGATGATGTTTGGCAGGGTAAGTTAAGTGCGGTATTGGAGAAACTTGGATGCTGAAAATACTTTTGGTAGATGATTCCGAACCTCGGGGTGAGTTAATAAAGCAGAAGTTTAGGGAGCATGGTTTACTACCGCACATGGTCTTTACAACTTGTATCAGCGCTGATGCTGCAAGAGTTGAATTGCTAGAGGCATGTGATTTATTGATTTTGGACGTTCTCCTGCCCAAGAAAGATCATGGTACGCCCCAAGCACTTCATAGCATGAATTTGCTCAAGGATCTTGCTGATACATATAAACCATTTATTCGGCCAAAAATGATAATTGGTCTAACAGCGGATTTCGAAGGTTTGCAAACGCATCAGCGGACGTTTTTAGATGCGGCTTCAGTAGTTCTCGATGGGAACTTGAATAGTCAGGATTGGATTGATTCTTTAATTAGGCAAGTGACCACCATTGTAGAGGCTTCGCAAAAAATAGAAAAGCTTGCTACTGATCAGATGCTAATAAGTGTTCATGGCATACGTACGTATGGAAGTTGGCAGAGGAGCTTGATTGAAAATATAAAAAAATACTCACGAAGCTTTGATTTTGTGGAGATTAAATATGGATATTTAGATCTTTTCTATTTTTATGTGCCTTGGAGTCGGAAAAAGAAAGCAGTTGAAATTGGTCGCAGGTTGGCACGGATCATTGATCAAAATCAAGATAAAAGGATCGTGGTTGTAGCACACAGCTTTGGTTCGGTTGTTCTTTGTGAGGCATTAAAATTTATTGAAAGTTCTTCGCGAGTTGGAGTGGTGATCATGTGTGGATCCCCTCTTTCGGAGAAAACAAATATTGACCATGTAGTTGGCGCAGCGGATCTAACTGTTAACGAGTGTGGTGTCAATGATAACGTGCTTTTGTTCTCAAAATTAGCAGTCCCCGGGTTAGGTTATGCGGGAAGGGTTGGTTTCTATAGAGAAAATACGTCTCGTTTCTTGAATCGGTATCATCTTGGTGGTCATAGTTTGTATTTCGAAGAATGTCAGGACGGACCTACGTTCGTCGAGGGACAATGGCTGCCAATATTAATTGGTGGTAAGTGTGTTGATCCTGTTGACTCCCGATCTGTGTCACTAGTGCAGGATGTTTCTGTTCTATTTATGCGGTGTGTTGATAAGGTTAAAAACTTCAAATATTTGCTCTTAGCAGGTGTGGCTGTTTCTTTTGGATATTATTTATTTAAGTAAGAGCGATTTCACAGAGCCATATTTTATTGTCTGTTTCTGCGTCATGTATGATTTAGTAATAAGACGGACATCCCTGTCGTTATTCTAGCTAGAGCAGATCTGCGAGTCTGATAACCCGTGTAGGAAGGGGGCTCCAGGGAGGACCCATAAAATTCTCTCCAATGAGATCTGGTCAGGCGGTCGGGTTGTAAGCCTGAAGTACGCGCTGATAGGCTGCTGCGTCCACAAGGATCCGAACCAGGAGGTTCAAATGTCAGATAGAGAAAAGTACGAGATCTGGAAAGGGTTGCACAAAGCAGAGGGTGGGCTGGCTTATGGCTTGGCGGTTTTTGGAGACAAGCTTGCAAAACGTGAAAAATATAAATCGTTGGACGGCATTGATGCCGTTCATTTCTACCTCATTCATAAATTTAGCTGGCCCCCTGCTCAAGTCCGTGGAATGAGCTACAACGACATCCTCTTCGTGCTTCAAGAGGAAATGCATGGTTTCGTGCTTCCTGCAGACGCTCGGGTCAAATAGCACCATTCCTAAGGGCGTCATAGCCGAGAGCCTGATCTTTGCTCCGGAGTAACTGGGCGTCCTTTCTGCACTGTTCCCTCTCCAAGATCTGATGGAGTTTAGATGAGATTCGAAGACATCAAACCGGGTCTGCGTGTGCAAATCGTGAGCAGAACTCTGCAGGGCGGTAGGCTATTTCTGAAGGAGGCGACGATTCTCACGAAGTACGAAGAGTTGAGCGGTTCCCCTCACATTCGCATTGTTCTCGAGGATGGTTCAGGAGAGGTTCTTCCAGGAATCAAACCCGAGGATCTCGATTTCGAGTGAAATCGTAGTCGCCTTGGAACCGCGAGTATTTCTCCGCTGAGGGCCTCGCCTTTGGCAAGGGGCGAGGGGGCGAGGGGGTGAGGGAGGAACTTCTCTGTTCCTCTCGATATCTGGTGTTCCACGTGTTCCATGTGTTCCAGATTCGCTAGAGGACAAGTAATACAAGGCTTTAAGAGGTGGAACACCAAATGCGATTAACCGGAACACCAGATACGCGGAACACGTTTGGTGTTCCGCGTATCTGGTGTTCCGGTTTAGTGGGAGGAGCGTCACGACTGGTAGTCGCGACGCGGGCAATCAAGCGGCGATCAGTTGCTCCATGGAAATGGCACCTGCCTTCGCAGTGATCGTATCTTCATTGATGGACATCGGTCCGAACGGTACATGCAGTGGTACGTAGAGGTCAGTCAGAGAGCTCGAACGCCCCATCGCCTTTTCCGTCGCATGCAGGTGTGCTGCCATGGCTGCGAAGTCTTGAGCTGCCTTGTCTAGGCGGTCTGCCCACATGAACCGTGCTGCACGTAGCTGCTGGTGTCGAAGGTCTTTCAAGGTCTGGTTACTCTCTGCAATGGTTGCTTCGAGCTTCTCCACTTCATCTTTCAAAGCTTGCGTTGCAGTTGCAATGCCCCGCTTGTCACGGGTTGCTTCTGCAAGCGCCTCTGAGGCTTGTCTGAGCGCCTTTTCCGCACGTTGTTCTTCCGCGTCATCCCCATCGCTCAACGCAACGGAGTAGCTCGCCGCCGCTTGTTTTTCGACATATCGAGCCTTTTCAATTTCAGTACGTTTCTCTTCTTCAAGTCTTTCGAGTTTGCTCGAAAGCTTAGCGCGTTTGTCTTGCTGCTTTCGCAGATCGTTTTGCACCTGGCTGATTTCTTTCTGTGCCTTTTTAATGTTGCTACCGGCAGATCGAATTCCGTCTTCCCAATCGACCAACGTTTGCAGCCGTCTGATCTCGGAAGCATGGCGCGCTATTTCGGATTTCGCGTTGCTGAGATCATTGATCACGCCATGTGGGTATGGCGCTCGATTGTGACGCGTATGGGCATACAGACTCTTGGCTTCCTTGGCCGCTTTAGCGAGTTTCGGTAGTTGCTTTTCGAGTTGTTCCATCTCGATTTGGTGTTGCTTGATTTGCTTTTGGTAGTCGCTCATTGAAAGTCTTCCATTTCAGATTTTGATATTCGTTCGATTGGATTCCGGGCGGGCCAGACCCGAAGTGGCCGGCAGCTCTCCTCGATCCGCCAATACTTCACGCGGCTTCGGTTTCAGAGGAGAGAAGGGCGTTGGCGTGCACCACGTACGCTCTCGTTTTAGCGAGCCCAGGGAGCCGCACCGATTGCGCAGCGCGACCTTCCGCGCTGGCTTCCAGAATCCCGCGCTCGATCAGTTCCCGGTTGACCAAGGTGAGGCTCATGCCTTTGAACACTTCGGCCCTCCACGCGGTGGGCAGGAAGTAATAGGTGACAAGCGTGTAAACGCCGTCGCCCATACCGTGTTCAACTGTGCGCCGGAAGCCGAGTCTGTCGGTGGTCCGTGGTGCGTGATCGTCGGTTTTGGCGGCGAGACCGTCCCAGCGGGTGAAGCGGCTTTCACCGAATCGCTCGATGACTTGCTGCAAACGACTCACAATGGCGTCACCTTCCATGTTCCCGGCACCGCCGCGCTCTTCGAGCCAAGCATTGAGGCAAACCTGCGCCGCTGTGGTCGCAGTACCTTCCGGCCAGCCAGTAACACCAAGTGCCGTCGCCAGTTCACCAGCAGCAGCGGCGAGACCGAAGCGAGCAGCGGCTCGATGCGCCTGACCGCTGGCCGATGCAGGAAGCGCCTTGGCAATAAAGCGCTCTACCGTGCGCCGCAACATTGCTGTCCAACCCAGCATTTCACCGGGCTTGCACAGCGCCGAAAGGAACGCGGTAAGCGGCGTACCGTAGTACTTGCCTACGCGGGCTTTGAGCGCGTCCGACAGGGCGGCGGCGTCTTCGAATCCGCTCAGCACGTCGAACATGCCCAGCCCTTTGCTCGCATCTGCTGGCACGGCGAGCATGCGGATTTCCATACCCGCCTTTAGCTCCTTGTTCGCGTCGGCCATGTGCTGTGCAAGTGTCTTTTCGCCGGTCGAGAGAAACAGCAAACGCCACTCTTGCACCTGACGTCCTGCTTGCCCTCGATCATTGGCGCGAGCTTTGCCCGTACCGTTGCCGAGCATGTACACCGTTTCGCCGATGATGCGCGGATCGCACATACCGATTTCGTCGAGTACCAGGACGCCGTCCGAATGCGCGGCGGCAATCGACTCCAAGGCGTTGTCGGTAGAGCGCCATGACCGGACCAATCTCGGCCCGCCGTAGACCGATGCGGCAACTTGTAGGTGAGTCGTCTTGCCGCCGGAGCTGTCGCCATACAGATGGAAGCCACCTGATTCATGCCCTAACAAGTGCAGCAGCGGCCCGGCAAAGGCCACGCTGACGACAAACGCTAAGCGATGATTGCCAACGCACAGTGCACCGATTTGCTGCTGCCATTGCTCTAGCGTCCCAGCCTCGCTTATAGGTGGCAGCTGCGCCCCGGAATCACAGAAGAAAAGGTGCTCATGGCTGTTACCTATCTGTTGATCAGGCAGCAGGTATGCAGGCCCATGCCATCCAAGGCGAGTGACCAAACGCGCCCGCTCGTTGCTGTCGAACCCTTGCAGGTAACTTTGAAGATCGTTGCGCGCATTGCGACCGGAGCGCGTTCCAGGCAAGCGCAGTCCCATATCCACCAGCGGCCCCAATACGTCTTTGCCGAAGTCGCCGGTCATGTTGCGAGCAGGAATGTTCCAGCGCTTTTTAGCGCCGTCCGGATCATCGAATTCAACCAGCAAACCCCAGTTGTGACCCTTGTCATCGCGAGTGCGGGCGAGAATCTCCAAGGAGGAACACACAGGCCGCGACTCACCATCATCGCCGGTATAGAACACGCCTTCGGGGGCCAATCGAAAACCACCGGGCAGCAAATCGGTTTTCGATTTTGCCGGTTGTTTGGCTGCTGCTTTTGGCTCTGCAGGTTCGTCGGATTGCTCGCGGGGGAGGGAGACGAAAAGCTCACCGCTGCTCTCCAGCTCGGCGACGTGTGCTGCCGTCCAACCTTTACTCAGTGCGTCGGCGGCATCGTCCCCGTCGTCCCACTTGCCACCTTTGGCAAACGCTGCTTGATCGTCCTTCAAAGTGGGCTTGCGTTTGAACACATTGAGCGCGACGAACCGGACCGATTCGGCGCCGATTTCGTGCAGCTTTTTGGCGACTTCTTCCATGCACGAGGTGCCGCTGCTGTCGTTGTCAGGCCACAGCACGACCGTGCGCCCCTTGAGCGGTGTCAGATCCGCCTTGTGCCAAGAGTTGGACCCGTTCGGCCAGCACGTTGCCACGTACTTCGGCATCAGTTCGCCTGCCGCGTCGGCGGCTTTTTCGCCCTCGCACAATACGACCGGTGCGGCATCGCGCAGTGCCAATTCTTCCAGGCGCAAGAGCGGACGCGGGTCAGGTAATCCCTGCCAGCGCCATTGCGTGGTTTCGCCATTGGAGCGCTGGCACCAAGTCAGAGGAGCAAAGACCTTCTTTGGCATACCGTCTTCATCTGCAGCGAGATCAAAGCGGTAGAGCGCCATGAGTGGCTGACCGCTCGCGTCTCGGTAGATCCAGACTTTCGAGGGGGCGCCATGATCTCTATGGCGGACCGGGCATCGCTTCATGGCTTCAGCCGGGATCGGCTGTATGGCGTTCCATGTTGGAGCTTTGGTTTTGCCTTGAGCCGTAGCCAATTGCGCCGCGCCGACGCTTACGCTCAACAGTTGGGTTAGCTTCGCGCACGCTTCGACATCGGTGCCGCCGTCCAAGTAGCGCACTAAATCAATCAGGTCACCGCCCTTGTCTCCAGTAGCGAAGTCAGCCCAGGTGCCTTTGTTCAAATTGACCTTGAGCGAACCGGCGCGCTTGTCGCTGCGGGTCGGATTGGGAGCGGTGTATTCCTTGCCGCCGTCCACACGCTTTCCGTTGGGCAGCCAGTGCGCGAGGACACGTTCAATGTCCTTCAGCGAGGCGGCTTTTACGTCGGCGAAGCTCGGACGTTTCGTTTTGCTGCTCTGGTGCTGGCTCATGTGTCGGCCCTCGGCGAGAACAGGGTGTCAGTCACGTCATCGAGCAGCGCTTTTGCCATTTCGCCTAGATACACAGCAGGCCAACTAAACTGCTCGCCTTGGTCGCTCATGGCAGCATCGCGGTTGAGCTGGTTCACGTGGTCTTGCAACTGAGAGGCTAGCTCCAGAGCATCTTCGATGGGGATGCCTGCATTGACGCGAAATAACTTCAAGCCGCGGGCATTAGCAGGCGAAAAATCCGTGCGGCCGATCGTGGTCAATGCGTTCATAGCGCACCGCCTTTCTGCTCCGCTGGAACGGAAGTGGTATCACCGTGCAGAGCGAGGGTTTTGATCAAACCGAGGGTGCCGCGTACATCCCAAATGACGGCGGCGATAACACGGTTGGAGAGGCGCGACTCACCTTCAAAGTGGTCTTCGAGCAACGTCAGCACCGAGTCGGCGCGCTCAATTGCGCAGGCGATGGCGTCAATCGGCACACCGGCTCCGACGTTCTGGCTGACACTGAGAATGTCTTCGGGCAGGGCAAAACTCAGGACGTTGTTCATTGGGCACCGCCTGAGGCTTCGAGAGCGCGAGCTTTGGCCATATGTGCGTTGTAGCGGGCGAGACGTGTAGCAAGACTGGAGTTGGCGTGTAGAGCGGCGAGAGCCATTGCACGGTGTGCAGCGGCGCGATTTTTGGACGGAATGAGGGCGTGCATGGGTGAGGCTCCTACTTTCTGACTGGAGCCGCCACCGTCCTTCCTACGGGATTGGGTGGCAGCTGTGCGCGGGGTAGGAATACCGGGATAGTAGGCACCCGGCCAGGCCGAAGCCTGCCCACACACAGCCGCCATAACACGATACTGCGGGCGAAAAAAAACGCCGGCAGTTGTGATCTGGGCGCTGATGCGCCTACTAATTCTCGGGTTCCTACGCCCGGTCGCTGAATTTGCAACGACTGCGGCAGGATAACTCCGAGTTTTTACAAGTGCAACCGGCACGAAGCCTTGCGCATTTTTTTGATGCGACATAAATTGATCGGGCATACAGATTGACCTCAAACGCCCCCGGTTGCCGCCGGGGGCGTTTTCGTTTCAGGCGTGGGCTTCCCAGCGCAGATTGAGCAGGGGCAGGAAGCCGTCATTGAGCATGGAGCGGGCGTCTTCGTAGGCTTCCGTTTGCTGGCCTTCGTCGACGATCACCGCACCGATGTTTTCGCAGTGGAGTGCGAGGGCGCACCAGGTACCGTCGGCCCAGCTAAGTACACTGATCACGCGTCCCTGTTTGTCGTGTCGGCTGCGATAGCGCTCAAGGCGTTGCATCGTGGTGGATGAGAAACCGATGCAGCGCAGCACTGAAAAAGGATGCATCAAGGCTTGATTGGCAATCGACCGGCTCATGCGGCCACCTCATCACGTGCATCAATGCGACCGCGTGCCCACTCTTGAACTTCGGACAAAACCCAGGCGACCGGGGCGCCACGGGCGTTGCTGTTGGTGAGCTTTACGGTTTTAGGAAAACCACTTTGAGGCTCATTCATGAGCTTGTAGATGGTGGGGCGTGCAAGACCGACGATGGCCATGACCTCGGCGATGCGGATGAGCGTCAGCGATGGGTCGATTGGTATGGAGTCGTTTGCAGAGGAGTGGAGACGAGAGGTTTTCATTGCTCGTTCCCCACACTTACGGCAGCGCTATGCGTGCGGCTTTCGAGCCATGCAGACACATCCTTAGGACGATAACGCACGCGGCTTCCGACTTTTACATACGGCAGCGGATTGCGGCGCGAACTGCGCCAGGCGGCGAGCGTGCGATGCGAAAGACCCAGAGTGGCTGCCACTTGATCGGGGGTGAGTAAATCAGTGGCGGAGGGTGAAAGCGGGATGAAGGATTGAAGCGTCGTGGCAGTCATTGAGCGTTTCCTGTAGTCGTGGAGAGTTACAGGGCTAACGCTAAGTGGGGAAAGGGAAATGAACGGCGGTTCACTTCCCTTTAAACATGCGAACTGATCAGGAAAGCCGACGCGGACGGTTCCTTCCGTTGATCCCTCGCCACTAGTGAACGCTGGAAAAAATAATTATGTGGACATGAGCCGTCGTACTTAGCGTCCGACTCCACCCATAGGCCATGAGCGAGAGAAATAACTTAGCCAATGCGGTGGGATTGGACAATCGCGCAGTCATCAACTAGCGTTTTATCTGCTTCTCGGATTGTGTGATTTTCACTGAACTTTGGCTAATAGAGAATGGAGGTTGTATGGACAATTATCACATCACAAAAAATGGTGATAAGTGGGATTTAACCAAGGAGGGAAACAAGCGCCCGTCAAAAAGTGCCGAAACCAAACAGCAAATTATAGAAAAAACAAGAGAGTTCATGTCTGATAAAACGGGGTCCGTGAAAATTCACAAAGAGGATGGAAAGTTTCAAGAGGAACGAACCTATCAGCGCAAAGATGATCCGAAAAACTCGAAGGGTTAGTTATACTAAATCAGTTTTCTGTTTTTGTAGTGTAGGGCGAGCAGGCTAAATGCCATATTCAAATTGAAGTATCCATTTAGCCTCGCTTCCGAGTTGACTAATGCGGTTTAGGCTTTAATGTCCTTTCGGTACGATTAATACTTTTAGCTCGAAGTTTTCTTCCTTTTTGTTAAGATCATTTTCCAGGCCTCTGGGATTGGAAATCCATCCTTCAGGGTCGTATACAAAACAAAGAAGTTTTTTACAATCTTGATGTACTCTGTATCGCTGTGAATCGACGATTAGTTCCGCGCCTACACCCTTGCCTTTCAGAGTGGGTCTAGTCTTCTTGACTTCAATAATGATTTTTTCATCTTTTAACAAAAAGTCTACTCTAGATCCACCGCCTGCATAACTAGGCGTCCATTCTTCATGTCTGATATCGTCAAAATGGATATGCAGAAGTGCGTGCAGTAGATCCTGGGTGTCGTACTCATCTTTAATTTCTAGACCGTCGCGCCCTCCGTGACGAGATTGCAATTGTTTCACTACGAGAGGGAAGCGTGCGCAGATTTTTTCCACTAATGTAAAACAGTCTGTGTCTTCTAGGTCTACAGTCGGCGGGCTGTATTCATCAATAGAGAAAAAATTTTTTAAAATAGACTCTTCGTGTTCAACTAACGCCTTTGGTGGTCGATTTAATATCATAAAAACGCCGACTGCTAACAGTCCTCCGAGAAGCAGAATGAAAAGCATTAGATCAAGTAGGTTTAGTGAGATTTTAAAAGAATTTTCAAATTTATACTTGCTCCCTCCGTCTGGTCTTTTTTCTTCGCGGGGAACCAGGGTCATTTCGTGTTTTAGTGTTACCCCTCGGAAAGGGTAGAAAAATTTAAGGTCGATTGCCCTCCCGTTTATTTTTCCTTCGTTGTAAAGATCCAGTTGTCTTGCCGCATCTTTGGACTCGGTTTTGTAGAAGTCAGAAGAAAGATAGCTTCTTACAGCTGTGTTTCCAAAGTCTGGGTCTTCAAATATGGGGAAAATCCACATGGCATAATTGATCCCAATGGATATCAGAGCAAGCGCGCTTGTTGCGATTGCAAAACTCCTCGCTCTTCTGTTGTTTAAGACTATGTCCGCGAACGATTCTACCGGTCGCACTATGCCCGTCCAAATCAAAAAGCGATTAAACAACTCTCTTGCTCCAAAATATTTTTATGCGAAGTAGGCAGTAGGTTTTATTTTAACGCTTATCTTCGTCCGCACGAAGTATTCCGCCAGCGACTAGAATATTGCGAACTTGTTTTGTGGAAAGCTTGGCGGCCCCCCCTGGCGTTTTAAGCGCAGAGTCAGTGCCCACAATAATGCCAACGATCTCTCTTTCAGATCGTCCATCACTGAGTAGCCGCTTAGCGTGGGAGCAAATGCTTTCATTGCGATCTATCGTGGCTTCACGGCGTATAGCTGCCGAGCTGTTGCCTGCTTTGCGCGCAGTTGCACTAATCCGGATCTTATCTGCGCTGCTCAAAAGCGGAGAGGCGTAGACGTTCGCCAAGGTCATGTAATGCCGGGCTGTACCCATCAAGTCTGCCGCGGTCTCTCGTGCTTCGATTTCCAGATGAGCTTGTTCGTGGCGTACCTCCTCCACAAACTCTGCAAAGTCGTCCGATGCATCTGCAATCAAAGCGGCTAGATTCTCAAGGTTCCCCGAGCACAGATCCGTATCGAAACCGCTCAACCACCGCTCGAACGTCTCAATGACACGGCAAGCGCGATCAATCGCCAGCGCGGCAATGTATTGGCTATCGGTGATAGCCGAATTGGACGACTCCCCTACCGTCCAGCGAATGCAGCGGGGCAAGTCGTCCGTGAAGCGTTCAAATTGTTGGCGTATGTTGTAGGAGAGCGGTCTTACATTAGTCAGGACTCGAACGGATTCAACCGACCATTCTCCATTTGTCTGATGACTCAACCAATGCTCCTGGCCCTGTCGGATGAGTTCGAGAGCATCATCAATGCGGTCTGCAAATTCGTCGTACAGTGTGAATCGCTCAAGCGTCTCGACAACCTCCCAGCCTTCAATGTTGAGGGGAGCGCTCAAGTAAAACTCTTTACTCATCATTCATCCCCCCGCCCCGTTTGCGTGGCCGAGAAAACGCGAGCACCTGCGCCCGGCGAAGCTTGGAAACCGCCAGTGAGGAGATGGTGTTTCTCAAGAAAATGTCTGCGATTCTGGAACACCTTTTGTGTAGCATCGACAACGTGTTCCAGCCTATCGCTGGTTGTGTTCCAGTATCGCCGGCCACGGATTTAAAGGCTCTCGGCATCTTTGGAACACATGGAACACACGGAACACGCGCTTTTTGAGTAATTAGGAGTTGCATGCTCAAATCGCTTGTCCGAATTGGCCCAGCACGATGTTCCCTTTCTGCAAGCTATCAAGGTGATCCGCATACCACTGCATCATGGCAGTCCTTTTTTCGAGATATTGAGCCTTGTTGTATATCCCCGAGATGCCCTCTTCTTTATGAGCTAACTGCGCCTCGACATGCTCCTTTGGCCATCCATGCTCACGAAGCAATGTGCTCGCTGTATGCCGCGTACCGTGCCCAACAAGACGCCCTTTGTAGCCAATGGTTGCGAATACTTTATTGATAGTGTTTTCACTGATGGTCGGATTCTTCGCACCGACTCCAGGGAACAGCCAACGGCTACGTCCGGTTAAAGAGTGCAGCTCTTTCAATGCGATCAGTGCTTGATGTGGAAGGGGGCAAACGAAGTCTCGGCGCATCTTCATTTTCGACGCCGGTGTCGTCCAAATTGCCTTATCAAGATCAAACTCTTTCCACTCTGCCAGTCGAACCATTCCCGGTCTTGAGGCTGTCCATATACAAAGCCAGGCTGCGGTCCGAGCTGTGAGTCTGCTGGGGGTATTCCTGAGCGCGGTGAGAAATTCGCCGAGTTCAGGCTCTAGCAAATGAGGGTGTTGTTGAGTCTTCGGTGCTTGAGCTGCGATGTCGCGTAGACGGCTGCCCGGATCGTTCTCGGTCAATCCTAAGCCGATTGCTCTACCAAAGATTTGGTTGACCCAGGTCCGACACTTCTCCGCTACGTTGTGCGCCTCACGAGCTTCGAGGGACGCTTGGAGATTTGCACAATCGGTTCGGGTTATTTCATCCAGAGGTTTATCACCAAGCGCTGGAAGAATGTCTTTGTCGAGGTAGGTGCGGATTTTATTGAGAGTGGAGGGGGCGAGACCTTTTTCCTCTTTTGCCTTCAGCCAGGCTTCCGCAGCCGCTCTGAAGGTTCGTGTTCGAGCGGCATCAATGGCCGCTTTTGCTGAGCGCTTTTGTTCAAGAGGGTCGGCACCACTACTGACGACCTTTCGCAGATCTGCTGCTTTTTCGCGGGCGAGTGAGCCGCTGACTTCTGGATAGCCGCCGAGGCCCATCCATGCCCAGTTACCTGCAGGACGCTTGTACCGGAGTTGCCATGACTTGCCCCCGTCCGGTTTGACACGAAAGTACAGGCCGTTTCCATCGAGTTCTCGATATTCCTTTGTTTCAGCCTCCAGCCCAGCAAGCGTGGTATCAGCGAGAGGGCGGCGCTTGATGTCTGCGCGTTTCATCCTTGTATCCCAAAGTTCGGTATTTTTCTCAGGATACAAGCAGGGATACAGGGATACAACGGATAAGGGGAGACAGGGATAAACAAGCAGGCACAAAAAAACCGGCCAAGTGGCCGGTTTCTCTGGGTCTGAGAGGCTGGTAGAGACTCTCAGATACTGCTGTATGGTGCCCCGAGGGAGACTCGAACTACACCATTTTAAGTAAAAAAGCCTTGTAACCCAATAGTAGCACGGTTTGTACGTTGTTTTGGATAGAAAAATTGGGTAGAAGGTAGGTTAGATTTCTGCCCGGTGAGCGTAACATGTCTGATTTCCTGATCCTCAAATCCGGTACGTATCATGTCCGTCTTGACGTTCCAGCACATGCCCGCGATGCGTTCGGTGGTCGCAAGGTGCTCACAAAGAGTCTGAAAACCGGCAACCGCTCAGAAGCTCATGTGTTGAAGCTCCGTTGGTTACAGCAGTGGAAAACGGAGATCGAGCGGGCACGAAAAAAGGAATTTCCTGATTTTCGTGAAGAAGTAGCCCTAATCGTTGAAAGATACAAAGATGAGATTGAAAAAGAAAAATCCACCCCTTTCAACTGGTTCGCACCAGAAATTGAAAAACCATCGGCTAGCACTGAGCAAATTAAAGAAATAGATTCGGTAATCAAAAAGCACAAACTACGCCCGAAATTGAGAGAAGAAGCTATACAAATAGTGATGGGCGTTAGTGATTATTCACCGAAAACGCCTTTTTTTAAGAGTCGTTTGGATGCTTTTCACAAATATGAGACTGAAATCCGAAAGGTCGAGCTATCTACGGTTGACCGGCATGTAAAACGTATCAAGGTGCTTGATTCTTTTCTAAAAGAAAGTGAATTAGAATTGAGCCACGACACTATTTCCACCTTCTTGGCTTCATTGGAAATTGAGCAAAAAACCAAAAAGCAATATCTTTTTTCTTTTAACGCTTTTTGGAATTACGCATTCAAAAAAGACCCCGCTTTTAAGTCTGCGTATGCAAATCTAAACAATCCGTTCAAAGATCATGAATTAAATCAAGAAAAAAGGGGCATGTATAAAGAAGCGACGCGTCGGGCGTATTCTGTTGATGAGATTCAGCACCTTCATAAATCCGCCCTTGAAGAAAATAATCAGAAACTGGCGGATCTCATTGAGATTGGTGCTTATACGGGGGCCCGAATCGAAGAGATTTGTCAGCTTCGATCTGAATCACTAGTAATCGAAGACGGGATCGAATGCTTTCACATTCGCGAGGGTAAGACGGACGCAGCGGTTAGGCATGTTCCGGTTCATCCAAAGCTCAAAAAAACGCTGAATCGACTTATAGCTGCTTCCAAGGATGGTTTCCTGTTGCAGACAGGCAAAGGCGGTAAATACGGCGTCAAATCCAAGGATCTAGGCAATGACTTCTCTCAGTTCAAAACCCGGCTTGGATTCGATAAAAAATGCGTATTTCACAGCGTGCGTAAAACCGTCATCACAACACTTGAACGGGCAGACGTAAAAAACCTCGTTGTAATGTCTATCGTCGGTCATGAACCCGGAGGAGCTTTGAATATCACGTTCGATAGGTATTCAGAAGGGCCAACACCACAATCAAAATTAGCTGCTATCGAAAAGATTGGCTACGCGTTCGAATTCTAACCATCAAACGATTAAATAGAGGCTGTCCGATTATGGATGGCCTTTTTTTATGTCGTCTAAAAATCAAACGGTAAAGGAGTACATAAATAGTCTGATCATCAAACGTTATATGTCGGACGTTTTGTCATACGTTTTCAAAAATGTCGGACGCTTTCTATGTCGGACAAATTTGTCGGACGCTCTTGAAAACACAATAATATATGGTACAACAT
>Ga0247818_10000205_pt1 | contig 36015 bp, 28 predicted proteins | sample 13C_Glucose_Day1_FD_192424 | JGI IMG/M metagenome (GOLD analysis project Ga0247818, IMG submission 192424) | Soil microbial communities from agricultural site in Penn Yan, New York, United States - 13C_Glucose_Day1 | ecosystem: Environmental > Terrestrial > Soil > Agricultural land | place...
GTCTTTTAGAGGAGCGCGACTCATGACCGTGATCAAGCAAGACGACCTGATTCAGAGCGTTGCCGACGCCCTGCAGTTCATTTCCTATTACCACCCCGTTGACTTCATCCAGGCGATGCACGAAGCCTACCTGCGTGAAGAATCGCCGGCAGCCCGCGATTCCATGGCGCAGATCCTGATCAACTCGCGCATGTGCGCTACCGGCCACCGCCCGATCTGCCAGGACACCGGTATCGTTACCGTGTTCGTGCGCGTGGGCATGGACGTTCGTTGGGATGGCGCCACCATGGGCCTGGACGACATGATCAACGAAGGCGTGCGCCGGGCTTACAACCTGCCGGAAAACGTCCTGCGTGCCTCGATCCTCGCCGACCCGGCAGGCGCTCGCAAGAACACCAAGGACAACACCCCGGCCGTTATCCACTACTCCATCGTTCCGGGCAACACCGTGGAAGTGGACGTGGCAGCCAAGGGCGGCGGTTCCGAGAACAAGTCGAAAATGGCCATGCTCAACCCGTCCGACTCGATCGTCGACTGGGTGCTGAAAACCGTTCCGGAAATGGGCGCCGGCTGGTGCCCACCGGGCATGCTCGGCATCGGCATCGGCGGCACCGCCGAGAAAGCCGCAGTGATGGCCAAGGAAGTGTTGATGGAATCCATCGACATTCACGAGCTGAAAAAACGCGGCCCGTCCAACCGTATCGAAGAGATGCGCCTGGAGCTGTTCGAGAAGGTCAACCAACTGGGCATCGGCGCCCAGGGCCTGGGTGGCCTGACCACCGTGCTTGACGTGAAAATCATGGATTACCCGACACACGCCGCTTCGTTGCCGGTGTGCATGATCCCGAACTGCGCCGCCACCCGTCACGCGCACTTCGTGCTGGATGGCTCCGGCCCGGCTTCCCTGGAAGCGCCACCGCTGGACGCCTACCCGGAAATCGTCTGGGAAGCCGGCCCGTCGGCCCGTCGCGTCAACCTCGATACCCTGACCCCGGGAGAAGTGCAGAGCTGGAAACCGGGCGAAACCGTCCTGCTCAACGGCAAGATGCTCACCGGTCGCGACGCTGCGCACAAGCGCATGGTCGAGATGCTGAACAAGGGTGAAACCCTGCCGGTGGACCTCAAGGGTCGCTTCATCTACTACGTCGGCCCGGTCGATCCGGTGCGCGAAGAAGTGGTTGGCCCTGCCGGTCCGACCACCGCGACGCGGATGGACAAGTTCACCCGTCAGATCCTCGAGCAAACCGGCCTGCTGGGCATGATCGGCAAATCCGAACGCGGCCCGACCGCGATCGAAGCGATCAAGGACCACAAAGCCGTCTACCTGATGGCGGTCGGCGGCGCGGCTTACCTGGTGGCGCAAGCCATCAAGAAATCCCGCGTAGTGGCGTTCGCCGAACTGGGCATGGAAGCGATCTACGAGTTTGACGTCAAGGACATGCCGGTGACGGTTGCGGTTGATAGCAAGGGTGAGTCGGTACACATCACCGGTCCCGCCATCTGGCAGAAAAAGATCAGTGAAAGCCTGGCGGTGGAAGTGCAATAAGCCGCGCTGAAACGCTAATCAAAAACCGGCCCGTCGGCAACGACAGGCCGGTTTTTTTTGGTTTGAGAAAAACCGGGGCTATTGCGCGCGAAAAATATCGCTGTGACCTGTCAGTTGTGACAGGTCACAGCCATTGCATCCCCTGATAAGTTGAATGCACGCGTTGCATTCCTCTCAGGTGGAAACAGAAATGGCCACGGAAGAACAAAAAGGCACCATCAATATTGCCGCCCCCGCCCAACCCAAGATAGGCGGGGCCATTGCCAGTTTTGGTGGTTGGGGGGCAGTAGGCACTACCGGTTCGGCCTCGCTGGAATTGCCGTTGCCGATCACCAAGGCACCCAACCGCGAAGGCGTTCCATCCTTGTCACTGAGCTATGGCAGCCATGTGGGCAACAGTATGTTTGGTATCGGATGGCATTTGACCGTCCACGCCATTACGCGGCGAACGAGCAAGGGCGTTCCACTGTATGACGACCGCAAGGATCTGATCGTCGGCCCCGACGGTGAGACCTGGATGCCGGAACTTGACGCAGCGGGTGAGCTCGTCAAAACACCGGAAACCGTCGACGGGACCCTCTATCAGAGGGTCCGCTACCAGCCCCGGATCGAGGGCGGTTTCGCCAAACTGGAACGTTGGTTTTCGGATGGCGACGCGGCGGGTTTCTGGCTGATCCATAGCGCCGATGGCGGGATTCAGGTGTATGGCAAGACATTGGCGTCGCGCCGGGCCGAACACCGAGACGACCTTGACGAACCCGAGCGCGTCGGGGTGTGGTTGCTGGATGAAAGCGTCAATGTTCGGGGTGAGCACGTTGTCTTTGAATACAAAGCCGAAACTGAAGCGCCTGCCGCTGCGCAATCGCGCGACTATCGCGCTCAGCGCTATTTACATCGGGTGCTTTACGGCAATGCGGTGGCGCAGTCGGGGTTGTATTCCTGGAGCGCCGATGGCTGGAACAACGTGCAATTCCACTTTCATCTGCTGTGCGACTACGGCGAACGCAGCCACGATCTGACGCAAACACCCGTCTACGGCCCACCCTACCAGAACAACGGCTTTCAACACGGCGAATGGCTCGAGCGCTGCGATCCTTTCTGGAACTACGACTACGGATTCGAACTGGGCACGCGGCGCCTGTGCCGGCAGATTTTGATGTTCCACCACTTCCCCGTAGACCCGGGGGACTCGCCGGTGCTGGTCCAACGCCTGTTGCTGGAGCATCACACGGGACCGCTGGACTACAACCATTTGACCGCCGCACACCTTCAGGCGTTTGACAACCAGGGGAAGGTTGAAAGCCGGCCGCCCATGGAGTTCAGCTACGCGCCTTTTGAACTCGACGGTAAACAGCCTGGCTGGAAAGCCTTTCCCGAGATGCCGGGGCTCAATGACGGCCAGCGCTACCAGTTGGTGGATCTGTACGGCAAAGGCATGCCGGGCATCTTATGCCGCCATGACAAGGCGTGGTACTACCGCGAACCGCTGCGCGCCGACAGCGGCGGCGATGACGTGCGTTATGGGGATTTGATAGAACTGCCATACATTCCGCTGGCCGACAGCAGCAAAACCATTCGCCAGACCCTCAGCGACCTGAACGGTGACGGCAAGCTGGAATGGGGGCTGCACGCCCCGTCCATGAACGGTTTTTTTACGATGAATGCCGACCGTCAGTGGTCGACCTTCGTCACTTACGACGTTTTCCCGCTGGAATATTTCCATCCTCAGGCACAAATGGCCGATCTGGTGGGCGACGGTCGTACGCACGTCGCCCTGATCGGCAGCAAGAGCGTTCGTCTATACACCAATCTGGGTGAAAGCCTGGGTTTCAGCGCGGGTCGTGATGTCAAGCACAAGGTTGACGCCCTGCCATTGCCAAGCAGTTCGCAAACGGAAGTGGTGGGCTTCAGCGATGTGTTGGGCAGCGGCAAACAGCACCTGTTCCGTATTCGCCACAACAGCCTGGAGTGCTGGCCGAACCTGGGCCACGGGCGCTTTGGCAAACGGATCGAACTCACGGCGCCCGACATCCCTTACGAGCATTTCAATGCGTCGCAGGTGTTGCTGGCTGACCTCGACGGCTCAGGCGCAACCGATCTGATCTACCTGGAATCCGACGGCCTGCGGGTTTTCATGAACCACTGCGGCAAGGGCTTCGCCAGCGACTCCATCTACCTGCCCTGGCCGGAGGGTGTGCGTTACGACCGGTTATGCCAGGTCACCACGGCTGACTTGCTGGGACTGGGTTGCACCAGCCTTGTACTGACCGTACCGCACATGTCCCCGCGGCACTGGCGCTATGACTTCGTCCACGCCAAGCCCTATCTCGTGAACCGTAGTAACAACAACATGGGCGCCCTGAGCTTCATCGACTACCGCAGTTCGGCCCAGGAGTTTCTCGATGAGGAATACGAACAACACCAGATCGACAAAGACCAGGTGGTTGAATCCGGCGTGCCGTTCGCGATGCATCTGGTCAAGCGTCAGACCCAGGTCGATGAGATCACCGGCAATCGCTTGACCCAACTGATGAGCTATCGCCAAGGTTATTACGACCCCTTTGAACGCGAGTTCCGCGGCTTTGGCCTGTTGTTGCAAACCGACACCGAGGCCAGCGAGGCGGAACGCGGGAGCGTGGGGTTCACCGCGCCGATCCTGAGCAAAACCTGGTTTCACACGGGAAAATTCATCGATCAGCCCAGGGTTGGCTACTACGCCCAGGATCTAAAAGCCAAGCCTTTGGATGACACCCGACTGGAACGTTTCCACCTGCGAGACCGGGCGGCGGAGCCCGTCGATCCACCGGACGAGCAAACCGCCCGGGAGATCGCCCGCGCCCTCAGCGGCTCGACACTGCGCACGGAAGTGTTTGCCTTCGACACGCCAGAGGTGCCGTATGCGGTGGCCGAGCATCGCTTTCAGGTACGCATACTGCGCGCGAAAAGCAAGCACTACCCCTATGCGGTGCTGCAACCCATGGCCCTGGAATCGATCAGCTATCAGTACGAACCTGAAATGCCGGACGACCCACGGTGCGAACATTCGCTTAGTCTGAGATGGGATGAGTACGGCAGCGTGCTGCATGCTTGTGTTGTCTATTATGCGCGGCGCAACACCGACAGCGCCCCGCCCTTTGAAGACGAATACGATAACCGCTGGTGGAAGGACGCCCACGACGATGCGCAACAGTGCTGGTATTTGACGGAATCCAAAGCGGAATACATTCACGTCAATCACAAAGACGACTGGAAACCCCTGAAGCCCTTCCGACTGGGGCTGCCCTATCGGGAACGCAGCAATGCGCTGGTATTGGAAAAGTCGCAGCTGACTATCGAAGACATCCACCATGATAACTTCGTCATGTGGAGCGAGGACGATGGCGAATGGGCGAAACAATCAGTGCTCGCCGGCATGTCCATGCAGTTCTACATCGATCCCGCCACGGGCCAGACGATGGAAAAGAGCAAGGCGACGGTCCTTGCGCTGCCAGGCCACGTGGAAATCGCCGAACTGGATGCCAAGGCCTTGAGTGCTTACGACAAGCTCCAGGATGAAAACGGCAAGATGCCCTTCAATCTCAAGGAAAAGCTCACTGAGGTGGGTTACCACATCATGCCGTGGTTTCTGCCTGAGGTTGAACCAGCCGAACCTGCCGACCCGAGCGACGCGAAGAACTACCTGTGGTCCGTGCATCGTGGTTTTCCCAGCTATCACGGTGCGGACGGTTTCTACAACGTCAAACAGTTCCAGCAGACTCAGAGCCACGGCATCACCAAAGTCACCTACGACCCCTACTGGTGCCTGCACACGGCCATCGAACTGCCGGACGGTTGCATCACCCGAACCCTGAACACCGACTACTGCACGTTCCTGCCCGCGGCCATCGAAGACCCCAATCGCAACATTCAGGAAGCGCGCTACAACGCCTTCGGCGAAGTACTGGTCACCAGTTTTTATGGCACCGAACTGGGCGAGAAAGTCGGCTTCCATTCGCTGCGAAACTATTTGCCGCCCGACGACCGCAGCCCGACCCGCGCCATCGAAACACCTCGGGAGGCCATCGGCAATTATGCGATGGCCATGTTCAGCGATGCGTTCAGCTGGATGGGCCGGATTCCGGTGACACCGTTACCGGAAGATGAATGGTTCGACTGGGCCCGAGCTGAAGGCTTTGTACTGCCCAGCGGCCACCTGTGCGACCGCGCCCGTCAGCATCTGTCGACGCTCGAAAACCCAGACGCAAACGCAAACGAACAGCTATTGCAGCAATATGTCGATGCCGCCCACCGCGAACCGGTCCACGTCGCCACCTTGCAGGCAGACCGCTATCCAGGCGATCCGGAGCTGCAGATCCGCATCGCGATCATCCATCAGGATGGCTTCGGCCGGGTGCTGCAAACCAAGCAGGAAGTCGAACCCGGCAAGGCCTGGGTGGTGGCGGATGACGGCACCTTGAAACTCAAGGAAGACGGCACGCCCGAAGAAGCCGAAGCCACGCGGCGCTGGCGCGTCAGCGAGCCGGTCGAATACAACAACAAGGGCCAAACAGTACGGATCTACCGGCCTTACTTCGCCGATAAGTTCCTGCGCATCAAGGATGACTCGCTACGGGCGTTCGCTTATCACGATCAACAGCGCTACGACGCCGCCGGCCGCCCGACCCACACCATACTGGCGAAAAAAATGGCGCAAGGGCCCGATTCGGAGCTCCTGCCATTGCGCCGGGAAATGCGCTATCGCTGCTGGTACACCATCGCGTTCGATGAAAACGACTTGTTCGACCCGCCACCGCCGCCGAGACAGCGCAATGGCTGGACGCTGCATTGATGACCGCAACCGTCCACGCCAACACCCCGCAGCTGTCGGTCATCGACAGCCGCGGTTTGGCGGTACGTCATGTGGCGTACTGTCGGCGGGAGAATACCGGAGTCATCCCGCAGGCGCGGATCACCCGCCAGCAGCATGATGCCGTCGGGCATCTGCGGATGCTGCGAGATCCGCGATTTCAAGCGCCTGATGCTCGGCCGAACATGACCACCATTTACGGCCTGTCCGGTGGCACGCTGATCACCGACAGTATCGATGCCGGATGGCGCTTGCGGCTGTATGGCGAAGCCGGAACGGCGCAAGAGGCTTGGGATGGTCGCGGCAGTCACTGGCGGCATGAACACGATGATCAGCAACGCCCTGTGGCAACTCATGAACAAGCCAAAGGCTCGATCCCACGAACCATCGAGCGCCTGACCTACGCCAGCAATAGCGTCGATTTCGCCGAACGCAATCAGTGCGGACAATCGATTCGTCACGATCATTCGGCGGGTGTCGTGTGGTTCAAACAGCGGGGGTTGAATGGCGGATCACTGCGAGAGCTCCAGCGTTTCCTGCCCGACTTGGCTGACGTGCAAGCCGACTGGCCTGACCTCGAAGCTGATCGCGATCAACTGCTGCAACCCGGCACGGGCTATACCACCCAACGCCATTACGGTCCGACAGGCGAGGTGCTGGTGCAGACCGATGCCGGCGGCCATCGACAACACTTCAGCGTTGACCGCGCCGGACAACTGCAACGCATTGATCTGACCCTCGCACAGCAAACTTTACAGCCACTGTTAAAAGCGGCGAGTTATAACGCTGAAGGTCAGTTGCTCGAGCAGGTCACTGGCAACGATGTCGTCAACACGGCCACCTACGAACCGTCTACCTGCCGACTGCAACGGTTGATCGCCACATCAGCAGACCGTCAGCTTCAATCGCTGAGTTATGAATACGACCCGGTAGGCAATATTGTCCAACTCGTGGACCACACCCAACCTGACACCTTTTTTTCCAATCAACGGGTAGCAGCGCTCAATAGTTATACCTACGACAGTCTTTACCAACTGGTCTGCGCCACGGGTCGCGAAACAGCGGGCGCAGGCCAGACGCCGGGCCTGCCGGAGCTGATTGTCCCCAGCCCCATCGACCCGGGCCGTCTACTCAATTACAGCGAATACTACGAGTACGACGCGGGGGGTAACCGGACAGAATTGCGCCATATCAGCGATACAAATCCGTTCCGGCATTTAATGCGCGTCGATCCAATCAGTAATCGCGCGTTGCCCTGGAGCGAAGGCGAAGAACAACCGGACTTCGAGCGCAACTTCGACGCAAACGGCAATCTTCGATATCTGCTCCCTGGTACGCAGCCGATGAACTGGGACGCGCGCAATCAATTGCAAAGCGTGACCACCGTCAGACGAACGACAGGAACAGATGACGGCGAGTGGTATCGCTACAACGCAGCCGGTGAGCGGGTCGTCAAGTTCAGCATCCACCATGCCCGTACCGTCACCCATAAACGCGTCGTCCACTACTTGCCTGGTCTGGAAGTACGCACGGGTGACAACGGCGAAGAGCTTCAGGTCATAGTCATCGCCTTGGCACGTGGCAACGTTCGATGCCTGCATTGGGCCAAGAGCAAGCCCAAGGAAATCGAGGACGACCCATTGCGATACAGCGTCGACGACCACTTGGGTTCATGCAGTCTGGAGCTGGATCAACACGCTAACGTTATCAGCCATGAGGGTTATTACCCTTATGGCGGCACGGCCTGGTGGGCTGCTCGTTCGGCAGTGGATGCGGATTACAAGACCATCAGGTACTCGGGCAAGGAACAGGATGCCAGCGGACTTTATTATTATGGCTTCCGGTATCTGGCGCCGTGGTTGGGGCGCTGGGTGAATCCGGATCCTGCGGGAAATATAGACGGGCTGAATCTCTACAGGATGGTGGGAAACAACCCCATATTATATACAGATGCATTGGGCAAGGATAAAACGCCCATCAACAAAGACATTCATATGATATGGATAGGCGAATCACCAGAAAAACTGGCTGCACAGGTAGCGAACATCAACAACACCGTAAACCAGGCCAGTGGTTATAAAGTGCACCTTTACATTGAAACGGCCACCAAAGACAGTTTCTCCAAGGTATTAAGACAACTCAAGGTTCACGACATAACCTACCTGAGAGAAAGTGCACTATTTAGCGAGTTTCAGCAAACGGAAGTTTCAACCCTGTACAACGACTTCAGACTGGGGGACGCGAAAAACCTCGCTTATGCCGCGGATGTTTTAAAGCCTTTCATAGTATTCAAGCTAGGCGGCATGTATTCGGATGTTGACGACGCCTATCAAAGCAAGCACACAGAGGACCAGCAGAAACTAGGTAACTTTTCATTAATGGCAGAGCCTGCCGAAGTTGTCACGCATGAACCCGTATCGGTGCCTTGGGAGTGGGCTGGTGCGACCCAACTACCTAATAGTTCATTCGCTGCTCATGCAGGTAGCCAAATCCTGAAGGACTTGATGGATGAAATGACGTTGCGCTACCAAAAACTGGTCGCTTCCGGGACTTATTCCACGAACGGCGGATACATCGGACAAGCCATTCTCGATAAAAACCCGAACGGCAGACTAAAAATAATGGCAGACATAGTAGGACCGCGTGTATTGACGGACGTCATTAAACGACATGACAGCGATGCAGCAACCATTATTGATCAAGCCACCTGTAGAAGATTTAATGGATTCGGCCCTGCGGATCTCGATAAGAGAATGGAAGCCAAGATGCCGCTCGGTCGATACATCAATCTAGGCAATCTTAACTCTTGGAAATAAAGTTAGTGACCGATATTAATAACTGAGCGACAACGCATCCCGGCAGGGAGGGATTTACAGGTCGGAATCTCCCTCTCATGCTATGGTGCGCCCTTATCCTTCCTGTTCTTACAGCATGCTACCGACCGCCCGATCCTTGCGCATTACACTCCATGCTTTGCTGATTCTCGCTGGCACTGCTCTGACCGCGACCCTGGCCATTCGTCACGCCGAACGCCAGGCCCTGGTGGAGGACGCTGCCCGCGCGAGTCAGCAATTGGGCCTCTATGCCACATCACTGCACACCCTGATCGAACGTTACCGCGCCCTGCCCGCCGTGCTCGCGCTGGACCCGGAGTTGCGTTCGGCACTCAAGGGCCCGCTAAGCCCTGAGCAGCAGGATGCGTTGAATCGCAAACTGGAACAGATCAACGGCGCAGCCCAATCCTCGACCCTGGAACTGCTCGATCACACCGGCCTTGCCATCGCCGCAAGCAATTGGCGCTTGCCCAGCAGTTACGTCGGCCACAACTACGCCTTCCGCCCCTATTTCAGCCAGACCCGCACCCAGGGCACCGGGCGCTTTTATGCGGTGGGGGTGACCAGCGGCATTCCAGGTTATTTCCTGTCCAGTGCGGTCACCGATGATGATGGCCGGTTTCTCGGCGCGATGGTGGTGAAGCTTGAATTTCCGGAGCTGGAACGCGAATGGCGTCAAGGCAGCGACACGCTGCTGGTCAGTGACGCCCGCGGAATCATTTTCATCGCCAACCAGCCGGGCTGGCGCTATCGCCTGTTGCAACCGTTGATCGACAGCGATCACGCCGAGTTGAAAGCCACCCGCCAATACGACAAGCAGCCGCTGACCCCGCTGAAGTTTGAATCGCTGCACCGCTTCGATGACAACAGTGACCTCGCCCGGGTCGAGGGTCCGGAGGGCAACGCCGACTACCTGTGGGAATCCCTGCCGCTGACGGCCGAAGGCTGGACCTTGCATCTGTTGCGCCGCCCGCAAGTCGCGTTCGAAGACATTCGCAACGCCGCACTCGCCGCTGCCGGTTCGTGGCTGGCACTGGTGTTCCTGCTGCTGTTCCTCAACCAGCGCTGGCGTCTGGCAAAAATGCGCCAGCGCAGCCGCGAAGAGCTCGAACAATTAGTCGAAGAACGCACCCGCGACCTGCGCACCGCCCAGGACGGCCTGGTGCAATCGGCCAAACTCGCCGCCCTCGGCCAGATGTCCGCCGCATTGGCCCACGAAATCAACCAACCGCTGACCGCGCAACGCATGCAGCTTGCCACGCTAAGACTGTTGCTCGATCACGGTCGGGTCGACGACGCCTACAAGGCGCTCAAGCCGGTGGATGACATGCTGACGCGCATGGCCGCCCTCACCGGTCATTTGAAAACCTTCGCCCGCAAAAGCCCAAGTGGCTTGCGCGAACGCCTCGACCTGGCGGCGGTGGTGGACCAATCCCTTGAGCTGCTCGATACCCGGCTGCGCGATGAGCAGGTCAGCACCGTGCTGCACCTGACACGTCCGGCCTGGGTGCGCGGTGATGCGATCCGCCTGGAACAGGTGCTGATCAATCTGCTGCGCAACGCCCTCGATGCGATGCGGGATAAACCCTGCAAACGCCTGGAAATCCGCCTTGAAGCAGACGAACAACAGTGGCGCCTGAGCGTGATCGACAATGGCACTGGCATCGCCGAGGAAAACCTGGCGAAGGTGTTCGATCCGTTCTTCACCACCAAACCGGTGGGCGATGGCCTGGGCATCGGTCTGGCGGTATCCTTCGCCATCGTGCACGAATCGGGTGGACGCCTGAGCGCCGCCAATCACGCCAACGGCGCGGTGTTCACCCTCACCTTGCCGATCGATCCAGAGGCCAATGGCGCATGCTGAATTCAGTGATAGTGGTCGACGATGAAAGCAGCATCCGCGACGCCGTCGAACAATGGCTGAGCCTGTCGGGTTTCGAGGTGCAGCTGTTCAGCCGTGCCGATGAATGCCTGGCGCAGTTGCCCAGACATTTCCCCGGGGTGATCCTCAGCGACGTGCGCATGCCCGGCATGACCGGCCTGGAGCTGCTGGCCGAAGTGCAACGCCGCGATGCCGATCTGCCGGTGATCCTGCTGACCGGCCACGGCGACGTGCCGATGGCGGTCGAGGCGATGCGCGATGGCGCCTACGACTTCCTCGAAAAACCCTTCAGCCCCGAAACCCTGCTGGGCAGCCTGCGGCGCGCGCTGGACAAGCGTCGGCTGGTCCTGGAGAACCGGGCCCTGCACACGCAGGCGGACAATCGCGCCAGACTCGATGCCACGTTGCTGGGTGTATCCCGGAGCCTGCAGACCTTGCGTCGACAAGTGCTGGACCTGGCGGCCCTACCGGTCAACGTGCTGATCCGCGGTGAAACCGGCAGCGGCAAGGAGCTGGTTGCCCGTTGCCTGCATGACTTCGGACCTCGAGCCGCCAAGCCATTCGTGGCATTGAACTGCGCGGCGATTCCCGAACAGTTGTTCGAGGCCGAGCTGTTCGGTCATGAAAGCGGCGCGTTCACCGGCGCTCAGGGTAAGCGCATCGGCAAACTCGAATACGCCGATGGCGGCACGCTGTTTCTCGATGAAATCGAAAGCATGCCCCTGGCCCAGCAGGTGAAATTGCTGCGGGTGTTGCAGGAGCAGAAGCTCGAGCGGCTGGGCTCCAACCAGAGCATCCGCGTGGATTTGCGGATCATTGCCGCGACCAAACCCGACTTGCTGGACGAAGCGCGGGCCGGACGTTTTCGTGAGGATCTGGCCTATCGCCTGAACGTGGCCGAATTGCGCCTGCCACCGTTGCGCGATCGGCGCGAAGACATTCCGCTGTTGTTCGAGTCGTTTGCGCAGAGCGCCGCAGAGCGTCTGGGGCGCACCTTCCCCCCGTTGAGCGGGCCGCAGTTGAGCCATCTGCTGAGCCACGACTGGCCGGGCAACGTGCGTGAACTGGCGAATGTCGCCGAGCGGCAGGTGCTGGGACTGGACGAGCCGGAACCACCGGGCGTCGAGCCCGGGCAATCGCTGGCGGCGCAGCAGGAAGCGTTTGAAGCGCACTGCCTGCGCGCGGCATTGACTCGGCACAAAGGTGATGTGAAAGCGGTGCTCGAAGAACTGCAACTGCCGCGCCGTACCTTCAATGAAAAGATGCAGCGGCATGGGTTGACCCGCGAGATGTTTGTGCATGACAGCTGAGTTTTAGTGCCTTTACCGGCCCCTTCGCTGGCAAGCCAGCTCCCACAGGTATTGTTTGTGAACACAAAATTTGTGGTCGACAACAATCCCTGTGGGAGCTGGCTTGCCAGCGATGAGGCCGGTACAGGCAGAACAAATCCCGCCCCCTAATAAGCAATTTTCCGCTCACACCCTCTCTGCGATGAGCGGATTTCCGCTCACAAAATCCCGTACCCCCCTCTAAACCGGCCCTCCGCCAATTGGCACAGCTCCTGCTATAGCCCCTGCAGGCCGCGTTTAATCGCGCTCCACAAAAACAATTAAACGAAGGATCCTTCAATGGATAACTCCAATACCCTGCCCCTTGGGTCGGCTGTCGCGCCGGTCAAAGCAAGAACCACCGCCAGCCGCATCAAGTCGATCTTCAGCGGCTCTGTGGGCAACATGGTCGAGTGGTATGACTGGTATGTCTACGCGGCCTTCTCCCTGTACTTCGCCAAGGCCTTTTTCCCCAAAGGCGACACCACGGCTCAACTGCTGAACACGGCCGCCATCTTCGCCGTGGGCTTCCTGATGCGCCCGATCGGCGGCTGGCTGATGGGCCTGTATGCCGACAAAGTCGGGCGCAAAGCCGCGTTGATGGCGTCGGTGTACCTGATGTGCTTCGGCTCGCTGCTGATCGCCCTCAGCCCCGGCTACGAGACCATCGGCATCGGCGCGCCGATCCTGCTGGTGTTTGCCCGCTTGCTGCAGGGCCTGTCGGTCGGTGGCGAGTACGGCACCTCGGCGACTTACCTCAGCGAAATGGCCACCAAGGAACGTCGCGGCTTCTTCTCCAGCTTCCAGTACGTGACCCTGATCTCGGGTCAGCTCATCGCGCTGGGCGTGCTGATCGTGCTGCAAAACACCCTCACCACCGAAGAGTTGTACGCCTGGGGCTGGCGCATTCCGTTCGCCATCGGCGCGCTGTGTGCCGTCGTTGCGCTGTACCTGCGTCGCGGCATGGAAGAAACCGAGTCGTTCACCAAGAAAGAGAAGGCCAAGGAAAGCGCCATGCGCACCTTGATGCGCCATCCAAAGGAACTGATGACCGTGGTCGGCCTGACCATGGGCGGCACCCTGGCGGTCTACACCTACACCACCTACATGCAGAAATACCTGGTGAACACGGTCGGCATGAGCATCTCCGACTCCACCACCATTTCGGCTGCCACGCTGTTCCTGTTCATGTGCCTGCAACCGCTCGTTGGCGGGCTGTCGGATAAAATCGGTCGTCGGCCAATCCTGATTGCCTTCGGCATCCTGGGGACGCTGTTCACCGTGCCGATCCTCACCACCCTTCACACCATCACCACCTGGTGGGGCGCGTTCTTCCTGATCATGGCGGCGCTGATCATCGTCAGCGGCTACACCTCGATCAACGCGGTGGTCAAAGCCGAACTGTTCCCGACGGAAATCCGTGCGCTGGGCGTTGGTTTGCCGTACGCACTGACCGTGTCGATCTTCGGCGGCACCGCTGAATACATCGCGCTGTGGTTCAAGAGCATCGGTATGGAAACCGGCTACTACTGGTATGTCACTGCGTGCATTGCCGTGTCGCTGCTGGTCTACATCACCATGAAAGACACCCGCAAGCATTCGCGGATCGAGACGAACTGATCCTGATATAAACAAACTGTCACACAAGCCGGAAGCCGGATTAATCGTCGGTTAATGCCCTCCATGGACCCTCCAGGTGTCTGATTTATAAGCACCTGGAGTGCCCCATGAAAACCAAACTGTTCCTCTCCCTGATCCTTGCCGTTCTGGCAGCCAACACCTACGCCGCCGATGGCTACGACAAAACCGGCTCGGCCGCCTTCACCGCCCAGGCCCACACCCCTGCGGAAAGCACCCGGTCGGGCACTTATGCAGTTGATGATTCAGTTAAGACCGACAAGGCAGAAGCCAGCGACGGATAATGGATGGAAGGTTCACAGCCCGGCTTCGGCCGGGTTTTTTCATGTCTGGAGCAACACAAAACTCCAGGATCAGCGCATTCCCCTTGTAGGAGCGAGCTTGCTCGCGAAAAACCTGAGAACGCCGCGTTTAACCAGACAACCCGCGTCATCGTTAACGACCATCGCGAGCAAGCTCGCTCCTACAAGGGGATCAAGTCGACTGGAAATAACGCGCTTGTCCTTGCACTATGGCCCGGTCCGCGAATCAGCCTCCAGGAACCCTCGCCATGCCCGACGACATCCACTTCTACGAACCCGCCAATGGCCACGGCCTGCCCCACGATCCGTTCAATGCGATCGTCGGCCCGCGCCCCATCGGCTGGATTTCTTCACAGGATGCCAACGGCCGCTTGAACCTGGCCCCCTACAGCTTCTTCAACGCCTTCAATTACATTCCGCCGATCATTGGTTTTTCCAGCGTCGGGCGCAAAGACAGCCTGAATAACATCGAACAAACCGGCGAGTTCGCCTGGAACCTGGCGACCCGGCCACTGGCCGAGCAAGTGAACCAGAGCAGCGCCATGGTCGCGCCTGAGGTCAATGAATTCGAGTTGTCCGGACTGACACCGGCCGCTTCGAAAATCATTCAGGTGCCACGGGTGGCAGAAAGTCCGGTGTCGTTCGAGTGCAAGGTCACCCAGATCATTCAGTTGCAGCGGGCGGACGGAAACGTGGTGCCCAGCTGGTTGATCCTTGGCGAAGTGGTGGCCGTGCACATCGCCAAATGGTTGTTAAAGGACGGGGTGTACGACACCGCCGCGGCAGAACCGATTCTGCGCGGTGGCGGGCCAGCGGATTATTTCCAGCTGGGGCCTGAGGCATTGTTCAAGATGTTCCGCCCGGGGGCGGTCAAATAATTACCAGATCAGGTCGCCGTCTTCGCTGACGTCCCTGAGACGGGTCAGCTCTTTGGCTGCGGCCTCATCGGCTTCATGGGCAGTTTTGAAGGTCTGTTCTTCGAGCAGTTTGTGAAAGCGCGGTGCACCCGAACTACCGATGGCCTTGGTGGCGATTGCGGCGTGATAACCGCCGTCACGGGGTACTACGGCAGATACGGCTTCGAAGGTTTCAAAGGCTTTGCGTGCCATGTCGCGGATCCTGGCTGAATGGAGAATTGAGCCATTAAACCCTCAACCGGCCATTTTGTGTACCGGTGCCTGTGGGTGGCTGAGCGCCCGGCCCACCGAGACGTCTTTGAAGGTATGAAAATCCAGGCTGTTGACCACCATCTCCTGAACCAGCTCGGCAAAGATCGCCATGGCCGGGCTGTTGAAATAGGCGGTCATGGCCTGTTGGTGGGTCCAGAAACCGGACACCAGCCACAACTCGGGATCGCATTGCGAATGCTGCAAGGCAAAGCTCAGGCAACCCGGTGCGCTGCGCGATGGCTCGATCAAGGTACTCAGGCGCGCACCGAGTTCTGCCGAACGACCGGCGCGGGCTCGGACAAAGGCCATATGACTGACGGGGATCTGCGTAGACATGTTCAACCCTCCCAGGTAGTCGACCGCAGCCGTGGGACGGGCTGCGACAGGATCCAAGGTTAAGCGCCCGGGCGCCGCCCCGTTAGTCGATTCCTGCCGGCTTGTTGCACAATCCTGCGCGGCTGCATCCGGCACCTGTAACAACGTGTAAAACCTGTCACAGGGCTGTCATACGACTTTCGAGCAAGTTATACAGGCATTGAACGGACATGGCAGCGCACCCTCTCCAGCCCGTGCAGAATCAGGCAAGCTTTTCGCAGGATGTGTCTACCGCTGTACCTTGCACAAACATAAGCTTTGCTCATTACCACGCCCCCTGTAGGAGCTGGCTTGTCGGATCGCCGCACCGCAGCGAAGAGGCCATCAATTTCGACAATCATGTCTGCTGATCCACCTCTCGCTGGCAAGCCAGCTCCTACATACACTAAGAGGATGCCTGTATGTCGTCACTCGATCAGTTTCAGGCTCCGCTGGACGCCGACATGGAAAAGCAGCGTACGGAACTGGCCGCCATCATCCGTCGCAACACCCAGGACGATGGCACGTATGCCACGGCCGTCGGCTCGCTGTTCATGTCGCGCCACAGCCAGTCCCATGAGTTTGCCCCGGTGCTGGCGCAGCCGGCGTTGTGCATCATGGCCCAGGGGCGCAAGGAGGTGCGGCTGGCCGACGAGTTCTTCAACTACGACCCGCTCAATTACCTGGTGGTGTCAGTGTCGATGCCCTTGAGCGGACGGGTGGTGAATGTGTCCCCTGAAGAACCCATCCTCGCCGTGCGGCTGGACATCGACCCGGCACAAATCACCGCGCTGATTGCCGACGCCGGCCCGCTTGGCGTGCCCACACGGCCCACGGGGCGCGGCCTGTATGTCGAACGGATAGACACGGCGATGCTTGACGCTGTGCTGCGTCTCGCCCGGTTGCTGGACTCACCGAAAGACATCGCCATGCTCGCGCCGCTGATTCGCCGGGAAATTCTCTATCGACTGTTGCGCAGCCAGCAGGGCCATCGGCTGTATGAAATTGCCATCGCCAACAGCCAGAGCCATCGCATCAGCCAGGCAATCAAATGGCTCAACGGCAACTATGAGCAGCCGCTGCGCATCGATGACCTGGCCAAGGAAGTGAACCTGAGCGTGTCGACCTTGCATCATCGGTTCAAGGCCATGACGGCGATGAGTCCGTTGCAGTATCAGAAGCAGTTGCGCTTGCAGGAGGCGCGGCGGTTGATGCTGGCCGAAGGGCTGGAAGCGTCGGCGGCGGGGTATCGGGTGGGGTATGAAAGCCCGTCGCAATTCAGCCGGGAGTACAGCCGGTTGTTCGGGGCGCCGCCGTTACGGGATTTGGCGCGGTTGCGGTTGACGGTCTGATCCGGCATTTGCTGTGTGGCTGATGGCCCCTTCGCTGGCAAGCCAGCTCCCACAGGGTTCGTAGGGGTTTACACAATTGTGTAAACACCATTGATCCCTGTAGGAGCTGGCTTGCCAGCGAAGAGGCCGGCAAAGACAACCCATCTCTAAAACTGAAATCAGGCGCCGAGCACCCGACACGCCTCAGCCGGCAAGGTCACCGACACCGGATTGCCGATGCTCAACCCAAACCCCTGACACGGCGTGCTCAACGCCGTAAACGACACCCCGGAACACTCCACGGTGGTTTCAATCGTCGCGCCGATATCACGCACGAACGTCACCTTGCCCAGCAACCGATTGCCCGCCGTCGCTTGCGGCTGCGACAGTTGCAGGTCTTCAGGGCGGATCAGCATCCTGACCTTCTCCCCCACCACGATGCTGCTGCAGATCGGCACTTGCAGCGCATCGCCACCCGGCAAGCTCACCCTGCCATTGCCCAGCGCGGTGGCCGGGAAGATGTTGCCCGAGCCGATGAAGTCCGCGACGAATTCGTTGGCCGGATGGCGGTAGATCTCGATCGGCGTCCCCACTTGCTGCACGCGATGTTCGCCCAGCACGACGACGATATCCGCCATGGTCATGGCTTCACGCTGATCATGGGTCACCATGATGGTGGTGATGTTGAGGCGCTGTTGCAGTTGGCGGATTTCCACCTGCATCGACTCACGCAGCTTGGCGTCCAGCGCCGACAGCGGTTCATCCAGCAACAGGATTTTCGGGTGATTGGCAATCGCCCGGGCAATCGCCACGCGCTGGCGTTGACCGCCGGAGAGTTTCGACACCGGACGGTCGATCATTTCCTGCAGTTGAATCAGTTGCAGCAGCTCCACCACCCGCGCCTGCTGCTCAGCCTTGCCGACCCCGCGCAGTTTCAGCGGATAGGCGATGTTTTCCCCCACAGTCATGTGCGGGAACAGCGCCAGGGATTGAAACACCATGCCGAAATTGCGCTGGTGCGCCGGGGTATGACCGATGTCTTCACCGTCCAGGCGAATCTCCCCACCGCTCAGGGTTTCAAGCCCGGCGATCATGCGCAGCAAGGTGGTTTTGCCGCAGCCCGACGGGCCGAGGAAACACACCAGTTTGCCCTCGGGCAAATGCAGGTTCACATCCTTTACCGCGCAGGCCGAGCCGTAATGTTTCTCGACGTTTTCCAGAATCAGACCAGACATATGAATCACCTCAAAAAATTAAGGTTCTGGCTGGAGGTCGCCGAGCGATGATCAGGCAAGGCAAAAGTCTGCGAAGAAGCGGAGTTGACTTTAGTCAATGAGCATTCTGAGCTGACTTTTAACGCAGCATGATCGAGCGCAGGCACCTCCAGGCAGAAGCTAGAACGAAACGCCGCCTTCACCGACTAGCTTCTCCAACGCCCAGATCAGGACGAAGTCGATCAGCACGATCAGCACGGCAAACGAGAAAACAGTAGGGTCGAGCGAAGACACGGTGCGGCTGTACATCCAGATCGGCACGGTCATGACGTCGATGGTGTAGAGGAAATAGGTCACGGTGAATTCGTTGAACGAGACGATGAACGCCAACAGCATCCCCGCCAGGATCCCCGACTTCATCAACGGCACCACCACATCGACAATCGCCCGCAGCGGTGAGGCGCCGAGCATTTGCGCGGCTTCTTCGACTTCGCTGCCGATGGAGAGCATCGCGGCGGTGCAGTTTTTCACCACGAAGGGCAACGCCAGAATCACGTGGGCAATCACCAGCCTCGAAGTCGTCATCTGGAATGGCAGGCTGTCGAACACCAGCAGTAACGCCAGGCCCAACACCACCATCGGGAACACCAGGGGCAACGACATCAGCTGCAGCGCCACGGCCTTGCCACGGAACTCGCAACGGGTCAGCGCGTAAGCGGCCGGCACCGCGACAATGGTGGCGAACACCATGGTCAGGCAAGCGACCATCAGGCTGGTGCTCATGGCCTTGCCCAGGCTCAGCACATCGCTGGAGTCCGGCGAGACAAAGGTGTGCCAGGCGGCCTTGTACCATTGCAGGCTGTAGCTGCTCGGCGGGAAGTCGAGGTTCGACGCTCCGCTGAACGACATCACGATCATGGTCAGGATCGGCAATACCGCCAGCAGCAGGATGAAGCCCGACAGGATGCCGGCAAACTTGCCGGTCTCCCCGGGCAGCAGCCCATAACGTTTCTTGGTCAGGGTGCTCATTGGGAAGCCTCCAGCATGCGCCGACGACGGCCGGTGATGTATTCGGACAAGGTCATGATCGCGAGCGTGGTGACAATCAACACCACACCGGCAGCGGAGGCGGCAGGCCAGTTCATCAGCGGGGCGATCTGGTCATGAACCATCACCGCCAGCATCGGCACGCGCCGGCCACCGAGCAGCAGCGGTACCACGAAGCTGCTGGCGTTGTAGGCGAAGACCAGCGTCGCACCGGTGATGATCCCCGGCATGCTCATCGGCAGCACCACCTGGCGGAACACCTGCAGACGGCTGGCGCCGAGGGTGGCGGCGGCTTCTTCGTAGGTACGGGCGACACCGCGCATGGCGCTGGCTATCGGCAGCACCGCCAGCGGGAAGGCCGTCTGCACCAGGCCCATCAGCACGCCGTTCTGGTTGTACAGCAGCATGATCGGGCGTTTGATCAGGCCCAGGCCCATCAGCGCCTGATTGAGCATGCCGCCAGGCCCCAGGATCACCAGCCAGCCGTAGCTTTGCAGCAGCAGGTTGACCAGCAACGGCAACAGCACCGCCGCGAGGAAGATCCGTCGCACAAAGGGCGAGGTCAACCTCGACATGGTGTAGGCCACCGGTATCGCCAGCACCACCGCGATCACCGCGCTGATCAGGGCCAGGCGCAGGGTCAGCAGCAAGGATTTGAGGTAATAGGGTTCCAGCAGCTGGGCGTAACTGGCCAGGCTGAACCCGGTCCATTCCGCGCCCTTGGTGCCCACGCTCATGCGCAGGACCAGCAGGCTGGCGGCAATCAGCACGCCCAGAAACAGCATCGACGGCGAGAGGAATAACCAGGCGCGGGTCGTCGGCGAAACGCCCCGGTTGGCGCGCATTGGTGCCGCGCTTATCGGGTGAGTCAGAGGTTGGTGTTCCATGGCAGTGGTCTCGTCAATGGAAAGCAGCTGGCAAACACAGCCCTCAAAACCGCCGCTGACCCTGTGGGAGCGGGCTCGCCCGCGATAGTGATCTGTCAGTCACATCATTGTCGACAGGAAGGCCGTCATCGCGGGCAAGCCCGCTCCCACAGGGTTTTGCGGTGTTCGCAAGACTTGTGTTCGCCACTCGATCAGGAAGAAAAGATTTCCGTATAACGACGAATCCATTGGTCATGCACGGAGGCCAGGAAGGCGTTGTCGTGCATGATCGCCTTCTCGGCAATCTGCTCCGGCGTGAGGATGTACGGGCTCTTGCGCGCTTCGGCGGAGATGATTGCCTTGGCATTGACCGGACCGTTGTAGATGTCCTCGGCCATCTTGCCCTGCACCAGCGGGTCCAGGGAGTGGTTGATGAAGGCGTAGACCAGGTCGGTATCGCCCGGGCGATTCTTCGGCATCACCGACAGCATCAGGTCGGTGTAGAAGCCTTCCTTCATGCCAAAGGTGGCGCCCAGACCGTAGGCCGGGTCGCGGATCTGTTTCGGGAAAAACGCCGGTGCGTACAACCCGCCCATGTCCAGGGAACCGGTGCGGAACAGCTCGGCGATCTGGTTCGGGTTTTCACCCAGGGTCACCACGCGATCCTTGAGTTCGGCGAGCTTCTTGAAGCCCGGCTCGATGTTGTGTTCGTCACCACCGGCCAGTTTGGCGGCGATGATGATCAGGTCCATCGCCTCGGTCCAGTTTGGCGGCGGCAGGAAGATGTTCGGTGACAGGTCCGCGTCCCACAGGGCGGCATAGCTCTGCGGCGCCTCCTTCACGGTGCGGGTGCTGTAGACCAGGCTGTTGCACCACAGCAGGTAACCGATGCCGTGGCCACTGGCGCCGGTGCGGTATTTCTCCGGCACGTCGACCAGGTTGGGAATGCGGTTGAGGTCGGGTTTTTCCAGCAGCCCGGCGGCGGCCAGGCCTTCGGCGCCGACGCCGGCCAGGGTGATGACGTCGTACTGCGGACGATCACCGGCCGCCTTGAGTTTGGCGACCATTTCCGAGGTACTGCCGGTGCGGTCGGCGATGACCTTGCAACCGTACTTGTCTTCGAAGGTGGCTGCGATGTTGCGCAATGCGGCCAGGCCGGTGTCGTCGGACCAGGTCAGCAGGCGCAGGGTCTTGCCCTGGAAGCGCGTGTCGCTGGCATTGGCCCGAACGAAGGGCAGGCTCATGGCCGCGGCGGCTACGGACGCCACACCCACGGTTTTGATGAATTGACGTCGGTTCAGATCATGCTCGCCCATGAAGGACTCCCTTTGTTTTTGTAAGTATGAGGTGGGTCGCAACCCTTGCATCCGCGCGGTCGGAGCTGCTTGAAGCCCCCGGTTTCAAAGGGCAAGGGCGGCGCCGACAGCTTCATCCTGAGGTCGTGCAAAACAGCTGACTATCGATAAAAACTCATTGAAGCCATGACGCTGGCGCATGCCTCCCTGTAGGAGCCAGCTTGCTGGCGATGGACGTTAACGATTACGCGAGCTGCCTGGAGGTCCACGGCGCCCTCGGGTCCATCGCGAGCAAGCTCGCTCCTACAGTTCATGTGGCGGGTATCTGTAGGAGCCAAGCTTGCTGGCGATGGACGTTAACGATTACGCGGGCTGCCTGGAGGTCCACGGCGCCCTCGGGTCCATCGCGAGCAAGCTCGCTCCTACAGGGGGGCCTTCAGAGCGCCCGAATCACGTGTTTGATTTCCTGAAAGACCTGCAAGCCCCACGGGCCCAATTCACGGCCGATGCTGCTCTGCTTGTAGCCACCCCAGGCGGTCTGCGGGAAGATCACTTGCGGCGCGTTGATCCACACCAGCCCCGCCTGCAGGGCATTGGCGACCCGATCCGCAGCCTCGGTGTCGCGAGTAACGACACTGGCCACCAGGCCGAACTGGCTGTCGTTGGCCAGGGCAATCGCCTCGGCTTCGCTGGCAAAACCGCGCACGCAGATCACCGGGCCGAAAATCTCTTCACACCACAGCGCACTGTCCAGGGGCACATCGGTGAAAATCGTCGGCTGCAAAAAATAGCCGCGCGGCAGGTCCGCCGGACGATTGCCGCCGCAAATCAGTTTGGCGCCGGCACTCAGACCGCGATCGATGTGACCGAGCACCCGCTGGTATTGCGCCTGATTGACCAGTGCGCCCATTTCCACGTTCGGGTCGAACGGATCGGCCACACGAATCGCTTCGGCGCGGGCTTTCAGTTTCGATAGGAACTCATCGGCCAATTCATCGGCGACCAGCACCCGGCTGGTGGCCGAACACATCTGCCCGGCGTTGAAGAAACCGCCACCACAGGCCACTTCCACGGCCAGTTCGAGATCGGCATCGGCGAGCACCAGCAGTGAGGATTTACCACCCAGTTCCAGGCTGACGCCCTTCACCGTTTCCGCTGCCCGTTGCATCACTTGCACACCGACCGCGTTACTGCCGGTGAAAGAAATCTTGGCGATGCGCGGATCAGCCGACAGCGGCGCACCGACCGCCAGGCCCGTGCCGCAGACCAGGTTGAACACGCCCTTGGGCAGGCCCGCCCCGGCGATGATCGCCGCCAGTTCCAGCTCCGGCAGCGGGGTGACTTCCGAGGGTTTGAGCACCACGCAGCAGCCAGCGGCCAAGGCCGGGGCGAGTTTCCAGGCGGTGGTGACCATCGGGAAATTCCACGGCACGATCAGGCCGACCACACCGCAGGGTTCGCGGCGCAGGCGGGCGCTGAAATCGTCGGTCGGCAACTCGACTGCGCTGTCCTGTTTCCCGTCAAGGCCTTCGGCCAGCCCGGCGTAATACTCGAACGTGGCGATCACGTCATCGACGTCGATGGCCGCTTCGAACAGCGGTTTGCCGTTGTTGCTCGACTGCAAGTGCATCAACTGCTCGCGACCGGTCTGCACGCCCGCGGCGATTTTGCGAAGGATCGCACCACGTTCGGCGCCGGTGGTGGTCGACCAGCCCTTGAAGGCTTCGGTCGCCGCGCTGACGGCTTGATCGACAGCGCGCTCATCGCCGCCGTTGACGGTGGTCAGCAAGGCTTCGGTCGCGGGATTGATCACCCGCAGATGTTCGCTGCCGGCCGACCATTGGCCATTGATGTACAGGCCATCGAGCGTCGTAGGAAAACTCATTTCGACACCGCCTGCATCCACTGGGCCTGGTCGATTTCGATCAGCGTCGGGCCTTGGCGATCGGTGGCGGCGCGCAGTGCGCTGCGCAGCTGCTCGACCCCGTTGACGGCTTCGGCGGCACAACCCAGCGCCTTGGCCACGCCGATGAAGTCCGGGGTATAGATGTCCACGCCGACCGGCTCGATAGCGCGGTTGACCATGTATTTCTTGATCTCTTCGTAGCCCTGGTTATTCCACAGCAGGACGATCACCGGGGTGCGCGCTTCAACGGCGCTGGCCAGTTCCGGCAGGGTGAATTGCAGGCCGCCGTCGCCGATCAGGCACACCACGGGAGGCCGGGCGCTCTTTTCAACGCTGCCGCCGAGCCAGGCGCCAATCGCTGCCGGCAACGCATAGCCGAGGGTGCCGTAGCCGGTGGACGAGTTGAACCAGCGACGCGGACGCTCCGGGTTGAAGGTCAGGTTGCCGGTGTAGACCGGTTGGGTCGAATCGCCGACAAAAACGGCGTCCGGCAGCTCATGCAGGACGGTTTCCAGGAACCGGGTCTGGGCCAAGGTCGGCGCGTCCCAGTTGGCGGCGAGTTCTTCGCGCAAGCGTGCGGCACGGACCTGGCCCCAATCGTTGCGGCGCTCGGCCAACGACTGGTGGGACAGTGCGCTCAGCAAGGCTTGGGCCGCATTACGCGAGTCCGATACCAGCGCCACGTGCGGCGGATAGTTGCGCACGGTCTGGTCCGGGTCGATGTCCACCCGCAGCAATTTGCCAGGAATCTCGAAACCACCGGCGAAGGTGATGTCGTAGTCGGTCTCGGCCAGTTCGGTGCCGATCGCCAGCACGACATCGGCCTCGGCCACCAGGGCGCGGGTCGCGACCAGGCTCTGGGTCGAACCGATCAGCAGCGGATGACTGGATTCAAGCATGCCTTTGGCATTGATGGTCAGGGCCACCGGCGCGTCCAGCAGCTCGGCCAGTTCAGTCAGTTCGGCAGCCGCATCGATGGCGCCGCCACCGGCGAGAATCAACGGGCGTTTGGCACCGGCCAGCAACTCGGTCATGCGGCTGATCGCGCTCGGCGACGCACCGGCGCGGTCGATGTTCACCGGCACGCTGGCGAGCAGGTCATCGGCTTCTTCGACCAGCACGTCCAACGGGATTTCGATGTGCACCGGACGCGGACGACCGGCCTGGAACAGGGCAAAGGCACGGGCCAGCACGCCCGGCAACTCGGACGCCGACATCAGGGTGTGGGAAAACGCCGCGACACCGCCGACCAAGGCGCTCTGGTTCGGCAGCTCATGCAGCTTGCCGCGACCGCCGCCCAGCTGGTTGCGGGTCTGTACGCTGGAGATCACCAGCATCGGGATCGAATCGGCGTAGGCCTGGCCCATGGCGGTGGTGATGTTGGTCATGCCAGGGCCGGTAATGATAAAGCACACGCCCGGCTTGCCGCTGGTACGTGCATAACCGTCGGCCATGAAGCCGGCGCCCTGTTCGTGACGCGGAGTGACGTGGTTGATGCTCGAACGGGCCAGCCCGCGATACAGCTCCACGGTGTGCACCCCGGGAATGCCGAACACCTGCTCCACCCCATAATCTTCAAGTAACTTGACCAATACTTCGCCGCACGTCGCCATGTCATTGCCCTTCTTGTTCGTTTGAGACGCCGGGCCTGCGCAGTGTTTATGATGGGTCGGCAGGTCCAGGGATGGCCTCATTGGAACGGGCGACACGTCGCCGCAACAATGGATAAAAAGTCATACTAGCCATGACCTCACGTCATACCTTGGATCTCAATGAAACGATTGCCACCCCTGCCGGCGCTGCACACCTTTCTGATCACCGCGCAGTGCTGCAACTTCACCAGGGCCGCCGAGCAGCTGTACATCACCCAGGGCGCGGTCAGCCGGCAGATCGCCGGACTGGAAGATCATCTGGGTTATGAACTGTTCATTCGCCAGGCTCGGGGCCTCGATCTCACGGCCGAAGGACGGGAGTGGCTGCCCCGGGTGCAGCAGATTTTCGGCTTGATCGACGCGGCGGTGGAGCAGATCGGCGAGAAACGCGAAACCCTGCAACTCAAGGCCCCGACCTGCGTCATGCGCTGGTTGTTGCCGCGCCTTTTACAGTGGCAAAGAGAGCGTCCGGATGTGCCGGTGGAGTTGACCACTACGATCAAGCATGGGGTGGATTTTCATCGCGAGCAGTTCGATGCAGCCGTGGTGTATGGCGTGCCACCGGACACCTCACTGGCGTCCCATCGGTTGTTTGATGAACAACTGACGCCGGTCTGCTCCAAACCGTTGCTCGAAGGTCCGGTGCCGCTGCTGGCGCCGGAGGATCTGGAGCAGCACATGCTGCTGCACCCGACCCGGGATGAACGAGACTGGAAGGCCTGGCTGGCCACCGCGGATATTCGCTTGAGCAATGTCGCCAAGGGCCAGCATTTCGAAACACTGGACCTGGCGATGTCGATGGCGTCCCAAGGGACAGGCGTGGCGATCGGGGATTGGTCGCTGATTGGCGATGATTTGAGTGCGGGGCGGCTGGTCATGCCGTTTGAATTGAAGGTGAAGACCGGGTTGGCGTATTACCTGGTTTTTCCTGAAAAACCGGGACCTTCGCCGAAGTTGCGCGAATTGATGGGGTGGTTGGTGGAGCAGGCGCAGGCGCGCTGAGCCCGAAGGCTTGGCGCACAACCCTGTGGGTGGCACCAATGATTGCGATCTTGTTCATGACGTTCTCCAGTTGGATTTTGGTGAGTCAGTACACATCTGGATGATGAAAGGACATTACTCATTCACCCCACTTCATCTCGCCCTTGGCGACTTTGGCGCTCAGTTCAAGCGAGCTTTCTTCGCCCAGCTTCGGGTAGCGGTTTTTCATCGCGGCGATCAGCGCGGCAGCGTCCTTTGCCTTGGCGGTTTCTTCGTCGAACGCCTTGATGTAATCGGCGGTGAACTGCACGGCGGCCAGCGAACGGGCGCTCTCACCGAGGTAATGACCCGGCACGATGGTTTTCGGTTTCAAGCTTTCGATGGCGTGCAATGTGGTCAGCCAATCGGCGTGGGACTGCGGCGTCTGGGTGTCGGCCATCCACACGTGGATGTTTTCCGCGACGACGACGCCACCGACCACAGCCTTGATCGACGGAATCCAGACAAAGGTGCGATCCGGCTGCGTGCCGTCCAACCCCACCACCTGCAACTTCTGTCCTTCGAGCATCAGGCTGTCGCCTTTGAGTACCTGCGGCACGATGGTTTTGGCCGGTACGTCGGGGCCCATTTTCGGCCCCCAGAACGCCAGTTTGCCGTCGACGGTTTTCTGGATGTGATCCACGGTCGGCTGCGAGGCGAGCACTTTGGCGTTGGGGAATGCGGCGGTCAGGGTGTCGAGGCCGAAGTAGTAATCCGGGTCACCGTGGCTGATGTAGATGGTGGTCAGTTGCTTGCCACTGGCGCGGATCTTCTCGACCACTTGCTCGGCCTGGGATTTGCCAAATTGTGCATCCACCAAAATCGCTTCTTTCTCGCCGCTGACCAATATCGAGGTCACCGGGAAGATCGCCTTGTCGCCCGGGTTGTAGACATCCAGGGTCAGTGTCGATGCAGCCGCTGCGTGGGCGGCGAAACCGAGGGTGGCGGTGGCCAGCAAAATACGTTTAAGCGAGGGGAAGCCGATCATCTGTTGCTCCGTTGTCCGAATGCCGTGCTAGGCGATGGGATAGAGCTTAGTTGCATGACTCAGTACAAAAAATGCGATGCTGGAACATAGTTTGTTTCTGAAATCGGGCAAATCATGGATCGTCTACAAGCAATACGGGTGTTCGTCACGGTGGTTGACCTCGGCAGCCAGTCCGCCGCCGCCGATCACCTGGACCTGTCACGGCCGGTGGTTTCGCGCTATCTGGCGGAGCTGGAGGATTGGGTCGGCGCACGCCTGATGCACCGCACCACGCGCAAGCTGAACCTGACCGCCGCCGGCAGTGAAATCCTGCCTCGATGTCGGCAGATGCTCGACCTGTCCACTGACATGCAAGCCGCCGTCAGCGAACCGGACGAGGTACCGCGCGGCCTGTTGCGGATCAGCGTCAGCACTTCGTTCGGTCAGGCACAACTCGCGGATGCCATGGCCGCCTACGTCAAACGTTATCCCGGCGTCAGCATCGACATGCAGATGCTCGACCGCACGGTGAATCTGGTGGATGAACGCATCGATCTGGCGATCCGCACCAGCAACGACCTGGACCCGAACCTGATCGCGCGGCGGCTGACGGTCTGCCGCTCGGTGATCTGCGCCTCCCCCGCTTATCTGCTCGAACACCCGACGCCGCTGCGGGTCGAGGATCTGAGCCAGCACAATTGCCTGACCCACTCCTACTTCGGCAAAAGCCTCTGGCATTTCGAGGAGGACGGTGAGCAGGTTTCAGTGCCGGTGCAGGGCAACATCAGCGCCAACGAAGCCAGCACATTGTTGCGTGCGGCGATGGCCGGCGCCGGGGTGGCGATGCTCCCCAGCTATCAGGCCGGCGTGCATATCCATAGCGGCGAACTGATCCGCCTGCTGCCCCATGCCGAACCCCGGCAGATGAACGTTTACGCGGTGTATGCCTCACGCAAACACATGCCGGCGGCGTTGCGCAGCATGCTGGATTTTCTGGTGCTCAGATTCCCCGAGGAGCCGGAGTGGGATATCGGACTTTAAGGTGACCCCTGTGGGAGCGAGCTTGCTCGCGATAGCGGTGGGTCAGGCAACACCGTTATTGAATGATCAACCGCTTTCGCGAGCAAGCCCGCTCCCACAAGGGGACATCAGCGTGCTGAATACCGGGTTACATGCAAATGCCGCTTTGGTGGCAACTCACTGGCGCTGACCTATGCTCAAAGTAATACCCAAGGGTATTCGTTCAGAGGTCAACGCCATGAACATCAGAACAAGAAGATACCTCGCTATTTTCATCACCTGCGCGGCCACGCTCGCGCTATATGGCACAGCAGCCTGGCGGGTCGAGCAGTTGCGTCAGCTGCCCCGTGAAGCCGCGAGTTGCAACTTCGAGCGCTGCATACCCCACAACACGACCTTCAACGCCCTCCGTTGACGAAGGGATCAGGTCTCGTTGCCCTGATCGGCCTTCAAGCGGTCGCGAAAAGCCTTGGGCGAGATCCCTACCCGGCGTCGGAACAGGCGCGTGAAGTTGGTCGGATCGGAAAACCCCAACACGTCGGACATTTCATAAATGGTCATGCTGGTATAGGTCAGCAAGCGCTTGGCCTCCAGCAACTGACGCTCGTGCATGATCTGCAACGCCGGTTGCCCCGCCAGTTCACGACACGTGCCGTTAAGGTGGGACACGGAAATCCCCAGCCGATGCGCCAGGTCTTCGACCTTGACGTGCTGGCGATAGGTTTCTTCCACCAACTGGATAAAACCGTTGAGGTATTCCCGGGCTCGCTGGGGGCGCTGGCTGGCGGAGCGGCGTTGAATCACCTGACGGCTGACCCACACCATGATCACGCTGACCAGCGAATGCATCAGCATTTCCCGGGCCGGTTGATGGCCGGTGTACTCGTTTTGCAGCGCGGCAAACAAGCTGTTGAGGTACTCGCCTTCCTTGCCCGCCGGATAACTTTCAGCCTCGGCCAGGGCATTCACCGAGTTGCCCAGTTGCGCCTGCAGATGGGCGACCAGCGGCGCGGCCAGGGTCACGACAAAACCTTCGACATCTTCGGAAAACCGAAAGCCGTGCACCGATAACGGTGGCAGGATCTGGATCGCCGGCTCTGTCAGTTGCGTACGTTTACCTTCGATTTCAAGCTCTGCCTGACCTTTGAATACGAAGAGCAACTGGCATAAATCGGCGTGACGGTGGGGTTTGATTTCCCATTGGTGTTCGCGGCTGCGGTTGGAAATGGTTTCACAGTGCAGCAAGTCCGGGGTCGGCCAGTCCAGGCTTTCACCGTAGAGCTTGAACACTGGAATCGAACGCAGGTCAGGCTTGTTCATCACTTCAATCCAGGCCTCAGGGGGTGGCGGAAGATAATCGCACCGATTGGCAGAATGTACAGGTTTCGCGCAGTTTTCACCTTCAATTGACAGACCCGCAAGTGAAAAATGCAAGCACTCGGTCCATAAAAATCATCAGCGCATCGCCGAGCCGGAACCCCGGTCTTTTATCGGGGCCGAAGCGCGTCGAACAACCCTTGCATAAAATGACGCCGGACTTCCGTACGAGGCTATCGAATAGCCTACTACCGACTTACACTGGCGAGCACTGACCCGCTCGCCTCGCGCCTGGCGGGTGTCCATCACTGCCCGCAGGTTATACCGTGACCAACCTCAACCAGCCTGATACGCCCAAGCCGGCCATTCGCAGCGTGTTGATCGCCCTGATGCTGGCCATATTTCTCGGCGCGCTGGACCAGACTATCGTCGCCGTTTCAATGCCCGCCATCTCCGCACAATTCAAGGACGTCAGCCTGCTGGCCTGGGTCATTTCCGGCTACATGGTGGCAATGACAGTGGCAGTGCCGATCTACGGCAAATTGGGCGACCTGTACGGGCGCCGCAGGTTGATGCTGTTCGGCATGGGCTTGTTCACGCTGGCTTCGTTGTTTTGCGGCCTGGCGCAGAGCATGGAGCAGTTGGTGCTGGCGCGGATTTTTCAGGGTATTGGTGCCGGCGGCATGATTTCGGTCAGCCAGGCAATCATCGGCGACATCGTGCCGCCCAGGGAACGCGGTCGTTATCAGGGCTATTTCAGCAGCATGTACGCGGTCGCCAGCGTCGCCGGTCCGGTGCTCGGGGGTTATATGACCGAATACCTGTCATGGCGCTGGGTGTTCCTGATCAATCTGCCCCTGGGCCTGGGTGCATGGCTGGTGGCCAATCACACCCTGGTGGGGCTGCCGGTGCCCCAGCGCAAACCGATCATCGATTACGTCGGCACGTTATTGATGATCATCGGTTTGACCGCCTTGTTGCTGGGCATCACCGAGGTCGGCCAGGGCCATGCGTGGCGCAGTGCCGAGGTGTCGGGCCTGCTCGCCTGCTCGGTCGTGGTCCTGGGGTTGTTCGTCTGGCATGAGCGTCGGGCGCGGGAGCCGTTGCTGCCGATGCATCTGTTCGCCAACCGCAATGCGGTCCTGTGCTGGTGCACGATTTTCTTCACCAGTTTCCAGGCGATCTCGCTGATTGTGCTGATACCGCTGCGCTACCAGAGCGTCACCGGCGCCGGGGCCGACAGCGCCGCGCTGCATCTACTGCCATTGGCCATAGGCTTGCCGATCGGGGCGTACTTCGCCGGTCGCCGGACCTCGGTGACCGGGCGATACAAACCGATGATCCTGACCGGTGCCGTACTGATGCCGGTGTCGATTCTGGGCATGGCGCTCAGTCCGCCCCAGGCCTTTGTGCTGAGCAGCCTGTTCATGCTACTCAGCGGTATAGCTTCAGGCATGCAGTTTCCGACTTCGTTGGTGGGGACGCAAAACGCGGTGGATCAGCGGGACATCGGTGTGGCCACCAGCACCACCAACCTGTTCCGCTCATTGGGCGGTGCTGTGGGCGTGGCGATGATGTCGGCGCTGTTGCTGGCGCTGTTGCAGGATTCCGGTTTCGCCCACCTGCCGGGCTCGTCGATGGTTGCCGAGGGCAGCTCGGGGAATGTCTTGCTGGATGGTTTGAACGCTGCGCCGGGGGAGGCACAGAATGCCTTGCGGGCGGAGTTGTTGCTGACTTTCAGGCATTTGTTGATGGTCAGTGCGGCGGTGTCGCTGCTGGGGCTGGCAGCGGCGATTGTCATGCCGAACAGGGTGTTGCGGGGGCGGGAGGATAAGGTTCGGTAGTAGGAGCCAGGCTCGCCGGCGAAGAACGATGACGCGGTATGTCTGAATAACAGCGGCGCCTGGTTCGCGGGCAAGCCTCGCTCCTACAGGCGAAGAACGATGACGCGGTGCAGCAGATACACCGCAGCGCCTGGTTCGCCTGTAGGAGCCAGGCTTGCCGGCGAAGAACGATGACGCGGTGCAACAGATACACCGCAGCGCCTGGTTCGCCTGTAGGAGCCAGGCTTGCCGGCGAAGAACGATGACGCGGTGCAGCAGATACACCGCAGCGCCTGGTTCGCGGGCAAGCCTCGCTCCTACAGGCGAAGAACGATGACGCGGTGCAGCAGATACACCGCGGCGCCTGGTTCGCGGGCAAGGCGGATCGCCGCCCGCTCGCTCCTACTGCCGGGCGCGCAGCTGCTGCGCCAGCGTCTGAATCTGCGCCTGCAGGGTGTTGATGTTGCGCGTGACCTGGCCACGGAAGGCGTCGAATTCGGCGGTGGTGGCGCCTTGTGCCGCACCCGGACGATTGTCCTGCTGGCTTTTCAGGACAAGCACGTCTTGCTCCAGACGATCGATGGCAGCACTCGGATTGCCTTGCTTTTTCAGCGCGGCGATGTCGGCGCCGAGGCTTTTCAACTGAGCGTCAAATTTGCTGGTGTCGGTCGGGGCACTTTTCAGTGCAGCCAATTCACCGTTCAAGGCTTTGACCTGCGCCTGCAATTGCGTATCAGTGCTCTGTTGATCAGTGTTCTGGGTGGTCAACTGCGCCAGTCGCTTATCCACCTCGGTGGTTTGCGCGGTCATCTGCGCCAGCCGCTTATCCAGCTCGGTGGTTTGCGCAGTCATCTGCGCCAGACGCTTGTCCAGCTCGGAGGTCTGGCCGGCGACACCCTGCTGCTGCTTGCCCTGGTCCTGAAGCTTGCTTTCCAGCTGTTTGATCTGCAGTTTCAGGGCTTCGCTGTCGCTGCTGACGTTGGTCTGGCTGGCGACCACCTTGCCGGAGATGTCCTGCAGGCGCCCCGCCGCGTCCTCACTGATACGGGCGAAGCTTTCCTGGGTCGCCACCAGTTGCTGCTCCATCAGCGAAATCTGCTGAAAGCTCCACCAGGCAAGGCCGGCGAACGCGAAGAACAAGGCGCCGACCAGCGCCCACAACGGGCCGGTGCTCGGACCTTTGACCTTGACCATCGGCGTCGAGCGCGAACGCACCGCGCTGCGGGTGGTGGGCACAAAATCATCGTCATCGAGGCTGTCGGCACGCAGGCTCGGTACATCGTCGAAGTCGTCGTTGGCATCGTTACGCATGGACATTGAGTCAACCTTTGTGGAACGCGGTGATGGCTTGATGCGGCGAGTATAACCTCCACTGCCGCACCGATTGACCCTGAACCCCCGGACTCGGTTTATTACCGGCTTTTTTCAGTGGATGTCCTGAGCCTTCCACCAGCCACAGAACTCGTCCAGCGCCGTCCAGAGACTGACCTTGGGATCGTAATCCAGATAGTGCCGCGCCCGGCTGATGTCCAGGGTGAAATTTTTGTTCATGACCTGCATCCCCAGCCGCGACAGGGTCGGCTCGGGACGGCCCGGCCACAGTTTGCACGCGCCTTCGTTGAGCGCCGCCACGGTGTAGGCCAGACCGAAAGAACGGTAGCGGGTGACCTGTGGCACGTCCATCTTGCGCATCACGTAATTGACCACATCCCACAATGGCACCGGGGCACCGTTGCTGATGTTGTAGGCCTTGCCCAAGGCTGAGCCCGTCGCCAGCAAGCTGCTGAGCAACGCCTCGTTCAGGTTCTGCACGCTGGTGAAATCCACCTTGTTCAAACCGTTGCCGACGATTGCCAGGCGACCTTTGCGTTGCATGTTCAGCAACCTTGGGAAAATACTCATGTCGCCGGCACCTGTCACGAAGCGCGGGCGCAAGGCCAGGGTTTCGAGGCCGAATTCCTGGGCACCGAAGACCTTTTGCTCGGCCAGGTACTTGGTCGCCGCGTAGGGGTGCCTGAAGCGCTTGGGCACCTGTTCTTCGGTCAGGCCCAGATGGTCGCGGCCATCGAAATAGATCGATGGCGACGACAAGTGCACCAGCCGCCGAACCCGCTGTTTCAGGCAGGCTTCGACCACGTTTTCGGTGACCTGGACGTTGCCCTGATGAAAGTCCTGGTAGCGTCCCCACAACCCGACAGCGCCAGCGCAATGGACCACCGCTTCGACGTCGCGGCACAGGTCACGCGCCAGTTGCGGGTCGCTCAGGTCGCCCTGAATGAATTCGGCGCCACGGCGCACCAAATGCTCGACACTCTCGGCCCGGCGACCGTTGACCCGCACGTCCAGGCCCTGTTCCAAGGCAAAACGCGCAAAGCGCCCGCCAATGAAACCGCTGGCGCCGGTAACCAGAATTTTCATCAATTACTCCAACAAATGCAGATGCAAGCTACAAGCTGCAAGTAAAAAAACGGTCCGCAAGCGCGTTACTTGCAGCTTGCAGCTTGACGCTCAAGGCTGCTCCAAAGGCACCAACCATTGCTTCGATGAGCGCACCAATTGATCGGTGAGCAACCCCAACAGCTGTCCGCCATTGCGCCAATGATGCCAGTACAGCGGCACATCGATCGGCTTATCTGGCAAAAGCTCGCGCAAAACACCTCGCTCCAGTTGATCGCGCACCTGCAGCTCAGGCACCAGCCCCCAACCCAGGCCCGCCTCCGTCAGACGGATAAAGCCTTCGGACGATGGACATAAATGGTGCTCGAAACCGCCGTCCACGCCCAGTGAGGCCAGATAGCGATGCTGCAGAAAGTCGTCCGGACCGAAGACCAGCGCCGGAGTCCGGGCCAACTGGTCGGCTCGCACACCTTCGGGAAAATGCCGGTCAATGAAGGCCGGGCTGGCCAGCGCGCGGTAACGCATCGCCCCCAGTAATTCACTCCGCGCGCCAGCCACCGGGCGCTCGCTGGCGCAGACGCAGGCCGCCACTTCGCCTGCGCGCATGCGCTTGAGGCCGACGGTCTGGTCTTCGACCACCAGGTCCAGCAACAGATGGTGCTCGGCACAGAAGTCGCCCACCGCCACCGCCCACCAGGTGGCCAGGCTGTCGGCATTCAGGGCGATGCGCAGGCGTTCCGGCAGCCCTTCTTCGTCCAGGGCCGGTACCAGAGTCTGCAGATCGCGCTCAAGCAAACGCACTTGCTGCACATGGTTGAGCAGCCGCCGGCCGATGTCCGTCGGGGCCGGCGGCGTCACCCGTACCAGCACCGGCTGGCCAACCCGCGCCTCCAACAATTTGATGCGCTGGGAGATGGCCGATTGGGACAACCCCAGCACCTGCGCCGCGCGTTCGAATCCGGCCTGCTCGACCACCGCGGCCAGGGCAGAAAGCAATTTATAGTCGAACATCAGTTTTCCTAATGAGCGATCAGCATTATTGGTTTTTCTTATACAACGATGCACCGCAGAATTGCCAGCAAGCACTTTGAACAAGGAACATCGACATGGCTGGCGAAACTTCACTGGCAACCCTGCTGCGCAGCATGAGCCCGCAACTCAACCCCGGCGAATACGTGTTCTGCACCCTGCGCGACGGCAAATTGCCTGGTGGCCTGGAGATCGTCGGCAGTTTCCGCGAACAGGAAGGACTAACGGTGATTCTCGAACGCTGCCACGCCGAGAAGGCTGGTTTCAGTTTCGACTACCTCGCGGCCTGGATCACCCTGAACGTGCACTCGGCCCTCGAAGCCGTCGGCCTGACCGCCGCGTTTGCCAGCGCACTGGGCCAGGCCGGAATCAGCTGCAACGTGGTCGCCGGCTACTACCACGATCACCTGTTCGTCGGCCTGGCCGATGCCGAACGGGCCATGCAGGTACTGCGCAATCTTGCAGCCAACGGGGAGTAAAACCTTATGTGGCAAAGCTATGTAAACGGCCTGTTGGTGGCCGCGGGGCTGATCATGGCGATCGGCACCCAGAACGCCTTTGTGCTGGCCCAGAGCCTGCGCCGCGAACATCACCTGCCCGTGGCCGCGCTCTGCGTGACCTGCGATGCCTTGCTGGTGGCGGCCGGGGTATTCGGCCTGGCGACGGTGCTGGCGCAGAACCCGACCCTGCTGGCCTTTGCCCGTTGGGGTGGCGCGGCGTTTCTGCTGTGGTACGGCAGCCTGGCGCTGCGCCGGGCCTGCTCGAAACAGAGCCTGCAACAAGGCGAAAACCAGACCGTCCGCTCACTTCGGGCCGTCATGCTCAGCGCTCTGGCCGTGACCTTGCTCAACCCCCATGTCTATCTGGATACCGTGCTGCTGATCGGCTCCCTCGGCGCCCAGCAAACAGAACCCGGCGCCTATGTCGTGGGGGCGGCAAGTGCGTCGTTGTTGTGGTTTTTCACCTTGGCGCTTGGAGCTGCATGGCTGGCGCCGTGGTTGGCGCGACCGAGCACCTGGCGAATTCTTGACCTGTTGGTGGCCGTGATGATGTTCACCGTAGCGTTCCAGTTAATCAGCGCCGGCTGATTTATTCCAAAAGGCTCTGGAACCTCTATTCCACACAGTTGTTGCGTGGTTATGCCGCACCCCCGGTGCTATGATCCGAACCCTGCGCCGCAAAGAGTACAAACTCCCCGGCGCATGTTTGGCCGCCCGTGATCGGCCTTGCGC
>Ga0247818_10000206_pt1 | contig 35961 bp, 24 predicted proteins | sample 13C_Glucose_Day1_FD_192424 | JGI IMG/M metagenome (GOLD analysis project Ga0247818, IMG submission 192424) | Soil microbial communities from agricultural site in Penn Yan, New York, United States - 13C_Glucose_Day1 | ecosystem: Environmental > Terrestrial > Soil > Agricultural land | place...
CCGGTGTAGAACACGTTCGGCGACATCTCTTCACCTTCGTATTGCACCGGGTAGAACAGCAGGCCGTTGAGTTCTTCGAACACCGGCAGCACCGATTTACGTGACACCGAGGTCCAGCAACCGAACACCACGGCGACCTTGTCCTGAGTCAGCAACTGCCGGCCCTTTTCGGCAAACAGCGGCCAGTTCGACGCCGGGTCGACCACCACCGGTTCGAGCATCTTGCCGTTCACCCCACCCTTGGCGTTGATCTCGTCGATGGTCATCAGCGCCATGTCTTTGAGCGACGTTTCGGAGATCGCCATGGTCCCGGACAACGAGTGCAGAATCCCGACCTTGATGGTCTCGGCAGCCTGGACAGTCCAGGTCATGCCCATCGCGGCAATGCTTGCCGTGAGAGTGAAAGCCTTGATCAAACTGCGACGCTTCATTGTGCGATCTCCATGAACGTTAAAGTTTTTTATGGTTGGCAGATGCGGACGACTGAAGGTGTGTTTTGCAAGGGCTGTGCCCGGTCGGGATCGGGCAGGAAAATGTCGGTTTAGAGCGGTCGCGCGTCGGCGGGATGCACCATGAAGGGACGAGTCGCGTGTGACGGTGCATTCGTGTGCGCCAGATTAGGGCGCACTCTGATCCTGTAGGAGCTGCCGCAGGCCGCGATCTTTTGACTTTGTTTTTTAAAGTCAAAAGCAAGATCAGAAGATCGCAGCCTGCGGCAGCTCCTACAGGGGGATTGTGTTGGATTAGCGGCGGCGCATCAGGCCAATGAAGAACAGGCCGCCGATGGCCGCGGTGGCAACGCCGATGGGCAAGTCTTCCGGCGCGATCAGGGTTCGCGCGGCAACATCGACCCACACCAGAAACAGGCTGCCGAGCAGCACACAGGCGGGCAGTAATCGGCGGTGTTCGGCACCCACCAGACGCCGGGCAATGTGCGGCACCATCAGCCCGACAAAACCGATCGAGCCGCTGATCGACACCAGCACCCCGGTCATCAAAGACGCGATCACAAACACCCGCAGGCGAACCGCGCGGGCATTCAGACCGAGGGTGACGGCGGTCTGTTCGCCGGCCATCAGTGCGTTCAATGGCCGGGCCATGCCCAACAGCAGACCGAGGCCGAGCAACACGCTCAGCGCCGGCACCGTCAGCAACTCCCAACGCGCGAGGCCAAGGCCGCCGAGCATCCAGAACATCACCGCCGAACTGGCGCGATGGTCGCCCATGAACAGCAGCAGATTGGCGATCGCCATCATCACGAACGACACCGCCACGCCGCACAACAGCAGGCGATCGCTGTCGAGCCGACCCTGACGGTTGGCAATGCCCAGTACCAGAAACATGCTCAGCAATGCACCGATGAACGCGGCAATCGGCAGGGTCAGCAGGCCGACGATTTCACCGATGTGCAGCACCACGATCACTGCGCCGAGTGTCGCGCCGGAGGTGACGCCGAGCAGGTGTGGATCGGCCAGTGGGTTACGCGTCACCGCTTGCAGCACCGCGCCAATCAACGCCAACCCGGCACCGACCAACGCGCCGAGCAACATGCGCGGCACACGGATCAGCCAGACGATGTGTTCCTGCCCGGCGCTCCAGTTCACCTCGCCGAGACCGAAGGCTTTGTGCAACAGAATCCGCCACACCACGTCCACCGGCACCTGCGCCGGGCCAAAGCCGAGCGACACCACGCACGACACCAGCAACAGGGCACCGAGGGCGGTCAGCAACAGGGCGTAGCGACGGTCGATCATTCGCCGTGGAATCCTTTGGCCAGGGTTTCCACCGCCAGCACGTTATCGATCCCCGGCGTGGCCTGCACGTAGGGGATGACGATGAAACGCTGGTTCTTGATCGCGTCGACCGCTTGCAATGCCGGGTTCTTCAGCAGAAATTCGATCTTCTGCTCGGCAGTGATTTCGCTGTAGTCGACGATCACGATCACCTGCGGATTGCGCTCGACCACGGTCTCCCAGTTGACCCGGGTCCAGCTCGCGTCGACGTCGTCGAGAATGTTGCGTCCGCCCGCCGCATCGATCAGCGCTTGCGGCATGCCGAGTCGCCCGGAAGTCATGGCGCGGTCTTCACCGCTGTCGTAGAGAAACACTCGCGGCTTGTCGGCGGGCAGGTCTTTGCGGATCTCGGCGACCTGATTCTGCATGTCGGCGATCAGCGCGTTGGCGCGATCCTGTACATCGAAAATCTTCCCGAGGTTGCGCAGGTCGTTGTAGGTGTCGTCCAGCGTCGCCGCCGGGCGCTTCATCACGAAGGCGCAGGACTCGGTCAGCTCATACACGTTGATGCCCAGCGGTTGCAGGGTCTGCGGCGTGAGGTCGCCGCCGACGCGCATGCCGTAATCCCAGCCGGCGAAGAACAAATCGACGTTGGCGTTGAGCAGGGTTTCCACCGACGGATATTTCGCGGCCAGTTCCGGCAAACCGTCGAGCAGCGACTGCATCTCGGGCGTTACCGATTTCCAGCCGCTGACGCCGCTGTAACCGGCCATGCGTGGTTTGAGGCCGAGGGCGAGCATCATCTGGGTCATGTTGATGTCGTGGCTGACCGCGTGCTTCGGTGCCTCGTTGAAGGTCACTTCACGGTTGCAGCTGTGGATGGTCAGCGGGTATTTCGTGGCCTCGGCCAGGGCCTGGGCACTGCACAACAGAAGAGCGACGCAAAGCAGGGAACGCACAGTCATGATCGGGTTATCCAGGTGATTCGCGGGTAGCCGTGGAGGGGGTGGGAATCGATCAACGCCTCGACGCCGAACACGTCGTGCAGCAGCTCAGTGGTGAGCACTTCTTGCGGCGTGCCGCTGGCGACGATGCGTCCGTGATTGATCACGTACAGTCGGTCACAGAACGCGGCGGCCAGGTTCAGGTCGTGAATGCTGGCGAGGGTGCCGATCTGCAGACGTTTGACCAGTTGCAGCAGTTCGAGCTGATAACGCGGGTCGAGGTGGTTGGTCGGTTCGTCGAGGATCAACAGTTGCGGTTGCTGAGTCAGGGCGCGAGCAAGGATCACCCGTTGTTTTTCACCGCCGGACAGGGTGGCGAACGCATGGTCTTCGAAGCCTTCGAGGCCGACGGATTTGAGCGCTTGCGTCGCCAGGTTGCGATCTTCCAGCGTGTCGCCATCGAACAAGCCTTTGTGCGGCGTGCGGCCCATGGCGACCACTTCTTCGACGGTCAGGCCAAAGGCGTCGGGGAATTCCTGCAGGACCACGGCGATGCGTTTCGCGCACCAGCGCGAGGATTGCTTCCACACGTTGTGATGATCGAGTCTGACCTCACCGCTTTCCGGCTGACTGAAGCGATAGGCGCAACGCAGCAGGCTGGTCTTGCCGCTGCCGTTGGGACCGATCAGCCCGACAAACTCACCGGCGGCCACCTGCAACGAGGCGTCACGCAGCTGGAACTGGTGATGGCAGTGGCCGTGGCCCAGAGGTGTCCAGGCGAGGTTGGCGAGGTTTAGCGAGGTCATCAAATTCTCATGAAGCGGTGCTTGCCCTGTAGGAACTGCCGAAGGCTGCGATCTTTTGCTGTTGCTTTGAAAGATCAAGGTCAAAAGATCGCAGCCTGCGGCAGCTCCTGCAGGGATTGGGTTAGAAGGTGTAATCGGCCGTGACGAAGAACGATCTCGGCTCGCCGAGAATCCACTGCTGGCCCGCATTGTATTGGCTTTGTGCGTACTGGCGGTCAAACAGATTGTTCAGTTGCAGGCCGAGCGTGGTGTTGCGCAGGGCTTGCCACGACAGCGTCGCATCGACCACGGTGTAACTCGGCAGCTCGTTGCGGTTGGCCATGTCGGCGTAACGCGCATCGACATAACGCACGCCGGCACCGGCCTTCAGATCATCGCTGAGTTTTTTGTTCAGCCACAGATTGGCGGTTCGCCGCGGTACATCCACCGGGCGATTGCCGTTATACGACAGGGTTTGCCCGTTGACCACTTCGGAGAAATCATCGTACCTGGCCTTCACAATCGCCGCGTTGGCTTGCAGTTGCCAGGCGTGCGGCAGTTGCAGATCGAGGCTGGCTTCCAGGCCGTTGGACGATTGCTGGCCGACTTGCTGCTTGAGCGTCGGGTTGCCCGGATCGTCGGTCAACAGCTTCTTCTTGACGATGCGATAGGCTGCCAGGGTGAACTCGCCGCGCTGATCCCAGAACAACTGCTTCATGCCGACCTCGGTCTGGCGTGCAGTCGACAGGTCGTATTGCTGCTGGCTCGGACTCAGGGATATCAGGCCGCCGATGCCGTCGGTGCTGGTCGCGACCTGAGCGTAGAACGAAGTCTCGGGCGTCAGGGCAAACACCAGTCCGGCCTTCCAGTTGTTGCCGGTCAGAGTCTTGTCGCTCTGGCTGTCGTTGATCAGGTTGTTGCGGTCAATGTGCACGTAATCACGGCGCACACCGGTCACCAGCGACCAGCGCTCGCTCAGTTGCGTGCGGTTTTCGGCGAACACCGACATCTGTTTCGTGGTGCTGTCGAACTGGTCGCGGTACGGGTTGGCGCTTTCAAAATAGCCCGGCTGCGGGTGATACAGATCCAGCGCCTGACCGTCCGGCAGCACATCGTTGAATGGCGAGTTGCTGTTGAGCTGGAAGCGGATGCGGTTGTAATCGATGCCGGTCACGGTCTGGCTGTCGAGGCCGAACAGCGAGTGCTTGAAGGTGAAGGTCTGGCGGTCACCGATCTGCTCTTGCTGGTGGCCGATGCCGAAGTAGCCGCTGCGACTGAGTTGTTGCGTGGTGGTGTCGAAGTTGTAGTTCTCGGCGTTCTGCCAGCGGCGCTGGGCCTTGAGGTAGTACAGCTCGTTGCTGGCGCTGACCGCATCGTTGATCTGCCAGTCAGTGCTCAGGCGCGTCCATTGATCGTTGTAGTGCTGCTGGTCGTCGTGCACGTTGTAGTTCTTGTTGCGCAGGCTGTCGCGCAATCGGCCGTTGATCAGTGGCGTGCCGAAGTAGTTTTGCGGGCGCTGATCGCCGTAGTCATGGGCGAGGGTGAAGGCCAGGTCGTCGGTGGCCTGCCAGCGCAGCGCAGCGCTGATGAAATCGCTTGATGAATCACCGCGATCGATCCAGCCGTTGCTGCGCAGGCGATTGAGATTGAGGCGATAGCTCAGGGTGTCGCTCAGCGAACCGCCGCTGTCGAACGCCTGCTGCTGGCTGTCGTAGGAGCCGTAGCCAAGGCGCAGGTGGTTTTCGATTTCACCCTCGAACGGCTTCTTCGGAATCACATTGACCACCGCACCGGTCGCGCCTTCGCCGTACAGCACCGAAGCCGGACCGCGCAGTACGTCGACGCGCTGCACCGACCAGGTGTCGACCGGAAAGGTCACGGTGCCCATGCCGGTGTACATCCGATTGCCGTCATACAACTGCATCACCGAACTCTGCCCGGTAAAACCGCGTGCCTGCAACGAGGTGCCGCCATCGCCCGGGGTGCCAGTGCGGCTGATACCGGTGCTGCGCGACACGGCGTCCTGCACGCTGCGATCACCCCGGGCACGCACCTGCTCGCCGCTGAGGCTTTCGACGCTGGCCGGGGTTTCCATCGCCGTCAGGTTCAGGCGCGAACCAGCGGTGGTCGGTGTGGTCAGGCTGACACTTTCTTCGTCAACCGCAGGCGCGGAGATGGTGCCGGTGGGCAGCGTCAGCGGCTGGCCGTCAGCGTTGGCGTTGTTCAGGGCGAACAGGCAGAGGCTGGACAAGAGGTACTTGTTCATCGGGGCGGTGAATCACTTCTTCAAAAGAAAGCCCGCAACGTTTGGCTGCGGGCAGAGCGGCATATTTGCGTTATACAGTAACACTAAAAAATGCCGAAGTTTAAGCCCCGGCAGTTTAAAGATCTGTCTGAAACGCGCATCTCGCCTGCTTCACGATGAAGTTGAGGCAGATTCAGCTTGGCGGCCCAGACGCGACAACAGCAGGCGATCCAGCAGCCAGACCAGTACCAGCGAAGCGCCCACCAGCGGAAAGATCACGGCCAGCGCGAGCATGATCGCCACACCGGTTTTCCATTTCGGCAGGTCATGGCGCAGCGGCGGCACGCCGAACTTGCCCTGCGGACGCCGCTTCCACCAGATCACCACGCCGCTGACGGCGCTGAGCAGAATCATCAGGCAGATCAGCAGCACGACGATCTGGTTGAAGGTGCCGAACATCTTGCCTTCATGCAGCATCACGCCGATCTCCGTGGCCCGCGCCACTGCGCCGTACTGCTCGAAACGCACATCGGCGAGGACCTTGCCGGTGTACTGATCGACATGCAGGGTCGCATCGTTACGCGGGTCGTCGGCGAACACGGCGATGGTGAACACGCCGGTCGCGGTGGTCGGCAGAGTGATGCTGTAGCCGGGCTCGACCTTGCGCTCAATTGCGATGTTCTGCACGTCTTGCAGGCTGATCGCGGGAGCAGCGGGGCCGTGTTGCATGCCGCCGTGGGCCATGTGCTCGGCATGGTCACCGGACATCGGCATCGGCGTGTTTTCCATTGCCCACGGCACGGTCTGGCGCGCGGCGTTGTTGAGGCTGCCGGCCTCGACGTCGGAAGTCGGTACGTTGTTCCACATCGCAGCCGGGAACACGTTCCACACCTGGGCATATTGCTTGCCCCAGAAACCGGTCCAGGTCATGCCGCTGAGCAGCATCACCAGCAACAGCGCGGCGCCCCAGAACCCGGTAACCGCGTGCAGATCACGCCACAACACCCGACCGCGGCTGTTCAGCCGTGGCCACAGAATTCCGGCGGCCTGACCCCGCGGCCACCACAGGAAAACCCCCGACACCACCAGCACGACGCCCCAACCGGCGGCGAGTTCGATCAGGCGGTCACCGAGCGTGCCGATCATCAACTCGCCGTGAATGGCGCGCGCGACGGCTTGCAGATTTTTCTTCGCATCCTGCTCGCCAAGGATGTCGCCGTGGTACGGATCGATGAACACATTGAGTTCATGGCCCTCATTCTTGACGACAAACTGGGCGCTGCGTTCGGCGTTGGCCGGCGGCAGGTATTGGGTGATCTGACCCTGTGGATAAGCGTTCTTGACCCGTTGCAGCAGGTCATCGGCCGGCACCGTGTGATGCCCGGCGGGGACGTTGAGCAGGCTGCTGTACATCAGTGAATCGAGTTGCGGTTTGAACAGGTAGATGATGCCGGTCAGGGCCAGCATCACCATGAAGGGCGCGACGAATAGGCCGGCATAGAAATGCCAGCGCCAGGCCAGGTTGTAGAAATTCGGTTTGGGCTTTTGCATCACGTTTGCTCCGCTTGGCGAATCATTCTTTTAGATCAAAAGATCGCAGCCTTCGGCAGCTCCTACAGGGGGCGCGCGCTCCTCTGCAGGAGATGGCGCAGCCTGCGATCTTTTGATTTTTTCTTGTTAGAAACTCATATCGACCTTGGTCCAGAGCGTGCGCCCCGGTTCATTGATCGCTTGCGGGTCGTTGGCCGGGTAGCCGAAGCCGGCGTTACCGGCCAGGTTCAAGTGCTCGGCATAAGCCTTGCCGAACAGGTTGTCGACGCCGGTGCTGACCTTCCAGTTTTTGTTGATCCGGTAGGCGCCGTTGAGCGAGAACACGCCAAAGCCGCCGCTCTTGTCGTAGTCCTTGCCGACCACGTTGCCCTTGTTCTGGTCGATGCGGTTTTGCGCCGCGACCACGCGCCACAGTGCCCCGGCGCTCCAGTTGTCTTCGCTGTAGGTCAGGCCGAAACGCGCATCCAGCGGCGGCATTTGCGGCAGGGCCTTGCCGTCGCTGCTGTTCTTGCCCCAGGCGTAGGCCAGGGTCGCGTCGGCCTTCCAGTGGTCGGTGAGTTTGTAGGCGGCGCCGAGCTCGCCGCCCATGATCCGCGCGTCGATGTTTTCCGCGCGCGAAGTGCTCATGCCCATCATCGTTGGCGTGTAGTCGAACAGGATGTAGTCACGCACCACACCGATGTAGCCCGAGGCCCAGGCTTCGAGTTCGGCGGTCTTGTAGTTCACGCCGAAGTCGAACTGGGTGGTCTTTTCCGGTTTGATCGAGTCGAACGCATTCAGCGAACCGGCCGGGCCGGACTTCGGTGAAAACAGCTCCCAGTAATCCGGGAAGCGCTGCGCGTGGCCGAGGCCGGCGTACAGCGTGGTCGGGCTGTCAGCGAGGTCATGCTCGTAACGCACGAAGCCGCTCGGCAAGGTGTCGGCGCGGGTCTCGTCGGCGGTCGGATTTGGCCGGCTCATCATTCCGGAGCCCATGCTCTGCCGGTAATCCTTGGCCGAGGCGCGGTCGACCCGGATGCCGGTAATCAGCCGATCACGATCGGCGGCGTACCAGGTCATTTCGCTGAACACGCCGTAGTTATGGAAATCGGCATCCTTGGTGTACGGCTGATCCTTGTAGGTGTCGATGCCCATGCCGCTGCGCTGACGATGCTCGTTGGTCTGCGCATCGAGGCCGGTGATCAGCTGGATGTCGGCCCAGCGCCAGGTGGCCTTGATCCGCGCGCCGAGGGTGCGACGGTCGACGTTGGAGGCCATGGGCCCGGCTATCATCCCGGTGCCGGATGGCGTGCGCAGGCTGTAGTTGTCCATCACGTGGTCGGCGTAGTTGTAGTAGACCTGTGCTTCGAGTTTCTCCAGCACGTCGGTGATGTTGGATTTTTCGAAGCGCAGACCGAGGCTTTCGCGCAGGAACTGCGAACCGTCCATGCCGCGTCCGGCGTAGCGCGCTTCGCCATCGCCCTTGCCGGCAGTCAGTTCGATCAGGGTATCGGCGTCCGGGGTCCAGCCGAGCGCGATATCGCCGTTCCACTTGTCGTAGCGCGACGGCACGCTGTCGTTGTTGCCGTCGCGGTAGTCGTCGGAGTGCGCGGTGTTGCCGATCACTCGCACGTAGCCCAATGGCCCGCCGGCAGCGGCGTCGACAACTTTGTCGAAGCGTCCGTTGGAACCGGCCAGCACGCTGGCATTCACCCGCGTGCCGAGTTCGCCGAAGCTTTCCGGTTCACGGTCGAACAGCACCGTGCCGGCCGATGCCCCCGGCCCCCAGAGCACGGTTTGCGGGCCTTTGATCACCGTGAGTTTGTCGTACGTTTCCGGCGAGATGTACGAGGTCGGCGCATCCATCCGCCCCGGGCAGGCGCCGAGCAGCATGCTGCCGTTGGTGAGAATGTTCAGCCGCGAACCGAACATCCCGCGCAGCACCGGATCACCGTTGGTGCCGCCATTGCGCACCAGGGCGAAGCCGGGAATGGTCTTCAGATAATCGCCGCCGTCACTGGCCGGCACCGGCTGACGCGGATCCTTGGGGTTGGTGACGATAGTCAGCGGCGAGCTTGGAGCGATCGCGGTGATCACCGTCGGACTGAGTTCTTCGTTGTGCCCGGCGTGGTCATCGGCCAGCACCAGCGGGGACAGCAGGACGCCGCAAAGGACGGCGGTGGCGTGCGAGAAACGAATGCGCGATTCGTTCAAGTCGAAGGACGTCCGGGCGGAACCCGAGCGTGGAACAGCAGAAAACCTGGACATGACAATTTCCATCAAACAGTCGTAAACGACACGGCCGGCAGCCTGAAGCTGTCTTCTCAACCGTGTGCAATCAAAGGTGCGGTGTTTACGCTGTGATGGGCGGGGCGCGAGTGCGGGCGCCGGGGAAGAAGGTCTGTCGGGCATGGCCCAGACGTGGGGAGGATGGGGTGAAGGTGTTGACGTGGGCGATGCTGAACGTGGCAAAAGTGCCGCCACCGGTCAGCGCGGGGCAGTTGAACAGCAAGCTGCAATAACCGCATTTTTCCCACAGGGCGTGGTGCGAGGATTGCGGCGGGCAGTGTTCGGCAGCCGGTTGTGCGCCGTGCGCGGCGTGATCCATGCCCGGCATGTCCATCGCCATGTCCATGGGCATCGCCATGGACGCCGAGGCGTGCTGATCCATCGGCATCGACTGAGAAATCAGCGGGCCGATGAAGATCATCAACATGGCGAACAGGGCGATCCAGCTACCGCGGCTCAGAGTCTGGCTCTGGCGATGCTTGCTGGACGCCCCGGCGCGTTGCGGGCGCACGGGGGTGGTCAGCCGGATCGGTTACTGGGCGTGATCGTGCGCCTTGGTGTCTTGCGGTGGTTTCTTCTGCACCGCGACTTCGACGGTGACGTTGCCGGCCTTCTCGAAATGCAGGGTCAGCGGGAAGCGTTTGCCGTCGGTAAGCAGGCTGCGGTCTTTCGGGTTGAGCAGCATCACGTGATAGGCCATCGGCGCGAACGTCACCTTGCCGCCGGCAGGAATCACCACGTCGGGCACCTGCTGCATTTTCATCAGGTCGCCCTGCATCACGTGCTCGTGCAGTTGTGCTTGGGTGGTGATCGGCGAGTCGACGCCGAGCAGGCGGTCGTCGGTCTTGCCGGGATTGCTGATCACGAAATAAGCGGCGACGGTTGGCGCGTTGGGCGGCAGCTCCTGCGACCATGGATGAGCGATTTCCAGCTCGCCGGCCTTGTATTCGTGGGCATGGGCGAAGCACGCCGGCAGCAACAGCGCAGCGATGACGAAGAGTTTGTTCAACATGGCAGTTCTCCAGAACGATGTGAAACGCAGGTCAATTGCGAGACAGATCAGACCAGAGGCGAGGCGCGGGGATTGAGGCTCGGCCATTGCTGGCGCGGTGTCGGTGTTTGCAACGAGGGCGGCGCCACGCTGCGATTGCTTTCGTAGCGGGCGAAATACAGCTGCGGCGTATGGCCCGGCAACGCCACCAGCGGCGCTGAACCCGAGCAGCACCAGCAATGCTGCATGTTGGAATGGCTGTCGTTGGACGGGGCTTTCTGCTCCGTGGTGCCGATGTTGATCGCCACCATCTTCGTCCCGCTGCCGGTGCAGAAACTGCTCCACAGCAATTGTTCGGCCGGTGAACTGGCCGCCTGCGCCATCGCCCCGGTCATCGGCATGGCGAGCATGTTGAACAGCACTGCGAAGCAGGCGATCCAGGCAAATGCGAGCCGGTGTCGGTTCATGGGACAGATCCGTTGGGTGGGCGATCAGGCGCGGGCTATTTAGCCTGATCAGGGCCGATAAGTAAAAAGGCGTCGTGCGGTTTGGTGTCGCAGATCAATCAAACCGCGACGGCATGCAATCTCAAACCCAAAGCCTTCATGACCTTCATGATAGTTGCGAATTCGGGGTTACCAGTGCTGCTCAGCGCTTTATACAGACTTTCACGACCCAGGCCGGCATCACGTGCCACCTGCGTCATGCCCTGAGCTCGGGCTATGTCATTCAGAGCCGCACGGATGAGTACGCCATCGCCTTCATCATCATCAAAGCAAGCGTCCAGATACGCCGCCATATCTTCGGGAGTCTTGAGGTATTCGGCGGCGTCGAAACGGGTGAGTTTTTCGGGTCATCGCAATGTTCACTTTTGGGCTCAAAAGCGGTGAGCATAAAACCGGGCATTTAGTGCAGATAGTCAGTGGTTCTTTAAATGGTTGTACGTAGCGTCCGGTTTAGCTGTAGGGCGCTGGAGAAAGGATTACAGTACCGGCGCCTTCGCGAGCAAGCCCGCTCCCACAGGGTTTCTGGCATACACAGACTATGCAGTCGCCGCCGACCACTGTGGGAGCGGGCGTGCCCGCGAAGGCGTATTCGAGATCTGCGCCTGGCTAAAGCCGGGTGACGGCGGCAAGGGCAGCGAGGACTTCAGACGTCGTCAGAAACTCCCGATCAACCCTCGGCAACACCGGTCGCTTCAACACCATCACCGGCACGCGCAACTCCCGCGCCACTTCCAGTTTCGGCTCGGTCGCGGTGCTGCCGCTATTCTTGCTGATCAGCACATCGATCTGCCGGCGCTCGAACAGTGCGCGTTCTTCCTCAAGCAGAAACGGCCCACGGGCGCCGATGATTTCGCAGCGTTCGTTGCCGGGGTAGACGTCGAGGGCGCGCAGGGTCCAGAACTGGTTGGCAGGGATTTCTTCGAGGTGTTGCAGCGGTTCGCGGCCGAGGGTGAACAGCGGGCGATGGAACGGTTTGAGGGCTTCGATCAGTTCGGCCCAGTCGCTGACTTCACGCCAGTCATCGCCCGGCTGCGGCTGCCAAGCGGAACGGCGCAAGGCCCAGCAGGGGATGCCGGCGAGTTGTGCGGCGATGGCGGCGTTGCGGCTGATTTGCGCGGCGTAAGGGTGGGTCGCATCGAACAGCAGGTCGATGCCTTCAGCGCGAATGAATTGCGCCAGACCTTCGGCGCCGCCGTAGCCGCCGACGCGCACCTGGCAGGTCAGGTCGGTCGGCACCCGGCCCACGCCGGCCAGGCTGTAAATGTGTTCTGGCCCCAGCGTACGGGCGATGACCAACGCCTCGGTGACGCCGCCAAGCAACAGAATGCGTTTCATGCAAAACCTCCGGCATGGCCGACGATGCCGCCCTGGCGATCAATCGCAAACACCTCGACCTGCACCTGCGCCGGCACCACGCTGCGGGCGAAATTCAGCGCGTGGCGGCAGACCTCATCGCCGAGGGCAATGCCCGCCGCGCTGGCCATCGCCAGGGCCTGCTGACTGGTGTTGGCTTCACGAATACCCTGCTGCAACGTCTGATCGGCGCCAATCGCCGCCGCCCACTCGGCCAGTTGCGGCAGGTCGATACTCGAATGCCGCGAGTGCAGATCCATGTGCCCGGCCGCCAGTTTGCTGATCTTGCCGAAGCCGCCACACAGGCTGAGTTTATCCACAGGCACTTTGCGCAGGTGCTTGAGCACCGCACCGACAAAATCGCCCATTTCGATCAAGGCGATTTCCGGCAGGTCGTAGACCCGGCGCATGGTGTCTTCGCTGGCGTTGCCGGTGCACGCGGCGATGTGCAGATAGCCGTTGGTTTTCGCCACGTCGATGCCCTGATGGATCGAGGCGATGTACGCCGCGCAGGAAAACGGCCGGACGATGCCGCTGGTGCCGAGGATCGACAGCCCGCCAAGAATGCCCAGGCGCGGGTTCATGGTTTTCAGTGCCAGCGCTTCACCGTCCTCGACGTTGACCGTGACCTCGAAACCGCCGCCATAACCGCTTTCGGCGGCGAGCAGCGTCAGGTGATCGCTGATCATCTTGCGCGGCACCGGATTGATCGCCGGTTCACCGACGCCGAGCACCAGCCCTGGTCGGGTCACGGTGCCGACACCTGCGCCGGCGATAAAGCGAATCCCCGGCGCGGCCAGCAGCCGCACGTGCGAATAGAGCAGCGCACCGTGGGTCACGTCGGGGTCGTCGCCGGCGTCCTTGATCGTCCCGGCCTCGGCGCCGCCTTCAATCAGCCGGCAGAACTCCAGGCGCATCTGTACCTGTTTGCCCTTGGGCAGGACGATCTGCACCGCATCCGCCGACGTACCGTCAAGCAGCAGGCGGGCGGCGGCGAGGCTGGTGGCGGTGGCGCAGCTGCCGGTGGTCAGGCCGCTGCGCAGGGGCGCGGGTTGTTCGGCGGTTTCGTCACGCATCGAGGGGTTTGACCAGATCCAGCAGGGTAATCGGCAGCGCCTGACGCCAGGTGTCGAACTCGCCCAGCGGTTGCGCCTGGGCGACATGGATGCGCGTCAGTTCGCCGCCGTGGCGTTCGCGCCAGTGCATCAGGCTGACTTCGCTTTGCAGGGTCACGGCGTTGGCGACGAGTCGGCCACCGGGCTTGAGTTGTTCCCAACAGGTGTCGAACACACCTTCTCGGGTCACGCCGCCGCCGATGAAGATCGCGTCGGGTCGCTCGAGTCCGGCGAGGGCTTGCGGCGCACGGCCACGCACCAAGTGCAGACCGGGCACGCCCAACGCGTCGCGGTTGTGCTCGATCAGGGCCTGTCGGCCTTCGTCCGCCTCGATGGCGATCGCGCGGCAGCTGGGGTGCGCGCGCATCCATTCAATGCCGATCGAGCCGCAACCACCGCCGACGTCCCACAGCAATTCGCCGGGGACCGGCGCGAGGCGGGCGAGGGTGATGGCGCGGACATCGCGTTTGGTCAGTTGCCCGTCATGCTGGAATGCCGAGTCGGGCAGTCCGGCAAGGCGTGACAGGCGTGGTGACTGCGCATCGGCCAGGCATTCGATGGCGATCACATTCAGATCGGCAATCGCCGGGTCATTCCAGTCATTGGCAGTACTTTCGATGCGCCGTTCGGCATCGCCGCCCAAGTGCTCAAGTACCGTCAGGCGGCTGCCGCCAAAACCGCGCTCGCGCAGCAGCGCCGCGACTGCCGCCGGACTTTGCCGGTCATTGCTCAGCAGCAACAGGCGCACCCCGCTGAACAGCTGCGCATTGAGTGCCGCCAAAGGTCGCGCAACCAGCGACAGTGTCACTGCATCCTGCAACGGCCAGCCGAGGCGGGCGGCGGCCAGTGAACAGGAGGATGGCGCCGGCAGGATCAGCATCTCGGCACTCGGCACGTGCCGCGTAAGGCTGGCACCGACGCCGTAGAACATCGGATCACCACTGGCCAGCACGCACACCGCTTCGCCACGTTGCTGCAAAACCGGCGCGAGGGAAAACGGGCTCGGCCACAAAGTGCGTTCCCCGCGAATGCACACCGGCAGCAAGTCCAGTTGCCGCTGGCCGCCGATGATCCGCGAGGCGCCCATCAGGGCCCGCCGGGCATTTTTGCCCAGGCCCTTGAAGCCGTCTTCACCGATTCCCACAACCGTCAGCCAGGGTGTCATGCCGTTCCTTAATCCAGGTAGATCTTCAAGGGCGGCATGATAACGCGGCTGCCGGCATCTGACGCGGGTCTGTTGTCGCGGTGTGTCGAGATCAGCGCGGAAACTTGATGTTTAGCAATAGTGATTTTTTCAACTGTTGTTTTTGTTAGTTTGGTTCAGGTCAGCTCTTTTAAATAAGTCTGGCGCAATAAAACTATAAATTTAATCAGTGCCAAGTTGGCAGGAGATGATATGGATATCAAGTCCAGTGCAGGTTCAAGTCGGAATAATGCAGTTGCCGTCAATAATATGTTGTTCACCGGGTTGCAAGGTCGTACAGAGGCCGACAACAGATTTGTGAGGAACTGCATTTATCTCGCGCAGATCGCTGCCGACAGCCGTTGTGACAGCAGCCTTCAGCCTGCGGAATGGTTCGATTACTTTGCCGGGGGCCTCTGGTCATGTGGCTGGAACCCGGAAGAGAAACCGGTGGTGCTGGTCCAGAAAGAGTTTTCGGGAAGTGTGCGGGAGGCGTGGCGGCGGTTGACCGCACCGTTGCTCGCGCGCGTTCAGTTAGAGCAGGTTGAAGCAGGGCTGGCAGCGCTGGAAAAAGATGTAGCGCTGCTGCAAAGGTTTACCGCCCTGAGTGGCAAAACCTTCACCTCGCACATTGTTCCGGTCAGTCAGAACGCCAGCGGCGAGTTGGTTGTGGTGATTAGCCATATCCGCTTTTTCAAGTTGGTATTGAGTACCAATTACCTGTTCTGGCAGGTCCATCAACCGATGTCGCAACTGGACATCCGCGCCAGAAGACTGGTGATCAAACGCAGCGCCATCGACGAAAACCGGGAAGTTGTAGATCAGGCCATTCGCGAGAGTGTGGTCGACCTTGAGGAGGTCGAACTCTGAAACGCCGCAGTTTCCGACCGGCAGGCATTTTCATGCGCTCGGGCAAAGCAGGCATAATAGCGACCTTTCGCCCACCACAGCGCTGCCAGTCAGCCGGTCATCCCTTGAACGAACGCTCTATGTCCACCGCTCTGCGCCCCTCGGCTTGTCCGGGGTTGCTGCGTATTGTCCAGGCGCTGGACGGCGGCATCTGCCGGATCAAGCTCGATGGCGGTTCGATTACAGCCGATCAGGCCGACGCGGTGGCCGATGCCGCCGAGCGTTTTGCCAGTGGCGCCATCGAGGCGACCAACCGCGCCAATCTGCAGATTCGCGGCATCGGCGAGCAGTCAGCGGCATTGATCGACAGTTTGCTGGCCGCCGGTCTGGGGCCGCAAACCGCAGCGGGCGACGATGTGCGCAACCTGATGCTCAGCCCGAGTGCCGGGATCGATCGGCAGTTGCTGTTCGATACCCGGCCCTTGGCCGAACAGATTCTGGCGACATTGCAGACGCATCCGCGCTTTCACCAGTTGAGCGCCAAGTTCGCCGTGCAGCTGGATGGCGGTGAGGCGTTGGCGATGCTTGAACATCCGCATGATCTTTGGCTGTCGGCGTTCGAGCATGACGGTGAAATATTGTTGGCGTTCGGCCTGGCCGGCTGCCCGACCGATCATGCGGCCGGTGTTGTGACACTGGATAACGGCCATGCGCTGGTGGCCGCGGTGCTGGAGTTGTTCCTTGATCTGGCCAGGCCGGAGCAGACGCGCATGCGCCATTTGCTCGATGAGCTGCCGCTGCTGGCGTTTCTCGAGCAGTTGCGCGAACGGGTGGCGATCAACGCCGCCATTGCCCGACAGCGCACGGCGGTGGCGGATGCGCTGCACATCGGTGTTCACCGGCAACATGCTGACGATCGGGTGTATGTCGGTGCGGTGCCGGCGCTCGGCCGGCTCGATCCGGTCATGCTGCGGGGCGCAGCCCGACTGGCTCGCGAGTACGGTGACGGCAGTCTGCGTTTCACCCCTTGGCAAAGCCTGCTGTTGCCGAACGTGAAGCCCGCCGACGCGGCTCAAGTCCTGCAAAATCTGACGCACTTGCACTGGTTGACCGACGCCGGCGAGCCGCTGTCCCGGCTGATTGCCTGCACCGGCTCCAGTGGCTGCGGCAAAGGCCTGGCCGATACCAAACACGACGCCCGGCTGCTGGCGACGCTGCTGCCACAGGCGCAGAACGTGCACCTGTCCGGTTGCCCGCGCGCTTGCGCGGCGGCGCATCGCACACCGGCGACATTGCTGGCGGTCGGCCCCGGTCATTACGACCTTTATTTTCGCGATGCAGCGCTGCCGGGTTTCGGCACGCTGCACGCACGCCACCTTACTATTGAAGCGGCCGCGATCCTGCTCGACGTCCGCTCACGGAGCCCCCTTGATGCTTGATTACATCCGCGACGGTCAGGAGATCTATCGCAACTCCTTCGCGATCATTCGCAGCGAGGCCAATCTGGCGCGCATCCCGGCCGATCTGGAAAAACTCGCGGTGCGGGTGATCCACGCCTGCGGCATGGTCGAGGCCGTCGACGGTCTGCAATTCTCCGAGGGCGCCGGCAAGGCCGGGCGCGATGCGCTGGCGGCCGGTGCGCCGATTCTGTGCGATGCGCGGATGGTCTCCGAGGGCGTGACCCGTGCCCGTCTGCCGGCCAACAATCAGGTGATCTGCACCTTGCGCGACGACAGCGTGCCGGATCTGGCCCGCGAGTTGGGCAACACCCGCTCGGCGGCGGCGCTGGAACTGTGGCGTCCGCACCTGGAAGGCAGTGTGGTGGTGATCGGCAACGCGCCGACCGCACTGTTTTACCTGCTGGAAATGCTCGACGCCGGCGCACCGAAACCGGCGCTGATCCTCGGCTTCCCGGTGGGCTTCGTCGGCGCCGCCGAATCGAAAGCGGCGCTGGCGGCTGACAGTCGCGGTGTACCGTTCGTGATCATGCAAGGCCGGCTCGGCGGCAGCGCCATGGCCGCCGCCGCGGTCAATGCCCTCGCCACGGAGATCGAATGATGCAGGCAAAAGGACGTCTGATCGGCCTCGGTGTGGGCCCCGGTGATCCGGAACTGATTACCGTCAAAGCCCTGCGTCTGCTGCGCGAGTCGCCAGTGGTGGCGTACTTCGTCGCCAAGGGTAAAAAGGGCAATGCGTTCGGCATCATCGAAGCGCACCTGCAGGACGCGCAGAATCTGCTGCCGCTGGTGTACCCGGTGACCACCGAAGTGCTGCCGGCGCCACTGTCTTACGAGCAAGTGATCAGCGATTTCTACGACGCCGCTGCCGAAGAAGTCGCGGCGCATCTGGACGCCGGGCGCGACGTCGCGGTGATCTGTGAAGGCGATCCGTTCTTCTATGGCTCCTACATGTATCTGCACGATCGATTGTCCATGCGCTATGAAGCCGAAGTGGTGCCGGGCGTGTGCTCGATGCTCGGCGGCGCGTCGGTGCTCGGCGCGCCGCTGGTGTATCGCAACCAGAGCCTGTCGGTGCTCTCCGGCGTGTTGCCGCATGAGGACCTGAAGCGGCGCCTGGCCGACGCCGATGCGGCGGTGATCATGAAACTGGGCCGCAACTTTCCCAAGGTTCGTGCGGTACTTGAAGAACTCGGTCTGGCCGAGCGGGCGCTGTACGTCGAACGCGCGACCATGGCCAATCAGAAGATCGTGCCGCTGGATCAGGTCGAGCCGATGTCCTCGCCGTACTTCTCACTGATCATCGTCCCTGGCGAACGGTGGCAAGGTTGATGACGCAATCCACACCGGCCATTGTCATCCTCGGACAGGGCGCGCTCGCCACCGCACGGCGGATCCAGCAGTTGTATCCGACGGCGCAGATCCATGGCCTCGCCGGACGCGTCGAAGGCGCCGACTGCCGCTATCAGGAATTCGGCGCGACCCTGCGTGAGTTGTATCAGCAGGACACGCCGATCATCGCCCTGTGTGCGGCGGGCATTGTCATTCGCACCCTGGCGCCGTTGCTGCTGGAGAAGGGCGCTGAACCGGCGGTACTCGCTGTTGCCGAAGATGGCAGCGCCGTGGTGCCGCTGCTCGGCGGTCTCGGCGGGGTGAATGTCATGGCCCGGGAAATCGCCGCCGCATTGCAGGTCGCAGCGGCGATCACCACCAGTGGCGAATTGCGCTTTGGCACTTGCCTGCTCAATCCACCAAACGGTTATGCGCTGGCTGATCTGGAGCTGGGCAAGCGTTTCGTTTCCGATCTGCTGGCCGGGCACAGCGTGCGCATTGAAGGGGCGGCGCCGTGGCTGGATCAGGCGCAGTTGCCACAAGATCCGCAGGCGCAGCGCTCGATTCATGTCGGCAGTGCCGAGCGTGTCGCGAGCGCCAACGAGTTGCTGATCTATCCGCGCAGCATAGCGGTAGCGGTGAGCGCGCAGCTGGACGATCTGCCGAATGCCGTGCGCGCCGCGTTACAGCAGGCCGGGGTTGCGCAGCAGTCGCTGGCCTGTCTGCTGGCGGCGGACACTGAAATGGCATCGACCAGACTCCGCGAAGCAGCCCTCGAACTGGGAGTGCCGCTGCGCTTTATCACGGCGCGAAAAGACCTCGACGAGTTGGCTCGTCGCGCACTGCCGCAGGCCACGATCAGCAGTGCCAACGGCTTGGTGATTGCGCGTGCCGAACAACCGCTGGACGTCGCGCAGATCGGTCGTCAGCGTGGGCGCCTGGCGGTGATCGGCCTCGGCCCCGGCGCTGCCGAATTGATGGTGCCTGCGGTCAAGGCGGAACTGGCGCGGGCCACCGATGTGCTCGGCTACGAAACCTATGTGCGCATGGCCGGCCCGTTTCGTGATGATCAGGTGCAGCACTGCACCGACAATCGCGAAGAAATGCAGCGTGCCCGCCACGCCTTCCGGCTGGCGGCCGAGGGGCGTTCGGTGATTGTGGTCTCGTCCGGCGACCCCGGCGTGTTCGCCATGGCCGCTGCGGTGCTCGAAGCATTGCACGAGTCGACCGACCCGAACTGGCACAGCGTCGAGCTGGAAATCCTGCCGGGGGTGTCCGCCTCGCTCGCCACGGCTGCGCAAGCGGGGGCGCCACTGGGGCATGACTTCTGCGTGATGTCGCTGTCGGACAACCTCAAGCCGTGGTCGATCATCGAGAAACGCCTCGACCTGGCGGCCGAGGCCGATCTGGCGCTGGCCTTCTACAACCCGATCTCCCGGGCGCGTCCGTGGCAATTGGGGCGTGCGCTGGAAATCGTCGCGCAGCATCGCAGCGCGGCAACACCGGTGGTGTTGGGGCGCGACATCGGTCGTCCGGGGCAGACCCTGCGCGTGACGACACTGGGGCAACTGACCCCGGATCAGGTGGACATGCGCACCATGGTGCTGGTCGGCTCTTCAACGACGTGCACCTTCCCCAAGGCTGAAGGTGGCGAGTGGGTCTACACGCCGCGCTGGTACGGCGAAAAGCCGCAGTCATGACCGCAGGCGAGGGGGGCAGCTCCCTCGCCATGCCGGATATTGCAGGTAGAGTGTTTCCGGATTTGCCGGTGTCGTATTTTTCAGCGGGACGTGTGTGATCTGCACCAGCCCCGCGTGGGATCTTTCTTGTTACTTACATCTTGTCGGACTTATTCTGAATCTTGACAGATCACCGCAACAGTCCGCGCGCAGTTGCGCCGCATATTCTCCAGCTGTGCTGATTTATATATCAGGCCTGGCGCAATAACTTGTTGCTGTTACACGCGTTATCAGTTGTTTTTGAATTGTCTGTTTTGACATGTATTGAAAGTTCTGAAGTTTGAGCGATGGTTCGCCAGCCGTTAGCTTGTTCGTCATCCAAGTGCCCATCTGCACACATGATGTTGGCCAAGTAACGGAGGAACTTTCATGCACGATCAAAGACTTCAAGAAGCCAGCGGTTATGTCAGTTTTATCAGCCTGTTCAAGCAGGCTGATCTTGAGCGGGCTCTGTTGGTACACCGGGACAGTGACGTTTATCAGTCAGTCTGGCGCTATTACTTTGCATGTATCGGGTTGCTCGATTCCCCGCGATTGATTGAGCCCCTGACATTGCTCAAACATTCGCTGGAACAGTTGATTGGCGTACCGCGTGTGCGTCGTGACTCCCATAGCCAGGCTGAACCGCCGAAGGACGCTTTATCGCGAATCTACAGCAGTATTCAGGCTTTCGAGACCCGTCTGCGAAACAGCGAGACTTACGCGAAGACTGCCGCAACAGCGGTTGTAAAGAACCTGCACTTTGTCTGGCTGGGCGGTGGTCTGGGCGCGATCCAGCATGATTACCTCAATCTGTGGAAGCAAGTATTGAGCGGGCAGGGTTACAGCCTCCATCTCTGGTATGACAGTGACGCGCTACTGGCCTGGCAAACCAACAAATTGATCGTCGAGGCCGCCAAGGCTGACGCCATGCAGCACGGCGGCAGCGAGAATATTACCGACGCCAGGCTGGGTACGCTGTACGAAGAGCGGGTCATCGTCCTCAAGCAGCAGATGTTCCTGCACATCAATGCGGCGCTGGAGCGAGGGTTATCGGCGGATGAAGCGCGGGTCGACCTGTTGTCCCGTGCCTACGGCCAGGATGCGGCACAACTGGAAACCCTGATCGAGCAAAACCGACGCAGTCTGCTGGCTATGGCAGGTGGTGATTTGCAGTTGCGCGACTTGCGTGACCTCGACGCACCGCTGCGATTGCAGGACATCTATGATCGCGAGACCCGGATGCGTGGCAATCTGGCCGCCGCCTCCGATGTGGTGCGGGTCGAGGCGGTGTTCGACGAAGGTGGCCGCTATGTCGATGTCGATAATCTGCCACCACTGGTCAAAACCATGGGCGGGATCGACATCAGTACGTTCGCTGGTGATGCGCGCCTTGGCGTTCTGCAACTGCTGCTCGATCACAACCCGCACTGGATGCCGGGACGCCAGGCATTGCGTGACCGATACACCGATTATCTTGACCGGATTCCCGAGGAACACCGCGCCGCGCTTGAGGCTTTTGCCCGACAGCAGCCGGCGCTGAGCGAGGTGTTCCAGGCGCCGGCAGAGCTGCTTGTGCGTCCGCAGGACCTGCGCGCCGTTGCCGTGCAGAACACGTTGAGTAACTCGTTCCTGATGGCTCACGCGCAATCGCCGATGCTCAAAAGCGTGATCGAGCGGTTTCGGTTCAACTATGAGGCCATTGAACAGACGAGACGCCTCGCCGCCAAGCGTGGCGTTGCACTGAGCGACTTTGAAGGCATGACGGGGTTGGCGCGCGAAGTGCTCGAGCAAACATTTGGCCCTCTGGCCGAACTGTCGATGACCGAAGACCTGGCGGCCAATTTTCTGATGCTCGCCATCGCGGGCTACTTCAGTGACGGCATCCGCCCGCAGAGCGAGGGAACGATTTATCTGACCGGTCCAGCTGCGATGCGCGATGGCATGACCGATTACGAACGGCACAACTTCGTCCCGCGCGAAGCGGAAGCGCTACGTGAGGAGGCGGCTATCGAACCGCTGTGGATGGTCAACGACAAGACCGAGGAAGAGCTGGATCACTCCTGGAAAGACAACGCCAGTGATACCCGGCAGTGGGTGCTCGACGAGCAGCAACGCTGGCGTGAAGGGCAGTACAGCGCGCGCTACAGCGGCGATGTAACGGCATTGCTGACCCAGCAAAGCGTGGTGTTCGAGGAGGGCTGGCCGATCATCGAGGGCCGGCCGGTGCTGTTGACGGATGTACTGCAACGGATGATCGACAGACTCGGTGAACCGTTCGTGGTCGCGATGCGCGAAGGGCATGACGGCCCGCTGCGGTTCCCCGACGGGCCGGGGCTCAGCTTCGATGATCGCCAGGCCATCAAGGCTCAGCCGGCCATCCTCAAGGCACCGGCGTCGCTCAACGATGCAAGCGTTCACGGGCTGGCGCTGGATGATCTGCTCAGTGCTATTGCGCAAGAGCCGCTGCGCCTGTTTCAGGTCAGCGCCTTGCAAAGAGTACTGCTGGGCCAACTGCTGGACGTACGTTCGCTGGATAACCAAAGCTTCAAGCAGGTCGCAGCCGAACTCGACAACCTCGCCAACAGCGTTGCCGAGGTAGGGGCATCGGTGCGTTATGCGGCCATTGAACGCCATCTTTATCAGCATCGTGCGCCGCAATTCATGGCTGGTCTCGCCAGTCATGTCGACCAGCCGATGATGGCGTCGGACAGCGCGTTGACGTTGAAACGAGCGGCGCTGTCGCAGGCGCACACGTTGTTTCAATGGGGGCGTCATGTTGCCCATATCCAGACCATTGCCACCCGCGAGCATCGTGAACAGGTGATCCTGCGGCTGGGTCAGGTACTGGGGCAAATCGAGGCCAGTGACGTCAAGCTGGTGCCACAGGATCTGTTGCTCCAGGGGCCAGGGGATCCCGGTGGCCGCTGTTACCCGCTGGCATTGATCATGAGTGCTGCTCTGGAGCACGGCGTGGTGGCGTCGCGACGCTTGCGCGAGCGATTCTTCCTGGCCACAGCCGAGCCGCAGCAGCGCGATTCAATGGTGTTTCTGGCGGCGCTTGAGGAATTGCGCGGCGTGCAGTTGCACGACATCGGCAAGCCGCTGGGGCGGGTCGATCTGCAGCAGCTCGGCACCACGCTGGAGGCGTTCGCCAGGTCGCGCACGCTGATGCTCAACTCGGACAATCACGCCATGCTGGTGGCGAAGATCTTCAAGGATGGACGCGCCACTTATCACTTCTATGATCCCAATTTCGGCGTGTTCGAGTTCAGCCAGCCTGACCAGCTTCAGCTGGCACTGACCGATCTTTTCCAGAAACAGGGTTTGGCGAAATACTATGCGGCCTATGGCGAAGACGCGCGCCCGACGTTCGATCTGATCGAGCTGCAAGGGCAAAAGATCTCGGCGCTGGATCTGTCCGGCGGATTTCGCCTCGGGCAATTGCTGGAATCCGACAATGTGCTGCCGGAGCAGGCACAGTGGCCAATCCGTCGGCGCCTGAACAGTGCTCGCGGCCATTCGCTGGTCAGCAACCCGCACCTGGGGCGTAGCCTGCGCGATCTCGATAGTCACTGGTGGGGACAGCAGATTGCCCAGGCGACTGACGCTTTACAGAACTTGCATGCTTCGGCAAAACCGTTGGTGCCGTTGTTTGAAACTCTGGAAATAGCGCCCGCCGGCGAGTACCGGATCAACCTGATCGATCCTTTGCAGGCCGAGCATGTGGTCCAGGTGGTGAGCACCGATCATCGCCTGCTGCGCATCAGAAATTATCTGTCTGAGCAGTTTTCGGCACTTGGCACCCGAGCCTCGCCACAGCCGATTGAGGCCGGGGCTGTTCACACGCTCAATACCGGCTTCTCGATCCAGGCACTGATGAACGTCTTGCGTGGACGAGAGGGGGATGACCGCACCTTGACCACTGCCGTGCGGTTGCACGCTTACGTCAATTACGCGCAGCTGGTGCATGGCAATGTCACGGATGTCGCCGGTCTGATCAGTCTGATCAAAACTGCACTCAATGAAGAGAAGATCATCGCCCGTACCTGTGCGCCGGTGGTTGGCGCGGCGCTGGGGCATGTCGCCAACGAAGGCGTGGGCGCGGTGCTGGGGCTGGCCAATGTCGGCTTCGACATCTATCAATTGGCGACGGCAGACAACGAGATCGAGCGCGCGCAGTTCGGCACCCAGCTGGCCTTCGACTCCACCAGTCTGGCGTTGACCGCCGGTGGTCTGGGGGCCGCCACGGCGGGCGCGGCAACAGCGGCAGCCGTGCTCGGCGGAGCCGGGGTGATTCTGGGCGGATTGGCCGTGGGTGTGGCGGCCCTGGCCCAGGGGTTCGCCAGGATCGCTGAGCAGGCGCAGGAGGTCGGGCTGTTTTTCGATGATCTGGAGCGGGCCTGTCGGGGTGTCGGTTATCGGTATGACGACGGGCTCGGGGCGTGGGTCGCTCACCCCTCGCTGGTCGTCCAGAGCCTGGACTTCAATCGCTCGATGATAGTGCTCGACAGTCCGAAGGTGTATCGGCTGCGTGACCATTTCGGGGTGCCGGATTTCAATCCGGATGATCAACAAGCGCTCGATCTGCGGCGTGAACTGGGTCTTCCCGGCTACATCCACTTCGATCCGCCGAGCACGCAACTGGTCGTCCTGCCGTGCACGCCGACCACGTACTACGGTTACGAATACAAGGCGCTCCCTTTCTCGACGCTGCGTCACGACACCGGCTTCGATACAGCCCGCAAGCTGGAGAAGAAGGATGCGAATGGCCGGTTGCGCTTCCTGTTTTCGTTCTACTCCTTTCCCGTGCACTACATCATCAACCGTCTCGCACCGTCGTATCGGCCAACCGTGATCGAGGTGCGGCTGGACGCCCATGAACGTGCGCTGGCGGTGCCAATGATGCCGTCGGTCTGGCACGACAAGGTGTCGTACCGCATCGAAGGGGCGGGCGGCGCCTGCTCACTGATCCTCAATCGCGGGGTCAATCTCCAGTTGCAGTCCCCCAGCCTGCAGCAGTGCCGCTGGAATCTGGTAGCAGCCTGGGCCACCGAGAGCGATGTGCGGATCGACGTCGGCGGGGTTCTTTCGGTGGGTGGCGTGAAGGTGACGTTCAGCGGCAGAGGGCGGCATGAGGTCATGCTCCAGCTGACCGGGCGGCAATCGTTCAAGGTCAACCGCAGTGACGGACGACTGGACATTGTCGAGCAGAGCGCGCCAGCCGGGGAGAATGAGCAGTCGCTGCTCACGCATTACCAGACGCTGGCCCGGGAGCATCGGCTGGTGCTGCCTTACACACCGGTTCAGCACTTTCCGATTCCTTTCGAGCCCCTTGGACAACCGCGCCACACCACGGCCTGGTACGACGCTGTCGAGGATCGTTTTCTGTACATCCGCAGTGAAGAGGTACTGGCGGCTGATGAAATGCTGCTGGCGGCGGTGGTCGACGATTCCGCGTTTTTCTATGAGGTGCACAACTATGACATCTGGCAGATCGATGCCGTCAGCGGTCTGCTCAAATGCCGCTACCGTCTGCTGGTGATGGAGGGGCAGTGCAGCATTCGGCGTATTGAGGTCGATGCGCAGGGCGTGATTCACATCGAGCAACAATGGCAGGGGGCCGATCGGCAAGTTACGCAGTTCAATTACCTGATCCATGAAGGCCAACTGCAGCTGGTTGCGGTTACCCGAGAGATGGACCGTGAGCTGGGCCACCGGGTGTTCGCCAATCCGGTCTTGACGCATTGGTCGGTGGTGCTTGGTCACTCTTTCACGTTATCGCCGGTGCCCGAACGCGCAGGCATCACCACCGTCGACTGGCAACCGGCCGCTTACGTGTCGGTCTGCTGGGCCTTCGATCCGGACAAGCGCGACCTGGTCTGGATTCGCAGCCGTGACCTGTTGTGCATTCATCCGTTTGCCTTCGGGCATAACCGCGGCTGGGCCGATTCGATCAAGCATCTGGATGATCTGCTGCTTCTGCCGGTCAACGATGAGCACGGGCTGTTTTTCATCTACGACCGACTGGCGCAAAAACTGTGCAGGGTGCAACACAGCGCGTACGCAGACAGCGAGCGCTGGCCGGCGCAATGGACGCATCAATGGCTTCAGCCCGACGGGCTCAATGACGTGGTGCCGGTACAGGACGGGTATCTGGCGCTGACCGATGACGGCCTGTTCTTCAACCTGAGCGCAGAAGGTGAAGTGCAGCTGGGTGGTGTGAGTGAACGCTGGCTCAGGGGGCGGGGCCAGTGGTGGCAAGCACTCGAGGCGCTGGCGGCGAAGTACCCGGTCACCCGTTTCGCCATTCTGGGGCTGCGCAACGCCGCCGGTGATCGCAGCCTGTGTGGATGGTATGTGGATGACCGCGTGTTGTTGTGTGATCCGGGGCACGAACGGGAAATGCGCCTGCTCGGGGTCACACCGGACAACCAGGCTGTCTGGCTGTTCGATGTCGCCAGCGGTGAGCTCTGCAGTCAGCGGTTCTTCGACAGTCGGCAGCTCGAACCGGCGTTCGGCAGCGGCGCACAGTTACTCGCAAGCGAGCTGCTGCCGGCACCGCAGGCCGAGTGGGACGACTGGCGGTTCAGCGCCGTGCGCAATGACGGTTCCGGTCTGTGCGGGACATCGGTCAACGGCGTGTCACTCAAGCTGCGATATCAGGAAGCTGAAAGGATCATTGGCGTCGATCATCACTGGGCAAGCGAGCACGCGGAACATTGGCCGGAGTCTCTGCAGGCATTGCTGGAGACCGCCGAGCATGAGCCCTACATCGCCGTGGAGTCCGGCGCGGGCAACCTGCAATGGTACGACGTGGCAAATGCACAACTGATCCGGGTAGCGGGCCAGGACCTGCCGAACGATTGCGAATTACTCGGCACCCGCCATCGGCACGTGTTGTTACACGAGCGTCAGGCACACCGCGTGCACGTCTACCCCGGTCAGCAGAGCATCGGCCCTTTCGAATATGTGCGGCGCGACGCCGAGGTGTTGGTGGTCGAGGGCCAGAACAAGGTCGAAGACCTCTTGCCACTGATCGCTGATGACGTGAGCTGTCTGGTGTTGCGCCTGGGGCAGGGCGGTGTCACGTATCACCTGTCGAGGGCCTGCTGGTTGCGACTGGATTCGGTGATTGTCGATTGCCGTCACCCACTGGGCGAGGTCCCGGCGATTCCCGGCAAGCTGGTCTGGGCGCTGGACGCACCGCAAATACTGCAACTGTCGTTTGTCGACGAGCACTTGCTGATCGTCGACCCGGATCGCCAGCACAGCCTGATCCTGCGGGATGTCTGCTCGGCGGATCCGGCGATGCGCGGCGATGTCTTCCTCGGGTTCGAGGGCGGGCGTTCCTATGCGGTATCGAGTCTGGTGCAGAGGTTGCGTGAAATCGTCGAAGCCGATGATGCCGACGGCAGTGCAACGCTTGCGCAGTTGCTGAGCGCTGTGCCGGCGTAAAGCAGAAGGGCAACTGAAGAGGCCTGCGCAGACTACTGCGCAGGCCTTTTTCCTGATTCTGTCTCGTCCTGAATAAGGTTTACACCTTCTGAGTTCTCCTCATGACACCAGGTAGCCCTTGATCCCGGTAAAGATGATCTGCGCCGCCAAGGCGCAGACGAAAAGGCCCATAAGCCGGCTGACGATCTGCAGGCCCTGATCGCCGAGCACCCGTTCGATGTGATTGGACAGATACAGCACCACGCCAACGGTGAAACTGGCCAGAGTGATGCTCATGATCGCGGTCAGTTTGTCGTCCCAATGCGGTTGGCTGACGCCCATCACCAGCAGGGCGCCGATGGTGCCCGGGCCCACGGTCAGCGGGATGGTCAGCGGGACGATCGTCACGTCCTGTTGCACGTTGTCACTCTGCACGACCGGCTTGCCCTGAGCCATGCCCAATGCCGAGATGAACAGCACGCTGCCGGCACCGATGCGGAATGCATCCGCAGTGATCCCGAATACATCGAAAATCACCCTTCCGAACAGATACAAAAGGACGCTGGACACCAGTGTGGCAATCGCCACTTTCCAGGCCAGACGCCGCTGTTCCTTGCGCGAGTAGCCACGGGTCAGGCTGATGAAGCAGGACAACACGAAGAACGGGCTGTAGAGCACCAGCATCTTCAGGTAAACGCTGAATAACACGTGGAGCATGAGGGCGACTCGCATCCGGAGAGTGATGACGGCGAGTCTATCAGTCGGTTAGTTGCTTGTGTGTGCAGAAGATGCTGCGCGTGGCAGTTGGTTTTTTCGGTTTTTGTTTTGATAGTTGTTTTGTGTGATGTTGTGGGTGGCGTCTTGTTGGCGGGATAATAAGTTACAGATCTGAGTTTGTGGTGGAGGGCTTGATTGTTTATTGTTCTCCTGCAAGTTCAAGAGGAGCTTGCTTATTTGTTAATAAGGATTTTATTGTGCATAACCAGATCGTTAGTGAGTCTTATATTTCTTCCTGTATTAACGCGATTGAGGCGTGTGATGTTGGTGATGCGCCGGTTATTCGCCCGCGTGGCCTGTTGGCTATAGGGGAAGAAATCGAGGCGCCGTCGAAAGGCTCTATTGTCGGCGAAGCCACACTGGGTTTTTCTGGCAAACTTTCCGACCAGAACAAGTCGGATGCCCAAAACGCTCTTCTGTTTGCAACGCGTGCAGCGAACAAGCAATACCCTGAAGAGCATCAGGGCCGAGAGTGGTACCTGCGGTTCCGTGAGGTGATGACCCTCGCCGGCTGGACGCCTATCCATAATTTCTACAGTAACCTCGGTGTCGAAGGCACGAGTGTGCGTATGGACAAGCTGGTGCTGGAGATTCTCGGTTCCGTGCTTGCCAACGTTGCGCTGCCAGGGCTAACCAGCGTTCTGATGCTGAAGGTTGCGGGTGATGCAATTTCGGCCCTGCAAAAGCGCGACACTGCTGCGTTGACAGTTTATGAGCGCAATTTGCTGGACCACGGCGTGGGTGGCGTCTCGACCGGTGCGTGTGTCGAACTCGACGGTGAGGCAATCATGGCGCTGGGGACGGTGCGTTTTCTGCGCAAGAATACCTCTACCAAAGTGATGTTCGTGGATGTCGATGTTCGTAATGTAAGTTTGTATCGCGGTGAAACGTTATTTGCCAAAAATACCGACGTCGCCAACGCAGTGCGTGAGTCGATCAAGAAAAAGCTATTTGGCGTTATCGATCAGATTGAAGAGATTGATATCTGATAAATCGAAAAAAGCAGTCGAAGGTCGACTGCTTTTTTTTGAGGGGCGATTATATGAGTTGCGACTATTTGATCTTGATCGTTGCGGGGGCCGTTGTACTGGTTCCGGCGGCTGACAAACCAGAACGCTATCAGGATTTAATAAACTCTCTGTTGTTGGCGCAACTGGCGGCCAACAAGCAGCTTGAGAAAACTCCGGATATTGGCTGGTATGACGTCTACATGGAATTTCTGGACAAATATTGGCTGCGATATTTCAGAGCACGGGTGGATCTGTCTGTCACACAGGGTGACAGCGCGTCTGTCGTTGACTGGGTGGTCGCTCCTGAATTCGGGGAGGCTGTGGAGCAACGTGTTGTTGCGAACGCAGTCATGCGTCGACTGGCAGCGCTTCCCGATAGCGAGCCGGCACTAGGGCTGCTGCGTGGTTATATGCAGAAAAGCGCCAGCGATGCATCGAGGGATCACTCAGATGTTTCCAGGACTGTGCGGCTGTTGGCGGTCGTGGCGAATTCGCCGATGTCGATGAGCAGCGTCTACATCGAGTTTGAGACTGGACGGATTCTCGCGGATAACCCTTTGGCCGAGCTATTCCAGGCTGAGGATATTCGCGGCAGTGTTTGCAGACGTTCCGCCAGTGCCAATTTGTCCGAAGCGCTTTATGGGCCGGTACGCAAAGCCATTGCCTTGAAAGTCCAGGACAGGCGTGAAGCTAACGTGGCGCTGTTGAGGCTGGCTGAAGACGTTTCAGCCAAAGAGAACAGCGCAGGCACTTGAGTCACGCTCGGACTGGCGCGGTACACCTGCTTAAAAGGTCGAGGCCGTACGGTTCTGCTGATCGCGCTGGGCTACCCAGTGTTCGATCAGCTCGCGCAGTTGCGACAGCTCCACCGGTTTGGCCATGTGCCCGTCCATTCCGGCCTGGCGCGCGCGTTCCTTGTGTTCGGCGAGGATGTGCGCGGTCAGCGCGACGATCGGTGTGCGGATGCGCTGATTGCTGACTTCCCAGGCACGCAATTGCTGGGTCGCCGAGAAGCCGTCGAGGATTGGCATTTCGCAGTCCATCAGCACCAGATCGTAACGCTGGGCCTTCATCGCCTGCAGGGCTTCTTCGCCGTTGCTGGCGGTGTCCGGTTGCAGATTGAGTTTGCCGAGCATGCCGCGAATCACTTTGGTCGAAATCGTGTTGTCTTCGGCGACGAGGATGCGGAAGTCGCTCGGCACCTTGGCTGCGGTAGCCGGTGTGAGCACTTGCGGCTGGAACACCACCTGACCCTTGTTGCGCTGGTTCAACTCGTCGGCGAGCGTGGTCTTGAGCGTATAGCCGGCCACCGGTTTGGCGAGGATGCGCTTGACCCCGGAGTTGCGCGCGATGATCTTGCTCGGCGCGTTGCTGATGCCGGTGAGCATGATCAACAGGATGTCGTGATTGAGGCTCGGGTCTTCCTTGATCTTGGCCGCCAGTTGCATGCCGGTCATGCCAGGCATGTTCTGGTCCAGCAGCACCACATCGAAATAGTCGCGCAGGTGCGCCTTGGTGCGCAGCAGCGCCAGCGCTTCCTTGCCCGACGGCACGGCGCTGACGTTCAGGCCCCAGGCGCTGCATTGCTGCACCAGCACCTTGCGGCAGGTATCGTTGTCGTCCACCACCAGCACGCGCGCACCTTGCAACGGGCCGTCGAGGTCGGAAGTCGGGTGTTCCAGACGATCCGGGTCCAGTGGCAGGGTCAGCCACAAGGTGCTGCCCTGATTGGTGCCGCTCTTGATCCCGAATTCGCCGTGCATCAGGCGAATCAGTTGCCGCGCAATCACCAGCCCGAGGTTGCCACCCAGACGGTTGGCGGAGAGGAAGTGTTTGCTGTGCAGTTCGGCGTGCAGCAACGCATCGCGCTCTTCCGGCTCCATCGGCTGGCCGCTGTCCTGCACGGCGATGCGCAGGCGCGGTTTGACGCTGCGTTCGTCGAGGGCGACGACGATCAGCACTTCGCCTTCGTCGGTTTTCTTCAGCGCGTTTTCCAGCAGGCTCAGCAGGGTCTGGCGCAAGCGGGTCGGGTCGCCGCTGATGACGCGCGGCACTTGCGGCTGGATGAAACTGATCAGCTCGACGTTCTGCTGTTCGGCCTTGGCCCGGTAGATGCTCAGGCAGTCGTCGATCAGCGCGTTGAGGTCGAACTGCACATCGTCCAGTTCGATCTGCCCGGATTCGAGCTTGGAGATGTCGAGGATCTCGTTGATCAACGTCAGCAGTTCGTTGCCGGCACTGTGGATGGTTTGCACGTAATCGCGTTGCTTGACCGACAGTGGCGTACCCAACAGCAGTTCGGTCATGCCCAGCACGCCGTTCATCGGGGTGCGGATCTCGTGGCTGATCTTGGCGAGGAATTCGGCCTTGGCGTTGATCTCGGCATTGCTGGCGGCGAGGTCGCGGCTGATGCTGAAGCGACTTTCGGTGATGCTGCGCTGGCGTTCCCCCAAGGCGATGCTCATCAGCAGGCCACTGATGCAGATGAAGCCCATCAGGGTCATGATCAGGCCTTGCGGCGCCACCAGGGTCAGCCCCAGCAGGGCCGGCAAAATAATCAGCGTGCCGATGTTGAATACCACCATCCCGGCAACGAACAGTCGCGCCGGACGGTAGCCCTTCTGCCAGTGATAGAAGCCGACCAGCAACATGCTCAGACCGGCCAGCGCCACCAGCGCGTAGGTGATGATGTTCAGCGGCAGGGTGTTGACGAACAACAGCAGCAGGCTGCAGATGACGATGAACAGAATGTCGCCCAGCAACAGTTTGTTCAGCGGGTGCGGGCCGAGCGGGGCGAAGAAGCGCAGGGCGAACATCAGCCCGGCCGGGGCGGTCAGCAGCAACGCCAGATAGGCGCCCGGGGTCTGGATCGCGTGCCAGTTCGGCAACCACGGGCCGGCGAGGTTGAGCAACAGCAACAGACTCAGGCCCAGCAGGCCTTCGCAGACCGCCAGCCACAGGCTGCTGCGCGAGCGAGAATAGGCGTAGCGCACGATGTTGTGCAGCAGCAACATGCCGAGGCAGCCGAACAGCAGACCGAAGATCAGCGTCTGGTTCTGGTTGGCGGCACTCATCACCGCCGATTGCAGGGTGATGTGCGGGCGTAGCTGATGGTCAGAAACCATTCGCAGATAGACGTCGAGGGACTTGTCGCTCTGCGGCAGCGGCAACAGGAAGTCGTTGCTCGGCAGTGGCCGCTCGACCTGTGGCTGCTGGGTGCCGGAGGTGCGTTGCTCGATCAGCTTGTCGCCGTCCAGCACGTAGAGGCTGAGGTTGGAAAGGTCCGGGGCGAAGATTCGCAGCACTTGCTCGTGCTTGCCCGGCGCCAGTTTGAAACGCAGCCAGAGAGCGCCATCGGGCTCGGCCGCCGTGAGGCGATCAAGTTCGATAGGGCTGAATTGATTGGTGTAGCGAGCCGAGCGGATGTCGCTCAGTTGCAGATTACCCTGATCGTCAAGCAATACCGACCAGCCACTGCCTTGCGCGGCCAGAGCCGGAAGCATGCAGAGCAAGGTCAGCAGCGTGACGGTGAAGCTTATGGCAATCCTGAGCCAGCGCACGGCGAAATCCCTTCGTAGGTTGATGCCAGAATATAACGATGCGCGGTGGCGGAACAGCCCGGCGAAGGACGGTATCCCGCGCCGGACGTGAAGGACAGTTTATTCCTGGGTTTCGCCACGTTCACGGGCAATGGCGCGGTAGCCAATGTCCTTGCGGTAGAAGCAGCCTTCCCAGTCGATGGCGGCAGCCAGCTTGTAGGCTTGCTGCTGGGCTTCGCTGACGCTGGCGCCCATGGCGGTGGCGCAGAGTACGCGACCGCCGGCCGTCACCACGTTGCCATCTTTGAGCGCGGTACCGGCGTGGAAGACTTTGCCTTCCAGGCCTGCGGCTGCGTCCAGACCGTTGATCACCGCGCCCTTGGCGTAGTCGCCCGGGTAGCCGCCGGCGGCCAGCACGATGCCGACGCTCGGGCGTGGATCCCACTGTGCTTCAACCTTGTCCAGCGCTTGCGCCAGAGCGGCTTCGACCAGCAGCACCAGGCTCGACTGCAGACGCAGCATCACCGGTTGGGTCTCCGGGTCACCGAAGCGGCAGTTGAATTCGATGACTTTCGGGTTGCCGGCCTTGTCGATCATCAGACCGGCGTACAGGAAACCGGTGTAGACGTTGCCTTCTTCGGCCATGCCGCGCACGGTCGGCCAGATCACCTGGTCCATCACGCGCTGGTGCACATCGGCGGTGACCACCGGGGCAGGGGAGTAGGCACCCATGCCGCCGGTGTTCGGGCCGCTGTCGCCGTCGCCAACACGTTTGTGGTCCTGGCTGGTGGCCATCGGCAGGACGTTCTTGCCATCGACCATGACGATGAACGAGGCTTCTTCGCCGTCGAGGAATTCTTCGATCACCACGCGCGAACCGGCGTCGCCGAAGGCGTTGCCGGCGAGCATGTCGCGCACGGCGTCTTCGGCTTCGGCCAGGGTCATGGCAACGATCACGCCTTTACCGGCGGCCAGGCCATCGGCCTTGATCACAATCGGTGCGCCTTTTTCACGCAGATAAGCCAGGGCCGGCTCGATCTCGGTGAAGTTCTGATAGTCGGCGGTCGGGATCTTGTGGCGCGCGAGGAAATCCTTGGTGAAGGCTTTCGAGCCTTCCAGCTGCGCAGCACCGGCGGTCGGGCCGAAGCAGTCCAGACCACGGGAGCGGAACAGATCGACCACGCCAGCCACCAGCGGCACTTCCGGGCCGACGATGGTCAGGGAAACGTTTTTCTCGGCAAAATCGGCCAGTTGCTCAAGGGCCAGCACGTCGATGGCGACGTTTTCGCACTTGGCTTCAATCGCGGTACCGGCATTGCCCGGCGCGACGAAAACCTTCTGCACGCGCGGATCCTGAGCCACTTTCCAGGCCAGGGCGTGTTCACGGCCACCGCTGCCAATGATCAAAACATTCATTTCAAAAACCTCAAATTCTGTGGGGCGCTGCCAAACCGCTGTGAAACCTGTAGGAGCTGCCGAAGGCTGCGATCTTTTGCTCTTGATCCTTTAAAACAAGATCAAAAGATCGCAGCCTGCGGCAGCTCCTGCACAGAGGGAGCGGGGAATCAGTGACGGAAGTGGCGCATGCCGGTGAATACCATGGCGATGCCTGCTTCGTCAGCGGCCGCGATTACTTCAGCGTCACGCATCGAGCCGCCCGGCTGGATCACTGCAGTGATACCGACCTTGGCCGCGTTGTCCAGGCCGTCGCGGAACGGGAAGAACGCATCCGATGCCATTACCGAGCCCGCCACTTGCAGACCGGCGTGTTCAGCCTTGATCGCGGCGATACGCGCGGAGTTGACGCGGCTCATCTGGCCGGCGCCGACGCCGATGGTCTGACGGTTCTTGGCGTAGACGATGGCGTTGGACTTGACGTACTTGGCCACTTTCCAGGCGAAGATCAGGTCGTTGATTTCCTGTTCGGTCGGTGCACGCTTGGTCACCACTTTCAGGTCGTCGGCGCCGATCATGCCGATGTCGCGGCTCTGTACCAGCAGGCCACCGTTGACGCGCTTGTAGTCCCAGGCCGCAGCGCGGTCCGCCGACCACTCGCCACAGGCCAGCAGGCGCACGTTGGCTTTGGCGGCGACGATGGCGCGAGCCTCTTCGCTAACGCTTGGGGCAATGATCACTTCAACGAACTGACGCTCGACGATTGCCTTGGCCGTCTCGGCATCCAGTTCACGGTTGAAGGCGATGATGCCGCCGAAGGCCGATTCGGTGTCGGTGGCGTAGGCCAGTTCGTAGGCCTGACGGATGCCGCCCTCGGCGTCCGGGCTCACGGCCACGCCGCACGGGTTGGCGTGCTTGACGATCACGCAGGCCGGCTTGACGAAGCTTTTTACGCATTCCAGCGCGGCGTCGGTGTCGGCCACGTTGTTGTACGACAGCTCTTTGCCTTGCAGTTGGGTCGCGGTGGCGATGCCAACTTCGGCAGGTTTGGCTTCCACGTAGAACGCCGCGCTCTGGTGCGGGTTCTCGCCGTAGCGCATTTCCTGAGCCTTGATGAACTGGCTGTTGAAGGTGCGCGGGAATTCGCTGCGACCTTCGGTGCTCAGTACGTCGGCAGCCTGATTCACGGTGCCCATGTAGTTGGCGATCATGCCGTCGTAGGCGGCGGTGTGTTCGAACGCCTTGAGCATCAGGTCGAAACGCTGAGCGTAGGTCAGGCCGCCGGCCTTGAGGTTTTGCAGAACGTTGGCGTAATCGCTGGCATTCACCACGATCGCCACGTCTTTATGGTTTTTCGCTGCCGAACGAACCATGGTCGGGCCGCCGATGTCGATGTTCTCGATCGCGGTCGGCAGGTCGCAGCCGGGCTTGTTGATGGTGGCTTCGAACGGGTACAGGTTGACCGCAACCAGGTCGATCGGCTTGATGCCGTGCTCGTTCATGATCGCATCGTCGATACCGCGACGACCGAGGATCCCGCCGTGGATTTTCGGGTGCAGGGTTTTCACCCGACCGTCCATCATTTCTGCGAAACCGGTGTAATCCGCGACTTCCACTGCGGCAACACCGTTGTCGCGCAGCAGCTTGAACGTCCCGCCGGTGGAGAGGATCTCGACGCCGAGGGCTTCGAGCTCCTTGGCGAATTCGAGGATCCCGGTCTTGTCGGAAACGCTGATCAAGGCGCGGCGGATCGGCAGGCGGGTAGTCTGGTCG
>Ga0247818_10000210_pt1 | contig 35811 bp, 26 predicted proteins | sample 13C_Glucose_Day1_FD_192424 | JGI IMG/M metagenome (GOLD analysis project Ga0247818, IMG submission 192424) | Soil microbial communities from agricultural site in Penn Yan, New York, United States - 13C_Glucose_Day1 | ecosystem: Environmental > Terrestrial > Soil > Agricultural land | place...
ACATTCACTCCCTGCTTCGTTTCGCTGTGTGCTTTACGCTGCAAGTGGCGCGCATTCTATGGATGGATTGAGAGGTCGTCAACCCCCTGATATAAATTTATTTAAATCAATGACTTCGCCCTGCTTTCCAGCCTCAATCCGGATTTTCCGTCGTCCGGCGTTTGACGCCTATATTCTGACACTCGCCAAGGCGTTATAGTCGGCGACATCAGTGATGGCAATCAGCCTCATAGGTGCCAGCATTTATGTAAGCAGTCTGCGGCCGATACAGATAGAGCCACATCGATCCAGCTCGTCGAGCGGCTCTAGGCGCTTATATAGCAAGCCACTACACTCGCACGCGAACCCTAAAAAGAGGTCTTACCGGTGACACCACTCATGATCACCCTGCTCGTCGTAGCCGGGATCGCATTATTGATCGCCATTGGCTACATCAACCATGTGGTGGAAAACAACAAGCTGGAAAGGGCCCGTACCAAGGTTGAACTCAACGATCGCCTGCGTCGTTGCGGTGAGATCACCGAGACCTTCCCCGGTCAACTGATGACACCTGCGCTCAAGCTGCTGATTACCCGTTTGGAACTGAACGTGTGTCAGCGTCTGCTGAACCTGGAAAAAACCAGCTCTAACCTCAAGGCACGGATTTCCGAGCTGGAGGCATTGGTGGCACAAGGCGAATCGATCCCGGTCAACAACCCGCCAGCGCCGATCCAGACCGAAGCCAAGGCCAAGGACGTGCGCTTTCTCCTTGAGGCCTTGCACGGCCAGATTACCCGCGCCGCCCAGGACGGCTTCCTGCCGCCCAATGAAGCCAAGCGCTGGATCCGCGAAGTCCGCCATATTCTGGTGCTGCTGCACATCGAGTTCTTCAACAACCTCGGCCAGCACTCGCTGCAACAGAATCAACCCGGCCAAGCGCGGCTGGCGTTCGAGCGCGGCGTGCAGTATCTGCGCAAACAGCAGGAGCCGCAGATCTACGCCGAACAACTGGAATACCTGGAAAAACTCCTGGCCCGCGCCAACGCCCAAGTCATGGACCGCATCGCCCCGGTAGACGGCGAAGTGAACCAACTGACCGAAGGCCTCAAGGACGTCGAAGCGGATGCGGACTGGAAGAAGAAAGTGATCTACGACTGATCAGCGACAAAAGAGAAAGCCACCGGGAGGTGGCTTTTTTTTGTGCTGGATTTAGAGGCTGTATACATCCGAGGGAAATACGTTGGCTTTCAGGCCCTCATCGCCAGCAGGCTGGCTCCTAAAGTTTGAATGAGGGGCATCAGGAAGGGATTGGTCGGCTATAAGGCCGCCATCGCTGGCAAGCCAGCTCCCACAGTGGTTTGGGGTGCACTTATGTTCCTCACCACTCAACAGGCCGAGCGTTAGCTCGCCTGCCGCTCTTGATCTTGATCCACCCGCCCCATCGGCAGGCTGAGTGGAGGCGTTCATCCGGGGGTGGGCGCGTAGCGCCGTGCGGCGAAGCCGCACACATCGAGAGGAGGTCGTCGCGAAGCAGACCGGAGGCGATGCCCCCGGATGAATGCCGGAGCGAAGGAACACCGAGCCCTGGCGAGGGGCCGTACGTAAGGGGCGAGCGTTTTTTGCTTCCTTTTTTAGGCGCTTGTAAAAAAGGGAGTCGCCGTAAGGGCGAAACCACAAGCCGCCATTACCGCAGCAACGGATATGCACTCAATCAAAAAAGCTCAAAGCTCAAAGCTCAAAGCTCAAAGCTCAAAGCCTGAAATGCCCCACCATCCCCTTCAGCTCAACCCCCAACTGCGCCAACTCGATACTCGATGCCGCATTGCCCTGCATCGCCACCGACGACTGATCGGCGCTGGCACGAATACTCGTGACACTGCGATTGATCTCCTCGGCCACCGAACTCTGCTCCTCGGCCGCCGCCGCGATCTGCTGGTTCATCTGCTGAATCAACGATACCGCCGCCGCGATACTACCCAACGCACTTTCAGTTTGCAGGGCATCGCTGACTGCCAGTTTCACCAGTTCGCCGCTGCTCTGGATCTGCTGCACCGACGCCTGCGCCGCTGTGCGCAAGGCGCTGACCAGCCGTTCGATTTCCTCGGTTGATTGCTGAGTGCGCTTGGCCAAGGCCCGCACTTCGTCGGCCACCACCGCAAAGCCCCTGCCCTGCTCGCCGGCACGCGCGGCTTCAATGGCCGCATTGAGCGCCAACAGGTTGGTCTGCTCTGCCACACTCTTGATCACGCCAAGCACCGTGCCGATGTTCTGGATTTCTGCACTCAGGCTTTCGATGCTGGAACTGGCCGAATTGGCCGAGTCGGCCAGTTGCTCGATCCGCGCCATACTTTGACGCACCACGTGCTGGCCGCTCTCGACCTTGCCGTCCGCCGTTTGCGCAGCCTGGGCCGCCTCCTCCGCGTTACGCGCGACGTCATGAACGGTGGCGGTCATCTGGTTCATCGCCGTGGCCACCTGCTCGGTTTCTTCTTTCTGACTGCTGACTTCAAGATTGGTCTGCTCGGTCACCGCTGACAGCGATTGCGCCGAGGTTGCCAGTTGCTCGATACCCGCCTGCAAACCGCTGACAATCTGGCTAAGCCCCGCGCCCATTTGCTGCATGGCCTGCATCAGCTGGCCAATCTCGTCGCGGCGGGTGACTTCGACGGTCCCGCTTAGATCCCCCGAGGCGATCTGCTGCGCTACACGGATCACGCTGCGCAACGGTCCCACGATCAACCGGGTAATCACCCAGGCGGCGATCAAACCGACCAGCAACGCCAGAGCCGAAGAGCCAATGATCAGCAGTGAGTTCTTTTGCAGTTCCGTTTGCATCGATTGATCTTCGGCGCCGTACGCCTGATCCACCCGCTCCACCACTTGGCCTGCACGTTGATGCAGTTGCTGGTAAACGGTTTTTTCCTGCTCCAGCAAACCGGTGTATTCGGCAAGCTTGTCATTGAAGCTGGCTATATGACCGGTCACTTCATTGAGCACCGTTTGATAGCCCTCATCCTTGACCGTGGTTTTCAGCTGCTCGGCCTGGGTCAGCGCCTGGCTGGCCTGTTCGATCTTGCCCTGCCCGGCGCTGTCATCACCCTTGCGGCTCTGGTCCAGACGCACGCGCGCTTCGTTCATGGCTTGCAGCATCAGGCGTGAAACCTGGCTGACCTGGTTGGCTTGCTCGATGAATTGTGCGCCGTCCTTACCTTCGGAATCCTTCAGGGTATAGGCCCCGTCATCGGCAAGTCCGGCCTGCAATACATCCAGGTTATTGGCGACGCTGGACACCGACCAACTGGCCATTTCCAGTGCCAGGTCCTTGGCCTGACTGAGCGAGACAAACTCGTCAAACGCCTTGCGATACGCCGCCAGGGACTGCTCGACGTCGGTCATCACCGGCACATTGGCTGCCGACGCAGCCTTGAGCTGATTCGCCAGCGCGACCAGACCGTCCACGCCTTCACGCAGGGCATCGGCGGTTTTCGGGTTGCCATGCAAGGCGTATTCCTGCTCCAGCAGGCGCACCTTGAGCAAACCGCTGTTGAGCGACGACATCTGCTTGAGCCCGTCGAAACGCTGGCTGATGGTTTGCAGAGACCAGACGCCGATGGCCGCCACCACAGCAGTCAACAGCAGCACGAGCACAAACCCCACACCCAGTTTCTTTGCCATACCGAGGTTGGCAAAACGTCCTTGCACGGCCGAAATCATTGCGCGTAGTCCCCTGCCATAGTCTATAGACGCAGATTCGCAACGGGCCTCTACCAACACAAGTCTCTGGCGTCGGAATAATGGCAAAAAGCTACGTCCACGTCGTTTTCAGAACGATTGAGGTCGATTCGGAGCCGTGGCCTGAAAAAATGCCCGGGCTCGTTTATCACAAGCGCAGGCCACATTAATGCGCAGCCAATCACAGGGAGCACCAAGGGGGCTGAAGGCTGTGGCAGAAGACAACGCGACGCCATGGCGTTGCGCCTGCGCTCGCACCTCGGCACCCTCCAGCCATCGTGAACGTGCCCAGATGAACAGGCCGGCAGCGGGTTTGCCGAAAACCTCCCACTCGGCATCTTCAAGCAACTGCAAAGCAGCCTGCCTGTCGCTGCTCAGACGCTGCCTTTGGCGCTTCAGCAACTTGCGATACGCGCCATTGCCCAGCAAACATGCCAGCACTGTTTCACAAAATCGTGAAGCGCCCATGCTGCTGATCATCTTGACTTCGGCCAGTCGCGCAATCACTTCGGCACTGGCCACCACAAAGCCGACGCGCAGGGAACTGCTGAGGGTTTTGGAGTAACTGCCAACGTAGATCACACTGTCATCCAGCGCTGCGAGGCGCACACCGGTGCCGCTGTGAAGATCAGCGTAGACATCATCCTCTATCAACAGCACGCCGTGTTTTTTCGCCAGTTGCAACACCCGTTGCGCCACCACCGGCACCAGACTGCCGCCTGTAGGATTGTGATGAAAGCTGTTGATGAACAGTCCGCGTGGCCGGTGCTTCTGCAACAGTTGCTCCAGTACGGCAACGTCAGGCCCATGGGGCGTTCGCGGCACCTCCAGCAAACTGATGCCGTGCAACCTGAGCAAGTCGAACAACAGCGGGTAACCCGGGCTTTCCACCACCGCGTAATCACCCGGCTTGAACAACGTTCGCACGATCAAGTCCAACCCCTGGCTGGCGCCTGCGGTAGTCATGATGCGGCTGTCTTCAACGTCGATTTCCAGCGGTTTCAGGCGCTTGAGGATTTGTTCGCGCAAGGCCGGCAATCCCAAAGGCGTGCTGTAGTTGAACAGGCCGGCCATGTCGGTGCGGCTGACCTGGCGGATCGCGTAAATCAAATCATCCGTCTCGCGCCAGCTTTCGGGCAACCCACCGCAGCCCAGTTGTAGTTCGCACAACTGTCCCGGTTTGGGTTCTGCGCCTTGAAAGCACAAATCATCCAGCCGAACCTGAGCGGCAAGTGTTGGAGTGGCGACAACGAAACCAGCGCCCTGTCGTGATTCCAGTACACCCTTCACTACCAGGCGTTCACAGGCCTCGACGACACAGGACTGGCTAAGCAGATTGATTCGCGCGATCTGTCGGACCGGAGGTAAACGCGCGCCCGGCGCCACCTCGTTGCAATGCAACCAACAGACCAGTGCATCGACGATTTGCTGTACGACCGGCACCAATGCCTGTCGATCGATTCTCAATTCCATGAGCAAGAAAACTCCTGTGGGTTCTGCCGAAAACAGTTAATCACAGGAGCAATCGACGGGATGTGCGACAACGCCGCCAAAACCCGTGGTTTTAATTATTTGAAACACACTGCCGAGGTACTCAACGCAAGCAAAAAAACCTGTGGGTGCGAGCCTGTTCGCGATGCGATGTATCAGCCAACAATGATGTCGACTGACACTCCCTCATCGCGAGCAGGCTCGCTCCTACAGGTTCGGTGTTTTCTATAAGGGGGGTTAGAACGCCGTGACGCCACCGTCCACAGCCAGTGAATGGCCCGTGGTAAAGGCAGCGCCATCGCTGCACAGGTACAGCACCGCGCTGGCGATTTCCTCCACCTTGCCGATACGACCCACCGGGTGCATGGCGTTAGCGAACTCGCCTTTCTTCGGGTCGGCCTCGTAGGCGCGGCGGAACATGTCGGTGTCGATCACGGCCGGGCAGACCGCATTGACGCGGATCTTTTTCTTGGCGTATTCGATGGCGGCGGATTTAGTCAGGCCGATCACCGCGTGCTTGGAGGCGGCATAGATGCTCATCTTCGGCGCGGCGCCGAGGCCAGCCACCGAAGCCGTGTTGACGATCGCGCCACCGCCCTGGGCCAGCAGCAACGGCAACTGATACTTCATGCACAGCCACACACCTTTGACGTTGACGCCCATGATCGCGTCGAACTCGTCGATCGTACCCTCGGCCAACTTGCCCTTCTCGATCTCGATGCCGGCATTGTTGAAGGCATAGTCGAGGCGGCCGTAAGTATTGACCACTTCTTCCATCAGATTTTTTACTTCGCTTTCGATGGTGACGTTGCAACGCACGAAGGTCGCTTCGCCGCCCGCCGTACGAATCAGCGCAACCGTCCCCTCGCCTCCCGCCGTATCCATGTCGGCCACGACCACCTTCAAGCCCTCGGCGGCGAACGCCTGGGCGGTTGCTCGGCCGATACCATTGGCGGCGCCGGTCACTACAGCCACCTGGCCGGAAAACGTCATGCTCATTGTTATGTCCTCGAAGAGAAGTTTGCGGGGGGATCGCGTGGTCCCAGTCTAGCCACAGCAGCCCGCGGCGAGGCAGCACTATCAAGTGGCCGGTTGGCTACCCATGCGTTGCAGTGATGGAACTGCCGTACCAACTATCACTGCACTGGATCGGCCTGCATTCGCCGCATCAGCCAAACTTGCGACATCGCCCGCGAAGGTCTATCAACAAGGCTTCATTCATCTTGAGTGCCTGCCATGACATCCCAGACCAATCGCCAGTTCCTGCTCGCCAAACGCCCGGTGGGCGCCGCGACCCGCGAGACATTCACCTATCAAGAAGTACCGGTCGGCGAGCCACAGGCTGGGCAGATCCTGGTCAAGAACGAATACCTGTCCCTGGACCCGGCCATGCGTGGCTGGATGAACGAGGGCAAGTCCTACATTCCACCCGTTGGGCTAGGTGAGGTGATGCGCGCTCTGGGCGTCGGCAAAGTTGTTGCTTCGAACAACCCGCAGTTCGCCGTCGGCGACTACGTTAATGGCGCGCTGGGCGTGCAGGATTATTTCCTCGGTGAGCCACGCGGTTTCTACAAGGTCGATCCGCAACTGGCGCCGCTCCCGCGCTACCTGTCCGCGCTGGGTATGACCGGCATGACCGCTTACTTCGCGTTGCTCGATGTCGGCGCACCGAAGGCCGGTGACACCGTAGTGCTGTCGGGCGCGGCCGGTGCGGTGGGCAGCATTGCCGGGCAAATCGCCAAGATCAAAGGGTGTCGTGTGGTCGGTATCGCTGGCGGTGCAGACAAGTGCAAGTTCCTGATCGATGAGTTGGGCTTCGACGGCGCCATCGACTACAAGAGCGAAGACGTCCTCGCCGGCCTCAAGCGCGAATGCCCGAAAGGCGTCGACGTGTATTTCGATAACGTCGGCGGTGACATCCTCGACGCGGTGCTGAGCCGTCTGAACATGAAGGCGCGCGTGGTGATCTGCGGCGCCATCAGCCAGTACAACAACAAGGAAGCGGTCAAAGGCCCGGCCAACTATCTGTCGTTGCTGGTCAACCGCGCACGGATGGAAGGCTTTGTGGTGATGGACTACGCCGCGCAATACGCCAGTGCCGCGCAGGAAATGGCCGGCTGGATGGCCAAGGGGCAGCTCAAGAGCAAGGAAGACATTGTCGAGGGACTGGAGACGTTCCCCGAGACGCTGATGAAGTTGTTCAGCGGGGAGAATTTCGGCAAGTTGGTGTTGAAGGTTTAAAGCAAAAGGTCAGAAGATCGCAGGCTGCGCCAGCGCCTACATGGGACTGGATTCCCCTGTAGGCGCTGCCGCAGCCTGCGATCTTTTTACGCCAGTTCAGCCACCACCGAAGCCAACGCCTTGGCCGGATCGGCCGCCTGGCTGATCGGACGGCCGATCACCAGATAGTCGGAACCGGCGTCCAGTGCCTGACGCGGGGTCAGGATGCGGCGTTGGTCGTCCTGGGCGCTGCCCGCCGGACGAATCCCCGGGGTCACCAGTTGCAGCGACGGGTGCGCCGATTTCAGGGCCTGGGCTTCCAGGGCCGAGCACACCAGACCGTCCATCCCGGCTTTTTCCGCCAGTGCGGCCAGGCGCAGCACCTGCTCCTGCGGCTCGATGTCCAGGCCGATACCCGCCAGGTCCTCACGCTCCATGCTGGTCAATACGGTCACGCCGATCAGCAAAGGCTGCGGGCCGCTGCGCTTGTCCAGCACTTCACGGCAGGCCGCCATCATGCGCAGGCCACCCGAGCAATGCACGTTGACCATCCACACGCCCATTTCCGCAGCGGCTTTCACAGCCATGGCGGTGGTGTTCGGAATGTCGTGGAACTTGAGGTCCAGGAACACTTCGAAACCCTTGTCACGCAGGGTGCCGACGATTTCCGAGGCGCAGCTGGTGAACAGCTCTTTACCGACTTTGACCCGGCACAGTTTCGGGTCCAACTGATCGGCCAGCTTCAGTGCGGCGTCACGGGTAGGGAAATCCAGGGCGACGATGATAGGAGTCTGGCAGGCGGACATGAGTGGGCTCTCAGGCAAGTCGAAATCGGCGCGCATTGTAGCGGAACCAGCGGCACTGCGGGACCCGATGATCGGTAAATCGTCGACAGCGCTCAGGCAAGACTAGCCCTTGGCGCAATTGTGTCGAGTTCGGTACATACCCGACACGCCCACAACACCCTTGCCCGCTACCCTCGCCAACCGCAATACGTCCTTACAACAGCACTTCCCGCCCCCGGGCCGGACGCCTATGCTGGAACCACAACCTCGCAGCCCATCTTTGTGGTTGGCAGCCTACCTGGCAGATGAACGCACGCATGCACAACACCCAAGCCCCCGTTAACGACGATCAAAAAGCGCCCGGCGACGACAAACGCTGGAGCATTCGCGCCCTGATCGTCGACGATGACGTCCCGATCCGCGAACTGATGATCGACTACCTGGCCCGGTTCAACATCCACGCCAGTGGCGTCACCGATGGCGCGGCGATGCGCCTGGCCATGCAAGCGGAACATTTCGACGTGGTGGTGCTCGACCTGATGCTGCCCGGCGAGGACGGCCTGTCGCTGTGCCGCTGGTTGCGCGCCGAGTCGGACATCCCGATCCTGATGCTCACCGCCCGCTGCGAACCCACCGACCGGATCATCGGCCTGGAACTGGGCGCCGACGATTACATGGCCAAGCCGTTCGAGCCACGGGAACTGGTGGCGCGCATCCAGACCATTCTGCGCCGGGTGCGTGACGACCGCAGTGAACAGCGAGCGAACATCCGCTTCGACAACTGGCGCTTGAACAGCGTGTTGCGCCAACTGATCGCCGCCGACGGTCTGGTGGTGCCGCTGTCCAACGCCGAATTCCGCCTGCTCTGGGTCTTCATCGAACGTCCGCGCCGGGTCCTGAGCCGCGAACAATTGCTGGATGCCGCCCGTGGCCGTTCGATTGAAGCGTTTGATCGCAGCATCGACCTGCTGGTGTCGCGCTTGCGCCAGAAACTCGGTGACGATCCCAAAGCCCCTCAGTTAATCAAAACCGTGCGCGGCGAAGGCTACCTGTTCGACGCGCGAGACATCGGCTGATGCGCGGGCGCTTCGATACGCTGTTTGGCCGCCTGTTTGGCGTGCTGTTGGTGGCGATTGTCCTGGCGCACCTGTTGGCGTTTGCCTGGTTTCACTATTACGGCCCTCCGCCACCGCCGCCGCCACCGGAGTTTTCCGAAGCGTTTGACGAACAACGTCCGGCTACCGATCCGCGATTCAACAGCCGACCACCACGGCCATGGTTCGGTGGACCGCTGGTGCCGCTGACGTTTCAGTTGATCTCGCTGATCATTGCCGCGTGGTACGGCGCCAAGTTGCTGAGCCGGCCGATCCAGCGCCTGAGCGACGCCGCCGAGCGCTTGAGCGAAAACCTCGACAGCGAGCCTCTCGACGAATCCGGCCCGCGGGAAGCGCGGCAGGCGGCCCATACGTTCAACAAGATGCAGCGCCGGATCATCGAGCAAGTGAAACAACGCTCACGCATGCTCGGCGCGGTGTCCCACGACCTGCGCACGCCACTGTCACGGTTGAAGCTGCGGCTGGAGCAAATCGACGACGACAAACTGCAAGGTCAGATGCGCCAGGATCTGGACGACATGATCAGCATGCTCGACGCCACCCTCACCTATCTGCACGAACAGCGCACCAGCGAGGCGCCGCAATGGATGGATGTGCAGGCGCTGGTTGAATCCCTGAGCGAAAACGCCCAGGACCAGGGTGCCGATGTTCAGGCCACTGGTCACTGCGCACCGCTACAGGTGCAACCCATGGCGTTGCGTTCCTGTGTCAACAACCTGCTGGACAACGCGCTGCGTTACGCAGGCCAGGCGCTGATCACCCTGGAAGACCATCGCGAGCAACTGATCATCCGGGTCATCGACCACGGACCGGGGATTGCGGCGGAACAACGTGAAGCGGTGTTTGAACCGTTCTTCCGTCTGGAAGGTTCGCGTAATCGAAATTCCGGCGGGGTTGGTCTGGGCATGACCATTGCCCGTGAAGCGGCGGAGCGCCTGGGTGGGCAATTGAGTCTGGAAGAAACCCCGGGGGGCGGGCTGACCGCGATCATTCGTTTGCCGCGAATCTGAATATCGCCCCGCTCCACTGGGCAAGCGAGCCTGCTCGCGATTGCGGTATATCAGCCAACGTTGATGTCGACTGACACGCCCTCATCGCGAGCAGGCTCGCTCCCACATGGACCGGGGTAACCCGAAAACTCAGCGTTTACGCAGAATCACGCTACCGATCGAGTAACCGGCGCCGAACGAGCTGAGTACCGCCAGGGAACCGGCCGGCAGATCGTCCTGGTTCTTGTGGAACGAAATCACCGAACCGGCGGAGCTGGTGTTGGCGTAGGTGTCGAGAATCACCGGCGCTTCCTGTTCGGTGGCGTCGCGACCGAGCAGTTTCTTGACGATCAGGTGATTCATGCTGAGGTTGGCCTGGTGCAGCCAGAAGCGCTTCACGTCGCTGACGTTGAGCTGGTTTTCTTGCAGATGCTCACCGATCAGTTCGGCCACCATCGGGCAGACTTCCTTGAACACCTTGCGGCCTTCCTGCACGAACAGTTTGTCCTTGGCACCGATGCCCTCTTCCGCGGCGCGGTTGAGGAAGCCGAAGTTGTTGCGGATGTTGTTCGAGAACTTGGTCAGCAGCTTGGTGCTGACAATGTCGAACTGATACTTGGACGTCGCCAGGTCAGCACGTTCGATGATCACGGCAGTGGCCGCGTCGCCGAAGATGAAGTGGCTGTCGCGATCGCGGAAGTTCAGGTGGCCGGTGCAGACTTCCGGGTTGACCATCAGGATCGCCCGGGCCTGGCCCAACTGGATGCTGTTGGCGGCGGTCTGAATGCCGAAGGTCGCCGAAGAACACGCCACGTTCATGTCAAAACCGAAACCCTGAATGCCCAAGGCTTCCTGTACTTCGATGGCGATGGCCGGGTAGGCACGTTGCAGGTTGGAGCAAGCGACGATCACACCGTCGATGTCCGCGGCGGTCTTGCCGGCGCGTTGCAAGGCTTGTTCGGCAGCGCCGATGGCCATCTGGCAGAGCACCGACCATTCGTCGTTCGAGCGCTCCGGCAGGCGTGGCGCCATGCGTTGCGGGTCGAGGATGCCTTCCTTGTCCATGACAAAGCGGCTCTTGATGCCGGACGCTTTTACGATGAACGCTGCGCTGGACTCGGTCAACGCTTCGACTTCGCCGCGCGCAATGGCGTCTGCGTTGTCGGCGTTGAATTGCGCCACATAGGTATTGAAAGACTGCACCAGCTCTTCGTTGGAGATGCTGTTGGCCGGGGTGTACAGGCCGGTGCCACTGATGACGACGTTATGCATGGTCGTGTCTCTAATCTGTTCAGGCAGAAAGCATTGGTACCGTCGTACCAACACACAAAGGGTTCGTTCCCGTGACGGGAAAGCCAACCTGGCATCGCTTTATTCCGTACCGCCCGAACCTGAGAGGCTCAAAACCGCGGGGCCGGCGTTTATAGGCGCGAAGTTTGCCATAAACGTGGGCATTTCGCCCCTTTTTGCTGGATGGCCCCATACGCAAATGTAGGAGCTGCCGAAGGCTGCGATCTGTTGATCTTGGTTTTAAAAATCAAAAGATCGCAGCCTTCGGCAGCGCCTACAGTAGATCCCAATGGATCATGGGAGTCGCGAAGCAGTCGGGATCAGGGCTCGACCTGGCTCCACTGCTTGTTCAGGCGCTTATCGGAGATCGGCACCTTGGTCCCCAATTGCTGGGCGAACAATGAAACCCGGTATTCCTCCAGCCACCAGCGATACAACTCCAGCTGCGGATCGCGCTTGCCTTCCTGAGCGTGCTTGTTGGCGCGGGTCTGGTATTGCGTCCACAGGCCGGACAACTCGCCGCTCCAGACTCGGTCGCGTTGCACTTGGGCACCGATTTTCTCGAAGCGCTGTTCAATCGCCTTGAGATAGCGCGGCAACTCCTTGAGCCATTGCATCGGCGTTTCCCGGACAAATCCCGGATAGACCAGATGGCTGAGTTGCTGCTTGATGTCGTTCAGGGCCACGGCTTGTGCCAGGTCGATTTTGCCCTTGAAGCGTTTTTGCAGACCATGCCAGAGCTTGAGGATTTCCAGGGTGAGTTTCGCCAAACGCTCGGCGTGCTCAGTCCAGGCACCGCGCTTGCGCTCGGCCAACGACGCTAAACCGGCGCCATCACGGGGCAACGGGTCTTCGCCCTCGAGTATGCAGCTGTCGAGGCTGGCCAGCAGAATGTCTTCGACCAACGCATCAACGCGGCCCATGTCGCGGTACAACAGACCCAGTTCGGTCAGGCCCGGCAACTTGCCGCGCAGGAACTTCGCAGGCTCGGCCAGTTGCTGCATCAGCAAACGCTGCAAGGCGCGGCGATGCTGGAACTCGGCCTCGGCCGGGGTCGAGAAACGTCCTTCCTTGACCGTACCGCCCTCTTCCACCAGCGCCGGATAGACCGTCATCGACAGCCCGGCGATCTTCTGCTGGGTTTTCTCGGCCACAGCGGCGAACACTTTCGGTTCGACCGGTTGCTGGCTTTTCGCGGTTTGCGGTACGGCCAATGCGGCCTGGCTGGCTTCGGCGAAACGCGCCGTCAGTTCGGCCAGATCGCGACCTTCGCCGAGGAACTTGCCTTGGGCATCGACGATTTCCAGGTTCATCCGCAGATGGCTTTCAACCTGCTGCGCCGCCTCGGCCCAGGCTTCATCGCTGACCCGCGCACCGGTCATGCGCAGCAACTCGCGGCCCAAGGCCTGGGGCAGCGAGCCCTCGGCAAAGGTCATGCGTTGCAGCGCGGCTTTGACGAAATCCGGCACCGGCACGAAGTTCTTGCGCAGTGCCTTGGGCAGGTTGCGCACCAACGCAATGCACTTGGCTTCGATGACACCCGGCACCAGCCATTCCAGGCGCTCCGGCGGCAACATCGGCAGCAACGGCGCCGGCACACGCAGGGTCACGCCATCGCGCGGATGGTTCGGTTCGAAGTGATAACTCAGGGCCAACTCCAGATCACCGATGTGCAAGGTGTCCGGGTAATGCTGGGCGGTGACTTCACTGGCTTCGCGGGCCAGCACGTCTTCTTCGCGCATGATCAGCAGCTGCGGGTCTTTCTGGCTGTTGATTCGATACCAACTGTCGAAGGTCGCAGTCTGGTGAATCTCTGCCGGCAATCGTGCGTCGTAGAAGGCGTACAGGGTTTCTTCGTCGGCGAGAATATCGCGACGACGGGCCTTGGCTTCCAGTTCGTCGAGCTGTTCCAGCAGTTGTTTGTTGGCCGTCAGGCACTTGGCCTTGGACTGGATTTCGCCACGCACCAGCCCTTCGCGGATAAACAGCTCGCGGGACACCACCGGGTCGACCGGGCCGTAATGCACCGGCCGACGGCCGACCACGATCAGCCCGAACAGAGTGATTTGTTCGAAGGCCACAACCTGCCCGCGCTTCTTCTCCCAATGGGGTTCGAAGTGGTTTTTCTTGATCAGGTGCCCGGCCAGCGGTTCGATCCAGTCGGCGTCGATCTTGGCCACCATGCGCGCGTAGAGCTTGGTGGTTTCCACCAGTTCGGCGGTCATCAGCCATTGCGGGCGTTTCTTGCCGATGCCCGACGACGGATGAATCCAGAAGCGCCGCTGACGTGCTCCAAGGTAGTCGCCGTCCTCGGTTTTCTGGCCGATCTGGCTCAGCAGCCCCACCAGCACCGCTTTGTGCAGTTTCGGATAATCCGCCGGCTCTTTATTGAGGCTCAGCTGCATGTCGCGGCAGATCAGGCTCAACTGGCGATGGGAGTCGCGCCATTCGCGAAGACGCAGGTAATTCAGGAAATTCTTGCGGCACCAGTTACGCAGCGGACTGGCGGTCAGTGCCTGGCGCTGCTCTTCGAAACCGCGCCACAGGTTGACCAGCCCGGCGAAGTCCGAGTCGGTGTCTTTCCATTGGGCGTGAGCCTGATCCGCCGCTTGCTGGCGCTCCGGCGGACGCTCGCGCGGGTCCTGGATCGACATGGCGCTGGCGACGATCAGCACTTCCTGCAAGCTACCGAGCTTGGCCGCTTCGAGCAGCATACGGCCCATGCGCGGGTCTACCGGCAAGCGCGCCAACTGGCGACCGAGCGGCGTCAACTGACTGTTGCGGTCCACCGCCGAAAGCTCTTGCAGCAGGTTGTAGCCGTCGCTGATCGCCTTGCCATCCGGCGGCTCGATGAACGGGAACGCGGTGACTTCGCCGAGGCGCAGATGCAGCATCTGCAAAATAACGGCGGCGAGGTTGGTACGCAGGATTTCCGGATCGGTGAATTCCGGACGCCCCAGAAAATCTTCTTCGCTGTAGAGGCGAATGCAGATACCCGGCTCGACCCGCCCGCAGCGACCTTTACGCTGGTTGGCGCTGGCTTGGGAAACCGCTTCGATCGGCAGGCGCTGGACTTTGGCGCGGTAGCTGTAGCGGCTAATGCGCGCCGTACCGCTGTCGATCACGTAGCGAATGCCCGGCACGGTCAGCGAGGTTTCCGCGACGTTGGTCGCCAGCACCACGCGACGCCCTGGGTGCGACTGGAAAATCCGCTGCTGCTCCGCCGGCGACAGCCGCGCGTACAACGGCAGGATTTCGGTGTGCTTGAGCTGGGCTTTACGCAGCATGTCCGCAGCATCGCGAATCTCGCGCTCGCCCGGCAGGAACACCAACACGTCACCGGGACTGCGGCGTTCGCTGCGTTCGTAAGCGGCGATTTCGTCGAGGGTGGCTAGGATCGCCTGATCCACCGTCAGGTCGTCTTCGACGCGGTTGCCCTCTTCGTCTTGCTCAAGCGTCAGCGGGCGATACCAGGTGTCCACCGGGAACGTACGCCCGGACACTTCGACAATCGGCGCATCGTCGAAGTGTTTGGAGAAGCGCTCCAGATCGATGGTCGCTGACGTGATGATGACTTTCAGGTCGGGGCGACGCGGCAGCAGGGTTTTCAGGTAACCGAGCAGGAAGTCGATGTTGAGGCTGCGTTCGTGGGCTTCGTCGACGATGATCGTGTCGTAGCGTTCCAGATAGCGGTCGTTCTGGGTTTCCGCCAGCAGGATACCGTCGGTCATCAACTTGATCAGGGTGTTGGAATCGCTCTGATCTTCGAAGCGCACTTGATAACCGACCAATGCGCCCAACGGCGTGCCGAGCTCTTCGGCGACCCGACTGGCGACGCTGCGCGCAGCAATCCGCCGCGGCTGGGTGTGGCCGATCAGGCCATGCTGACCGCGACCGATTTCCAGGCAGATCTTCGGCAACTGGGTGGTTTTACCCGAACCGGTCTCGCCCGCGATGATCAGCACCTGATGCTTTTCCAGCGCTTTCTTTATTTCGTCGCGCTTGGCGGCAATCGGCAGGCTGTCGTCGTAACGAATCACCGGCAGGCTGGCCTTGCGCGCCAGCACCTGCTCACAGGACGCCTGCATGCGCGCCACCCACTGGGCCAGCTTGGCCTCGTCGGGTTTCTTGCGCAGCTCAAGCAACTGCCGCCGCAGCCGGTGGCGGTCGGCGAGCATGGCGTGATCGAGGTTTTTCAGCAGTTTGTCGATGGAGGGCGATTCGTCGGTCATCGGGTACGCAATTCAGTCGTCTAGTGGCGCAGGGTCGGGGATTGTCGCAGATTTGCCATGGATTGGCTGTTTCTCCTGTAGGAGCTGTCGAGTGAAACGAGGCTGCGATCTTTTGATTTCAAGATCAAAAGATCGCAGCCTTCGGCAGCTCCTACAGGGTCAGTTTTCGGCGCTTTTACGCCGATACGGAAACACATCAATCACCTTCCCCGCCCGAATGGCCTCTTGCAGGCTCTTCCAGTAATCGGCGTTGTACAGCTCGCCATGCAACTGGTCGAACAGCTTGCGCTGCCCCGCATCGGCAAACAGGAACGGTGGAAACTCTTCAGGGAACACATCCAGCGGCCCGATCGAGTACCACGGCTCCGAAGCCATTTCGTCCTCCGGAGTGCGCGGTTGCGGGATGTGGCGGAAATTGGCTTCGGTCAGGAAGCAGATCTCGTCATAGTCGTAGAACACCACCCGACCGTGTCGGGTGACACCGAAGTTCTTCAGCAGCATGTCACCGGGAAAAATGTTGGCGGCCGCCAGTTGCTTGATCGCCAGGCCGTAATCGTCCAGGGCCTCGCGCACCTGTGCATCGTTGGCGTTTTCCAGATAGAGGTTCAGCGGCGTCATGCGCCGTTCAGTCCAGCAGTGACGGATCAGCACCGTGTCGCCTTCCACCGACACTGTCGACGGCGCGACTTCCAGCAATTCCTCAAGGCATGCCGGATCGAATTTGCTCAACGGAAAACGGAAGTCGGCGAATTCCTGGGTATCGGCCATGCGCCCGACGCGGTCGACGCTTTTCACCAAACGATACTTTTCGATCACCGTGGCGCGGTCGACGTTTTTCGACGGTGAGAAACGGTCCTTGATGATCTTGAATACGGTGTTGAACCCCGGCAGGGTGAACACGCTCATCACCATGCCGCGCACGCCGGGGGCCATGATGAACTGGTCGTCGGTGTTGGCCAGGTGATTGATCAGCGCCCGGTAGAACTCCGACTTGCCGTGCTTGTAGAAGCCGATCGAGGTGTACAGCTCGGCGATGTGCTTGCCCGGCAGGATGCGCTTGAGGAAGCCGATGAACTCCGCCGGCACCGGCACATCCACCATGAAATACGAGCGGGTGAACGAGAAGATGATCGACACGTCCGCCTCGTCGGTGATCAGCGCATCGATCTGAATGCCGCGCCCTTCGAGGTGCAACAGCGGAATCGCCAGCGGCCATTGCTCATCGGCAGTGTAGATGCGCCCCACCAGGTACGCGCCCTTGTTGCGGTAGAGCACCGAGGAAAACAGCTCGACGCTCAGCTCCGGGTCCTTGCACACCCAGTCCGGCAGGTTCTCGCGCAGTTGCGCTTCGAGGCGTTTCAGGTCGCCGGACAAGTCGGCGTATTCCTCGCTGAAACGATAGTCGGCAAAGATACTCGCCAGCATGCCGGACAACTGGCCCTGAGGCTTGTAGGTACGGGTTTGTGCAGCGCGAGCCCGGCGCAGGCTCGGCCGAGTGGTGTGGATGAACATGCAGCCGTCGCTGATCAGGTCATGGCTGAAGAGCCCGCAGAAGATCGAGTTGTACCAGGTCTCGGACAGTTCATCGTCGAAGCGCAGGTCGATCAGGCTGATGTAGGCACTTTTCACCAGCGGCCAGCAGCTGACGTCGAGCGTGTCGGTATCAAACGCGGTGCGCAGGCGCTCCACGGTTTCGCTGACTTTTTCTTCGTACAGACTGATCCGCGCCGCCGACGCCGATTGCGTCTCCTGCCACTTGGCCTGCTCGAAGCGTGCCCGGGCGCCGTCAGTGATCTGGCGAAAATGCTCGCGGTAATCGTCAAAGCCATCGAGGATCAAGCGGGCGATGTCGGCGGCTGGCCATTGCTGCGGCATGGTGAGACCTCTGCGGGAATTCGTGAGCCTTGAGCTTAGCCAGTGAAGCGGGTGCAGGAGAAGCGTAATTTTGCGGGTGCTGCGTCATCGACGCCGTGATGAGTTCAATGCTCGTTTTCCGGTTGCCACGGGCAAGGCTGTCAGCAACACTCTCGCCCTCATCAAGGAAGGAACACGCTGTGAACCCCGTCGATATTTTCCGTTTACTGTCCCTGGCGGCCATTTGGGGTGCGAGTTTCCTGTTCATGCGCATCATCGCCCCGGTGATTGGCAGCATTCCCACCGCTTTTTTCCGCGTATCGATTGCCGCTGCCGGGTTGCTGGTGATTCTGGGGCTGATGCGCATCAGCTGGGATTTCAAGGGCAAACTGAAAACCGTGATGCTGCTCGGGGTGATCAACTCCGGGATTCCGGCGACGCTCTATTCGGTGGCCGCGCAGGTGCTGCCCGCTGGTTACTCATCGATTTTCAATGCCACGACGCCGTTGATGGGCGTGCTGATTGGCGGGCTGTTTTTCCATGAAAGGCTCACGGGCGCCAAACTGGGTGGGGTGTTTCTGGGGCTGTTCGGCGTTGGCGTGCTGACCCGCGCCGGTCCGGTGGCGTTCGACATGGAACTGCTGATGGGTGCTGTCGCCTGTCTTCTCGCGACCACCTGTTACGGATTCGCGGGGTTTCTCGCCCGCCGCTGGCTCGATCAGGCCGGTGGTCTGGACAGCCGTTTATCGGCACTGGGCAGCATGCTCGGCGCAACGTTGTTTCTGTTGCCGCTGTTCGGCTACAGCGTGATCAGCCAACCACCGGCGAGCTGGGGCGGCTGGAGCGTGTGGCTGTCGTTGCTGGGATTGGGACTGGGCTGCACGGCGTTTGCCTACATCATTTACTTCCGGCTGCTGAGCTCGATTGGTCCGGTGAAATCGATGACCACAACCTTTTTGATCCCGCTGTTCGGCGTGTTGTGGGGAGGGCTGTTTCTCGATGAACCGCTGTCGATGGCGCATGTGTATGGCGGGGTGTTGATTGCGGTGGCGTTGTGGATGGTGTTGAAGCCGGCTGCCGTGAAGGTGGCTGAGGTGACTGCCAACAAGTAGTTCGGTGGTGTTGCTGATGACGCCATCGCTGGCAAGCCCGCTCCCACAAGGACGCGTATAACCCTGTGGGAGCGGGCTTGCCCGCGATGGCGTCCGCTCAGGCACTACAAGGCTGAAGCATTGACCTCGCCATCCACCAGCCGCCGAATCCCCAGCGGATTAGCGTCCTGCAACGCCTCGGGCAGCAACGCATCCGGGTAATTCTGGAAACACACCGGCCGCAGAAAACGGTCGATGGCCAGTGTCCCCACCGACGTACCGCGAGAATCCGACGTCGCCGGATACGGCCCGCCATGCACCATCGCTTCACATACCTCGACCCCGGTCGGATAGCCGTTGAGCAATATCCGCCCGACTTTCTCCTGAAGTATTTCAGTCAACCAGCGGTAGTCCAGCAACTCATTGGCCTCGCCGATCAACGTCGCCGTCAATTGCCCGCGCAAGCCATGCAGCGCCGCCGCCAACTGCGCGCGATCCTCGACCTCGATGACAATGGTGGTCGGCCCGAACACCTCCTCTTGCAACAACTCATCGCCCTTGAGCAACAGGCTGACATCGGCCTTGAACACTTGCGGCTGCGCTTGATTGCCCTGTTGCGGCTTGCCCGCCAGGTGCGTCAGGCCCGGATGCTCGTGCAACTCGCCCAGGCCTCGGCTGTAACTGGCCAACGCGCCGGCGTTGAGCATGGTTTGTTGCGGTTGCTGGTTCATGCTCGCGCAGAAGGTTTCCAGGAAGGTGCTGAACTGCGGCGAACGCAAACCAATGACCAGTCCCGGATTGGTACAGAACTGACCGCAACCCAAGGTCACGGAACCGGCCAGTTGCGCCGCGATCTGCTCGCCGCGAACCGCCAGTGCCTCGGGCAACAGGAACACCGGGTTGATGCTCGACATCTCGGCAAACACCGGAATGGGTTGTGGCCGGGTCGCCGCCATGTGACTCAAGGCATTGCCGCCCTTGAGCGAACCAGTAAAGCCTACTGCCTGAATCGCCGGATGCTTGACCAGCCACTCACCGACGCCACCGCCATAAATCATGTTGAACACACCCGCTGGCATTTCCGTGCGTTCGGCGGCGCGGATGATCGCGTCCGCCACCCACTCGGCAGTCGCCATGTGCCCGCTGTGCGCCTTGAACACCACCGGGCAACCGGCGGCCAGTGCCGAAGCGGTATCGCCACCAGCGGTAGAGAATGCCAACGGAAAGTTGCTGGCGCCGAACACCGCCACCGGCCCGAGGGCGATGCGATACTGACGCAGGTCCGGGCGTGGCAACGGCTGTCGGTCCGGCAATGCCCGGTCGATGCGTGCGCCATAGAAATCGCCGCGACGCAGCACCTTGGCGAACAAGCGCAACTGGCCGCTGGTACGTCCGCGTTCACCTTGAATACGCCCGGCAGGCAACGCGGTTTCACGGCACACGGTGGCGACGAAATCGTCACCCAGTGCATCAATTTCATCAGCGATGGCATCGAGGAAGGTCGCGCGCTTTTCAGCACTGAGATTGCGGTAAACCGGGTACGCGGCAGCAGCGGCTTTGGCGGCGGCATCCACTTCGGCTTCGGATGCCTGAATGAAGAATCCGGGCAGCGCTTCGCCGGTCGTTGCATCAAGGCTTTGCAGCTGCATCGTGCCGTTGGCACTGCGGCGACCGCCAATGTAGTTGTGTCCGAGAAATTGGGTCATGTCGACTCCTACAAAGGTCAGAGTGTACGGACCTGACCGATGGCCAGCGGCTGGGCACTCTCACCGATACCGTTGACCAACGGCGCGCCGAACTCATCGAGGCTGATCTGGAAGCGATCCCCCGGCTGGGTCTTCACGCCGTCGGCAAACGACAGCGTGGCAGTGCCGAAGTAATGCACGTGGACATCACCAGGACGCAAAAACTGCGCGTATTTGAAGTGATGAAACTCAAGGTTGGCCAGGCTGTGGCACATGTTGTCTTCGCCGCTGAGAAATTCCTTCTCCCAGATCGTTTCGCCATTGCGCTTGATGCGGCTCGTGCCGACCAGGTGCGTGGGTAACTCACCGACACGCAACTCTGGCCCATAAGCGCAACTGCGCAATTTTGAATGCGCGAGATACAGGTAATTGCGCCGCTCCATGACATGGTCGGAGAACTCATTACCCAGTGCATAACCGACGCGATACGGCTGGCCATCGTCGCCAATGACGTAAAGGCCGGTCAGCTCCGGCTCTTCGCCAGCGTCTTCGGCAAACGGCGGCACCGGGAAGTCCGCACCGGGGCGTACGACGATGCTGCCGTCACCCTTGTAGAACCACTCCGGTTGCGCACCGACCTGCCCCGCCGCTGGCTTGCCACCTTCAAGCCCCCATTTGAAGATGCGCATTGTGTCGGTCATGCCGGCTTCGACTTCACCATCATGCTGGTGCATTTTGTCCCGCGCCGATGCGCTGCCCAGATGGGTCAAACCAGTGCCGCTGATCAGGCAGTGGGCCGGGTCTTCATGGTCCAGTGGCGGCAGGACTTTGCGTTCCTGCAACAGCGTGGCGTAATCCGGTCCCGGTTCGGTGCCGCGCAAGGCGACTTCTTCTTGCAGATTGCGTTGCGCACGAATTGCCGCCAACGCCAGTTCGCGAGTGCTACGGGTATCGCGAACCCGCAGAATCTGCGCCCCGGCGACCACGCCGACCTGACGCTCGCCCTCAGTGTTTTCAAATTGAATCAAGTGCATGGTGTGCCTCCAATCAGTCAACCGAACGCCGCCCGAAAGCGGCGTTTGAAGGTCATTCGATGATGTTGAAATCGCTCAGGTACTCATCGGAGATTTCCAGGCCCAGGCCCGGTTTGTTGTCGTCGAGCTGGATGTAGCCGTTGACCGGTTGCGGCTCGCCCTTGAACACGTAGTAGAAGAGTTCGTTGCCGACTTCGACGTCGAACACCGGGAAGAACTCGGCCATCGGCGAAGCGGTGGTGGACATGGTCAGGTGGTAGTTGTGCATCTGCCCGGCATGAGGAATCACCGGCACCGACCAGGCCTCGGCCATGGCGTTGATTTTGCGCGCGGCGGTGATGCCGCCAACGCGGTTGGTGTCGTACTGGATGACGTCGACGACGCGGCGTTCCAGCAGGTCTTTGAAGCCGTAGGAAGTGAACTCGTGCTCGCCGCCGGAGATCGGCATGATCCCCATTTTCTTCAATTCGATGTAGCCTTCGATGTCATCGGCGATCACCGGTTCTTCAAGCCAACGCGGCTCGAACTCGGCCAGTTTCGGCAACATGCGGCGCGCATATTCCAGGGTCCAGCCCATGTAGCATTCAAGCATGATGTCGACGTCAGGGCCGGCCAGTTCACGCAAGGCACGTACTTGTTCGATGTTGCGACGCATGCCCGCCGGGCCGTCTTTCGGACCGTAGCCGAAGCGCATTTTCAGCGCAGTGAAACCCTGGTTCAGGTAGCCCTGGGCTTCTTCGAGGAACAGGTCGAGGTTGTCGTTGGCGTAGAGCTTGGACGCGTAGGTCCAGATTTTTTCCTTGGTGCGCCCGCCGAGCAGTTTGAATACCGGCTTGTTCACCGCTTTGCCCATGATGTCCCAGATCGCGATGTCGATCGCCGAGATCGCCGCCATGCCAATGCCTTTTCGGCCCCAGGCGTGGCTCTGGCGGTACATCTTCTGCCAGATGTATTCGTTGTCGAACGGGTCTTCGCCAATGGCGATCGGTGCCAGGTAAGTGTCGATGATTTCCTTGGCCACACGCGGCGCCAGAGCGCAGTTACCGATGCCGACAAGACCGGTGTCGGTCTCGACTTCCACCACCAGCCAACCGTGGAAACGGAACGAGCCCATGGCGTCGCCGCGTTCGAACAGGATGTCGCTGGCGTTGGTGCAGAAGTGCGCTTGAGGCGGGACGACTTTGCCTTTCCACTCGAAAACGCGGGTACGGATCGCTTTGATTTTCATGAATACAGTTCCTTGGGCTGCCGGATTCTTGTAGTTGTCGGTCGTGTGCGCAGAGCTTTTTCAGATGGGCTCCTGCATTCGATGGACCGACTTTAGCCAGCGCCCGGGGGCTGCGGATAATCACTTATGCACATCCATCGATAACCTGGGGTGATAGCAAAAACCGATTAATGCCTTAATCGGGTTATCAGCCGAAAAACAAAAAGATCGCAGCCTCCGGCAGCTCCTACAGAAGAATGCGATCCCCTGTAGGAGCTGCCGAAGGCTGCGATCTTTTGACCCTCAGCGCTTAGTAGCTGTTGGCGCCCATACGGCAAGCAATCTCGAACGCCTGACGTGTCGCGCCGACATTGGCCTTGCCCTGTCCTGCGATGTCAAACGCGGTGCCGTGGGCCGGTGTGGTGATCGGGATCGGCAAGCCGCCCTGTACCGTCACGCCACGGGAGAAGCCCATCAGTTTGATCGCGATTTGGCCCTGGTCGTGATACATGGTGACGACCGCGTCAAAGGCACTGGCATCGCCCTGGACCTTGAGGAAAATCGTGTCTCCCGGATACGGTCCTTCCGCAGCAATGCCCAACGCCTGCGCAGAGCGCACGGCCGGGCCGATGATGTCCAGCTCTTCACGACCGAACGAGCCGTTGTCACCGTTGTGCGGGTTCAAGCCGCAGACGCCGATGCGCGGTTTCTCCAGGCCGTTGCGCTTGAGCGCGGTGTCGATCAGTTGAATCGCTTCCACCACTCGTGCCTGACTGAGCAGGCCCGGGACTTCGGCCAGCGCCACGTGGGAAGTCACCCGTGACGTCCACAGATTGTCGAGCACGTTGAATTCGCAGAACGGCCCGTGGAAATCCAGCAACTCGGCGAACCAGTGCAGCTCATCGTTATGCGCCATGCCGGCCATGTGCAGCGAGGTCTTGTTCAACGGCCCGAACAGGATCGCGTCGGTGGCCCCCGCTTCGGTCAGGCGCAAGGCCTGTTCCAAAGTATCGAGGCTGTAGCGACCGCCAATCACACTGGCCTCGCTGCGCGGGAATTCACCGACCGCGCCACCACGAAAGTCATAGAACAGCGGCGTGTCATCGACAAACGCTAACGACTCCAGCGATTCCACCCGACGATAAGGAAACTCGGTGCCGGCAATGCGCATGCCGCGACGCATTTCCGCTTCGTCAGCGATCAGGATGACGTTGGCCTTGCTGCGCACTTCAGGCTCGGCGAGCAGACGTGCGATCAACTCAGGACCGATGCCCGCCGGGTCACCAAGGACCATGGCGATGGTGGATTTTTTCATGCTTCACTCCTCAAGGGTTCAGGCCACGCCCGGTCAATGGCGCAAGGCTCGCAGCGATAAACGCGCTGCGCGTTGCTGTAGAACAGTCGCTCCTGATCGGCCAGCGGCAGATCGGCGACGATGGATTTGAAACCGCTGTAGATGTCATCGAACGAGCCGCACAGGCTGTCCACCGGAAAGTTACTGGCAAACATCGCCCGGTCGGCTCCGAACATGGCGATCACTTCACGCACGATCCAGGCATTGTCTTTGGCGCGCCAGCGTTGGCCGCCCTGCCCCAGGCCGGAAATTTTCACCTGCACGTTCGGCCACTGGGCCAGCCGCGCCATCGCCAGGCGCCAACCGGCCAGGCCTTCGCCGCTGCGGTCGTTGGGCAATCCCGCGTGGTTGATAATCAGGGTGATGCCGGGAAAGTCCCGGGCCAACCGTTCGGCTTCGTGCAGGTTCCACCACGGTGCCTGCAAATCGAAATGCAAACCCAAACCTTCAAGTGCGGCGTAACTGCGGCGCCAGTGCTCATCACTCATCAGGCTGCGCAGGCGCCCGACCTGCTCCGGCGCGGTCGGGCCGCCGGGCTTGTGGCGAACACTGCGTACGCACTTGAAACTGGCCTGTTCGGTCAGCACATCGATGGCGTCCGGATGATCAAGCCAGGCTTGCGCGACGATTGCATTCGGCACGCCATAACGGGCGGCCAGTTGCTCGATGAAACGGGTTTCGCCAATCGGGTCCTGCGGGTTCCATTCGGTCTCGACGTACACCGTCTGCACGACGTTGTGGGAACCCGCATCGGCGAAGTAGTCCTCGGGAAAATAGCGCCGCTTGATCGCGCTGTAGTCACCGTAGCGAAACGGGATATTGGCTTCGGGGGCGAGCCACGGGTGATCGTTGAGGGTCGGGTCCCAGAAATGATGATGGGCGTCGATGATCGGGCCGCTCCATAACGGTTTAGTCATGACGCACCTCATCCAGGCTGATAAACAACGTCGCCAGTACAAACACCGCCGAGCACGCCGCGAAGAACCCCAGCACCGGGGCAAAGCCACCGGACATTTGCAGGATCACCCCCACCAGAATCGGCACCGCAATACCGCCGGTGCTGCCGGCCATGTTCATCACGCCGCCGATCAATCCGACCCGCGCCGGTGCTGCCAGTAGCGCCGGGAAGCTCCAGTAGAGGCTGCCCCACATCAGGAAAAACGCGGTCATGGCCAACAACGCCACCGCCGCAAAAGGGTTGCTCAAGGTCGGCAGCAGCAGGAATGCCCCCAGTGCAACCAGGCCGGAAAATGCCAGCAGGCTCTTGACCGCAACGCCGCGTTTGACGCCTTTGCGGATCAACCCGTCGCAGAGGAATCCACCGGTTAACGAACCCAGCGCACCACAGACGAAAATCACAAATGTCGCCGCGCCAATGCCCTTGATATCAAAGCCGCGAGCCTGGGACAGATAGCTCGGTCCCCAGGTCAGCAGACCGAAATACACCATCGCCCAACTGGCCCGGCCGATCAGCAAACCGCTCAGGGAACGGGCGGCGATGCCCAGGCCTTTGACCGGTGCGCGTGCGGCTTCGGCGGCCGGCGTGGCGCGTCCAGCGTTGATCTTTTCCATCTCCAGTTCATTGACCTGTGGATGGCTGGCCGGGTCATCGCGCAGATAACGCCGCGCCAGCCAGGCCAGGGCCAGGGTCGCGACGCCAGCGATCACAAACGCCAAGCGCCAGGAATCGAGGGAGGCAATCAGATAGGCAATGATCAACCCGCCCAACGCCACACCCAACGGGCTGCCGCTGTCCATCAACACCGCGCCGCGACTGCGCTCACTGGGCGCCAGCCACAGGGAAATCAACTTGCCGCCGGACGGGAACAAAGGCGCTTCCGAAGCGCCCAGCGCCACGCGGGCAAACAGCAACGACAAGCCACCGGAGGCAAACGCCGCCAACACCTGGAACGTGCCCCACAACCCGGTGGACCAGCTGATTACGCGGTGCGGGCCAAAGCGGTCGATCATCCAGCCGCCGGGAATCTGCAACAGCGCATAGGCCCAGAAAAAACTGCTGAGGATCAGGCCTTGCATGCTCGGCGACAGGGAAAATTCATGGGCGATGGTTGGCATCGCGATGGACAGCGACACCCGGTCGATCAGGTTGACCATGGTCAACGCGAAGATGATCGCGAAGATCCGCCAGCGCACATTGCTGGCCTTGGCGGTGGTGGCCTGCGGGACAGCGGCGGCGGACGGAGCTTCTGCGCCGGTCATATGCAGGGAAGCACTGGGACGAGCCATGGTGCGTACCTCGTTTTATTATTTTTGTGGAGACTGCAGCGCCGCTTCACGGCGACGTTTGTAAGCACTATCGAAGGCTCAGTGATAACCGTCTAATCAAAACTTGAAATAAGGCGATAGCCTCGGGTTATGTCATGCCGTGCTTTCAATCACCTTTCAGCCACAGAATTCAACCCGTAGCAGCTGGCGAAGCCTGCGTTCGGCTGCGAAGCCGTCGTGAAATCAGGGGCACGCGTTATTTCAACAAGAGCTCGCATACAAAATATCTGACAGCCCCCCGAACGCAGGCTCGCCAGCTGCTACAGACTTTCACCAACACAGCTTTAGCCCAAGGTATAACCCCAGGCTATCGGTGTATGTATTGTTTTGACTAGACGCGGCGACGGCACGTTCCCACACTCAGGCCAGGCTTGCGGCTTTACCGCGCAGACAAGTCACTCATAACAACTACAAAAAACGAGGCTCTTCCATCATGCGAAATGCATTCGTCCGTCGCACATCCCGTCTGTTTCTTGGTTGCACCCTGGTCGCCGCCGGCGCCCTTCCCGCTCTGGCTCACGCCTGGCAACCGGACAAGAATGTCGAAATCGTCGTTGCCGGTGGCCCCGGTGGCGGTACCGACCAACTCGGCCGCCTGATCCAGTCGATCATCACCACCCACAAGCTGCTCGACGTCAACACCATCGTCCTCAACAAGGGCGGCGGTAACGGCGCCGAAGCGTTCCTCGACATGAAGATGAACAAGGGCGATGCCGAGAAACTGGTGATCGGCACCAACAACATTTACCTGCTGCCGCTGGTGTCCAAGCTCGGCTACCAATGGCAGGAGCTGACACCGATTGCCGCCGTGGCCGAGGACGACTTCATTCTCTGGAGCTACAAAGGCGCGCCGTGGAAAGACGCAAAAACTTTCTACGAAGCGGTCAAGGCTGACCCGTCGAATCTGCGCATGGGCGGTAGCCAATCCAAGGATGTCGACCAGACCCTGACCCTGCTACTGAACCAGACCACCAACAGCAAACTGGTGTACATCCCGTTCAAAAGCGGCAGCGAAGCCGCCACCCAACTGGCCGGCAAACACATCGCCGCCAACGTCAACAACCCCAGCGAAAGCATCAGCCAATGGCGCGGTGATCAGGTCGAACCGCTCTGCGTCTTCAGTAAAGAACGTATGGCCTACACTGAAAAAGTCGCCGGCGACAAATCCTGGGCCGATGTTCCGACCTGTCATGAACAAGGCCTGGGCATCGATCAATACCGCTTCCCGCGCACCGTGTTCATGCCCGGCGATATCAGCGCCGAACAACGGGCGTTCTATGTCGAGCTGATGCGTAAAGTCACGCAGACCGATGAGTTCAAGGCCTACGTCAAACAGAACGCGTTGGTGCCGACCTTCCTCGAAGGCGAACCGTTGACCGCCTACATCGAAAAAGACACCGCCCGCGTCACCCCGGTGTTCAAAGAAGCCGGCTGGCTGAAAAACTGACGTTTGCCAGGGCCGCTCGCCCACGGGCGGCCGTCACCTGCTGGAGGTGTTTGATGTCCCATTCTTCGGATTCACCGGCGCTGGTTGGCACCCGTTGGGTCGAACTCGGCCTGACGCTGTTCACCACCCTGATCGGCGCCGTGGTGATGTTCGGCAGTGTCGAACAAGGCATCGGCTGGGGTGATGCCGGCCCCGAGCCGGGTTACTTCCCGTTCTACATCGGCCTGCTGCTGAGCGCCGCAAGCGTTGCCAATGGCGTGCTGACGCTGGTGCGCTGGCAAGCGTTGAGCGTGGCCTTCGTCAATCGCGATGCCTTCAAGCAAGTGTTGTCGGTGTTCGTGCCGATTGCGCTGTTTGTCGCGGCCATGCCGTTCACCGGTATCTACCTGGCTTCGGCGGCGTTCATTGCCTGGTTCATGTGGCGTGACAAGGTCCGCGCCAAGCCTTACGGCAAACTGATGATCGCCAGCGTGTCCCTCGGCGCGGTGCTGGCCAGTTACCTGATTTTCGCATTGTGGTTCAAGGTGCCGCTGGATGCCGGCCCAATGGGCGACTGGATTGCCCTGGCCGGGAGAAACTTCAAATGAGCGAATTCGATTCCCTGTTGCAAGGCATGAACCTGATCCTCACCCCAGGCCATATCGGCCTGATGGTGGTCGGCGTGCTGCTGGGCATTCTGGTCGGTGTTTTGCCTGGCCTCGGTGCCCCCAATGGCGTGGCGTTGTTGCTGCCACTGACGTTCACCATGTCGCCGGTGTCGGCGATCATCCTGCTGTCGTGCATGTATTGGGGCGCGTTGTTCGGCGGCTCAATCACCTCGATTCTGTTCAACATACCCGGTGAGCCCTCATCGGTGGCAACCACCTTCGACGGCTATCCGATGGCCCGCGAAGGACGTGCTGCCGAGGCGTTGACCGCTGCATTCAGCTCGGCGTTGATCGGTGCGCTGTGCGGGGTGTTGTTGCTGACGTTCCTGTCGACCAAAATCGCCGCGTTCGCCATGTCCTTCAGTTCGCCGGAGTTCTTCGCTGTGTACCTCTTGGCGTTCTGCACCTTCATCGGCATGAGCAAGAACCCACCGCTGAAAACCGTGGTGGCGATGATGATCGGTTTCGCCATGGCGGCGGTCGGCATGGACACGGTTTCCGGCAACCTGCGCCTGACCTTCGACCAACCCATCCTGATGACCGGCATCAGTTTTGAAGTCGCGGTGATTGGCCTGTTCGGCATTGGCGAAATTCTCTGCACCGTCGAAGAAGGACTGGTATTTCGTGGTGAGCACGCACGCATTACACCCATGGTGATTTTGCGCACGTGGGCGAAATTGCCGCGCTACTGGTGGACCATCGTACGCAGCACGCTGGTCGGTTGCTGGATGGGCATTACCCCCGGTGGCCCGACCGCTGCGTCGTTCATGAGCTACAGCCTGGCGCGGCGTTTTTCGAAGAACCGCGACAACTTTGGCAAAGGTGAAATCGAAGGCGTGATCGCCCCGGAAACCGCCGACCACGCCGCCGGCACCAGCGCCCTGCTGCCGATGCTGACCCTGGGCATTCCCGGTTCGGCCACCGCAGCGGTGATGCTTGGCGGCTTGATGATCTGGGGCCTGCACCCTGGGCCGACGTTGTTCGTCGAGCAACACGATTTTGTCTGGGGCCTGATTGCCAGCATGTACCTGGGCAACGTGGTCAGTCTGATCGTGGTCTTGGCCACCGTGCCGCTGTTCGCTTCGATCCTGCGCATTCCGTTCTCGATCATCGCGCCGATCATCATCATGGTCTGCGCCATCGGCGCGTACTCGGTGCACAACTCGTTCTTCGACGTGGTGCTGATGCTGGGCTTCGGTGCGCTGGGTTATCTGTTCAAGAAACTCGGTTACCCGATTGCTCCGCTGGTATTGGCGGCGGTGCTGGGCGACAAAGCGGAAGATGCGTTCCGTCAGTCGATGCTGTTTTCTGACGGGCAACTGGGCATTTTCTGGTCCAACCCACTGGTGGGCAGCCTGACCACGGCGGCACTGCTGATGCTGTTCTGGCCGTTGATTTCCAAGGCGCTGGGTGCGCTGTTGGGCTTGCGCAAATCGCCTGTCGCCAAGGCAAAATCGGTGCTGTGACACAGCAATGCTGGCAACGCCTGACATTTGTTGTCAGGCTTGCCACAGACTTTTCTGCGAGCGCGGCCCATGACCCGAATTCCTGTTGCCAATGTCATCCATAGTCGACTGCGTCTGCGCCAATTGCGGCTGATGCTGGCGTTGCAGGAATTCGGTTCATTGCGTCGCGCTGCCGATCACATCGGCATGACCCAACCTGCCGCCACCAAAATGCTCCATGAAGCCGAGGATTTGCTCGGTGTCGAACTCTTCGAACGCCTGCCCCGAGGCATGCGCTCCACCCCGTTCGGGGAAACCGTCATTTACTACGCGCGCATGGTCTTCGCCGAACTCAGCGGCATGCGCGAAGAACTGGTCGCGCTCGAATCCGGCAACCTTGGCCGGGTCGCGGTCGGTGCGATTCCGGCGCTGGCTTCGGGGTTGCTGACACGCACCATCGCGACCTTGAAACAAAGCCATCCGCGCTTGTCCATGAGCATTCAGGTCGACACCAGCGACGTGCTGGTGCAGGCGTTGTTGCAGGATCAACTGGACATCGTGCTGGGACGAATCCCCGCCGGTGCCCGCGCCGAAGAATTGCTCTTCGACAGCCTCGGCGAAGAAGCCTTGTGCGTGATTGCCGGTGCTCAACATCCGTTGGCGAAAGCCACGCAACTGAGCTGGGCCGAATTGCAGAACATGACCTGGGTCTTGCAACAGCATCCAAGCCCAATGCGCGCGATCATCAATCAGGTGTTCCACAACGCGCGGGTAGACATCCCCAGCAGCATCGTTGAAACCACCTCGATCATGACCTTGCTGTCACTGATACAGCAGACCGACATGCTTGGCGTCACACCGGTGTCGGTGGTTGAGGACTATCCCGGTCGGGACTTGCTGGCCGTGCTGCCGATCAAGTTCGAAGCACGCTTGCCACCGTATGGTTTGATCACGCGCCGGCATCGAATCCAGTCATCGGCGATGCAGGCGTTCATGAACTCGGTGCGGGCAGAACATGCGTTGAACAAATGAAAAAAGGCCCGGAGCAATGTTCCGGGCCTTTTCAGGGTTACGCCGTTTTACGGAACACAAACACCAGGCCGACAATGATCAACAGCATGCCCAGCATGCTCAACGTTGCCAGACGATTGCCGAAAAACAGGTAATCCATCACCGCCGTCACCGCGGGCACCAGGTAGAACAGGCTGGTGACATTCACCAGATTGCCCCGGGCAATCAAGCGGTAAAGCAGCAACGTCGCCAGCACCGACACCACCAGCCCCATCCACAAAACCGGCACGATAAACCCGACGCTGTGCTCGAAGTGAAACGGCTGGAACGGCACGAAGATCCCACACAGCAACAGCCCGGCGAGGTACTGCACCGGCAGCGTGCCGAGGGGGTTATCGGTGATGCGCTTTTGCATGATCGAACCGAACGTCATGCTCGCCAGCGCCAGCAATCCGAAGAGCATCCCGGCCATCGACATGCCGGCCAGACCGATGCCCTGGTAAACCACCATGATCAACCCCGCCAAACCCAGCGACAGGCCAAACATCCGGCTCCAGGAACGCTGGCGCTCCATCAGCACCACGGTGAGGATAGGTTGCACGCCCATGATCGTTGCCATGACACCCGGTGTGACTTTCAAATCCAGGGCCAGCAGATAGAAAATCTGATAGGCCCCCAACAACACCACACCCGTGGCCATCGCATACAGCATCGGCCTGCCGCCCTTGGGCAATTTCAGTTTGAACAACGGCACCAGCAGCACCAGACCGCACAAGGCAATGACGAAGCGAAACAACAGAAACGCAAAGGGTGATGCGTGGGCCAGGCCCCATTTGGAGAAGATCGCCCCGCTGCTCCACAGCAGGACGAACAGGCTCGTGGACGCCGCCGCGAGCGCGGTTTTTTTCGAAAGGACAAACATGAATACCACCTGTAGTCAGGCAAATAGCCAATTCAGTCAAAGCTGAAATTCAGTTGTTTTTCAGGTGTGCGCGGGGTTCAGCAGAAACGCTGATCAGCCCGAAACGCCAACACCCGGCGGCGAGACCACCGCGCAAACCGGCGTGCGACTGACAGGAGGGGGGTAATGACTGATCTGCCCCGGCTGCTGATTCCCGCACGGCACGACGCCAGCGTTGACCGCTGAATCGACTACCGCGTTGATGTGGGATGCAGGCATTGGGCTGATCTTTATTGGGGGGATAAAAAAGTGAGTCCTGAAACTCACTGAGCGTCGACTATAACCACGCGCCGACACGGTTTGCAATGACTTGGTCAAAGGGCCATTCAGTTACACCGCGATGCAACCTGTAGCATTGGGATATATCCGTTCTTATGACTCTCATCACCCAAACAACCAATACCCCAACAACGCCAACACCACCGCAGCCAACACAGGCCGCAGCACTCGGTAAGCCTTGGGATTGCTGCGTTTCCACTGTTTGACTGCGCCACTGAACGTGTCGCTGGCGTTCTTGCTCCAGGCGTAAGCCTGATTGATTCCGCCTACCCGTTCATCATCAAGGTTTTGTGGTGCGGTGGCGCGGCCCAGGAAAGCGCTGATCGAACGGTTGATGCGAGTCATCAATCGATTGCTCAGGGGACGCTCGATATCGCAGAACAGGATGACCCGAGTCTTGTCGGTCTCGTTCTTGACCCAGTGCACATAGGTCTCGTCGAACATCACGTCTTCGCCGTCGCGCCAGGCATATTCCTGACCGTCGACGAAGATGCGGCAATCGTCGGAATTGGGGGTCGACAGGCCCAAGTGATAACGCAGGGAACCGGCAAACGGGTCGCGATGCGGGTTGAGATGGCTGCCGCCCGGAAGCAGCGCAAACATCGCGCCTTTGACATTGGGAATGCTGCTGACCAACGCCACTGTTTTCGGGCACAGTAGCTCTGCCGAGGGCAAGGGTTTGTCGTACCACTTGAGATAGAAACGCTTCCAGCCTTTCTTGAAGAACGAGCCGAACCCGGCGTCGTTGTTTTTCTCGGCGGCGCGGATATACCCCTCGTCGAACAGGTGCATCGCTTCGTCGCGAATGGCTTCCCAATTGTTCTTGAGCACATCCAGTTCAGGAAACCGGCTGCGGTCCAGATAGGGTTTTGAAGGCACGCCGGAGAACAGGTACATCAAGGCGTTGTAGGGGGCAAACAACGCCGAGTGGTTGACGAACTGACGCAGGACCGGCAAACGGGCCTTGCCACGTAAATGCACATAGAGGGTACTGCCCAGAAACAGCAGCAACAACGACGCCTTCGCGGCAAAGGAAAAGGTCATCAACAACTCCTTGGTAATAAACACGTTGCACAACGCCATTTACCCGGCGTCGCAGCGCCATGATAAACATTACCCACCAAGGGACAAAACCGCCTGAGCCAACATTCAGTGTTAACAATTGCGCAACAAAGCCATTGTTAACAGAACGGGCCTGAACGCCGGCTGACGTAAATCAGCCTTGATGGAGAAGGCTTGTGCCCCTTCTCCACCATCACCCGAATACCCAGGTTTACTGCTGGTTCTCCTGCTCGGTAAACAGATCGCTGAACAGCATGCTCGACAAGTAACGCTCCCCAGAGTCCGGCAGAATCACCACGATGGTTTTACCCTGCATTTCCGGGGTTTCGGCCAACCGCACCGCCACCGCCATCGCTGCGCCGCAGGAAATGCCGCACAGAATGCCCTCTTCCTGCATCAATCGCAGGGCCATGGCCTTCGATTCTTCGTCGCTCACCAGTTCCACGCGGTCCACGATCGACAGGTCGAGGTTCTTCGGCACAAAACCGGCACCGATACCCTGGATCTTGTGGGGGCTCGGCTTGATTTCCTGCCCGGCCAGCGACTGGGTAATCACTGGCGAAACTGCCGGCTCTACCGCCACCGAAAGAATCGGTTTGCCCTGGGTATTCTTGATATACCGCGATACACCGGTAATGGTTCCACCTGTTCCGACACCCGATACCAAAACATCCACCGCGCCATCGGTATCGTTCCAGATTTCCGGACCGGTGGTTTTTTCATGAATGGCCGGGTTTGCGGGGTTATCGAACTGTGACGGCATGAAATAAGTGGACGGATCGCTGGCGACGATTTCCCCGGCCTTTTCGATGGCACCCTTCATCCCTTTGGCCGGCTCGGTCAACACCAACTCCGCGCCCAGCGCCTTGAGCACCTTGCGTCGCTCGATGCTCATCGATGCCGGCATGGTCAGCATCAATTTATAGCCTCGTGCGGCGGCAACGAAAGCCAGGCCAATACCGGTATTACCCGACGTGGGTTCGACAATGGTCATGCCCGGCTTGAGTTTACCGGTGCTTTCGGCATCCCAGATCATGTTGGCGCCGATGCGGCACTTGACCGAATAACCGGGGTTACGCCCCTCGATCTTGGCCAGGATGGTCACCCCGCGCGGGGCAATCCGGTTGATCTGCACCAGCGGTGTATTGCCGATGGAATGGGCGTTGTCAGCAAAAATACGGCTCATGGCTGGGTCCTTAACGACAGCATTGAAATAGGGCATCAAGGTAAGCCTCTTGCCCGTAGGCGTCCAGTCAGGTCGAACGTCCGGTTGCCGGCGCAGTCAATGGCTTTAGATCGCCAGAGATTTACCACTATGAAACGTCGATACCGCTGGCCGCTATGGACCCTCGCCGGCCTCGTTGTGGTGCTGATTTCCCTGCACTTCGCCTTGCCGTACCTGGTGCGTGACTACCTGAACGACAAACTGGCGAACATGGGTGACTATCGCGGCCAGATTGTCGATGTGGACCTGGCCCTGTGGCGCGGTGCCTACAAAATCAACGGACTGAAAATCGTCAAGGTCGATGGCAAAGTTCCCGTGCCGTTCGTCAATGCACCGCTGATCGACCTCTCGGTCAGCTGGCATTCGCTCTGGTACGACCATGCCGTGGTCGCCGAAGTCCAGTTCATCAAGCCTGAAGTGAACTTCGTCGACGGTGGCGCCAACAAACAGAACTCCCAAACCGGCCAGGGCACCGACTGGCGCGCCCAACTGGGCAAATTGTTGCCGATCACTTTGAACGAGGTGCGGATCAATGACGGCAAGATCACCTTCCGCAACTTCAATTCCAAACCACCCGTGAACATGAATGCCACAAATGTCGACGCCAGCATTTTCAACCTGACCAACGTGGTCGACACCAAAGGCAAGCGCGACGCCCGTTTTGAAGGCAAAGCCCTTCTGCTGGGGCATGCACCACTGGAAACCACCGCCACGTTCGATCCCCTGAGCAACTTCGAAGACTTCGAATTTCGCATGCGGGCCAAGGATATCGAGCTCAAACGCATGAACGACTTCGCTTCCGCCTATGGCAAGTTCGACTTCAACGCCGGCCACGGCGATGTGGTCATCGAAGCCGAAGCCAACAAAGGCCGACTCAAGGGCTACATCAAACCGCTGTTGCGTGACGTCGATGTATTCAACTGGCAGCAAGATGTGGAAAACAAAAATAAAGGACTATTTCGTTCCGTGTGGGAAGCTCTGGTCGGTGGCACCGAAACCGTTCTGAAGAATCAGGGCAAAAACCAGTTCGCGACGCGGGTCGAACTCAGCGGCAGTGTGCATCAAAGCGATATCAGCGCGTTCGAAGCGTTTTTGCAGATTTTACGCAATGGTTTCGTCCAGGCGTTCAATGCGCGGTATGAACGACCGAAACCGGAGGCCGACTGAGTCAAGATGTGACGCTCCATTCAGAGACTGAATAAGCCGTCTGCGTTCACAGTCGACCGGGCAGCGCGTTATAGTCGGGGCTGACCATTTATTGCGCCCCGCCCTGCCTCGTTCAGGTCGGCGTTACCGTTCGAGGATTAGCAGATGAAGTTCGAAGGCACCCAGGCCTACGTCGCCACCGATGACCTGAAGCTGGCGGTCAACGCCGCCATCACCCTGGAGC